>Ga0247740_1000060_pt1 | contig 51395 bp, 49 predicted proteins | sample UWRJL148409B2_FD_180942 | JGI IMG/M metagenome (GOLD analysis project Ga0247740, IMG submission 180942) | Plant litter microbial communities from Arlington Agricultural Research Station in Wisconsin, United States - UWRJ-L148-409B-2 | ecosystem: Environmental > Terrestrial > Plant litter >...
GGTGCTCGTCGCCAGCCTCGTTCTCGCCCTCCTGTTCGTGCCGCGCCCGCTGTGGCAGCCCACGGTCGTGCAGATCGGAGCCAGCGCGCTCTACGTGCAGAACTGGGTGCTGGCAGCCGGTTCGATCGACTACCTCGCCGCCGAGGAGGCACCGACCCTCGTGCAGCACTTCTGGTCGCTGTCGGTGGAGGAGCAGTTCTACCTCGTATGGCCGCTCGTGATGCTCCTCGCGGTCGTCGTGAGCCGCCGCCGCGCGGTGGTGCTCGCGGCGTTCGGGATGCTCGCCCTCGCGTCATTCGTGTACTCGCTGTCGCTCACCGGCGTGCCCTCCGGGTATTTCGACACCGCCGGTCGGGCGTGGGAGTTCGCGGCCGGCGGGCTGCTCGCGTTCGCGCCCGCCCTGCGCGGCAGGCTGGCCCCGTTCGCCTCGCTCGTTGGCGTGGCGCTCATCGGGGCGTCCGCTGTTCTCTACAACGGCACTACCGTTTTTCCCGGAGCCGCCGCGCTGCTGCCCGTGCTCGGTGCCCTGCTCGTGATCGCGGGCGGCACCAGCGGCATCGTCGCGCGGGTGTCGCACCTGGCGCCCGTCCGGTTCGCCGGGGACCAGTCCTACGCGCTCTACCTCTGGCACTGGCCACTCCTGGTGTGCCTGCCCTACGTGACCGGGATGCCCGTCGACGGCTGGTGGTCGGTCGTGGTTCTAGCTCTCACCGTCCTGCTCGGGTGGCTCACCACCCGGTTCGTGGAGCGTCCGATACGCCGCTCGAGTACGGCGGGAGTCCGGCGCCCGTATCTGCTGGCCGGCGCGGGGATCGCCGTGATCGTTCTGGCGAGCAGCGTGACGTGGTCCGTCGTGCAGGCGGGGATCGCCGCGTCCGCCGAGACATCCGCCGAACGGTCGACGGTCGACCCCTGCTTCGGTGCAGGCGCGATGGTCAATCACTGCGACCGGCCGTTCGCGGTGACTACCGCCGTGGACACCGCATTCGCTGCGCAAGACCGTGGAGCGCTCGGGTTGAAGTGCAACGCCCCCGGTGTCGAGGTCGTCACCTGCGAGTTCGGCGACCTCACGGACCCCGAACGGACGGTCGCGGTGGTCGGCAACTCGCACGCGGCGGCTCTCATCGCCGGGCTCGACTCGTTCGGCCAGACGCACCAGTGGAAGGTGGTGCTGATGCGCAAGACCGATTGCCTCGGTGTCTCCACACTCGACACTGGCGGTGCTGGAGGCCAGTCCTGCCTCGACTGGACAGCGGCCGTTGTCGATCGTCTCGAGAAGGACCCCGAGATTGACGTCGTGCTCTTCGCGAGCCACGCGAACGCGCTGCACTACCTGGCCGACCGATCGGACTCCGCTCTCCAGCATGCGCTCGGGGCCGAGATCTCGTCGAACTTCGCCGCCGTCCGTGACGCAGGCAAGGAGGTCGTCGTTGTCGGCGACACGCCCGGCACGAGGCCCGTCGCCGCTCCTGAGTGCGTCTACCTCCACAGGGACGAGTACGACCCGTGCGCGACCGGCCGGTCGTCAGACCAGCTCGAGGATGGCAACGTTGAGATGGTCGCGGCGACGTCGACCGCGGGCATCCGTACCCTGTCCCTGCTGCCGTACGTGTGCGGGCCCGCGCTCTGCCACTCCGTTATCGGGGGAGTGCTGGTCTACTTCGACGACCACCACCTGACGGCATCGTTCTCTCGCTCACTCGCGCCCTACCTCGGGGCCGCAGTGGAGGCCGCGGTGGCGTCGAAGTAGCAGACTTGGTGGGTGTTCATCGTCCTGGCCCGCGTTCCTCTTGCCGAGGAGCGCGGGCGCATCATGGCGGCCCGCCTCAGCGACGCCGGCGGCGCCCTCGGCATCGAGTACGTCGACGACCTCACGGCCTTCGTCGCGAGGGAGGAGTCGCAGCACCCGCGGTGGGTCTGGGACGACACGAACTCCTGGTATCCGGAATTGCTGGTGGCGGGCATCCGTGTCGAGCGCTGCTTCGACCTGCGGCTGTGCCACGCGATCCTTCGCTCCTCGAGCCTCACGGCGCACTCGGCGCTGGCGACCGCACCGCAGGGGGTGTGGGATGCCCCGGCGCGGGCCACGGCGACGTCAGAGCCGAGCGGCGCCCTGTTCGATCTCGAGGTCGAACCCGAGCCGGTCACCGCCGTCGCCGATCCGCTCGCCGAGTTCTCCCTGCAGCGCGCCGCGGTCGCCGCCACGGCCGAGCCCGGCCGGATCTCGCGCCTGCTCGCCGCCGAGTCCGCGGGCGCGCTCATCGCCGCGGAGATGCGCTTCGCGGGTCTCCCGTGGCGCGCCGACGCCCACGACGCCCTGCTCGAGCAGATCCTCGGTGCCCGTCCGGCCGAGGGTGCACGCCCGCAGAAATTGCAGGAGATCCTCGACGTGGTGCGCGAGCGGCTCGAATCGCCTGACCTCAACCCGGATTCTCCTGCAGATTTGTTGCGGGCGCTCGGGGTCGCGGGGCTGCAGGTCACGTCCACCCGGTCGTGGGAGCTCAAACAGCTCAAGCACCCCGCGATCGCACCGCTGCTCGAGTACAAGAAGCTCGCGCGCCTGCTGTCGGCGAACGGCTGGCACTGGCTCGACACCTGGGTGGTGGACGGGCGGTTCCGCCCCGACTACGTACCCGGTGGAGTGGTGACGGGCCGGTGGGCGACGAGCGGCGGGGGAGCGCTGCAGCTGCCCAAGCAGGTGCGCGGGGCGGTGATCGCCGACGACGGGTGGAAGCTCGTGGTCGCGGATGCCTCGCAGCTCGAGCCGCGCATCCTCGCCGCCCTCGCCGCCGACCGGGGGATGGTCGAGGCCGGCGCCGCGGGCGATCTCTATGCCGGGATCGTGGCCAGCGGAGCCGTCGAGACCCGCGATCAGGCGAAGGTCGCCATGCTCGGCGCCATGTACGGCGCGACGACGGGCGAGAGCGGCCGCCTGATGCCGCGGCTCGAGCGCGCGTACCCGCGGGCAATCGCCATGGTCGAGGAGGCCGCACGCGCGGGGGAGCGCGGGGAGGTCGTCACCACGCGGCTCGGCCGCAGCTCGCCGCCCGGCCAGCGATTCGAGGGCTGGAGCGAGGCGCGTTCGGAGGCCGACACGTCCCGGGCGCGGGAGCGATCGCGGGCGTGGGGCCGGTTCACCCGCAACTTCATCGTGCAGGGCACCGCGGCCGAGTGGGCGCTGTGCTGGATGGCCAGCATCCGTCGCCGTCTGCGCGAGCTCGATGACCGGTGGTTCACCGATGCACCGCACCTCGTGTTCTTCCTGCACGACGAGGTCGTCGTGCACACCCCGGCCGAGCTCGCCGAGCCCGTGCGCGCGATCATCGCCGACGCCGCGGCGGAGGCCGGTCGTCTCCTGTTCGGCGAACTTCCGGTCACCTTCCCGCTCACCATCGCCACAGTCGACAACTACGGCGAGGCGAAATAGGCCCGCGACCGTAAACGAATACCGTGTATGCATGTCGATCCGCCAGAGTCTGCTCGCGATCCTCGAGCTCGGCCCGTGCTACGGCTATCAGCTGCGGCTCGAGTTCGAACGGCGCACTGCCGCACCCTCGGCCCTCAACGTGGGTCAGGTCTACGCGACCCTCGAGCGCCTGGAGCGCGACGCCCTCGTGATGCGGCGCGACCCCGATGCGGCGGGGCACCTCTACTACGAGATCACGGATGCCGGACGCGCCGCTGCCCGTGCATGGCTCACCGAGCCCGTCCTCCCGCCGGCCCGCGACGAGCTGGCCACGAAGCTCGCACTCGCGCTCACCCTCCCCGGTGCGGAGCCCGCCGCGCTCATCGCGTCCCAGCGCGCGCTCGCGACGGCGGACCGCGCCACCCATCTCACCCGCGAGCACGCGACGCTCGCCGAGCGTCTGGTGGGGGAGTCCCTCGCGGTCGCAGCGGAGGCGCAGTTGCGGTGGCTCGACCGGTGCGAGGCCCTGCTCGCGGAGGCCGTGCCCTACGGGTTGGACGCGGAACCGCCGCGGCGCGGGCGCCCGGCAACCGTGGCGGTGCCGTAGGCGGCGATGATCCGTTCCACGTAGGCCGAGCCCGAGAAGGTGGCACTGTCGGTGCGCGCGCCAGCGGAGAGCTCGAGCAGTGCGTCGGGAGACGTGACCAGTTCGACGATCGCGTCGGCGAGAGCCGCGGCATCCGTACCGCTCGCGAGGTGCCCGGAATGCGCGAGCCCCTCGCGCAACTTCGGGTCGCAGTACAGCACACCGCGGAAACGGCTGGAGGCCTCCGCGATCGTCATGGGCTGGTTGTCGAAGCCGTCGGAGGTGAGGGCGATGGCGGACGAGGCGTCCATCAAGTCGATGACGGCGTCGTGATCCAGGCCGCCGTGCACGGTGATGCCGGGATGCCCGGCCACCAGCCTGCGGAGGGCGCCGAGTTCGGCTCCGTCGCCCACGAAGTCGACGTCGAAACCGTCGTTGGTGCGGGAGAGCGCGTCGAGCACGGCCTGCGCGAACACGAGCGGGCGCTTCTCGGCCTCGCAGCGCCCCACCCACAGGAAGCGCGGACGCTGGGGCCTCAGTAGCTCGGCGGGACGCGGCGAGCGGGCAATCGGGTTGGGCACCACGACGACGTTCCGCACGCCGGCCGACCGCAGATCATCGCCCTGGTGGGCCGACGGCGAGACGACCGCATCGGCGCGCAGGGCGAGACCGAGGGTGACGTTCCGGAGCAGGTTGTCGGGAGCGCGTGGGACGAACCGCCGGCGTGGGATCCGCTGCCGCATGACGTACTGCAGGCCGTAGCGCATGATCGGCGTAGCGATCACCGGCCCGAGTCCCGTGCTCTGCCAGTAGAACGTGTGCACCGTGTGCACGGCGGGGATGCCCAGCTCGTGTGCCGCGGAGATCGCGGCATGGGCGAGCCCGAACTCGGTCTGCACATGCACAACCTCGATCCGCTCCCGCTCGAGGTACGCGGCGAGCCGCGCCACCAGCGCCGGTGTCGCGCCCTTCACAGGGAGGAGAACGCCCGGCACTGTCCATGCCGGAGTGAGCTGCAGGCCGTTGTCCTGGCCCTCGGTGCGGGCCAGCGAGATCAGGACCACGTCGTGGCCGGCGGCCTCGAGCGCGGCGACCTGCTCGCGGATCGAGGTCTGCAACCCACCCACGTAGTCGAGGTAGAAGTCGCTCACGATCGCAATACGCACGCCCCGAGTCTATGTACCGCCTGTGTGAAGGACACGCCGGGAAATCACATCCTTGTCATTCGGCTCCGGCATCCGCCATAATGTGGCTAGCAGTACGTACCGTTCCACGGGTCGATGGGGAAGTCGCATCCAACGGAACGGAGATATCGTGACTGCACAAACGAATAACGCTCGCGGAGTGCTCTTTGTGCACTCCGCTCCTCGCGCGCTCTGCCCGCACATCGAGTGGGCAGCCGGTCGCGCCCTTGAGCGAGCCGTCAATTTCGACTGGAACCAGCAGCCCGTGCTGCCGGGATCGCAGCGCACGGAGTTCTACTGGGAAGGCCCGCGAGGCACCGGGGCGAAACTCGCCTCGGCTCTTCGTGGGTGGGAGCACCTGCGCTACGAAGTGACCGAGGATGCCGGGCTCGGCACCGACGGGGGTCGGTGGATGCACACGCCCGACCTCGGCATCTTCTTCGCCCAGACGGACACCGTGGGCAACACGGTGATCCCCGAGGACCGCGTGCGGTACGCGATGGACGTCGCGGGGGCGAACGCCATCGAGCTGCACAGGGAGCTGCGACTGGCGCTCGGCCAGGCGTGGGACGACGAGCTCGAGGCATTCCGCCACGCGAGCCAGGACTCGGCAGTCGTGTGGCTGCACCAGGTGGGCTGACATGGACACGTTGAACAGGGAGCTCGTGGAGCTCGTCGAGGAAGTGGTTCCGTCACTGATCGACATGGAACAGCTTGAGCGCTTGGTCACAGAGGATGACATGCTCAGCTTCGGGGGAGAGTGCTTCATCCACGAGGGGTGCCGGCAGATCTAGCGGCACAGACGTGCCTCATCACTCGGGAGTCGATGAGGCTGGAGATTGCCACGGATGGCGCTCCAGCCTCATCGGGTCCCTAGTGCTGGTTAACGAGTTGCTGGTTACGGCGCCCTCCGCGGCGTAGCATCGGCGGCATGGACGAGCTGCGAGTCGAACGCCATGTCGGCGCATCACCGGAGCGCGTGTGGCGCGCGTTCACCTCCGCCGACGCCCTCTCCGAATGGCTGTGGCCGCCCGCGTTCGCGACCGTCGTGGTCACCGACCCAACGGTGGGCGGGCACTACCGGATCGCGTCAGAGGTCGCGGGGATGGCCGTGAGCGGCGAGTACGTGACTGTTGACGAGCCGCGCGGGCTCGTGCAGACCTGGCAGTGGGACGGGGAGCCGGGGCAGACCCTCGTGACCGTGACGATCGACCCGGAGGGCGAGGGCACCGCGCTGACCGTGGTGCACGAGCGGTTCGGCACGGCCGACGACCGGGACAGCCACATCCAGGGCTGGAATGACTGCCTCGACCGCCTCGAGCCGTACTTGGCGTAGCGCTGGTCGAGTAGCTAGTTGTAGCTGCGGAACGCCACGACCGAGTTGTGGCCGCCGAAGCCGAACGAGTTGCTGAGCGCCAGAAGCGGTCCGTCGCCGAGCGCACGCGGCGACGTGACGACGTCGAGCGGGATCGCCGGGTCCTGCTCCGTGATGTTGATCGTGGGCGGGGCGGTGCGGTGGTGCAGCGCAAGGATCGTGAAGATGGCCTCGAGCGCCCCGGTGCCTCCGAGCAAATGGCCCGTCGCGCCCTTCGTGGCCGAGACCGCGATGTTCGACAGGTGGTCGCCGAACACGCGCAGCATCGCGTTGTACTCGGCGATGTCACCGACCGGGGTGCTCGTGGCGTGCGCGTTGATGTGCACGACATCCTCGATGGATGCCCCCGCCTGCGCCAACGCGGCGAGCATGGCGCGCGCCGCTGCAGACCCCTCGGGGTCTGGAGCGGTGATGTGGTACGAGTCGCTGGTGACCGAACCGCCCGCGAGCTCGGCGTAGATGCGGGCGCCGCGTGCGAGCGCGTGCTCCTCGGTCTCGAGCACGATGGTGCCGGCACCCTCGCCGAGCACGAAGCCGTCGCGGGAGATGTCATAGGGTCGCGACGCGGTGGCCGGGTCGTCGTTGCGCTTGGAGAGCGCCTGCATCGACGCGAACGCGGCGATGGGCAGTGGATGCACGACCGCTTCGGTACCGCCGGCGAGGACCACGTCCGCCAGGCCCGCCTGCAGGTGGTCGTATGCATTGGAGATGGCCTCGGTGCTCGAGGCGCAGGCCGAGACATCCGTCCTGGCATATGCCCGGGAGGGAATGGACATGCTGATGGCGGCGGACGCGGCGTTCGGCATGAGCATCGGAATGGTCATGGGCAGGACCCGGCGCGGTCCCTTCTCGCGCAGGGTGTCCCACGCGTCCAGCAACGTCCACAGACCGCCGATACCGGTGGAGTAATCGACTCCCACACGGGCGGGATCGACATCGGGCGAACCCGCGTCCGCCCAAGCCTCACGTGCGGAGATGAGCGCGAACTGGCTGGAGGGGTCGAGGCGCTTGTACTCGACGCGCTCGAGGACCTCCTCGGGGCGCACCTTCGCCTCGGCCGCGAACGTCACGGGTAGGTCGTACTGCGCAACCCACTCGTGCTGGAGCGTGCGGGCGCCGGACTCGCCGGCGAGCAGGGCCTCCCACGACTCGGGGGCGGTGCCGCCGAGGGGCGACGTCGCGCCGATACCGGTTACTACGATCTTCTTGGTCATATCACTGTCCTTGTGAGAGCACTGTCCTGCGGGATGGCCGGACGGATGTCCGGCCATCCGAGGGGGAGTGCTTAGCCCTGCGCGCCGGTGATGAAGCTCACGGCGTCGCCGACGGTCTTGAGGTTCTTGACCTCTTCGTCGGGGATCTTGACGTCGAACTTCTCTTCGGCGTTGACGACGATGGTCATCATCGAGATCGAGTCGATGTCCAGGTCGTCGGTGAACGACTTGTCCAGCTCGACGGTGTCCGTCGCGATGCCGGTCTCGTCGTTGATGAGTTCGGCCAGGCCGGCCAGGACTTCTTCGGTGGACAATGCCATTTTTTATCTCCTTGTGGATGTGTTTTTGACCGTGTGCAAGTTTAGGGGGGAGGGAGCTAGGGCAGGACTACGACCTGCGCACCGAACACGAGTCCGGCACCGAAGCCGATCTGCAGGCACAGCCCGCCGCTGAGCTCGGGGTGCTCCTGCAGGAGGCGGTGGGTGGCGAGTGGAATGGATGCCGCACTCGTGTTGCCCGTAGTCGCGATGTCGCGGCCGATGATGACGCTCTCCGGCAGCTTCAGCTGCTTGGCGAGCTCGTCGATGATGCGCATATTTGCCTGATGGGGGACGAACGCTGCGAGATCCTCTGCGGTGATACCCGCGACCTCGAGGGCCTGCTTGGCGACCTTGGCCATCTCCCAGACTGCCCAGCGGAACACGACCTGGCCGTCCTGGCGCAGGGTGGGCCACTTGGCGCTGCCGTCCCGGAAGGCGACGAGGTTCGAGTCCATTCCGACGGCGTCGGCCTTCGACCCGTCCGAGCCCCACACAGGAGCCGCAATTCCGGGGAAGTCACTGGGGCCGATCACGACCGCGCCGGCCCCGTCGCCGAGTAGGAAGGAGATGGAGCGGTCGGTGGGGTCGACGATGTCGGAGAGCTTCTCAGCACCGACCACGAGGGCGTAGTGCGCTGCGCCACTGCGGATCAGGGCATCCGCCTGGGTGACGCCGTAGCTGAAGCCCGCGCACGCCGCGTTGGAGTCGTAGGCCGCCGCGGGGTTGGCGCCCACACGGTCGGCGAGCACCGCCGACATCGAGGGGGTCTGCTGCACGTTGCCGATCGTGGCCACGATCACGAGGTCGATGAGGTCGGGGGAGATGCCCGACTTGGCGATGGCCTCCTGCGCCGCGTCCGTGGCCAGGTCCAGGGCGAGGATGCCCTCCGAGGCGCGGGTGCGCGTGATGATGCCGGTGCGCTGCTGGATCCACTCGTCGCTCGAGTCGATCGGGCCGATCAGGTCGGCGTTCGGCACGACCATGTCGCCGCGCGCGGCGCCGTAGCTGTAGATGCGGGTGAACTCGACACCGTGGGACTGCTTGAGGGTGGGCACGTTGCTACTCTCCGTCGATCAGGGCGAACGCCGCGGCAAGGTCGTCGGGCGTCTTCACGGCGACGCTCGGCACGCCCTTGAGTCCGCGCTTGGCGAGCCCGACCAGGGCTCCCGCGGGAGCGAGTTCGATGAGGCCGGTGACACCGGCGGCGGCGAAGGATTCCATGACGAGATCCCAGCGTACGGGGGAGGAGACCTGGCCGACCATGAGCTGCACGAAATGATCACCGCTCTCGATGCGCGAGCCGTCGCGGTTCGTCCAGATCGGCAGTGTCGGGTCGTGCTTCTCCAGGCCGGCCGCGAAGAGCTCGAGACCAGCGACCGCGGGCTGCATGTAGCGGGTGTGGAACGCGCCGGCGACCTGCAGCGGGATGACCCGCGTGCCGGCGACGGGGTTGGCGGCCAGCTCGGCCAGCGTCGGGAGGGCGCCCGCCACGACGATCTGTCCGCCGCCGTTGAAGTTCGCGGGGGAGAGCCCCAGTTCCGCCAGCCGATCGAGCAGTGCGGTCTCGTCGCCGCCGATGACGGCCGACATTCCGGTGGGCTCGAGCGCAGCGGCATCCGCCATCGCCCGGCCGCGCTCGCGCACGAAGCTCACCGCGTCCGTCTCGGAGAGGATGCCCGCTCCCGCGGCTGCCGTGACCTCGCCGACCGAGTGCCCTGCGATGCCGCCGATCCTGTCGCGGCGCCCGTCGGCGAGGAGGGCCGAGAGGGTGAGCAGGCCCGCGGCGACGATGAGCGGCTGGGCCACCTTCGTGTCGCGGATGGTGTCGGCGTCGCTTGTGGTGCCGTGCGCGCGGAGGTCGATGCCGACGCCGTCGGAGATGGACCCGAGTTGGTCGGCCGCTCCGGGGAGCTCGAGCCAGGGGGCGAGGAAGCCGGGAGTCTGGGAGCCCTGTCCGGGCGCGACGATGACGATCACTTCTCTAGTGTGCCAACTCTTCGGGCTCCCCGCTGGGCCCACCATCCGAAGAACCGCCGTATTCGTTGTGCGATGCGTTCAAAGGAGTGCGCTCCGAGACGGCCCCCGGACTGGTCGTACCCGAAAACTGAGTGAACCCCGAGACTGGTACGGCGTCTGACCCTGAGCGCTACCCGATAGGACCCTATGAAGCTCGACACCGCCGTGCCGTTGGTGGTGGACCTCGACGGCACCCTCCTCACCGGAGACATGCTCCTCGAGTCCGCCAACGAGTTCGTCGCGGGCGGCCCATGGCGGGCGGTCGCGCTCATCCGCCCCCTTCTCGCTGGCCGAGCGAAAATGAAGGACTTCCTGGCCAAACGCGTCACTCCAGATGTCACTGCACTCCCGTACAACGAGGAGCTCCTGCGTTTCCTGCGCGAGGAGCGGGGGGCCGGGCGACGCATCGTGCTCGCCACCGCGTCGAACCACCTGCTCGCCGACGCCATCGCCGAGCACCTCGGGGTCTTCGACGAGGTGCTCGCATCCGACGAGCACACCAATCTCAAGTCCGAGCGCAAGGCCGACCTGCTCGTCGAGCGCTTCGGCGCTGGCGGGTTCGACTACGTCGGCAACGACACCGCCGACCTCGCCGTGTGGAGGGTGGCCTCGAACGCCCTCGTCGTTTCGTCGAACGCCCGGTTCGTCTCCCGTGTGAACGATGTGAGCCGGGTATTCCCCACGAAGCGCCGTGCGCCGGTCCGTGCGGTCTCCGCGGCCCTCCGCCCGCACCAGTGGACGAAGAACCTGCTCATCTTCATCCCGCTGCTGTCGTCGCACCGTTTCGATGTCCCCTCCGATGTCGCCCGGGCCGTGGTCGCCTTCGCACTGTTCTCGCTCGTCGCCTCGTCGGTGTACGTACTCAACGACCTCATGGATGTCGCGCAAGACCGTCACCACCCGCGCAAGCGGAGCCGCCCCTTCGCGTCCGGCGACCTCGGGCTGTGGGTCGGGTGGCTGCTGTGGCCCGCGCTCCTCGTCGTCGCGGTCGTCGGGTCGGCGCTGCTGCTCCCGCCCCTGTTCCTGCTCGCCCTCGCCGGGTACTTCGCGCTCACGCTGCTCTACACGCTCGTGCTCAAGCGCCGCGCAATGTGGGACGTCCTGGCGCTCGCCATCCTCTACTTGGCGCGCCTGATCGCGGGTTCCGTGGCGATCGGCGTCGAGGTGTCGTTCTGGCTCCTGTGCTTCGCGATGTTCTTCTTCCTGAGCCTCGCGCTCGTCAAGCGCTACAACGAACTGAGGGATGACCGCACTCTGCCCGACCGGCCGACCAAGATCCGCGGCCGGGGGTACTTCGCCGCGGACCTTCCCCTCGTGGTGAGCCTCGGCCCGGCAGCGGGCTACGTCTCCGCGCTCATCGTTGCCCTCTACGTCTACGACGAGCGGGTCTCGAGCATGTACGCAACACCTGAGTTCCTGTGGATCACCGTGCCGCTGCTGCTGTTCTGGATATCGCGGGTGTGGCTCATCGCCCATCGCGGCGAGATGCACGACGACCCCGTGGTCTTCGCGATCCGCGATCGGACGAGCTACCTCGTCGGAGCGTTCGTGGTGGCGGGGGTCATCCTCGCCACGTTCGTGACGGTCGGCTGACCGCGTGCGCACGATGATCGCCGGACTGGCCGGCTCCAAGCTGGTCAAGTTCTTCTTCGTCGCCCTCGCGGGTGTGACTCTCGACGTGCTGCTGTTCACGGCTCTCGTGGCACTCGGCGCGCGGCCGGCTGTCGCCTCGATCATCAGCTCCGCCGTGGCGGTCTCCGCGGCCTACGTGGTGTCGAGCCGGAACGTGTTCAAGGTTCCGATGACACCGCTGCGGCTGGTGGCGTACGTCGCCTGGTACGCGGTGTCGATCACCGGCTTCTCGCTCGCGATCGACGCCGCGGTCATGCACTTCGGTGGACATCCCACCCTCTGGAAGGTCATCAGCCTGCCGATCTCGTTCCTCATCAACTTCGCCGCCGTCAACTACGTCATCCTCCGACCGAGCCCCGTGGAGCCCGCCCCGTGACCCTCTCCCTGCGCAGTCGCGCTCTCTTCTCCTACGCCGTCCTCGGCCTCGCCGCAGCCTTCATGCTGTACTACCGCGCCAAGGACACGCTCGCCGGCGGAGACGACTACCAGACCGCCGACTGGCTCATCAACTACGGCGCCGGGTTCGTGCGCCGCGGACTATTCGGCGAGCTGTTCCTCGCGGTAACACCTCCCGGCAGCCTGTGGCTGCTGTTCCTCGTCCAGGCCCTGCCGTACGCGGTCGTGTTCGCGTTCGCCGCGTGGCTGCTGCGCCGGTACGAGTTCTCCTGGTCGGTCATCGCGCTGGTGTGCGGCCCGGCCGCTCTCGGCTTCTTCGGCTGGGACCCGGGAGCGGGCTTCCGCAAGGAGGTGCTCACCTACGTCGTCCTCGCGCTCCTCGTCTGGAGTGTCGCCTCCGTGACCCGGTCGGGCGTACGAGTCGCGCTGAGCATCCTCGCCCTGCTGGTGTTCGTGCTGGCGGTGTTCTCCTGGGAGACGAGCGCGCTCTTCCTCCCGGCGATCGTCTACGTGCTGCTGCGCCGGCCGGAGGGCCAGGAGTCGCTGGTCGTGCTCCGCCGCTGGCTCGCCGGGGCGTTCGTGCTCGTCGGCGCCGTCGGGCTCGCGCTCGGCACGGTGTTCCACGGCACGACGGAGACCGCTGCCGCCGTCTGCGACACCGTGCGCGCGAACGGCTACGACGGCGCCGCGCTGTGCAGCGGAGCGATCGACGCGATCGGCTGGACGTCGGGCTACACGCTCGGTTCGGTGGCTGCGAGCTTCCCGCTGTACCTGGGGTACCTGCCGCTGCTCGCTCTCGCGGTGCTCCCGATCGTCGCTTCCCGCTGGTTCCGGTCGAATCTGGTGTGGGGCATCGTTATCGCGGCAGCCTTCCTCCCACTCTTCGTGATCGTCACCGACTACGGGCGCTGGATCAACATGCTCGTCATGGCGCTGCTGTTCTGCATCGCGGTGGGGAAGCCCGAGGGCGCGCTCTCGCGCGTGTGGACGCCGCTCGCGGTCATCCTCTACCTGACCCTGTGGGGGCTGCCGCACTGGCTGCCCGCCGACTTGGAGGGGGCGTGGCCCTGGTTCGGGCTGCTGCCGTCGCTCATCGATACGGCGGTCGATGGGATGCGGGCAGTGTTCGGCTAGCGGCGCTTGCCGGTGTCGGGGTCGGCGATCGAGCCGACTATGAGTGCCGACTGGAGGATGAGCGCCTCGCGGGCGCCCGTGGCATCCCAGCCGATCACGTCACTGACGCGCTTGAGGCGGTACCGCACGGTGTTGGGATGCACGAACAACTCGCGCGCCGTCGCCTCGAGTGAGCGTCCGTTGTCGAGGTAGCACCACAGGGTCGCGAGCAGGTCGGTCGAGTGCGCCTGCAGCGGACGGTAGATCCGGTTGATGAGGGTGGATCGCGCGAGCGGGTCGCCCGCGAACGCGCGCTCGGGCAGCAGATCGTCGGCGAGGGTCGGTCGTGGGGCGTTGCGCCACGACCGCGCAACGGCGAACCCGGCGAGGGCGGCCTTGGCGCTCTTCGAGGCGTCCACGAGCGTCGGCACCTCGTGGCCCAGCACAAGGTGGCCGGGGCCGAACCCGGGCTCGAGCTGCTTGGCGATCTCGAGGAACGGCATGGGCGCCGGCACGTCGGGGTCGTCGGTGCGTGGGCTCGCACGGCCGATCACGAGCACGAGCCGCGATCCCTGCACGCCGATGAGCACGTCGGCGTCGAGGTGCCGGGCGGTGCGGCGCAGCTGGTCGACGTCGAGCATCTTGGGCGCGGTGCCGACGAGCACGCACACCTCTCCGTGGCCGTTCCACCCGAGGGCGGCAATGCGGGAGGGCAGCTCGTTGTCGTACTCGCCGCTGAGGATCGAGTCGACGACGAGGGCCTCGAGCCGGGCATCCCACAGGCCTCGTGCTTCGGCGGCGCGGGCGTACACGTCAGCTGCGGCGAAGGCGATCTCGCGCGAGTAGAGAAGGATGCCCTCGCGCAGCACGTCGTCGTCGTTCTTGATCCGGTGCTCGACGACCTCGACGGTCAGTCGGATGAGCTGCAGCGTCTGCGTGAGGGACACCGACCGGAGCAGCTCGCGGGGAGCGGCGCCGAACACGTCGGCGGCGATCCACGGGGTCGACTTGGGGTCTTCGAACCAGCTGATGAAGCTCGTGATGCCCGCCTGCGCCACGAGACCGACCGCGGAACGCCGCCCTGGTGGCATATCGCCGTACCAGGGCAGCGTGTCCTCTAGTCGCTTCAGGGTCGCCGTTGCCAGCTCGCCCGAGATCGTTCGCAACCACGCGAGCGTCTGCTCCTTGGTCTTCTGCACAGGAACTTTCTGCGCAGCAGTCTTCGGGGCGGGAGTGTTCTCCACCGTCGGAATGCGCCTGCCCTAGCTCTCGCCGCCGACAGAGCCCGTGGTGCCGGCGTTCACGTCGTACAGGCGGTACTTCTCGATGGCGCGGCTCGGTAGCGACCGGTCCACGAGACCTCGCTTGGCGAGCGACTCGAGGGTGCGGACCACCACTGAGGGGCCGTCGATCTTGAAGTACCGACGGGCGGCGGCGCGCGTGTCGGAGAAGCCGAAGTCATCGGCGCCCAACGTCGCATAGTCGCCCGGCACGAACTGGCGGATCTGGTCGGGAACGGCGTGCATGAAGTCGGTGACCGCGACGAACGGGCCCTCGGCTCCGGAGAGCTTCTGCGTGACGTACGGGACGCGCTCGTCCTCATCCGGGTGCAGGAAGTTGTGCTCGTCGGCGGCGAGGCCGTCGCGGCGCAGCTCCGTCCAGGAGGTGACCGACCAGACATCGGCCGACACGCCCCAGTCGTTGGCGAGCAGCTCCTGCGCCTCGAGCGCCCACGGCACGGCCACGCCGGACGCGAGTAGCTGGGCGCGGGGGCCCGATACCGACGCGGTCCTGAGGTGGTAGATGCCGCGCAGGGCGCCGTCGACGTCGAAGTTCTCGGGCTCGGCGGGCTGCTGGATCGGCTCGTTGTACAGGGTCAGGTAGTACATGACGTTCGGGTCGGGATGGGTTCCCCCGTACATGCGCTCGAGGCCGGCCTTCACGATCACGCCCAGCTCGTAGCCGTACGCGGCGTCGTACGAGACGACCGCCGGGTTCGTCGACGCGAGCAGCAGGGAGTGCCCGTCGGCGTGCTGCAGTCCCTCGCCGGTGAGCGTCGTGCGCCCGGCCGTGGCGCCCATGATGAACCCGCGGGCCATCTGGTCGCCCGCGGCCCACATGGCGTCGCCCGTGCGCTGGAAGCCGAACATCGAGTAGAAGACGTAGACGGGGATGAGCGGCTCGCCGTTGGTGGCGTATTGCGTTCCCGCTGCCGTGAACGCGGCGAAGGCGCCGGCCTCGTTGATGCCGACGTGCACGATCTGGCCCTGCGGGGACTCCTTGTAGGCGAGCAGCAGCTCGCGGTCCACGGAGGTGTAGTGCTGTCCCTGCGGGTTGTAGATCTTCGCGGTGGGGAAGTAGGCGTCCATGCCGAACGTGCGCGCCTCATCCGGGATGATCGGAACGATGCGGTGACCGAAGTCCTTGGCCCGGAGCAGGTCCTTGAGCAGGCGCGCGAACGCCATGGTGCTCGCGATCTCCTGCTTGCCGGAGCCCTTCTTGACCACGTCGAACGTGGAGGCCTCGGGCAGGGTGATCTGGGTGTACTTCGAGCGGCGCTCCGGCACGTAGCCGCCGAGCTCGCGACGTCGCTCCTGCAGGTACTGGATCGCCTCGTCGTTCTCGCCCGGGTGGTAGTACGGCGGCTGGTACGGGTTCTCCTCGAGCACGGCATCCGTGATCGGGATGCGCATCTCGTCGCGGAACTGCTTGAGGTTGTCGAGCGTGAGCTTCTTCATCTGGTGGGTCGCGTTGCGGCCCTCGAAGCTCGGGCCCAGGCCGTAGCCCTTGACGGTTTTCGCAAGGATGACCGTGGGCTGGCCCTTGTGCTCCGACGCCGCCTTGAACGCAGCGTAGACCTTACGGTAGTCGTGGCCGCCGCGCTTGAGGTTCCAGATCTGGTCGTCGGTGTAGTCCTTGACCATCTCGAGCGTGCGGGGGTCGCGGCCGAAGAAGTTCTCGCGCACGTAGGCGCCGCTCTCCGCCTTGTAGGTCTGGTAGTCGCCGTCGGGGGTGCGGTTCATGAGGTCGCGGAGTGCGCCCTCGGTGTCCTTGCGGAGCAGGTCGTCCCACTCGCGGCCCCAGACCACCTTGATGACGTTCCAGCCGGCACCGCGGAAGAAGCTCTCGAGCTCCTGGATGATCTTGCCGTTGCCGCGGACCGGTCCGTCGAGGCGCTGCAGGTTGCAGTTGATCACGAAGTTGAGGTTGTCGAGTCCGTCGTTCGCGGCCCACTGCAGGGCGCCCCGGCTCTCGACCTCGTCCATCTCGCCATCACCGAGGAAGGCCCAGACCTGCTGGTCGGAGGCATCCTTGATCCCGCGGTTGGTCAGGTAGCGGTTGGACTGCGCCTGGTAGATCGCGTTGATCGGGCCGAGACCCATCGAGACGGTCGGGAACTGCCAGAACTCCGGCATGAGGCGCGGGTGCGGGTAGCTCGAGATGCCGTACGGCGCCTGCGACTTCTCCTGGCGGAAGCCGTTGAGCTGCTCGACACTGACGCGGCCCTCGAGGAAGGCGCGGGCGTACATGCCGGGGGAGGCGTGGCCCTGGTAGAAGATCTGGTCTCCGCCGCCGGAGTGGTCGGCACCGCGGAAGAAGTGGTTGTGGCCGACCTCGTAGAGGGCGGCGGACGAGGCGTACGTCGAGATGTGGCCGCCGACGCCGATACCCGGTCGCTGGGCGCGGTGCACCGTGATGGCGGCGTTCCAGCGGATCCACGCGCGGTAGCGGCGCTCCAGTTCCTCGTTGCCGGGGAACTCGGGCTCGTCCTCGACCGCGATCGTGTTGAGGTAGTCGGTCGTGGGGACCATCGGCACACCGAGGTGGAGGTCCTTCGAGCGCTTCAGGAGGCTCAGCATGATCTCGCGGCCGCGCTCGTGGCCGTGGGTGGCCACCAGGTCGTCGAGGGACTCCTGCCATTCGGCGGTCTCTTCCGGATCCCGGTCGATGTTGTTCACCGAGTACGGATCCTGGTCGTTTACCGTCACCCTTGACCTCTTTCTTGAGAGTTTGGCGGTCACGGGATCGGGTTGCGACCTGCCGTGATCTACTACGCCTATCGATACTAGTTGTGGGAACTGCACGGCTCGCACACCGTGGCGGCGGGCATCCGTGGGCGCGTTGCACAAGTCCGGGTGTTTTCCCGCCATCGGCGTATGATTGCGAATCGTGTGTGCCTGAGAACGCAGTTCTCACAGAAAAAGGCACGAAAGGAAATGCCAGATCATGGCCCTCGTCAAAGACACGACAGCACCCGACTTCGAACTCCCGAACCAGTTCGGTGAGCACATTCGGCTCCGCGACTTCCGCGGCAAGAAGCCTGTCGCCCTCGTATTCTTCCCCCTCGCCTTTTCGAGCACCTGCACCACCGAGCTGTGCGACCTCCGCGACAACATCGCGATGTTCAAGGCCGAGGGTGTCGAGCTCATCGGCATCTCCGTCGACTCCAAGGCGACGCTGCGCGCGTTCGCCGAGGAGGAGGGCTACGACTTCACGCTGCTGGCCGACTTCTGGCCGCACGGCGAGGTGGCCCGCGAGTACGGCGTGTTCCTCGACGAGAAGGGCTTCGCGAACCGTGCGACCTTCCTCATCGACATCGACGGCGTGATTCGCGCCAGCTTCATCACCGCACCCGGCCAGGCGCGCTCCATCGAGGAGTACACCGAGGCCCTGCGCGAGCTGCACGCGACCCGCGTGTAGTTCTCCGGCACTAGCCCAGCAGCGACACCGCCCGCGCGATCACCAGCGCGAGGATGACGAACCCCGCGAACGACTCTGCGAGCATCAGGATCTTCGCCCGGGGCGCCAGCGGCATCGTGTCGGTGGGGCTGAACGCCATCGAGTTCGATGCCGAGAAGTACAGGTAGTCGACGAAACCGGCGGTCCAGTTGGTCTTCGCGGATGACCGTGCTGCGACCTCCACGATGGCGTCGTGATCCTCGTCCTGGGGGAAGCGGAAGTCGGCGATCGGCATGTCCTTGCGCGCGGTCTGGGTACGGGACACGGGCCCGCCGCGATCGATCTCCCAGTAGAGCAGTGCGTAGACGATCACGTTCGTGACCCAGACCTGCACCGCCGCGAGCAGCAGGGTGGGCCCGTCCTGGTTCTTCGCGTTGAGGAGTTCGAACACGAGCTGCACGAGCGCGACCTGGTTGGCGATCAGGAGGATGAGCGTCTGCCCGACGGAGAGCAGCCTCGTCCAGCGCAGCTCCTTCTGCAGACGCACCGGATTGACGAGCAGCAGTGGCACGAGCAGCACCAGACCGATTCCGACCACGACGTACCGCAGGATCGGGAAGAACGTGCTGGGCAACGTCGCATAGAGGGTTAGAGCGACGATGAGCGCGATGGCCGCGGGCCAACGGTGCTCGGCCCGGGCAGCGGTATCGGTGACCTTCACGGTGCCGAGCTTAGGGCCGGGCATCCACCGCGAAGGGGAGTTGACAGCGCGGGTCAGCGTCGTGCAGTGGTGACCCGCTGCCGGCCGCGAGGGTCGGTGAGCGACGTGACGTCAGCCCAGCCGTCGGCCTCGAGGATGGCGGCGATCGGAGCCGACTGCGAGACCCCGTGCTCGAAGGCGAGGGTGCCTCCCGGCCGCAGAAGCCGCAGCGCGGTCTGCGACAGCGCGCGCACCGTCTCGAGCCCGTCCGAGCCGCCGCCGAACACCGCGACCGCGGGGTCGAACAGCCGTACCTCCGGGGTTACCGACTCGACTCCGTCCGGCTGGAAGGGCGGGTTGCCGGCCACGACGTCCACTTGGCCGTCGAGCTCGGGAAGCGCACCGGCCATGTCACCGAGCACCGCGCGCGAGTTGTTCGGCGCGAGAGTTTCGAAGTTGCGGCGGGTCCACTCGAATGCCTCGGGCGAGATCTCCACGCCGACAACCGTCGAATTGGGCACCTCGACCGCCATCGAGATGGCTATAGCGCCCGCGCCTGTGCCTAGGTCCACTGCGATGGGGGAGCGCGAGTCGCTCGCCCTGAGTGCGTCGATGGCGAGCTGGGTGACGTACTCGGTCTCACGCCGCGGCACGAAGACCCCCGGTCCGACGGCGAGCTCGAGCTGGCGGAACAGCGACTTGCCCGTCAGGTGCTGCAGCGGCTCGCGTTTCTTTCGCCGCTCGACGAACGCCCCGACCTGGTCCTCTTGATCGCGGGTGAGCTCGGTGTCGTCGGCGCCGCCCGCCTGCACATCGGCCCGAGTCAGTCCGAGTACGTGCGCGACGATGATTTCGGCGTCGCCGATCGCTGTCGGAATCTCTGCTGCGGTTAGGTCGTCAATGGCCCGGGTGAGGGCCTCTTTCGCTCTCATGAGGCGATGGTAGACCAACCTGTTCAGGTGAGGATGTTGACAGCCCGCGAAATCACAAGTGCGAGGAGCACGAATCCCGTGAGGGCCTGGAACGCCATCAGTGCCTTGGCGCGCAGGGTCAGCGGCATCGTGTCGGTCGGGCTGAAGGCCATCATGTTAGACAGGGAGAAGAAGGCGTAGTCGAAGAACACCGGGTCCCACGAGACGCCGTCCTCCTGCTGGGGGAACCGGAAGTCCTGCGGGGCGTCGTCACGCAGTCCCTCCACCCGCCGAGCCACCGGCCCACCGCGGTCCAGCTCCCAATAGACGAGTGCGTAGGCGATCACGTTCGTGATCCACACGGCGAACGCGGCGAGAAGGATGCTCGGGCCGTCGGCCTGGCCATTGACCAGCTCCGTCACGATCACGACGACGTACACCTGGTTCACCAGTGCCAGGGCGACCGCGAAACCGATGCTGAGCCACCGGGACCACGTCGTCTCCCGGGTGATCCGCATGGGATTCACGAGCCACAGCGGTACGAGCACGACCACGCCGACGGCCGGCACGATCCAGCGTGGGAAGAACGAGATCGACTCGGGCAGCAGCAGGTACAGGGTGAAGGCGGCCAGCGTCGCGATGAGGGCGGGAAACTTGTGCTCGTAGTGCTTCGCGGGCTGTGTAGTCGCTGCCATGACGGCAACTGTATGCCTAGGTGGCGATCCGGCCCCTGCTCGGTAGCGAGCGCCGCAGCTCGCGTCTCGTCCGGACGCCGAGCTTCGCGAACACGTTCCGCAGGTGCCACTCGACCGTCCGCGAGCTGATGTAGAGGGCGGACCCGATCTCAGGGCTCGTGAGCCCTTGGGCGGCGAGCCGCGCGACGGTCGCTTCCTGCGCGGTCAGGTGCAGGGTCGCCTCGCCGTGCCGTCGTGCTTCGCCGGCAGCGACGAGCTCACGGTGGGCGCGGCGGGCGAACGCCCCCACTCCCATGCTCGAGAGGGCGTCGTGCGCGGATCGGAGCTGCTCCCGCGCGTCGGTCCGTCGTCCTTCCCGACGGAGCCACTCGCCGTAGAGCAGCTGAGCTCTGGCGAGTTCGACCCGCACCCCGGTGCGGCCGAGATGGGAGATCCCCTCGCGGTGGAGTGCCTCAGCGCCGTCGCCTTCCGCGAGCAGCGCGCCTTTGCTCGCCGTGACCCCGAGCGCCCAGCGGGTCCCGCTGGCGCGCGCGAACTTCGACAGCGTCGCGTGGGCCGCGGCCGCCGTGTCCCTGTCACCACTGTGCACCGCCGCCTCGACGAGCTCGCCGAGCGCCCACTGGGGTGACCCGAGTTCGAGCAGGTTCCCGGTGGCATCGGAGGCGGCGCTCTGGGCCTCCTGATAGCGCCCGAGGCCGTTGTACATCAGCGCCCGGCACCAACTCGCGAACGTGAGACCGACTCCCTCGCCTCGCTCGGTGACCGCTCCCGCTAACGCGGCGATGGCAGGCTCGGCGATCTCGGGATCGCCGCGCATCGCCAGCACGGCGATCTCCCCGTACGGCACGAGCTCACCACCGGGGTGGTCGGCGAGTCGCCGCGCCTCCTCAGCCAAGGATGCGGCCGCCCCCAGATTGCCGGTGAACACGGTCATGACAGCCCAGGTAGAGAGCGCCAGCGGGAGGGCGCTCAGAACGCCGGCGTCCCGGGAGGCGCTGAGGTGCCGGCGGCTGATGGTGTCCCACGCGGAGTCGTCCCACAGCGACCCGGCGGCTGCGGCAGCGAGCCACGCAACCTCGCGATCGTCGTCGGAGAGGGGGTCGAGAGCGGAGAACGCGTGGACGGCATCACGCAGGGGCGGGACCGCCGGGACGTAGCCCTCCCTGAACCGGACGACAAGACCGTTGAGGAGCGCATCGCGCGCTCCCTCGGGTTCAGCGCGGTGGACGCGGCTGGCGGCGTTGGCAACATCGACCGTGGTCGTTCTCGTGGCGAGTCGTCCGGCGAAGAGTGATGCCGCGAGCGCGTCGAGGAACGTGTCCTTCGACAGGCCGGGGTCGAGTGATTCCAGCCGATGCGCGACGGCGAGTAGCTTCGGTAGAGCTGCCGCCCGATGATCTGCTGAGAAGGCACACTCCGCTCTCAGCAACTCGACCCGCGCGCGCTCCAACTCGGCGAGCGGCTCCCGCTCTGCGCGCGCGAGGAGGGCGAGTGCCCCGTCGTAGTTCCCCGCCCTCATCGTGGCCCTCGCGGCGGCGAGACACCGGGGAACAAGACGGGCGGCGTCCACCGTCATGGCGACCGCCCTCTCGAGGAACACCGCCACCGCGCCAACTCCGCCGTGAACCGCGGCACGAGCCAGCGCACCCTCAAGATCGAGGGCGACCCCCTCGTCCGGTCCGACGGAGGCCCGGGTGCGGTGCCACGCGCGCCGATCGGCCTCGGCGCTCAGATCTGTGACCTGCGCGAGTGCCCGGTGCACCGCCCGTCGCTGGGCAGGGGTCGCGGATCGGTAGACCGCCGTGCGAACCAGAGGGTGTCCGAAGCGGACGTGGTCGCCCAGCTCGATCAGGCCGGCCGTCTCGGCCGCCGTCGCCGCGTCGCGCGGGAGGCCGAGATGGTCCGCTGCGCGCAGGAGCAATCGGAGATCGCCTATCGGCTCGGCCGAAGCCGTCAGGAGGAGCTGACGTGTCGCGCCCGGTAGCGGTCTCAACTGGAGTGCGAAGTGCTGCTCCCGTTGTCGGTTGGCAGGGGTGACGGCGACGCCGCTGCCGAGCTCGAAGGAGAGATCGGCAGCCGACAGGCCGTGCGGCAACTCGAGGAGAGCTGAGGGGTTGCCGTGCGACTCCGCGACGATACGGTCGCGGATTCGCGGGTCGATGGACCCGGTGACCACGGACCGCAGGATCTCCTCCGAGTCCGCGATGCTCAGCCCCTCCAGCACGAGCTCGGGGAGCCCTACAAGATCGACCCCCGACCCGGTTTCCCGAGTGGAGAGGACCATCAGCATGGGCTGCGTGGAGAGCCGCCGCGCGACGAACCCGAGTGCCTGCACCGTCTCCGGGTCGAGCCACTGGACGTTGTCGACCACGCACACGAGGGGCTGCCTCTCCGAGACTTCGGTCAGGAGTGTCAGAGTCGCGAGGTCCACGAGGAACCGATCGGGCTCCTTGCCCGGCTCGAGACCGAGCGCGGTTCTCAGAGCCGACTGCTGAGGCGGGGGCAGCGCCGGGATCCGTCCGAGGAACGGCGAGCAGAGCTGCTGCAGACCGGCGTAGGCCAGGTCGGACTCCGACTCGACGCCGGTCGAGCGGGCGACCGTGCATCCCACCGCTCGGTGTACCAGCTGATCGAGAAGCGCGGTCTTCCCGACACCCTCGTCGCCCCGGATCACGAGAGCGCCACTCCGGCCACTGCGGACCGCGGACAGGAGCGAGTCCAAGCGGTCGCTTTCTGTGCGACGACCGACGAGGTGAGGCAGAGATCCGAGATCTGACATGCGCAACACGCCCAGTTCGTGTCCGCGGCGCGCGAGGGGTCGCGCGTACTTGCAGGGGGCCAGCCTAGGACGACCACTCGTGCCGCTCAAGGGGGGCACGAAATCCGCTACCCTTGGAAACCTGCGGTAACACCGCGGGCCTTTAGCTCAGTTGGTAGAGCGCCACGTTTACACCGTGGATGTCATCGGTTCGAGCCCGGTAGGGCCCACTCTGAAATCTTCAGCCACGTCCGCGCCGTTCGAACGAGGGTCGCCAGTTCCTGTGCTTCGGGTCCGGCTGGCGCGTACTGAGCCGTAAGGACCGCGGGGGAGTCCTGATCGGCGCACCTCTCGATGCGGACAGGGCGAGTTGGCTCATCGCCCAAGGGCGGGCGGGGCGCGGGCGCGGCGCTGCGGCGTCGGCGAGGCCCAGGAGACCGAGGATGCCCGTGAGCCGCGGGTCCGCGCAGGTGACGACGGCGATCCGGGGTTTCGGCGGCCCCGCGTTGCTCGAGTCGTAGTCGGCGGCGAGGGTGGCGTTGGCCGTGAGTGCGTCGTCGATGAGGCTCACGGCTCGGACCCTACGGCCGGTGCCGAGCGGGCGGAACGGCTCCGCACGAGATCCCCGTACCCGGTACGGAAATCCCCGTGATCTCTACGGGTGCGGCCGCGCGCGCCCGCGGACACGCTGGACGCAGTCCACGAAGAGGAGACAGACCATGACCGACAACACGTCGACGCTCCCGCGCCCGGCGGCCGACGCCCCGGGCATCCGGCCGTTCAGCGTGGAGGTGTCGCAAGCAGACCTCGACGATCTCCGCAGCCGACTGCGCATGACGCGCTGGCCCGAACGGGAGACCGTCACCGACAAAACGCAGGGCGTGCAGCTCGCGACGATGCAGGAGCTGGCCCGGTACTGGGCGGAGGACTACGACCTCCTGCGTTTTCAGAACCGGCTCAACGCGTTCCCGCAGTTCCTCACCGAGATCGACGGGCTCGACATCCACTTCATCCAGGTGAAGTCGCCGCATCCCGACGCGATGCCGCTGATCATCACTCACGGATGGCCGGGGTCGGTGATCGAGATGCTCAATGTGATCGGGCCTCTCACCGATCCGCCGGCGTACGGCGGCGACGCGGCGGACGCCTTCGACGTAGTCATCCCGTCGATGCCGGGCTACGGGTTCTCGGCGAAGCCGAGCACCACGGGCTGGGGCCCCGTGCACATCGCCGACGCCTGGATCACGCTCATGCGCCGGCTCGGCTACACGCGGTTCGTCGCGCAGGGCGGCGACTGGGGTGCCCAGATCACGGACGTCATCGGGGCGAAGGCGCCGTCGGAGCTGCTCGCGATCCACTCGAACATGCCGGGGACGGTGCCGCCGGAGATCTCACGGGCGCTCGCTACGAACGTGCTCGGCGCGGGCGACGCTCCGAGCGGGCTTTCGGACGAGGAGCAGCGGGCCTTCGACCAGCTCAACTTCCTATTCACGAAGGGGCTCGGCTACGCGCTCGAGATGGGGTTGCGGCCCCAGACGCTCTACGGACTCGCCGACTCGCCCGTCGCGCTGGCGGCATGGATGCTCGACCACGACGCCCAGAGCCTGGACGACATCTCCCACGCCTTCGCCGACGGCGCCATCGGCAGCCTCACACGGGACGAGGTGCTCGACAACATCACGATGACGTGGCTCACCAACACCGGGATGTCGTCCGGCCGCCTGTACTGGGAGAACACTCTCGGGTTCTTCGACATCAAGGGCGCGACGGTGCCGGCCGCCGTGACGGTGTTCCCGCACGAGCTGTACCAAGCGCCGCGCAGCTGGACGGAGAAGGCCTACCCGAACCTCATCTACTTCCACGAGGTCGACCGCGGCAACCACTTCGCCGCCTGGCAGGAGCCCGAGCTCTTCACCGCCGAGCTGCGCGCGGCGTTTCGGTCGCTGCGATGAGCGAGCGCGAGTCGTTCGAGTCCTTCGAACAGGTCGACGTCGGGGACCTGAGCGTCGGCTACGTGGACGCGGGACCGCCGAGCGCGCCGGCGGTCCTGCTGCTCCACGGCTGGCCGTACGACGTGCACAGCTTCGCGGAGGTGGTGCCCCTCCTAGTCGAAGACGGGTACCGGGTGGTGGTCCCGCACCTGCGGGGATACGGCACCACCCGGTTCCGGTCGTCCGACACCCCGCGGAACGGGCAGCAGGCCGTCTTCGCCCTCGACGCGCTCGGCCTCCTGGACGCTCTCGGGATCGAGGACGCCGTTGTGGCGGGCTTCGACTGGGGCGCGCGCACCGCCGACATCATGGCGGTGCTGTGGCCGGAGCGGTGCCGAGCTCTCGTCTCGGTCAGTGGGTACCTCATCGGGAGTCAGGCGGGGAACCGAGCGCCGTTGCCGCCCGCGGCCGAGCTGGCCTGGTGGTATCAGTACTACTTCGCCACCGATCGTGGGGAGGACGGCTACCGGCAGTACCTCCGCGACTTCGCCCGACTGATCTGGACGACGGCGTCCCCGCAGTGGGACTTCGACGACGCCACCTTCGGCCGGACTGCGGACGCGTTCGACAATCCGGATCACGTGAGCATCGTCATCCACAACTACCGCTGGCGGCTCGGCCTGGCGGAGGGCGAGGCGCGGTACGACGGGCTGGAGCAGCGTCTCGCGGCGCGGCCACCCGTCACGGTGCCGACCGTCACCCTCGAGGGGGATGCGAACGGCGCACCTCACCCCGACCCCTCCGTCTACCGGGAGAGCTTCGTCGGGCCGTACGTCCACCGCGACGTGCTCGGTGGCGTGGGGCACAACCTACCCCAGGAGGCCCCGCGGGAGTTCGCTCAAGCGGTCGAGGAGGCGCACGACATGAGCCGGACGATGTCGGGGGGCGTTCGTGCTCGATGAGAGGAACACCGGCACCCGGCTCATCCGGTCGATCGCGCACCGGCTCGCGGGCGACCCGGTCGACCTCCCCGACGAGGGTCGACTCGGCTCGTTCGAGCGTGCCACCGGGTGGGTGAACTCGCCCCCGCTCACCGCCGAGTCACTGATCGGTCGCGTCGTGCTCGTCGACTTCTGGACCTACACGTGCGTCAATTGGCTGCGGACGCTGCCCTATCTGCGGGCGTGGGACGAGAAGTACCGGGATGCCGGACTCACGATCATCGGCGTTCACACCCCCGAGTTCGGGTTCGAGCACGACGCGGAGAACGTCATCACGCAGGTGCGGGAGCTGGGCGTGGGCTACCCCGTCGCTCTCGACAACGACTACGGGGTCTGGAACGAGTTCGCCAACCACTACTGGCCTGCGGTCTACCTCGCGGATGCGGCGGGACGGCTCCGCTACCACCACTTCGGCGAGGGGGAGTACGCCCGCACCGAGATGGTCATCCAGCAACTCCTCACGGCGAACGGCGCTGAGATCGACATGGACCTCGTGGACGTCCAGCCGACCGGGCTCGAGGTCGCCGCCGACTGGAGCACGCTGCGCTCGCCGGAGACCTATCTGGGCTCTGCTCAGAGCAGCGGCTTCGACGAGGACAGAGCGCCGTTCGACCTGCCACTGAATCACTGGAGTCTCACCGGTGCGTGGAAGGTGCGGCGCGACGCGGCCGTGCTTGAGGCACCCGGCGGTAGGATCGCGTTCCGGTTCCACTCCCGCGACGTCAACCTCGTGATGGGGCCGGTTGCTCCGGGCGTCGGAGTCTCCGTCCGTGTGTTCCTCGACGGGAGGCCCGTCGAGAACGCGCTGGACACCGATCTGGGGGCGGGCGGACGCACCGTGGTACGCGAGCAGCGCACGTACCAGCTCATCCGCACCGAGGGCGGCATCAGCGATCGCGTGGTGGAGATCGAATTCCTCGACGGGGGAGTCGAGGCCTACTGCTTCACGTTCGGCTGAGCCCTACGGCACCGCCACGATCGCGTCGACCTTGGCCTGGTTCCCACCGAAGTCGACGACCACGAGCTCGACGTACAGCTGGGTGCCCGAGGCGAGGCGCGGGAAGTTGTAGAGCAGCTCGGGGATGTCGGCGTAGAGCCCGACCTCCGACGTGGAGTACCACTGTTCGGTGCCGTCCGCGAGCACGTTGAGCACCTGAGGCACGATGATCCACGACGGATCGGCGGTGAACTCGCCGTAGGTGCCGGTCTTCTCGTTGTACAGGTAGTAGGTCTCGTTGGTGACGTTGCCGTCCTCGTCCACGACGATGGAGAGCAGCAGGTCCTTGTACTCGGTCGTCCCGACGAGGGATGGGTCGTAGTAGGCCATCGGCACGTCGAAGGTGGTGACCCCCGTCTCCTCGTCGGTGGTCATCTCGTAGTAGGCGTCAGCGTCGTCGAGTCCGTCAGTGATGGAGAGCGTGGTCAGGTCGAACGACCCGGATGCTTCGCCCGATCCGTCGTCGGAGAGGTACGCCTCCTCCTTGCCGAGGTAGGTGATCGAGCCGTCGGCCTCGACCGTCCCGTAGCGCAGGTAGGCCTCGGAGAGGTTGTCCTGCGAGGCGACGTCGAAGATGCCGCTGATGTTCAGGCCGAAGTCGTCGAAGGTGACCGTCGAGCCCGCGGTCTCGAACGTCGGGTACTCATTGGCGGGGATGCCCGCACCCTCGCCGTAGTAGGACGACAGGAACTCCACCCAGCCGCCGTTGTCGGCGAGGGCCCGGTAGTCGTCGCTGAAGTAGTCGGCCGTCGGCGGGAAGTAGATCGACAGCCCCGTGGAGCCCTGCGTCGCCTGACCCTCCACGCGGTCGAGCACGACGTCGTTGATCGCGCGGATGAGCCCGTCCGCGGCGTCGGATGCGGGCAGGAAGTCGACGCCGATCTGGCCGGTGAGCATGCTCAGGTCGGTCATGAACGAGTCCTGGTCGGGGTCCGGGCTCGCGCCGAACCCGAGGCTGGAGGCCAGGCTGCGGCCGACGGTCCCTGCGACGCCGTCGGCCTGCTCGACCAGCACGCCCGTGAAGGCCGTGAGTGCGGCATCCACCGTCGCCATCCTCGTCAGGTCGATCTCCGACAGCGTGATCTCGGACTCGTTGCCCTCGTCGGTGGCCTGCGCCTCGAAGCCGGCGATGATCGAGCTCGCGAGCTCGTCGACCGTGGCTCGACCGTCATCGGCGATCGTGTCGAGCGCCCGGTAGTCCCAGCCGTGGCCCGGCTCCAACTCCTGCGAGGCGACCATGCGGTCGGCGAGCGGCGCGAGGGCACTCGCCACCTCGTACGTGGCCATCAGGCAGGCATCGAACCCGAGCATGTCGAGTTTGTCCAGGCCGCCCGCGGAGAGGCCGTCGGCGATGCCCTGGTTGATCTCGGCGAGGTCGAGGCCGTCCTCGTCCGACGACTCGTCGCCGCCGACGCCGGGCCACGAGGCACCGTGGTCGGAGATGATCAGTGCATAGTGATCGGCAGGGTAGTTCTCGATGCCGTAGCTGAGGAACTCCGAGAGCACGGCCGGATCGCCCGTGTTGATGTCGCCCATGTCCTCGAGCTCGGTCGCCTCGTTCTGGCCGATCTCGAGCAGTTTGCCGCCCACCCAGTCGTCGAGGCCCAGCACGTCGGTGTCGGTGTAGTCGGCAGCGCGATCCACCAGTGCGACGAGGTTGAGGCCCTCCTGAGTGCCCACATCGCCGATCTCCTCGAGGTCGGTCATCATGAACTCCTCGAGGTTGGTGTCCGCGATGGAGTAGGTGAGCACGGTCCACGATCCGGACTCCGCGCCCGCCTCCGGGGCGTCGGAGCTGCACGCCGCGAGCGCGGCGACCAGGGCGAAGGTGGTCACGAGGGCGAGGGGACGTCGGGCACGCATGGGCACAACATTAGGGGCCGGTAACCTCGGGTGATGACCACGAGCACCTCGACCCGCGGATCGGGTGCGTGGGCCCTTGTTCTCGCCTCCATCCTGTGGGGCACGACGGGCACCGCCGCAAGCTTCTTCCCCGAGAACGTGAGCCCCCTCGCGATCGGTGCGGCGACGATGACGATCGGCGGACTGCTGCTCTTCGTCGTCTCGCTCCGACCGGCGCTGCGGGCGATCAAGGATGCCGCGAGCCGTCGTTGGCTGCTGCTCGGAGCTCTCGGGGTGTTCGTCTACCCCCTAGCGTTCTACAGCTCCATGGACCTCGCGGGCGTGGCCGTCGGCAATGTTGTCTCCTTGGGTACCGGTCCCGTCTTCGCGGCGATCCTCGAGTGGCTGTTCGAGCGGCACCGCCCGTCCGGGCTGTGGGCGGGATGCACGGCCGCAGCGATCGTCGGCATCGGGCTGCTCTCCGTGGGCGGTGATGCGACGGGCGCGCCCGCCGTGGTGCCCGGGGTGCTCCTGGGCCTCGCCGCGGGACTGTCGTACGCGCTCTACACCTACTGCTCGAGCAGGGGCATCCGTGCCGGTCATGCGCCCCGCGGGGTGATGGGCGGCATGTTCGGGCTTGGTGCGCTGGGGCTCGCGCCGGTTCTCGTCATCTTCGGCGCGCCTCTGCTGCAGTCGTGGCAGACCGTCGGAATCGCGGGCTACCTCGCGCTCGGGCCGATGTTCATCGCCTACCTGCTCTTCGGGGTGGGAATGCGCACGTTGCGCAGCAGCACGGCGACGACGATCACCCTCCTCGAGCCGTTCGTGGCGACCATCCTCGCGGTGCTCGTCGTGGGGGAGCGGCTCGACCTCGTCGGGTGGATCGGACTGGCCCTGATCCTCGTCGCAGTAACTGTTCTCGCCACGGCCCGGCGACCGGCTTTCGGCCGGTCAGGCACGTAGTATTTCGGCATGGAACACGAGGACGAGTTCGGCGAGGAAAACTCAACCGACCCGGCGGTGGAACCCGAGGGGCCGCGTCGTTCCACGTACACACCGCCGTCCGGGGACTTCTGGCCGATCACGCAGCCGCGCCCTGTGGTTGCCGAGCCTGACGCGACGGACGATGACGCGCTCGCCGACCTGCTAGCGGCAGAGAACGGGCGCCTAGCTTCGGGCCCCATCCCGATCATCACGCCCGATACCGTGATCCCGCCCGGCCTCGCCGCGTGGCGCACGCCCGAGCCGGTCGCACCGCTGGGGCAGCCGTTCTCGTGGTCCCCGGTTGCCGAGGCTGCCGCACCCGAACCTGTCGCTGCCCCCGAGTCCTCCCTCGACCCCGAATCCCCGTCGAGTTCGCCCAGTTCGACTGTTCCTGAGCCCGATTCGCGCGAAGTCGGCGAACTCGGCGCGCAAGCTCCCGCGTGGAGCTCGCTCCCCGCACCCGACCCCGCGCAGGCCGTCCAGATGCCCGAGCCCGCCACGGGGCCGATCCCGACCCCGCCCGTGCGCAAGTCGCTCCCGGACGACGAGCTCGCGGACTGGGTCGCCCAGGCCGGCGACCGCCCGGGCGGCACCCTCGACATCATCGAGCAGCTCCAGGGTCAGATGAAGCTCCGCGAGGAGGAGGCCCGGGAGTTCCGCGCGTGGGAGGACCGCATGCGCGACATCGGCACTCCCGACGCACTCGGCGCGGTCGGCGAGGCGCGTGCCCAGTTCAACGACGTGCTCCCGGATGCCCAGGCTCCGGCCACGGGTTCCTTCGTGTCGGGGGGCGCCCCTGTGGCCGACTGGCCCGTCGCCGACTTCCGCGAGCCCGTGCCCTCGGTGCCCGTTGTGGAGCCCACGCCCATCCCCGACCCTCCTGTCTACGAGGCTCCGCCCGAGACGCTGCCGCCCGTGTCCGATCCGACCCCATCGGTCGTGCCGTCGTCCCTTCCCCGGTGGAACGTCCCCGCGCCGAGTTCCACGTGGGCGCCACCGCCCGACTGGCGTCAGGAGGAGCCGGCCGACGAGATCGCCGAGCCCGAGCCCGAGTCCGATCCCGGGCCGGACTTCGGGGGCGAGGCCGTTCTCGACTCCGGGGCCCCCGTGACCGAAGCCCTTGCGCACGCACCGGCCCCCGAGCCCGAAACGCGGGCTTCCTTCGACTGGGCGCTGTCGCCCGAGCCGGTGATCGAGCCGGATCCGACGCCCGCGACCGACTCCGAGCCGGAGCCTGCGCCAGCGGCGCTCACCGAGGACGAGCCCGATGCCTTCGCCCCGTTCGACTGGTCCCAGGCGCTCGCGCCCGACCCGGAACCGACCGGCCCCGTGTGGGACCTGACCAACACGGTCAGCCCTGCGCCCGTACCTGAGGCGAATGCCGAGCCCGAGGAGCCGTCGGTGGAGGCCGAGTCGACTTCCGAGACTGAGCTGCCGGCGGAGGCTGACGCCGAGCCCGCCATCGACACTCAGGACGATGTCGACGTCGAGCCGGTAGCAGAGCCCGCGACCACCCCGGAGGACACGGCATCGGACGACGCACCGGAGTCAGACCCCCTCCCGCAGGCGACGGCGACTGAGACCGAGCAGGACGGTGCCTTCGACTGGTCGCGCCCCGCCGAACCAACGGTGGCCGCCGACGCCGAAGCCCCGCTCTACGCTTCCGCAGAGGCCGACGCTGCTGCAGACGACGCTCCTTCGGATGACGCAGTCGCGGGTGACGCTCCTGCAGAGGACGCACTCGCGGACGCCGTGCCGGTCGAGAACGCCCCGGCGCCCGACGACGATGCGGTCGTCGTTCCGACGTTCGAGCCCGATGTCGAGCCGACAACGGCTGAGACTGGGGCCCCGGAGCTGGTGGTGGCCGCCGAGTCGGCCGTGATCGTGCCGCCGGCCCTCGTCGAGCCACAGTCCGGTCCGCGTGCGTTCGACTGGAGCCAGACCTCCACCCCGGAGCGCAACACGGAGGAGAAGCCGTTCAGCTTCGACGACCTGCTTGCCGACGAGGCGCCGCAACGACCTGATCCCGAGCCAGCGGTCGCAACTCCCGAGGCCCTGTTCATCGAGCCACTACCGTTCTCGGCGGGGGAGCCGATCCCGACAGATACCGGTTCGATCTCGGTGATCGACCAGGCCTACGAAGAAGAGCTCGACGACGACGTCGACGACACGGATCGCGCCTTCTCGGGCATCCTCGGGCCTGTCGCGGTGAGCGCTGCGGGCACCGCAGCCGTGGCCGCCCAGGTCTCGCCGCCCTCAGGGCCGATTTCGACGGTCCGCCTGCGCGAGGACGAGCAGGTGCTGTTCGACGATGAGCCGACCCGCCAGCCCGTATTCAGCATCGAGGACAGCGACCTGGAGCCGACGCCGGTCGACCACCGGGTCGGCCGGGCAGCGCGAATGTTCTGGCTGTGGTTCGCCGCCAACTCCTCGATCCTGAGCATCGGCCTCGGTGCTGCCGTCTTCGCTGTCGGGCTCAGCCTGCGCCAGTCGATCGTCGCCATCCTCGCCGGCGTCGCGATCTCCTTCCTGCCGCTCGGACTCACGACGCTCGCGGGCAAGCGCAGCGGGCAGCCAACGATGGTCGTGTCGCGCGCGACATTCGGACTCATCGGCAACGTGGTTCCGGCCGTAGTCGCGCTCCTCACTCGCGTGTTCTGGGGCGCTGTGCTGCTCTGGCTGCTGGCATCGTCCGTCGCGGTCGTCGTCGTGGGCGCGCAGCTCGACGGCGCGCTGGGGGAGGCTCAGGTCCTCCTCATCTCCCTTGCGGCCGCGTTCCTCGTCGCCGTGCTCGTAGCCTTCGCCGGGTACCCGTTGGTGGCACGGATCCAGCTGATCCTGAGCATCATCTCGGGCATCCTCGTAGTCGGTCTCATCGCGCTGACCTACCAGTACATCGACATCTCGGAGGCCCTCACGGCAGCCGACGGGCCGTGGATCCTCACGATCGCGGGCGCCGTCCTGGTGTTCAGCTTCGTGGGTCTCATTTGGGCGAACAGCGGTGCCGACCTCGCGCGCTACCAGCGCACCGACTCCAGTGGCGCGTCGAACATGCTGTGGGCGACCTTCGGCACGACGGTCCCCAGCTTCCTGCTCATCGGGTACGGTGCCCTGCTCGCGGCCTCCGACAAGGGCATCGCGAGCGGGTTCCTACTCTCGCCGCTCGACACACTGGCCCTCATGCTCCCGAGCTGGTACCCGGTGCCGCTCATCGCAGCGACCGCCCTCAGCCTGCTCTCCGGCGTGATCCTCTCGCTCTACTCGGGAGGTTTCGCGCTCCAGTCGATCGGGGTTCGGGTCAGACGCCAGTGGTCGATCGTAATCGTCGGTGCGCTGCTCGGTGCCCTCGCAATCCTGATCGGGTTCGGCGTGACCGGCGGCCTCAACGAGCTACTGCGTGACGCAGCAACCACCCTCGCGGTGCCGACCGCGGCGTGGGCGGGAATCTTCGCCGCCGAGACGATGATCCGCAACAGACGGTTCGAGTCCCAGTCCCTCGTCAAGCGCGGGGGCGTGTACGCGGATGTGCGCTGGGTCAACCTGATCGGGCTCATCCTCATCAGCGTGATCGGCTACAGCCTGACGACCGCCACGGTGTCGTGGTTGGGCTGGCAGGGCTACGGATTCCCGTTGCTGGGGTTGCGGCTCGACAGCGATCTCGCCGCCACTGACGTCGGGGTGTTCGCCGCACTGATCCTGGGCCTGCTCCTGCCAATCGTCGCGGGCATCCCTGCCGTGCGCAAGCAGGAGGCGGCGCGCGCCCCCGAATAGACTGGGGCCGTGTCCACCACCGTCGCCGATGTCACCGCTGTTGTCGAACGGCTCTGGCCCGCTAGCGGCGCCGAAGCATGGGACTCCGTTGGCCTCATCACGGGCGACCTGGACGCTGAGGTCACCTCGATCCTGCTCGCGGTGGATGCCGTGCTCGACACCGTGGACGAGGCGGTCGGGAACGGCACGAGCATGCTGCTCGTGCACCACCCACTGCTGCTGCGCGGTGTGACGACGGTGGCCACCGACCGCTACAAGGGCGCGGCCCTGGCCCGTCTCATTCGCGCCAACTGCGCACTGCTGGCCGCCCACACCAACGCCGACGTCGTCGAGACCGGCACGTCCGCGACTTTCGCGGCGAAACTGGGACTGCTCGACGTGCGTCCTATCGAGCCGGCAGCGAATCCCGGCCGGGGTATCGGCCGGGTCGGCACTCTGCCCGCTCCCACCACCCTGGGAACTCTCGCCCGCGCCCTGGGCGACATCCTCCCGGCTACGGCGAGTGGCATCCGGGTGTCGGGAGACTTCGAGGCCCCCGTCTCCACCGTCGCCCTGTGCGGCGGCGCTGGCGACGCCTACCTCTCCTTCCCGGAGGTTCTCGCCGCCGACGTCTACATCACGAGCGATCTGCGCCATCACCCCGCCTCGGAGGCGCGCGAGAATGCTCGAGTGTCCCGAGGTCCCGCGCTCATCGACGTGTCGCACTGGGCGAGCGAGTGGCTGTGGCTCGAGGCGGCGGCATCCGAACTTCGCGAGGCCCTGCCGGGCGTCGACATCACGGTGAGCGAACTGCGCACCGACCCGTGGGATTTCACGATCATCCAATGAGAGAAGCTGACCTATGGCTCTGAAAGCCGCACCCGAAGACCAGGCCCTGCTGCTCGAACTGCAGGCGTTCGACACCAAGATCGCCCAGCTCGACCACCGCGCCAAGAGCCTTCCCGAACTGGCGACGCTCGCCGGATTCGCGAAGGACGCGGAGGCGCTGCGCCTGACCCTGGGTCAGCAGAACGGCACACTGGAGGACGTGAAGATCGAGCTCAAGCGGCTGGAGTCGGACGTCGAGGTCGTCGAGACCCGCATCAAGCGCGACACCGAGCGGCTGCAGGCGAGCTCGTCGGTGAAGGATGTCTCCGCGCTCGAGCAGGAACTCGGTTCGCTCACCAAGCGGTTGGGTGATCTCGAGGAGATCGAGCTCACCGTAATGGAGAAGCTCGAGGCGCAGCAGAAGGACGTCGACAACACCCAGGCCGCTCTCGACGCTCTGCGCGACCGGGCGGCCGAGGTCGAGGTGGAGCGCGACGCCGTGCTCTCGACGGTCACCGCCGAGCGCGCCGTTGCGGCGTCAGGACGCGCGGCCATCGAGTCGCGGGTGCCCGCGGACCTCCTCGCCCTCTACGAGCGTCAGCGCGCCCGCTACGGCACCGGCGCATCGATGCTGCGCGGCGGCGTCTCCCTCGCCTCGGGCGTGAAGCTGCTCGAGAACGAGATGCAGGAGATTCGTGCTGCAGCGCCCGACGATGTCATCATGTGCGCGAGCAGCGAGGCCATCCTGGTCCGCACGGCGGAGTCGGGGCTCTAGGTCCGACGAAGCTTCACTCGGGCAGGCTTGCGAAGTCCGCGTCCTGCGGGGCGAGCAACTCGCGGATCGCGACGTAGTGCGGGTTGTACATGATCCCGAGCAGGTTGTCGAAGGGATCGACCACGCACGCGGTGCGGAAGCCGTGGCCGCGGTCGATGACCGGCTGGTAGAGTGTCGCGCCGAGTTCGAGCAGCCGGGCGAGGGTCGCCTCCAAGTCCTCGACGTGCCATTGGATGATCTCCCCGGCGGGCTCGGGCGGCAGCGAGGGGGCCCAGGCCGCGTCGATGATGCCGAGCTCGTTCTGGTAGTCGCCGATGCGGAACTCGACGTACCCGGGAACGTGGAAGTACGCGGGTGTCTCGAGCACCTCGGCGTACCACTTCTCGGCGGCGTCGAGGTCGGCTGCGTAGTAGGCGACTGTGGCGAATCCTGTGAGCATGATCTTCTCCTTCGTTGGGGTCGACGCTTCCAGTCTGCTCTCGACCCCTGACGCCCCGGGGTAGGCTTCTCAACCGAATGGGTCGGCAAGACGGCCGCGCGGGTTGGTAACAGCCCTCGAGGAACGTCCGGGCTCCGCAGAGCAAGGCGGTGGGTAACACCCACCCGGGGTAACCCGCGAGAACAGTGCAACAGAAAGTAGACCGCCTCCGGGGGCTTCGGCCCGCGGAGGTAAGGGTGAAACGGTGGTGCAAGAGACCACCAGCGGCCGCGGTGACGCGGTCGGCTAGGTAAACCTCGCCAGGAGCAAGGTCAGACAGGGAACGCTACGGGCTGCTCGTCCAGTTCCCGGGTAGACCGCTAGAGGCGTGCGGCAACGTACGTCGTAGATAGATGGCCGTCCAGCATCCGCAAGGGTGTCAACAGAACCCGGCGTACCAGCCGGCCCATTCACCCCTCTGTGGGTTTACGTCCCCGCTCGTGGCAGACTCGCAGCATGGCGGAGGAGTTCAAGAGACCGGGGTGGTACCCGAGCCCCGACTCGACGCTGGGCGAGCGCTGGTGGAACGGTGCCTCGTGGAGCGACTCCCGTCGCGGCGCGCCCGCCGCCCCCACCTCGGCTGCGGCGGTGTACTCGGCCGGGAGCCCCGCGCCGGTACGACCTGATCCCTACGCGGTTCCGCCGACGGGCGCACCGCCGCGGCCCGTGATCGCCGCGGCTAAGGATCGTCTGGCACTTATCGGACTTGTCCTCGGCGCGATCGGCGTCTTCGGGTTCAGCGCGCTCAGCCCTGCCGCGATCGTGGTCTCGGCCATTGCGATCGCCCGGGCCCGACGACTCCGAACCAGCCCTGTTCTCGCCGCGATCGGGCTCGCGCTCGGAATCATCGGCACCGTCACACTCATCGTCGCCGTCGTTGCCTTCATCGCCACGTTCACTGCGGAGTTCACGAGCTCATGACACCGGAGTCCGGCACCTACCTGACGCCGACCGCGATCATCCTGGTGCTGGTCGCATTCCTTGCCGGAGGAGTGTCCATGGCGTACAACCCGTTGTTCGCCACCTCCGCGCTCGCCCTCGTCGCCGGCGTTCTGAGCCTGCGCCGCGCAACCCGGCTCACGAATCACGTCGCCCAGGGCATCCTTCGCGCGGTCACGATCGTCGGGATCATGGGGGCGCTCGGCGGGATAGTGATCATTCTGCGCATGACCCTGGGCATGCCCTAGGCCTTCTCGAGGATTCCCTTGAGCGTCGCGAGGTCGGTCACGATCGCGATGGCATCGGCCTCGAACGCGTCGTCCGACATCCCGGGCTGGCGGCGCAGTGTGAAGACGACCTCGCAGCCGCCATCCGCTTCGATCACCCGCATGGGATTGTAGAAGGCATCCCCGTCGGGCGTCGTCACCCAGTGGTCGATCACACCGAACGAGTTCGCCTCGACCATCTCCACGATCACCTTGCCCATCGGCGAGATCGACACCCAGTCGCCGTCGACGAGCTCGATCCCGTTCGAGAGGCCCTCGGCCCACTGGGGCAGATTCTCCGGATTGGACGCGTAGTCGTAGACGGCGTCGACACTGCGACGGATGTGGACGCTCAGGTGCTGCGACTCCATAGGTAGATTGTGCCTGTGACCGCGAACCCTGTCGATGCCCTCATGGCCGATCTCGCGCATCCGTTGAAGGCGGAAGTGCAGCAAGTCCGGGAGATCGTGCTGAACGCCGACCCGGCGATCGAGGAGCGGATCAAGTGGAAGTCGCCGAGTTTCCACTCGAACGGAGTCGACCTGGGCGCCTTTGAGTTGCGGCCCCAGGACTTCGTGAGGCTCGTGCTGGTGTTCCCGTTCGGGCTTGTCGACGACCCCAGCGGCATCATGCTGGGCAGCTGGAGTGACCGTCGCGAGCTGCGGTTCACGAGCCTCGACGACATCGCAGCGAAACGCCGCGCGCTCGAATCGGTCGTTAACTCGTGGGTGGCCCTCCTTCCCTCCTAGTCTTGTGCTGTGACGGATGCCACGGCGGCAGCGATCGCGGGGGAACTCGCGCTGCTCGACCCTGCCGTCACGGGCGACCGTGAGGCGGCGTCGAAGCTCGTCGATCCCGAGTTCCTCGAGGTCGGACAGGGTGGGCGCCTCTGGGACCACGCCGAGATCCTCAACGAGTTCGGCGCCGCATCGAGCATGCCGCATGTCATGATCTCCGAGATGGATGCCCGCTTGATAGCCGATCACCTCGTGCTCGTCACCTACGTCTCGACCATCGAGAACCGCAGTGTGCGCCGCTCGTCGATATGGCGCGACTCGGACGAGGGCTGGCGCGTGTTCTTCCACCAGGGCACGCGCATTGACTGAGGACGAGCTCGTCCTCCGGCTCCGTGCCGCCGGTTGCGTCTTCGCCGAGGACGAGGCCGCACTGCTCCTCGCCGAGACGGATGACCCCGCCGAGCTGGAGCGGATGACCCGGTTGCGCGTCGACGGCCTCCCGCTCGAGCACGTGCTGGGCTGGGCGGAGTTCCACGGGCGCCGGTACGTCGTCGCGCCGGGAGTGTTCGTGCCGCGCCCCCGCACCGAGCACCTCGTCGACCTCGCCATCGAGCGCGCGGGTCGTGGCGCGGTCATCCTCGACCTGTGCGCCGGCAGCGGCGCTGTCGGTGCGGCGATCGCCGCCGAGGTGGACGGGGCGGAGCTCTACGCGACGGAGCTGGACCCGGTGGCCGTGGCGGCGGCGCGGCTGAACGTCGCGCGGGTGTTCGAGGGCGACCTCTTCGAACCCCTGCCCCGAGGACTGCGGTTCGACCTGATCGTGGTGATTGCGCCCTACGTTCCGACCGACGAGATCGCGCTCCTGCCCCACGAGGCGCGCGACTTCGAGCCCCTGCTCGCGCTGGACGGCGGCGTCGACGGCCTCGACCTCGTCCGCCGCATCCTTGCTGGGGCCCCTGCGTGGCTTGCGTCAGGGGGCGCACTGCTGACCGAGGTGAGCGAGGAGCAGGCGCCGACTGTGGTCGACGTCGCTCGGGGTTACGGATTCAGGTCGACGGTCGACGACAGCGTGGTGATCCTGACGCGCTAGACCCTACTTCGCGTCCGTCTCGAACTGCGGCTCGGGAGCGGCGGCCGGGATCGGTGCCGCCAGAGCCGCTCCACCGAGGATGCCCGCGTTGTTTCGGAGCACCGCCGGAACGATCGGCGTGCTGAGGGAGAGCAATGGAATGAAGTCGTCATAAGTCTTCGACACCCCGCCGCCGACGATGAAGAGATCGGGGGAGAAGAGCAGTTCGAGGTGCGTGTAGTACTTCTGCAGGCGCTTGGCCCAGTGCTCCCAGTCGAGGTGCTCGCGCTCCTTGGCGGAGTAGGCGGCCTTCTTCTCAGCATCCTTGCCGTCGAGCTCGAGGTGCCCCAGCTCCGAGTTGGGGATGAGCACGCCGTTGAAGATGAGGGCGCTGCCGATGCCGGTACCGAGGGTGGTGAGGATGACCAGACCGTCTACACCCTTTGCGGCGCCGTAGCGCACCTCGGCGTAGCCGGCCGCATCCGCGTCGTTGACGAAGTGGATGTTGCGACCCAGGGCCTTCTCGAACAATGCCTCGGCCTCCAGCCCGATCCACTTCTTCGAGACGTTCGCCGCCGACATCGTGATGCCGTGGCGGACGATGGCTGGGAAGCACACACCGACCGGGACGTCGTCCTCCACGCCGCCGAGGTCCGCGATCAGCTTCACCACCGTGCTGACGATGTCCTCGGGCGAACCGCCTTCGGGGGTAGGGCGCTTGATGCGGTCGGTCAGCAACTGGCCGGTGTCCGTGTCGACGAGGGCGCCCTTGATGCCCGTGCCGCCGATGTCGATTCCCAGCGCCTTTGCCATGTGTGTCCTTCGGTTGTCGCGAGTTGCTGTTACGGGAGGGTGAGGATGTCGGCGCCGCGCTCGGTCACCACGAGGGTGTGCTCGAACTGGGCGGAGAGTGACTTGTCCTTCGTGGTGACAGTCCAGTCGTCGTCCCACTGGTCCCAAGCGATCGAACCGAGGGTCAGCATCGGCTCGATGGTGAAGACCATACCGACCTCCGTGACGGTGTCGAACCTCGGGGCGGCGTCGTAGTGGGGGATGATCAGCCCGCTGTGGAAGGCGGTCCCGACTCCGTGCCCGGTGAAGTCGCGCACGACGCCGTACCCGAAGCGCTGCGCGTACGACTCGATGGCCCGGCCGATCACATTGATCTGCCGACCGGGCGCGACGGCCTTGATTCCGCGGGCGAGGGCCTCCTGGGTGCGCTCCACGAGAGCGGTCGCCTCGGGCGAGGCGGTGCCGACGATGAAGGTCTTGTTCAGATCGCCGTGCACGCCGTTCTTGAATGCGGTGATGTCGAGGTTGATGATGTCGCCGTCTTCGAGCACGGTGTCATCCGGGATGCCGTGACAGATCACCTCGTTGATGCTCGTGCACACCGACTTGGGGAATCCGCGGTAGCCGACCGTCGAGGGGTAGGCGCCGTGACCGACGATGAAGTCGTGCGCGATGACGTCGAGCTCGTTGGTCGTGATACCGGGTCGGATGGCAGCACCGACAGCCTCGATCGCCTGGGCGGCGATGCGGCCCGACTCCCGGATGAGTTCGATCTGCTCAGGCGTGTAGATGTCATTGCCGGTGTACTCACGCGGACCGGGCCTGCCGACGTACTCAGGGCGGACGACGCTCGCGGGCACCGGCAGTACGGGGGAGACTCGTCCCGGGACGAGGTGTCCCTGTGCGTCCCGAGGCATAGTCTTGATTCTAGACGGAGGTACACATGACGGAATGGTGGTACAACCACAAGACCGGCGAGGTCGAAGAGGGCCCGCAGTCGTTGGGCTCGGATCGCGACGGTCCGTTCGCCTCGAAGGAGGACGCCGCGCGGGCTCCCGAGATCATCGCCGAGCGCGCCCGCAAGTGGGCGGCCGAAGAGGCTCAGGGCGATTAACCCAACCGCCTGATCAGCCCCATTGCGTCCACGGGCGCGCGAACCTTCACGTCGTTGTCGAAGTAGACGTAGGCGTCCCTGCCCGCGTCGAGCCAGCCGACAACGCGCGCAGCCCAGGCGTCCAGCGCCGCATCGTCGTACCCGCTTTCGTAGAGCACCTGGTCGCCGTGCAGCCGCACGTACGAGAAGTCTCCGGTCTCGCGGTCGATGCGCGGCCACTTCCCGGCGGTGTCGGCGAGCACGCTCGCGACGCCGTACTGGTCCAGCAGGGCGAAGAATCGCGGATCATCGAACGTGGTGTTCCGCACCTCCATGGCGTGCCTGAGCGGGCGGTGCGCGTCGGTCTCGAGGTGCTCGCGCCCGGTCATCCGTGCCTCGCGGTGCTGGGCGAGCGCCGCGGCGTCTGTCGTGGTCGTCGGGAGCTGGCGGAGGAACGCCTCGACCGCGATGGGGTCGAACTCGAGGTTCGGGGGCAGCTGCCACAGCACGCACCCGAGCTTCGCGCCGAGAGCGAGGATGCCCTGGGCGAAGAAATTGGCCAGTGGCTCGTGAACGTCGCGCAGCCGCTTGATGTGGGTGATGAACCGCGGGCCCTTCACCGAGAACACGAACTCCTCGGGAGTGCCGTCGCGCCACGCGCGCCAGCTCGCCGGCTTCTGAAGCGAGTAGAACGAGCCGTTGATCTCGATCGAGGTCACGTGCGACGAGGCGTACGCGAGCTCCTTCTTCTGTGCAAGGCCCTTCGGGTAGAACACCCCGCGCCACGGCGGATAGACCCAGCCGGACATGCCGACGCGAGCCTCACCGCGCGGCGCGTCACTCGTAGGAGTGCTCCGGGCCGGGGTAAGCGCCCTCGGCGACGTCGCTGCGGTAGTCGTTCACGGCGTCGGTGAGGCTCTTGCGGAGGTTCGCGTACTGTTTGACGAACTTGGGGATGCGGCCCTTGGTGAAACCAGCCCAATCGGTCCAGACGAGCAGTTGTCCGTCGACGTGCGGCCCGGCGCCGACGCCGATCGTGGGGATGCGCAGCTCCTTGGTGACTTGGCCGGCGGCCTCGGTGGGCACCATCTCGAGCACGACGGCGAAGGCGCCGGCATCCTCGACAGCGTGCGCATCGGCGAGTAGCTGCTCGATGCCCTCGCCGCGGCCCTGGATGACGTGGCCGCCGAGCCCGTGCTCGCTCTGGGGCGTGAAGCCGATGTGGCCCATGACGGGGATGCCCGCGCTCACGATGCGGCGGATCTGCTCGGCGCTCCGCACTCCGCCCTCGAGCTTGACCGCGTGCGCGCCCGTCTCCTTCATGAAGCGGAACGCGGTGTGGAGCGCTTCATCGGGCCCGGTCTCGTACGAGCCGAACGGCATGTCGGCGACGACGAACGCCCGGCTCACCGCGCCCGCGACGGCGCGGGTAAGGGGGATGAGGTCGTCGATCGTCACCGGCAGTGTCGTGTCGTAGCCGTAGACGACGTTGCCCGCCGAGTCCCCGACGAGGAGGAAATCGATGCCGGCTTCGTCGAAGATGCCGGCCGTGAGCTGGTCGTAGCTCGTCAACCCGGTGATCTTGATGCCGTTCTCCTTGGCACTCTGGAAGTGCCTGGTCCGAACGCGCTTGAGGTTTGCTTGTGCTGCCGCAGCGGCGGCGGTGTCGCTCATAGGGGGAGTCTAGCCAGTAGCCTAGGGAGGGGTACCGGACGTACCCGGAGTGAGTACAGAGGGAGCTTGATGGACAAGCAGCGTGACTTCGTTCTTCGCACGATCGAAGAGCGAGGGATCAAGTTCATCCGCCTCTGGTTCACCGACGTGGTGGGCACACTCAAGAGCGTCGCGATCGCTCCGGCGGAGGTTGAGGGCGCGTTCGCGGAGGGCCTCGGGTTCGACGGCTCGGCGATCGAGGGCTTCACCCGTGCGTACGAGGCCGACATGCTCGCGCATCCCGACCCGACGACGTTCCAGATCCTGCCGTGGCGCGGGGAGATCGACCCCACCGCCCGCATGTTCTGCGACATCACGACGCCCGATGGCCAGCCCGCCGCCTCCGACCCCCGCAACGTGCTCAAGCGCTCGCTGGCGAAGGCCGCCGACCGCGGATTCACGTTCTACACGCACCCCGAGATCGAGTTCTACCTCCTCAAGTCGTCGAAGCTCAAGAACGGCCGCCCTGAGCCCGTCGACTCCGCCGGATTCTTCGACAACGTCCCCGGCGGCACCGCGCACGACTTCCGCCGCCGGTCCGTGCGGATGCTCGAAGACCTCGGTATCTCAGTGGAGTTCAGCCACCACGAGGCCGGCCCCGGCCAGAACGAGATCGACCTGCGCTACGCCGACGCACTGACCACCGCGGACAACATCATGACGTTCCGCACGGTCATCAAGGAGGTCGCGATCGAGCAGGGCGTCTACGCGACGTTCATGCCCAAGCCGATGTCGGGGCAGCCCGGCAGCGGGATGCACACCCACCTCTCGCTCTTCGAGGGCGACAGCAACGCGTTCTACGACCCGGCCGGCCACTACCAGCTGTCGCGAATCGGCCGCCAGTTCGTCGCGGGCCTGCTCAAGCACGCGCCCGAGATCACCGCGGTGACGAACCAGTTCGTGAACTCGTACAAGCGACTCTGGGGCGGCGACGAGGCTCCGAGCTTCGTCACCTGGGGCCACAACAACCGCTCCGCGCTCGTGCGCGTGCCGCTCTACAAGCCCAACAAGGGCCAGAGCGCGCGCGTCGAGTACCGCGCCATCGACTCCGCCGCCAACCCCTATCTCACGTTCTCACTGCTGCTCGCTGCCGGGCTCAAGGGCATCGAGGAGGGCTACGAGCTTCCGCCCGAGGCCGAGGACAACGTCTGGCAGCTGACGGACGCCGAGCGCCGTGCGCTGGGCTACAAGCAGCTACCCACGTCGCTCGACCAGGCCGTGTCGATCATGGAGGACTCCGAACTGGTCGCCGAGACGCTCGGCGAGCAGGTCTTCAACTACGTGCTACTGAACAAGCGGCTCGAGTGGAAGGAGTACCGCGCTCAGGTCACTCCCTACGAGCTTGAGAGCAACCTCGAGATCCTGTAGGACCTCACCACCCAGGTACTGCCATGTCCCGCAATCAGACGACGCTGACTGAACTCGCGAGGCTCGGATTCGCCGAGCTGGGGGAGACGAACGCGCGCCTGGCCGAGCTGGGCTCGCCCGATCTCCTTCCGGTGTTCGCGGCGGCGGCCGATCCCGATCAGGCCCTGCGCCTTCTCGTATCACTGCGCGAGCACGCGCCCGCCGCGGTCACGTCGATACTGAAGAAGCCGGATGCGACGGCACGCCTCATCCGTGTTCTGGGCGCGTCGAGCGGCCTCGGCCAGTTCTTCGAGCGCCACCCCGAGCAGCTCTCCGTGCTCGCGACGCCCCTGCTCACCCCACCCACGCCCGACGAGTACGGCGCCGACCTCCTTGCGAGCGTGCACGGCCTCTCGGGCGATGCCGCGTGGGTGGCGCTGCGCGTGCGGTACCGTCGCCACCTCACCGCGCTGACCGCCTGGGACCTCGAGCGGCCCGACCCCCTCACGGCCGTTGACCGGGTCGCTGCTGCGCTGGCCGATCTCGCGGGTGCGGCGCTCGATGCGGCCCTGGCAGTGGCGCGGCGCGAAGTGAATTTCCCGTCAGCCGACGTGGAGGCCACGCGTCTGGCGATCATCGGGATGGGTAAGGCGGGGGCACGCGAGCTCAACTACGTCTCCGACGTCGACGTGATCTTCGTCGTCGACGGGCCCGAGAAGTCAGTCGAGATCGGGACTCGCCTCGCGATGATGACGATGAAGGGCATCAACGAGCTGGCGACTGAGCCCGGTCTCTGGGAGGTGGACGCCAACCTCCGCCCCGAGGGCAAGGACGGCGCACTCGTACGCACCCTCGAGTCGCACCTCGCGTACTACGACCGCTGGGCGAAGAGTTGGGAGTTCCAGGCACTGCTGAAGGCACGGCCGCTCGCCGGCGACCTCGAGCTGGGCGAGCGGTACGTCGAGGCCCTCGCGCCCAAGGTCTGGTCGAGCGCGTCGCGCGAGGGGTTCGTCGACTCGGTGCAGCGCATGCGCGAGCGAGTGACCGACAACATTCCCAGCTCGGAGTTCGAGGTGCAGCTCAAGCTCGGTCCGGGCGGTATCCGCGATGTCGAGTTCACCATCCAGCTCCTCCAGCTGGTGCACGGCCAGGCCGACCCCAATGTGCGTCAACGGGCGACCCTCCCGGCGTTGGAGGCTCTCGCCGACCAGGGCTACATCGGGCGCGTCGAGGCGGCCGAGTTCTCGCGGGACTACCGGTTCCTTCGGCTGCTCGAGCACCGTCTGCAGCTCTCGCGCTTGCGCCGCACGCACCTGATGCCCACCGATCCGGACGCGTTGCGCGTGCTGGGCCGGGCCAGCGGGCTCGCCACCAGTGCTGTCGACCTCACGGAGCAGTGGCAGCGCACGAAACAGGCGGTGCGCAGGCTGCATGAGCGGTTGTTCTACCGCCCGCTCCTGTCGGCGGTGGCGGCGCTCCCCGAGGGCGGTCTGACCCTGTCGAACGAGCAGGCGGAGGCCCGCCTCGCGGCCATCGGGTTCCACGACCCGCGCGGAGCGCTCAAGCACATCGCGGCTCTGACCGGCGGGGTTTCCCGCCGGGCGAGCATCCAGCGCAATCTGCTCCCAGTGATGCTGCAGTGGTTCGCGGAGGGGGCAGACCCCGACCACGGGCTCCTCGCGTTCCGTAGGCTAAGCGACGACCTGGGGGAGGCGTACTGGTTCCTCCGGATGCTCCGCGATTCGTCGGGTGCAGCACAACGGCTCACGCACGTGCTCTCGGGGTCCAAGTTCGTGGGCGACCTCTTCGAGCGCATCCCGGAGGCAGCGGCCTGGCTCGAGAACGAGGAAGAACTGAGGCCGCGCCCGCTGTCTCTGCTGCTCGAGGAGTCCGCGGCGACGCTAGCGCGCTACGACGGGGATGAGGGTGCCGCCGCGCTCGCGCTGCGCACCGCCCGGCGGCGCGAAGTACTGCGAACGGCCCTCGGGGCGATCCTCGGGATCACGACCATCGACGAGATCGGGTTCGCACTCACCGACATCACGACCGCAGTGCTGAGCGGCGCGCTCTCGTTGCTCCACAGGTTCGGGGACGGCATCGAGTTCGGCATCATCGCGATGGGCCGGTACGGCGGTGCTGAGCTCGGTTTCGGGTCGGACACCGATCTCATGTACGTCTACCGCGCGGCGGGGGCCTCCGACGAGGAGGCCCAGCAGCGCGCAGAGGCGATCGTGCGCGGGATGAGCCGGCTCACGGAAGACCTGCGTATCCCGCTCGATCTCGACATCAACCTCCGGCCGGAGGGAAAGAACGGCGCCATCGTCCGCTCGCTCGAAAGCTATCGCGCCTACTACGCGCGGTGGTCGCTCACGTGGGAGGCTCAGGCCCTGCTGCGCGCGCGGCCGGTCGTCGGCGACGTGTCCGTGCTGCGGGACTTCACGCAGATCGCCGACGAAGTGCGCTACCCCGAGCAGATCGCGGACCAGGACGTGCGCGAGGTCAAGCGCATCAAGGCGCGAGTGGAGGCCGAGCGCCTGCCGCAGGCCGCCGACCCCGCCCGCCACCTCAAGCTCGGGCGTGGCTCCCTGAGCGACGTCGAGTGGTTCGTGCAGTTGCTGCAGTTGCAGCACGGGGCCCATATCGAGGGCCTCCGAACGACGTCGACGCTCCGCGCCCTCGCGGCGGCCGAGCGCGAGGACCTCGTCACGCCCACCGACGCCAAGAAGCTCCGGGACGCGTGGTTGCTCGCCTCCCGCGCTCGATCGGCAGTGACGCTCTGGACCTCCCGCACGAGCGACGTCCTCCCCACGGATCGCCAGCAACTCGATGGGGTTGCGCGCCTGCTCGAATACCCGCCGGGGTCCGCGAGCCAGTTCGAGGAGGACTACCTCCGTATCACGCGGCTCGCCCGCCAGGTGTTCGAGCGGCGCTTCTACGGCTGACGTTCTGCCAACCTGAACCGGAACCCTGCCAACCTCGGCAACACCGGCGTCCGGGCATCCGTCGCCTTGGCATGCTGGCCTCATGACCCTCATCGACGACGCCCTCGCCCTCGCCACAGCCCACGAGATCCCGTCGGTGCTCAACCACTCGATCCGCACCCACGGGTACGCGCTGCTGCACGCGGAGAAGCTCGGGCTCACGGCATCCGTCGACTACGACCCAGACCTGCTGTTCGTGGCCTGCGTGCTGCACGACCTCGGTGCGTCGGACGCCTACGACGGCCCCCAGCGGTTCGAGGTCGAAGCGGCGGATGCCGCGGCTTCCCTCCTCGAAGACCATGGCCGCGCGCCGCAGGAGATCGACCAGGTCTGGCAGGCGATCGCGCTGCACACCTCGCCCGGCATCGTGGAGCGCCGCGGCCCCGTCCCGATGCTCACCCGCCTCGGGGTGCGCACCGACTTCTTCAGCGTCTCCATCCCCGACGAGCTGCGCATCGCCGCCGAGCGCGAGTACCCGCGCCTCGGGCTCGACCACGAGCTGGGAGCGCTGCTCGTCGAGCAGGCGCTGCGCCAGCCGGAGAAGGCGCGCGAGTCGTCGTGGGTCTCGGACCTCGTGCGCGAGTCGCGGCACAACACGTGGCAGCCTCCGGCCGCGAGAATGTAGGTATGGCCCGTCCGAAGATCGGCACCCTCCTCAAGCACACGCTCAACCGCCTCACGTCCCGCGTGGCCAGTAGCAAGAGCGGCCCTTTCGCCCTCGTGCGGCACGTCGGGCGCAAGAGCGGCAAGGCCTACGAGACGCCCATCATCGTGCAGCCCACGACCGGCGGCTTCGTGATCGAGCTCACGTACGGTCCCGAGGTCGACTGGTACCGCAACGTGGTCGCCGCTAACGGATGCACGATCCTCTTCCACGGCGTCGAGCACGAGATCGAGGGGCTCGAGCCGCTACCGGCAGCCGTGGGTATCACGGCCTTCACGCCCGTGCAGCAGGGCATCCTCAGGCTGCTCAGGCGCACCCACTTCGTGAAGCTGCTCGAGAAGCAGTAGCCCCACCGCAACCACGAAAACTCAGGCAATTTCCGTCGCCGGGGCCGTTTCGGTACCGATTGCCGAGAGGGTGCGTGGAACTCCTGCGTTTTCGCGGGCCCGGGCTACTTGTACTCGTTGATGCGGATGTGGTTGCCCGACGGGTCGCGGAACGCGGCATCGCGAGGTCCCCAGGGCTGGTCGATGGGCTCCTGCAGAACCTCGGCGCCGGATGCCCGGAGCCGCTCGAAGGTTGCGTCGAGGTCATCCGTGCTGAAGACGACATTGGGCATCATCCCCTTGAGCAGCAGCTCCTGGATCGTGTCGCCGTCGGCCTGCGAGCGACCCGCGTGCGGCTCGGAAAGGACGATGTCGAGGCCGGGCTGGTCGGGGGAACCGAGGGTGACCCAGCGGAAGCCGCCGTTGGCGACGTCGCTGGTGACATCGAGCCCGAGAGCGTCGCGGTAGAACGCGAGCGACTCGTCGACGTCGTTGACGGTGATGTTGCTGTAGCGCAGTGAGATGGTCATGACCACGAGCCTAGGAGGCGAGGGCGGGGGACGCTTCTCGATTCCTGCTCGGTCGGGTTCGGGCCTGCGCGATGCACGTCGGCATGGCTTCGACGGCATCGTGGGTGGCCCCGCGGTAGGCTCTGGGCGTCATGCCGACGATCTCGCTGAAGCGGGAACTGAAGGAGCCGAGGGACGTACAGCCGACCGCCATGCAGGCGTCGGTGACGCTCACGCCTTCCCGGAGGAGCGCCATCGCTCGCTCGATGCGGCGTGTCATGAGGTAGCCGTACGGGGTTTCACCGTAGGCGGCCTTGAATTGGCGGGAGAAGTGCGCGGGGGACATGAGCGCGTGCGAGGCCATTCGCGGGACGTCCAGTGGGGACGAGTACTCGCGGTCCATGAGGTCGCGCGCGCGACGCAGGTGCGTCAGGGTGGCGATCTCGGCGGGGGTCATGCGTACGAGAATACGCCTAGACAGCATCGTCTACCTTTCACCCGCGCCTTAACCCGCGGTGGGGGCTGACCCGGGGCGCGGGCCCCGGAAACATGGGACTCGGGTAAGCAGTACCGGGATGGATCAGGGATCCCGGTGCTAGATCGGCCGCCGCCCTGTTCGGGTCAGCGCGGCGGCCGATCAGTCCCGCACACGACAAAGGCCGCACCCCGGAGGGATGCGGCCTTCAACGTTCCCGCTGACTACACCGAGAAGTACAGCTCGTACTCGAACGGGTGCGGGCGCTGCGCGGCCGGAATGATCTCCGCGGTGCGCTTGTACGAGATCCACGTCGCGATCAGGTCGGGCGTGAACACGTTGCCCTCGGTGAGGAAGTCGTGGTCCGCCTCGAGCGCGTCCAGTGCCTCGGCGAGCGAGCCGGGAACCTGGGGAATGAGCTTGGCCTCCTCGGGCGGGAGCTCGTAGAGGTCCTTGTCGACGGGCTCGTGCGGCTCGATCTTGTTCTTGATCCCGTCGAGGCCGGCCATGAGCTGGGCGGCGAAGGCGAGGTACGGGTTGCCGGAGGCGTCGGGCGCGCGGAACTCGATGCGCTTGGCCTTCGGGTTGGTGCCGGTGATCGGGATGCGGATCGAGGCCGAGCGGTTGCCGGCCGAGTAGACCAGGTTGACGGGCGCCTCGAAGCCGGGCACCAGGCGGCGGTAGGAGTTCAGCGTCGGGTTGGTGAATGCGAGCACCGCCGGAGCGTGCTTGAGCAGTCCACCGATGTACCAGCGCGCGATGTCGCTCAGGCCGCCGTAGCCCTTCTCGTCGTAGAAGAGCGGCTCGGAGCCGTTCCAGAGCGACTGGTGGGTGTGCATGCCCGAGCCGTTGTCGCCGAACAGCGGCTTCGGCATGAAGGTCGCGACCTTGCCCCACTCGAGAGCGGTGTTCTTGACGATGTACTTGAACTTCAGGATGTCGTCCGCCGCGTGGACCATGGTGTCGAAGCGGTAGTTGATCTCGGCCTGGCCACCGGTGCCGACCTCGTGGTGGGCGCGCTCGAGGATGAGGCCGGCGTCGATCAGCTTGAGGCTGATGTCGTCGCGCAGGTCGGCCTGCTTGTCGACGGGGGAGACGGGGAAGTAGCCGCCCTTGTAGGGCGTCTTGTTGGCGAGGTTTCCGCCTTCCTCGACGCGGCCCGAGTTCCAGGCGCCCTCCTCGGAGTCGACGGCGTAGAAGCTCTGGTTCTGCGAGACGGAGTAGCGCACGTCGTCGAAGATGTAGAACTCGGCCTCCGGGGCGAAGAACGCGGTGTCGGCGATGCCGGTCGAGGCGAGGTACTTCTCCGCCTTCTTGGCGACCTGGCGCGGGTCGCGGCCGTAGATCTCGCCGTTGCGGGGGTTGTAGATGTCGAAGACCATGATGAGCGTGCGCTCGGTGCGGAAGGGGTCGACGTACGCGGTGGTCACGTCGGGGATGAGCTGCATGTCCGATTCGTGGATCGACGCGAAACCGCGGATCGAGGAGCCGTCGAACAGTTGGCCGACGGAGAAGAACTCCTCGTCGACGGTGGACGCCGGGATGTTGAAGTGCTGCTGCACGCCCGGGAGATCGGTGAAGCGGATGTCGAGGAACTTGACGTCGGTGTCCTTGATGAACTTCAGGACCTCGGAAGAGTCTTTGAACATGTGTGGTACAACTCCAGGGGTTGGTGCTGATCTGCCGCAGGCGCGGCCACTCACGAGGCTACGGGTACCCAGTTTCGCCGCTGTTCCGCGATTGTTTCCGGCAGGTTACGCGTCGGTGTCTCGGTAGGATCGAGGGGTGTCATCTACCCCGGCTACTTCGTCGAACTGGCCGGGCAAACGCCTCGGGCTCCCCGAGTACGGTCCCCGATCCGTCGGTCGGCCCGGTCGGCGCTTCGCCGCCCTCGCCATCGATTGGGCGGCGGCCATCGTCATCTCGGTCGCGTTCTTCGACTACGACAGCTGGGCCACGCTCGGCATCTTCGCCGTGGTTCAGGTCGTGTTCCTGCTGACGGCCAACGCCAGCCCGGGCCACCTTCTGCTCGGCATGCGTGTCGTGCCGGTGGTAGGCGGCTACCTCGGGCTGTGGAGGCCCTTCGTGCGCACGATGCTGCTGTGCCTGGTCATCCCGGCCGTCATCTGGGACAGGGACCAGCGGGGGATGCACGACCGCCTGGCCGGCACGGTGCTGGTGAAGCGGTAGCGAACTAGCGGGGGCGAGGAGCGCGGGCCCGCATCGGGTCCATGCCCTTGGGGATCGGCAGGCCGTTGCGGCCGAGCGAGTTGAGACGGTTGGAGACCGCGAGCACCTCGGGCTTGCGCAGGGCGGACTTGATGCCGCGCAGCTTCGATGGCAGCTTGTAGAGCGGCGTCGATTCGGCGTCGGGGCCCACGTAGAGGAAGGTGACCGGCACGTTCGGCAGGATGCGCGTGACGTTCTTTCGCTCGCTGTCGAGCATGGGCTGAGTGCGTGACCGCGGGCCCTCACCGATCAGAGCGACACCGCCACGGCCGACGGCACGGTAGACCGCGTCCTGCGTTTTGGGGCTGACGGCGACGGGCATCTCGCTCGCGGTCCAGCCGCGGCGCAGGGAGCTCTTGAGCACGGCGCCCACGGCACCGGGCTGGCCCTCGATCTGCGAGTAGGCGGCCCGTTCCGCACGGCGGCCCAGGATGATCAGGAACACCAGTACGCCGCCGAGCACACCGGCCACGATGTAGAGGATCAGGCCGATCAGGTTGTCGCTGGAGAGCAGGAGAGCCAGCACCACGCCCGCGAGGATCGGCAGCAGGAATCCAGCGATGAGCCACCAGATGGCGAGCTTGTCGTACCGGATCGTCATCTTGAAGACCTGGTACATCTGCTTCATGCGCCCGGGCTCCTTGGGAGCCTTGGGTGCGGGGGCAGGGGTCGTGGTGGTGCGT
>Ga0247740_1000061_pt1 | contig 50947 bp, 54 predicted proteins | sample UWRJL148409B2_FD_180942 | JGI IMG/M metagenome (GOLD analysis project Ga0247740, IMG submission 180942) | Plant litter microbial communities from Arlington Agricultural Research Station in Wisconsin, United States - UWRJ-L148-409B-2 | ecosystem: Environmental > Terrestrial > Plant litter >...
TGCCGCCAAGGCAGCCCTTCCGGCCGACACCAGCGCGCCGAAGGTTGTCGCCTAGTTCGACTGAACTGCACCGTTCCGCTGAACGGCACAGAAGCCCCGGGTCCGCCCGGGGCTTCTGTCGTTGACTCGGCGGGGCGGCGGCCGGTGCTTCTGCATTTGGAACCGACGACGTGGCGACCGACCGCATTCACCGGCGCCCCATAGAGTGGGGCGCATGATCGACAATCCGCGCTCCCCGCGCGTTCGCGCCGTGGCCAAGCTCGCCAAGCGCGACGCACGGCAGGAGACGGGCCTGTTCCTCCTCGAGGGCCCGCAGGCAGTGTCCGAGGCGCTCACTTACCGCCCGGAGCTTCTCGTGGAGCTCTACGCGACGCCGACCGCACTCGAGCGGTACTCCGACATCGCCCGCGGCGCCGCCGACGCGGGTCTCGAGGTCGAGTTCGTGAGCGAGGTCGTGCTCGAGGCCATGGCCGACACCGTCACGCCCCAGGGGATCATCGCCGTGTGCCGGCAATTCCCGACGTCGCTCAAGGACATACTGGGGAACGAGCCCAAGCTCATTGCGATCCTCGAGGAGGTGCGCGATCCGGGTAACGCCGGCACGATCATCCGTGCCGCGGATGCCGCGGGAGCAGACGCCGTGATCCTCACCGGCCGTAGCGTCGACCTGTACAACCCGAAGGTCGTCCGTGCGACGACCGGGTCTCTCTTCCACCTGCCGGTCGCGATCGCGGTCGAGCTGGAGACCGTCGTCGAGAAGGCGAAGGGCGCAGGACTGCAGGTGATCGCCGCCGACATCAAGGGGGCCGACCTGCTCGCGGCCCGCAAGGCGGGAGCCCTCGAAGCCCCCACCGCCTGGCTCTTCGGCAACGAGGCGCGGGGCCTGAGCGATGAGCACTACGCCCTCGCCGACTCGGTGATCACGGTGCCGATCTACGGCCACGCGGAGTCGATGAACCTGTCCACAGCAGCGTCGGTGTGCCTCTACGAGAGCGCGTTCGCCCAGCGGGCAGACTGACCCTCTTCCGTGTTTCGGGCGCGTCACACCTCGGTTACGAAGTAGACCGATTCGTTGACCCCCGTTCGTACGATGTGATTGTGTGAAACATATGGAACCGCTTGTTGTCATCGATCACGTCAATAAGCACTACGGGGAACTGCACGTTCTGAAAGACATCACGACGACGGTTCATCGCGGTGAGGTGGTCGTTGTCATCGGCCCCAGTGGATCGGGCAAGTCGACTCTCTGTCGTGCGATCAACCGCTTGGAGACCATCGACGACGGAACGATCACCATCGACGGCAAGGTGCTGCCGGCCGAGGGCGCCGCGTTGGCGCGACTGCGTGCCGACGTCGGGATGGTCTTCCAGTCGTTCAACCTCTTCGCCCACAAGACAGTGCTCGAGAACGTCACGCTCGGCCAGCTCAAGGTGCGCAAGCGCTCCAAGGTGGACGCTGAGAAGCGTGCGCTCGAGTTGCTGGACCGTGTCGGCGTCGCCAACCAGGCGTCGAAGATGCCCGCCCAGCTCTCCGGCGGGCAGCAGCAACGCGTTGCCATCGCCCGCGCCCTGGCCATGGACCCCAAGGTCATGCTCTTCGACGAGCCGACCTCGGCACTCGACCCCGAGATGATCAACGAGGTTCTCGATGTCATGGTCGGCCTCGCCGCCGATGGGATGACCATGGTCGTCGTCACGCACGAGATGGGGTTCGCGCGCAAAGCAGCCCAGCGGGTGCTGTTCATGGCCAACGGCGAAATCGTCGAGGAAGCGACCCCCGAGAGGTTCTTCACCGACCCCCAGAGCACGAGAGCGAAGGACTTCCTCTCGAAAGTGCTTACCCACTAACCGGTGGGTAGGAAACACAGCAACAAGGAGGACACCATGAGGCTCACAAAACGCAGCCTGCTGATCCCTGCCATTGCCGCTATCGGAGTCCTCGGACTCGCGGCGTGCACCGATTCCGGAGCTCCCACCTCCGAGGAGACCGCGGCCGTCGAGGAGACCGTCGAGTTCGAGGCCGGCACCACCATGGCCCGGCTCAACGAAGCCGGAGCCATCACCATCGGCACGAAGTTCGACCAGCCGCTCTTCGGCCAGGTCGACGCGAGCGGCGAACCGCAGGGGTTCGACGTCGAGATCGCGAAGCTCATCGCCGCCAAACTGGGCATCCCCGCCGACGGCATCACTTGGACGGAGACCGTCTCCGCGAACCGCGAGCCGTTCATCCAGTCGGGCGAGGTCGACATGGTCGTCGCGACCTACACGATCAACGACAAGCGCAAGGAAGTCATCTCCTTCGCCGGGCCGTACTACAACGCGGGCCAGGACATCCTGGTGCTCGCGGGCAACCCCGAGGGCATCGAAGGTCCCGATGACCTCGCGGGCAAGCCCGTCTGCACGGTCGCCGGCTCCACCTCGGAGGCGAACATCAAGGCCTACACCGATCAGGTGACCTCCCTCGGTGGCTATGCCGAGTGCCTGCCACTGCTGAGCTCGGGCCAGGTCGTCGCCGTGACCACGGACAACGTCATCCTCGCGGGTCTCGCCGCCAACAGCGCGGGTGAGTTCGAGGTCGTGGGCAACCCGTTCACCGAGGAGCCGTACGGCATCGGAGTGACTCTCGAGGACACCGAGTTCCGGATGTTCATCAACGACGTGCTGGAAGAGGCGTTCGAGGACGGCAGCTGGGCCGCCGCGTGGGAGAAGACGGCCGGGACCGAGCTCCCGCTGCCCGACCCGCCCACGGTCGACCGCTACTAGTCACCACCACCGATCGAGCGGGGGCGAGAGCCCCCGCTCGATCAACGCTCACTGAAAGGCGCCCTTGGACGCGATCATCGAGAACCTTCCGCGATTCGTGGACGCCTTCCTCGTCACTGTGCGCCTGCTCGTGGTCTCGGGAGTCGGCGCCCTCATCATCGGCACGATCATCGCTGCCCTGCGGATCTCGCCGGTGCCCGCCCTGCGGGGCTTCGCGACTGTCTACACCGAGGTGCTGCGGAACACTCCGCTGACCCTCGTGCTGTTCTTCTGCGCATTCGTCCTCCCGCAGATCGGGACGCGGCTCGACTACACGGTCGCCGCCACGATCGGCCTCACCCTGTACACCTCGCCCTTCGTCGCCGAGGCCGTCCGGTCCGGCGTCAACGGTGTGCCCGTCGGCCAGGCGGAGGCCGCCAGGGCCATCGGGCTCGGCTTCGGCCAGACGCTCGGACTCGTGATCTTCCCCCAGGCCATCAGGATGGTCATCCCGCCGCTCATCAATGTGCTGATCGCCCTCACCAAGAACACCTCCGTCGCGGCCGGCTTCGCGGTGTTCGAGCTCGTCGCGGTGTCGCGGCAGGTCATCCAGCTCAACGGCAACGCCACGGTGCCGATCCTCGTGGCTGTCGCCGTCTTTTACCTGATCATCACGGTTCCCCTCGGGCAGGCAGCGAACTACCTCGAGCGAAAGGTCAGGGTCCAGCGATGAGCAGCGTCCTGTACGACGTCCCGGGCCCGAAAGCGCGCCGGCTCTCCCTCATCCTGTCCATCGTGGGCGGGCTCCTGATCGCAGCGGGTCTGATCGCGATCTTCGTCTACCTCTCGCAGCCGCGGGTGAACGCGGGCGGCGTGGCCCAGCCGGGCATCTTCGACCCGAGCCGCTGGGACATCCTCCTCGATCGCGCTCTCTGGCGCACCGTGTGGCGCGGGCTCTCGGCGACGCTCCAGATGGCGGGCGTAGCGGCGGTTCTCGCGATCGTCATCGGCATCCTGCTCTCGATGGCGCGCACGGCTCGCTCGGGCTTCGTCCGAATTCCCGCAACGATCGTCATCGAGTTCTTCCGCGGGATGCCCGTGCTCCTGATGATGCTGTTCATCCTGCTCGTGTTCTCGTCCGGCCAGTTCTGGGCCGGGGTCGCCGCTCTCGCCGTGTACAACGGAGCGGTGATCGGCGAGGCGCTGCGTTCCGGCATCGCGTCCCTGCCGAAGGGCCAGCGCGAGTCGGGCCTCGCCCTCGGCTTCACGCCCCTCCAGACCCGGTTCTCGATCGAGTTCCCCCAGGCGTTCCGCCAGATGCTGCCGATCATCATCGCGCAGCTGGTCGTGCTGCTCAAGGACACGTCGCTCGCGTACATCCTCGGGTACCAGGAACTGCTCAACGTGGTGCTCAAGCAGGGTCCCACCACGTTCGGCCCCACCTATCTGTTCACCCTGTTCTTCGTGGTCTGGGCCGTGTACCTCGCGGTGAACCTCACACTGTCGTGGATCGCCCGACTCGTTGCCCGGCGCACGGCGTCCGGGCGGGGCGGCGGCAAGAGCCGCAGGGCCGCACGCGTGATCGCGCAGCTGGGCGGTGCCGGCATGGTCGGTGCGGGCACGACGGATGCGGAGACCGGACACGAGCAGTCGGGTCACTAAACTCGTACCTTGTGTCAGATCCCACAGAGTTCAGCGAGACCGCGATCACCGAGGGCGCGGTAGCGCAAGCGGCCGACAACGCCATCGCCGCCATCACGCGCGCCACGACCTTGTCAGAGCTGCGCGCCGCACGCGCCGAGCACGCGGGGGAGACCAGCCCCCTCGCGAGGTTGAACGGGCTCATCAAGGCGCTCCCCGGTGACCAGAAGGCCGCCGCGGGCAAGCTCGTGGGCGGTGCCCGAGCGCGGGTGAACCAGGCGCTCGACGCCCGCGAGCCCGAGCTCGCGGCAGCCGAGGAGACACAGCGTCTCGCCACCGAGGCCGTGGACGTGACCGCCGTAGCGTCCCGGTGGAGGACCGGCTCACGGCATCCCCTCTCCCTGCTCATGGAGCAGATGGGCGACGTGTTCATCGGTATGGGCTGGGAGATCGCCGAGGGCCCGGAGCTCGAGAACGAGTGGTTCAACTTCGACTCACTGAACTTCGATGAGGACCACCCGGCCCGCGCCATGCAGGACACCTTCTTCGTCGACCCGGTCGACTCGCACCTCGTGCTGCGCACCCACACGAGCCCGGTGCAGATCCGGTCGCTGCTCACCCGCGACCTGCCGGTCTACGTCGTCGCGCCCGGTCGTGTGTTCCGCACCGACGAGCTCGACGCCACCCACACGCCCGTCTTCCATCAGATCGAGGGCATCGCTATCGACAAGGGGCTGACCATGGCCAACCTCCGAGGCACGCTCGAGCACCTCGCCCGCGCGATGTTCGGCGACGAGGCACAGATCCGCCTGCGCCCCAACTACTTCCCGTTCACCGAGCCGAGCGCCGAGATGGACGTCTGGCAGCCGAACGCCAAGGGCGGCGCGCGCTGGGTGGAGTGGGGCGGCTGCGGCATGGTGAACCGCAACGTGCTGCGCGCAGCGGGCATCGATCCCGACGAGTACCAGGGCTTCGCCTTCGGCATGGGCATCGAGCGCACCCTGCAGTTCCGCAACGACATGAACGACATGCGCGACATGGTCGAGGGCGATATCCGCTTCTCCCAGCAGTTCGGGATGGTGGTCTGATGCGTATTCCGATCAGCTGGCTCCGCGAGTTCGTCGACGTCCCTTCGGACGTGACGTTCGAGCAGGTGCACGAAGCCCTCGTCAAGGTGGGGTTCGAGGAGGAGGACGTCCACTCGTTCGACGTCACCGGTCCCGTCGTCGTGGGAAAAGTGCTCGAGTTCGTCCCCGAGCCGCAGGCGAACGGAAAGACGATCAACTGGGTGCAGGTCGACGTCGGCGAGGATGCCCCTCGCGGCATCGTCTGCGGAGCCCACAACTTCGCCGTGGGAGACAAGGTCGTCGTGACGCTTCCCGGCGCCGTGCTGCCCGGGCCGTTCCCCATCGCCGCACGAAAGACCTACGGACATGTCTCCGACGGCATGATGGCGTCCACACGCGAGCTCGGTCTCGGGGACGAGCACGACGGCATCCTGCTGCTCAAGAACCTCGGACTCGACCCCGAGGTCGGCACAGACGCCATTCCGCTGCTCGGGCTCGACGACTTCGCCGTGGAGATCAACGTCACGCCGGATCGCGGCTACGCGTTCTCGATCCGCGGTGTCGCCCGCGAGTACGCGCACTCCACGGGGGCGGTGTTCCGCGACCCCGCGGCAGCGGTCACGCCGGTCGCCGTGAGCGGGTTCCCCGTGACCATCAGGGACGAGGCTCCGGTGCGCGGCCGTGTCGGTGCGTCGGTGTTCATGACCCGCGCGGTGAAGGGGATCGACCCCTCCCGCCCCACGCCGTCGTGGATGGTGTCGCGGCTCGCGCTGGCGGGCATCCGTTCGATCTCGCTCGTCGTGGACATCAGCAACTACGTGATGCTCGAGCTCGGGCAGCCCAACCACACCTACGACCTCGACAAGCTGAACGGCGGGTTCACCATCCGTCGTGCCACGGCGGGGGAGAAGTTCGAGACTCTCGACGGCCAGGTGCGCACGCTCAGCCCCGAAGACCTGCTCATCGACGACGAGTCCGGCCCCGTTGGCCTCGCCGGCGTCATGGGCGGCGCGTCGACGGAGATCAGCGACTCCACCACGAACGTACTGATCGAGGCGGCCATCTGGGACCCGACGACCATCGCGCGCACCGCCCGTCGCCACAAGCTGTGGAGCGAGGCCGCGCGCCGCTACGAGCGCGGCGTCGACCCGCAGGTCGCGGCCCCCGGTGTCGCTCGAGTCGTGCAGCTGCTCGAGGAGCTTGGCGGCGGGACCGCCGACAGCCTCGGCACCGTGCTCGACAACTCGGTGGCACCGTCGCCGATCGAGCTGCCCGCGGACTACGTCTCGCGCATCATCGGTACCGAATTCACCGCGGAGGAGATCACCGGGTCGCTCGCCGAGATCGGCACGACCCTCGTCGCTACCGACAATGGCTGGTCGGTGACCCCGCCGACGTGGCGCCCCGACCTCACCGACCGGGCCACGCTCGCGGAGGAGGTCGCCCGTATCGTCGGGTACGACCGCATTCCGTCGGTGCTGCCGGTGGCTCCTCCCGGCCGTGGGCTCACTCGTGAGCAGCGCCTGCGCCGGCTCGCGTCGAGCTCCCTGGCCGCGGGCGGTCTCACCGAGGTCCTCGCGTACCCGTTCGTCTCGCAGGCCTCCAACGACTTGTTCGGCTCGCCGGTCGCGGGCGGTGTTCCCGCGATCAAGCTAGCGAACGCCCTCGACGCCGAAGCGGCATGGATGCGCACTTCACTCCTCCCTGGGCTGATCGCCATCGCCCGCCGCAACCTGTCGCGCGGCCTGACAGATCTCGCGCTGTTCGAGGTAGGGACTGTTTTCGTCCCGGTCGCCGGACAGGCGTACGGCAGCGGACCTCTGCCCGTGGGCGACGCGCGCCCCAGCGACGAGGTCCTGGACGGCCTGCGCGCGAGCATCCCGCCGCAGCCGTGGCACGTCGGGGCGCTGTTCCTCGGGGACGCCGTGGCCAAGCAGCCCGGGCAGCCGGCCCTCAGCAGCGGACTCGCTGACGCGATCGGTGCCGCCAAGCACCTCAGCGCGGTGCTCGCGTCCCCGATCACAGTGGTGACGGGTTCGCACCAGGCCCTCCACCCGGGCCGCACCGCCGAGCTGCGCTCGGGCGACCGTGTGATCGGGTACGCGGGGGAGCTGCTGCCCGCGCTGGCGGCCGAACTCGATCTTCCGCGCGTGGTCGCGGTGCTCGAACTCGATCTCGACGCCCTCGTCGCACTCTCGATCACCGACGTCGCGACGACGCCGATCCTCGCGCTGCCGGCGGCGACGCAGGACCTTTCGCTCGTTGTCGCGAACGAGGTACGCGCGGGCGACCTGCTCGCGCTGCTCGTCGAGGGCGCGGGGGATCTGCTCGAGCATGTGACCCTCGTGGACGACTACCGCGGCCCGGGCGTGCCCGAGGGCAGCAAGTCGCTGACCTTTGCGCTGCGCTTCCGCGCCGCCGACCGCACTCTCACTCAGGCCGAGGCGACGGAGGCGAAGAACGCCGCCGTTGCGCTGGCGGCGTCGCGCGTGGGGGCTGTGCTGCGCGAGTAGGGCGCGCCGAGCATCGGCATCGCGTGAGGCCGAGGGTGCAACGCGGCGTGGCGTGTTGCGGTGCGGTGGCGAGGCGTGGCGCCGTGCGCGCCGCGCGCGGGTCTTGCCGTTGCGGGTAACTGCCTTGCCCAACGCCATACATTTGTTAGCCGTATTTACATCTGTATGGCCTTGGGCAAGTCAATCGGGTGGAACCGCGGACCCGTGAGGCGGCGGGCGCGCGGAGGATTTTCGCGGGTCAGGCAAGGCGGCGGTCGGCGAGTCCGGGCGTGCGTGAGCCTCGAGGCGTACGGATCGGATCGGGGCGTGAGCGGCGGGGGCCCCTACTTCTTGCCGCCGCCCAGAAGTCCGCCGAGAAGCCCGCCGAGCACGTCGCCGCCGCCCGAGCCTCCGAGCAGCCCGCCCAGCACGTCTCCGATGCCGCCCGAGGAGGACGACGAGGGGGAGGTGGTAGAGCCTGGAGCATCCTTCTTGCCCAGGAACTGCTTCGCGATGTACGCGATCACGATGGGCGCGATGATGGGCAGGACCTTCGCGATGAGGTCCTGGGTGACGCTCGCGGCCGGGCTCTTGGACGCCACGGCCGCCGCGACCTCGGACTTCTTCACACCGAACACGTTGTTGACGATCATCTCGCCGTCGGCCGTGTCGATGTCCTTGACCGCGGTGCGGGTGGGAGACGCCCTGTGCTTCGACAGCGCCTTCTCCAGCGACTTCGCGCCGCCGGCGTCCTTCGCATTCGCCGCCATTCCACCGATGATCGCGGGGATCGCCTGCTCCACCGCGTCCCTCGCGACGCTCTCGGGCACCCCGAGCTGCTTCGCGATGTCGTCGATGGGAATGAGCGTGAGCAACGTGTGATCGGTCATCACTTCAGGCTACTGATACGCTCGACGCGTGACCATCTTCCGCACCACCGAGACGAGCCGAGTGCTGCGTTCCGTGCTGCGCGGGTCCGACGAGCGACGATAGGCGACGCTTCGCGCTACGACCGCGGTTCCACAGAAACCCAGTCGCGTGAGCCGCCGCCGCACACTCTCCCTCGTCCCACTCTCAATAAGGTAGATCCATGTCTCTTTCCGTCGCGGTGGCTGGTGCCAGCGGCTATGCAGGAGGTGAGGTGCTGCGCCTGCTCAGCGCCCACCCCGAATTCGATGTCACGACCGTCACGGCGTTCTCCAACGCCGGCCAGTCGCTGATCTCCGTGCAACCGCACCTGCGGTCGCTCGCCCACCTCGAGCTGAAGCCGACGGATGCCGAGACTCTCGCCGGCCACGACGTCGTGTTCCTCGCCCTCCCGCACGGCAAGTCCGGCGAGGTGACGAAAGACCTCCCCGCCGACACGCTCGTCATCGACTGCGGGGCCGACCACCGCCTCACGAGCGAGTCCGACTGGGCCCAGTTCTATGGCGGCGACTACTACGGGGCCTGGGCCTACGGCCTGCCCGAGCTCGCCGACCAGCGGTCCGTGCTGGCCGGGGCCAAGCGCATCGCCGTTCCCGGGTGCAACGTCACGGCCATCACCCTCGCCCTCGCTCCCGGCATCGCGGCGGGCCTCATCGAGCCGAGCGACCTCGTCGCCGTGCTCGCCGTCGGCCCCTCCGGTGCGGGCAAGAGCCTCAAGACCGAGCTGCTCGCGAGCGAGCTCCTCGGTTCTGCGAACGCGTACCAGGTCGGCGGGATCCACCGGCACAACCCGGAGATCCGGCAGAACCTCGAGCTGGCGGGCGGAGCGGGCGTGAGCATCTCCTTCACTCCGGTGCTCGTGCCCATGAGCCGTGGCATCCTCGCGACGTCGACGGCGCGCCTCAAGCCGGGCGTCACCGCGGCCCAGGTGCGTGACGCCTGGGAGTCCGCGTACGCGGACGAACCGTTCGTGCACGTGCTGCCTGCCGGTCAGTACCCGAGGACCGCGGACACCCTCGGTGCCAACACCGCGCTCATCGGCCTTGCTGTCGACGAGGCAGCGGGACGTGTCGTCGTCATCTCGGCGATCGACAACCTCGTCAAGGGCACCGCGGGCGCGGCGATCCAGTCGGCCAACATCGCGCTCGGGTTCCCCGAGACAACAGGACTCACAACGGACGGAGTGGCACCGTGAGCGTCACCGCTGCACAGGGATTCGACGCCGCGGGCGTCACGGCCGGACTCAAGACCAGCGGGGGCCTCGACTTAGCGCTCGTCGTCAACCGCGGCCCGCTCGCGAACGCGGCCGCCGTCTTCACGAGCAACCGCTCCAAAGCCAACCCGATCATCTGGTCGCAGCAGGTCATCGCCGACGGAACCGTCTCGGCGATAGTGCTCAACTCGGGCGGAGCCAACTGCTTCACCGGCGCCCAAGGCTTCCAGGTGACGCACTCCACCGCCGAGGCCGTGGGGGAGGCGCTCGGCGTCTCCGCCGGTGACGTGCTCGTGTGCTCGACCGGGCTCATCGGCGACCAGTTGCCGCTCGACAAGATCCTCGCGGGGGTGGCGAGTGCGGCATCCGGGCTCGGCGCCCACGGCGAGGACGCGAGCCTCGCCATCATGACAACCGACTCAAAGCCCAAGCGCTCGGTGCGCACCGGCAAGGGCGGCTACACGATCGGCGGCATGGCCAAGGGCGCAGGGATGCTCGCGCCGGGCCTTGCGACGATGCTCGTCGTGATCACCACCGACGTCGTGCTGACCAGCGCCGAACTCGACATCGCCCTGCGGCAGGCGACGCGGGTGAGCTTCGACCGGCTCGACTCCGACGGCTGCATGTCGACCAACGACCAAGTCTCCCTGCTCGCGTCCGGTGCCTCGGGTGTCGAGCCCGACTTCGACGACTTCGTCGCCACACTGCGCGAGGTCTGCCTCGACCTCGCCGAGCAACTGCAGGGCGACGCCGAGGGCGCGAGCCACGACATCCGCATCGAGGTGGTCGGTGCCGCCTCGGAGGACGACGCCGTCGAGGTCGGCCGCTCGGTCGCACGGAACAACCTCTTCAAGGCCGCAGTGTTCGGCAACGATCCCAACTGGGGCCGCGTGCTCGCCGCGATCGGAACCACCGACGCGGAGTTCGACCCGTACAACGTCGACGTCAGCATGAACGGCGTGCGGGTGTGCCACGCGGGCGCCCCCGATCGCCCGCGCGACGAGGTCGACATCTCCCCTCGCCGCGTCGACTTGCTCATCGACCTGCAGGTCGGCATCGCGACGGCCACGATCCTCACGAACGACCTCACGCACGACTACGTGCACGAGAACAGCGCGTACTCCAGCTGATGGTCAGCCAGGATCAGGCCGCTGCCAAGGCCGCCGTTCTCATCGAGGCCCTCCCGTGGCTCAAGCGCTTCCACGACGAGATCATCGTCGTGAAGTTCGGCGGCAACGCCATGATCGACGAGGAGCTCAAGCGCGCCTTCGCCGAGGACATGGTCTACCTCCGCTACGCCGGCGTGAAGCCCGTCGTCGTGCATGGCGGCGGGCCGCAGATCACCGCCGAGCTCACGCGCCGGGGCATCCCGAGCGAGTTCAAGGGCGGGTACCGCGTCACGACCGCGGAGAGCATGCCGGTGATCCGCCAGGTGCTGGCCGAGCAGGTCGGTGGTGAGATCGTGGGACTCATCAACGAGCACGGTGATCTCGCGCGCGGGGTGTCGGGCGACGAGCACGGGCTGTTCACCGGTGAGGTGCGCGGAGATCTCGGCCTCGTCGGCGACGTCACGTCGGTCGACCCCGCCCGGGTGATCGAGATCATCGGCGCGGGTCACATCCCCGTCGTCTCGAGCGTGGCGAACGGCCCCGATTCCGTTCTCAACGTGAACGCAGACAGTGCGGCAGCTGCCCTCGCCGTCGCCCTCGGCGCAGCGAAGCTCATCGTGCTCACCGACGTTGCCGGCCTCTACAGCGATTGGCCCGACCGCGACTCGCTCGTGAGCGTGATCACGACCACCGAGCTCGAGCAGCTTCTACCGAGTCTCGAATCCGGGATGATCCCCAAGATGACGGCGTGCCTCGAGGCCGTGGCCGGGGGAGTCCCCAAGGCCGCGATCATCGACGGCCGCGAGAAGCACTCAATCCTGCTCGAGGTCTTCACCCAGAGCGGCATCGGCACGGAGGTAGTACCCGCATGACCGACTGGAAGAACCAGTACAGCGACACCATCATGAAGTCCGCTGCACTGCCGAGCGCCCAGCTCGTGCGCGGCGAGGGCGTCTACGTGTGGGACTCCGAGGGCAACCGGTACCTCGACTTCCTCGGGGGCATCGCGGTCCTGTCACTCGGGCACGCGCATCCGGCACTCGTGAAGGCGGTGAGCGAGCAGATCGCGACCCTCGGCCACGTTTCCAACTACTTCGCCACGAAGCCCCAGCTCGAGCTGGCCGAACGCCTGCTGCGGCTCACCGGCGGTGACCGGGTGTACTTCTGCAACTCGGGTGCGGAGGCGATCGAGGCGGGCATCAAGCTGGCCCGCCGCACCGGGCGCCCGCGCATCCTCTCGCTGCGCAACAGCTTCCACGGCCGCACGATGGGCTCGCTCTCGCTCACCGGCAAGCCCGCTCTGCGCGAGGCGTTCGAGCCGTTGCTTCCGGGAGTCGAGCACATCGATTCGACCATCGAGGCGCTCGAAGCCGCGATGGGTCCGGATGTCTCCGCCCTCTTCGTCGAGCCCATCAAGGGTGAGGCGGGCGTCATCGACCTGCCGGAGGGGTACCTCGAAGCGGCACGGGAGATCACGACGCGGCACGGAGCCCTGCTCATCCTCGACGAGATCCAGACCGGCGCCGGCCGCACCGGCGCGTGGTTCGCGTTCCAGAAGACGGGAATCGTGCCCGATGCGATCGCCCTTGCGAAGGGCATCGGCGGGGGAGTGCCGATCGGCGCGCTCGTCGCGTACGGGGCGGCGGCGGAGTTGCTCGTGGCAGGTCAGCACGGCACCACCTACGGCGGCAACCCGCTCGTCACCGCGGCGGCGAACGCCGTGCTCGGCGAGATCGAGAGTGCCGGCCTGGTCGCCAACGCCGAACTGCGGGGCGCGGAGATCCGCGAGGCGCTCGTGGGCCTCCCGCTCGTCGAGGAGATCCGCGGACAGGGGCTCCTGATCGGGGTGGGGCTGTCCAAGCCCGTCGGCGCGGCAGTGGTGGCATCGGCCGCGGCCGAGGGACTCATCATCAACGCGCCCAACGACACGAGCATCCGTCTCGCCCCGGCGCTGATCATCGACGAGACCCACGTCGCCGAATTCATCACGAAGTTCACCAAGGCTCTGGAGGCCAACGCATGACCCGCCACTTCCTGCGCGACGACGACCTGAGCCAGGCCGAGCAGACCGCGATCCTCGACCTCGCCGAGCAGATCAAGGCCGACCGCTGGGGCCGCAAGCCCCTCGCCGGACCGCAGACGGTCGCGGTTATCTTCGACAAGTCGTCGACACGCACTCGCGTGAGCTTCGCGGTCGGCATCGCCGATCTGGGCGGCCAGCCGCTCATCATCTCCACGGCGAACAGCCAACTGGGCGGCAAGGAGAGCCCGAGCGACACCGCGCGCGTGCTCGAGCGCCAGGTGGCCGCCATCGTGTGGCGCACCTACGGCCAGGCCGGCCTCGTCGAGATGGCCGCCGACACCACGGTTCCCGTGATCAACGCGCTGAGCGACGAGTTCCACCCCTGCCAGCTGCTCGCGGATCTGCTCACGATCCGTGAGCACAAGGGCGAGCTCAAGGGCCTCACCGTCACGTTCCTCGGTGACGGCGCCGACAACATGGTGCACTCCTACCTGCTCGCCGGGGCGACCGCGGGGATGCACGTGCGCATCGCCTGCCCCGCCGACTACATGCCCGACGAGCGCGTGGTGGCCGATGCCGACGCGATCGCGGTGCAGACCGGCGGCTCCGTGACGATCTACACCGACGCGCTCGAGGCGGTGGCCGGTGCCGACGTGGTCGTCACCGACACCTGGGTGTCGATGGGCAAGGAGGACGAGAAGGCCGCGCGCGTGGCATCCCTCTCCGCCTACAAGGTCGACGCCGACATGATGGCGCTCGCCAAACCCGACGCGATCTTCCTGCACTGTCTGCCCGCCGACCGCGGCTACGAGGTCACCAGCGAGGTCATCGACGGACCGCAGAGCGTGATCTGGGACGAGGCGGAGAACCGCCTCCACGCCCAGAAGGCGCTCATGGTCTGGCTGCTGGAGAACAGCTGATGGCCACGACCGGTGACGGCGCTCCCGGCACTCCCGCGGGAAAGCTCTGGGGCGCGCGGTTCGCGAGCGGGCCGTCGCCCGAGCTGGCGCGGCTGAGCAAATCGACGCACTTCGACTGGCAGCTGGCGCTCTACGACATCGCCGGATCGCACGCGCACGCGAAGGCGCTCGCGGCCGCGGGATACCTCGACTCCGATCAGGAGGCCGCGATGCACGCGGGCCTCGACACCCTCGCCGGGCGCGTCACCTCGGGCGAGCTCGTGGCCCAGGAGGGCGACGAGGACGTGCACGGGGCCCTCGAGGCCGCACTGCTCACGATCGTCGGCGCCGATCTCGGTGGCCGCCTCCGCGCCGGTCGCAGCCGCAACGATCAGATCGCGACACTGGTGCGGATGTACCTGCTCGACCATTCCGCCGTGATCGGCGATCTCGTGGTCGACCTCATCGACGCGATCGCCGCCCAGGCCGAGAAGCACGACGCGGCGATCATGCCCGGGCGCACGCACCTGCAGCACGCTCAGCCCGTGCTGCTGGCCCACCACCTGCTCGCGCACGCGTGGCCGCTGGTGCGCACGCTGGAGCGGATCCGGGACTGGCGCGTGCGGGCATCCCTGTCGCCCTACGGTTCGGGAGCTCTGGCCGGATCGTCGCTCGGGCTCGACCCGGCGCTGGTCGCCGCGGAGCTCGGGCTCAGCGGGCCCACGGAGAACTCGATCGACGCGACCGCGAGCCGCGACGTGGTCGCGGAGTTCGCGTTCATCTCCGCCCAGCTCGGCATCGACCTCTCGCGGTTCGCGGAGGAGATCATCCTCTGGAACACCCGCGAGTTCGGGTTCGTGCGACTCGACGACGGCTACTCGACCGGGTCGTCGATCATGCCGCAGAAGAAGAATCCCGATATCGCGGAGCTCGCGCGCGGCAAGTCGGGCCGCCTCATCGGCAACCTGACCGGACTGCTCGCCACCCTCAAGGGCCTCCCGCTCGCGTACAACCGCGACCTGCAGGAGGACAAGGAGCCGGTCTTCGACTCCGTCGAGACGCTCGAGGTGCTGCTGCCCGCGTTCACGGGGATGGTCTCCACGCTCACGTTCGACACCGCCCGCATGGCCGAGCTCGCGCCGCAGGGCTTCTCACTGGCCACCGACGTCGCCGACTGGCTCGTGCGCCAGCGGGTGCCGTTCCGTGAGGCGCACGAGATCAGCGGGGCGCTCGTGCAGTTCTGCGAGGTCAACGGCCTCGACCTCGACGGCCCGACCGACGAGCAGTACCTGTCGATCTCGCCCCACCTCACCGCCGGCGTGCGAGACGTGCTGACGATCGAGGGCTCGGTCGCCAGTCGCAACGGCGTCGGTGGAACGGCGCCCGAGCGGGTCGCCGAGCAACGAGCAGCCCTGGTCGCGCGCGTGCGCGACCTCACGAGGAGGAGCACGGAATGACGCTGCACAAGGATCAGGATCAGGATCCGGGCTGGTGGCGCCGTGGCATGACCGAGCGCGGCTTCAAGATCGTGGTCTCGGTGTGCGTGGCCATCATCGTGATCGGGGTCATCGTCGCCGTGGCCGTACTGGGTATTCCGTTCTTCTGAGCCCATGCTCGAAATCCTCGAACGGTCCGCGGTCGAGGTCGCCCCACTGCTGCTGGGCGGCCTGCTCACCGTCGACGGCGTGACCCTGCGCCTCACCGAGGTCGAGGCGTACCTCGGCGAGGTCGACCCGGGCTCTCATGCCTTCCGCGGTGAGACCCGGCGCAACTCGGTGATGTACGGACTTCCCGGGCACCTGTACACCTACTTCACCTACGGGATGCACGTGTGCGCGAACGTGGTCTGCTCACCGGTGGGTGTCGCGTCCGCGGTGCTGCTGCGGGCGGGCGAGATCGTCGACGGCGTCGAGGCGGCGCGCGCCCGGCGGCTGACCAGCAAGTCCGACGTGGACCTCGCCCGCGGTCCGGCGCGACTGTGCGTCGCGATGGGGATCACCCTCGCCGACGGAGGAGCGGACCTGTCGACCGGGCGTGTGCGACTGACGCTGCCCGAGGAGCCCGCGCCGTTCGCGACGGGCCCGCGCACGGGTGTCTCGGGTGACGGCGGCACCGACGCTTACCCGTGGCGGTTCTGGATCCCGGGCGACCCCACGGTCTCGCCGTACAAGCGACTCGTGCCCAAGCGGCGGGGGAAACTGTCGTGATGCCGGATGTCTTGGCCCGCCAGTAGCGCCGCTGAGCGAGCCTCCCCGCGTCGAGAGTGCAGTTTGACGGGGTCGGGTGGCGGGCGCACCCCGTCGAACTGCACTCTCGGCGAGGTTGGCGCGGTCCGGCACGGGTTTGCCGTATAGGCTCCGCTGATGGCCCGCTTCACCCCCGTCGAGCAGCGCATCGACGCCTGGGCGCATCGCCGCCTCGACGGGGCGCCGCTGCGAGGGTTCCGGGCGAACTCGATCGAGTTCCTCGTCTTCGGGCTCAAGCAGGCCTGGGCTTGTGTGTTCGGGGCGATGCTGCTCACGGTCATTCTTGCCACCGGTCTCTGGTACCCGGACGGCGCGGCGCTCGCGCGCAACGACTTCCTCGTGATCGCGGCCGTGCTGATCCAGGTCGGCATGGTCGCGTTCAAGCTCGAGACACTGCGCGAGCTCACCGGGATCGTGCTGTTCCACGTCGTGGGCACGGGCATGGAGCTGTTCAAGACGAGCGTCGGCTCGTGGCTCTACGAGGGCGAGGGCATCCTGCACCTCGGGGGAGTGCCGCTCTACAGCGGCTTCATGTACGCGGCGATCGGGTCGTACATGGTGCGCGTCTACCGGTTGTTCGACCTGCGGTTCACCCGCTACCCGCCGCGCTGGATCACCGCGATTCTCGCCCTGCTCATCTACGTGAACTTCTTCTCGCACCACTACCTGCCGGACGGGCGCTATGTGCTCCTCGCGGCGGCCGTCTTGGTGTTCGGGCTCTGCACCATGCACTTCCGGGTGTTCCGGAGGACCTTCCGGATGCCCCTGCTCCTGTCGTTCCTCGGCGTCGCGGTCTTCATCTGGATCGCCGAGAACATCGGTACGTGGTCGAACGCGTGGCAGTACCCGAACCAGCAGGACGGCTGGGAGCTCGTGTCGTTCGCGAAGCTGGGCTCGTGGTTCCTGCTCATGATCATCTCGGTGGTGCTCGTGGCGTGGATCTACCCGCCCCGCCACCCGGATCAGGAACCCGCAGTCACCACGCTCCGGTGAGCGCCGTCGCGCACAGCGCGGCCCAGATGAGGCTGCCGAGGGTGCCGACGATGAACCGCTCGCGCGCGGCCGCCGTGTCGAGCTCGGTGAAGCGGCCGAGGCCCTTCACGGCGACGATGATGGCGATTGCCGCAGGCTGCCCGATCATCACCGCGCCGACGAGGCCGAAGCGCTCGAGGTAGCCGATCGGCGCTCCGCCGCGCAGTACCTCCCGCTCGGGCTTCTCCTGCTTGCGGCCCCGCTTCTTCTCCCGCAGCGTGATGACGCCGAACATGAAGGCGACGAGCGGGCCGCCGCCGGCAGTCGCGAGCGCCACGAGGCCCACGGTGAAGAGCACCACGAACCAGGGCTCGACGGGCTGCAGCGACCCGGATGCCCGAAGCGCGAGCACTCCGAGCGGCACGAGGATGACGGGCAGGGCCAGCGCGTGACGCTCGAGCGCTGCCGCGAGGATCGCGAGCACGACGCCCGCACCGATGGCGATGAGTGCGACATCCCACCACATCAGGATTGCGACGTTCCGTGGTCGACCATGTTCAGCATGCTAGCCAGCGTCGGTGTCAACTCGCGCGAGGGCCGCGGTGAGTGCCGGAATCGCGGCGATCTCTGTCCGGATACCCGCTGCGCGTGCCCGCTGGCTCGCGGCCTGCGGACTGATGCCGAGAGCCTTCGCCGCGGCGGCCTGGGTCAGGCCGCCGGCGATGAGGTCGAACAGCTCCCAGCCCTCCGGGGTGCGCCGCGACCGGATCAAGAGCAGGAGTTCGATGAGGGCCTCAGCCAGCGGAGCCTCCGTGGGGAACTCGCCGCTGAGGGCGAAGCGTAGTGGGGCGCTCTTCGCGCGCTCCACGGCCGCCCTCGCCGCGACGAACCCGGCACCGCTCGCCTCGCGCGTGTGTTCGGGCAGGGGAGTGCGCACGCCGCCGACCCCGCATCCCACGCTCCACTCACCGTTTCGGGTGAGGTCCGTGATGATGCCCATCGCGGTTCCCGCGTCGGAGACCAGGGCCTGGATCTCGTCGCCGGCGTTTCGGTCGACCGGGAGGGCCAGCCGATGACCATAGCGCTCGTTGAGCAGACGCATGGTCGGGCCCGCAACATCGTCGAGATGCCGGCTGTCGACTTGGTCCGCGGTGATGATGAACATGACTACCTCAAGTTCTGATGCTTGACTAACTTTGAATCAAGCTTAGAGGCTTAACTCACTAGTACTCAAGTGTTTAGGCTTTACTCCCGGCGCGCGCCCTCATCGCTCAGTTTCCGAAATGTCGGAAACAGGGTGCTCCGTGGACGGCACCGTGCCATCTCCGCGCCCCGACCAGTCCGGATTTCCGTCATTTCGGAAGTTCCGGCCATTCGGGCGCCCGGGGTGCTGGCTGCAGCCGTGCTTGACGTCGGCGCCGGTCGCGTCCAGATTGGAGCCATGGCATTCGTGGAGCACTTCGAGATTCCGTCAAGCGACATCAAGCGCGCCCAAGCGTTCTACAAGGGCGTGCTCGACTTCGACTACGAGCCCTGGGGCGACGACATGGGCATGCTCAACCAGCCCGAGGGCAAGGGCATCAACGGCGACCTGCACGTCGAGGGCGCTATCTCGCACCCGACAGTCGTGTTCACCGTCGCCAACATCGAGGAGACCGTGGCGAAGGCCGTCGCGAACGGCGGCTCGCAGCTCGGCGAGATCCAGCCACTCACGGAGAACAGCCGCTGGGTCTACATCAAGGACAGCGAGGGCAACGTCATCGGCCTGTTCGACAAGACCGACTAGGCACCGAGGCCCGAACCACCGTTCCATCCTCGGGTACGGTTGAACCCGTGTCAGCCCCCGCCTCTCCCGCTCTCAGCACGCAGCGCAACGACGACTCCTTCCCCGGCATCTGGGATGAGCTCGTCTGGCGCGGCCTCGTGCACGTCTCGACCAACGAGGACGAACTCCGCACCCTTCTCGCGGGGGAGCCGATCACCTACTACTGCGGGTTCGACCCGACAGCACCGAGCCTGCACCTCGGCAACCTCGTGCAGCTGCTGCTCATGCGCCGCCTCCAGCTCGCCGGCCACGAGCCGCTCGGCCTTGTGGGCGGGTCGACCGGCCTCATCGGCGACCCGCGGCCGACCGCCGAGCGCACCCTCAACGACGCCTCCACCGTCGCCGAGTGGGTGGGCTACCTTCAGAGCCAGGTCTCCAAGTTCCTGAGTTTCGAGGGCGACAACGCCGCGCGTCTGGTCAACAACCTCGATTGGACTGCGCCCCTCAGCGCCATCGACTTCCTCCGCGATGTCGGCAAGTACTTCCGTGTCGGCACGATGCTGAAGAAGGATGCCGTGAGCGCGCGTCTCAACAGCGATGCGGGCATCAGCTACACCGAGTTCAGCTACCAGATCCTGCAGGGCATGGACTTCCTCGAGCTCTACCGCACCTACGGCTGCGTGCTGCAGACCGGCGGCAGCGACCAATGGGGCAACCTCACGAGCGGCACCGACCTCATCCACAAGGCGGAGGGAGTGAGCGCGCACGCCATCGGCACCCCGCTCATCACCAACTCCGACGGCACCAAGTTCGGCAAGAGCGAGGGCAACGCGATCTGGCTGGACCCCGCCATGACCAGCCCGTACGCGTTCTACCAGTTCTGGCTCAACACCGACGACGCCGACGTGATCGCGCGCCTCAAGATCTTCACCTTCCTCTCGCGGGAGAAGCTCGCCGAGCTCGAGGCCGCCGTCGCCGCCGAGCCGTTCAAGCGTGAGGCCCAGCGCACGCTCGCCTGGGAGGTCACCTCCCTGGTGCACGGCGAGGCGGCGACGACCGCGGCCATTAGTGCCGCCGGCGCGCTCTTCGGGCAGGGCGATCTCGCCGAGTTGGATGCCGTGACTCTCGAGTCCGTCATCGCGGAGCTGCCCACCGCCGACGCCACGGAGGTGACCACCGTCGCCCAGGCGCTGGTGGACACCGGCCTCACCGCCAGCCTCGGTGAGGCGCGCCGGGCCATCGGTCAGGGCGGCGTGTACCTGAACAACGAGAAGGTCGCCGACGACTCCGCGACCCTCGTGGGTAGCGCTCTCGCCGGCGGTATCGCGGTACTTCGCCGTGGCAAGAAGGCCCTCGCGGGCATCCGTCTGACGAACACCCCGTGACGGTCCCGAAACCTTCAACCACTGGTCGAGGCGAACCCGGTGCGGGGCGCGCGCCGCGGCCCAGCACACCAAAAGACCGGCCGTACACTCAAAAGATGACGGCCCAGAGAGAAGACGCGGCGGTGCTGTCCGGCCTCGAGGCACCCCCGACCGGACCGACGGGGCGGCGTCTCACCGTCTTCCCGGAACCGCCCCCGCTCAAGAGCCACGGACCCGCGCGCATCATCTCGCTGAGCAACCAGAAGGGTGGCGTCGGCAAGACGACGAGCACCATCAACCTGGGTGCTGCGCTTGCCGAGTACGGCCGTCGGGTGCTCGCCGTTGACTTCGACCCCCAGGGCGCGCTCTCCGCGGGTCTCGGGGTTCCCACGCACGACGTGCCGACGATCTACGACCTGCTCCTCGGCACGATCAAGAACCCGGCCGAGGCCATCGTGCACACCGAGTTCCCCAACCTCGATGTCATCCCCGCCAACATCGACCTCTCCGCCGCGGAAGTCCACTTGGTCAACGAGGTCGCCCGCGAGACGATTCTGGCGCGCGTCCTGCGCAAGGTTAGCGACCAGTACGACGTCATACTCATCGACTGCCAGCCGTCCCTCGGCCTGCTCACCGTGAACGCCCTCACCGCCGCCCACGGCGTGCTCATCCCGCTCGAGTGCGAGTTCTTCGCGCTGCGCGGTGTGGCACTGCTCGTGGAGACCATCGAGAAGGTGCGCGACCGCCTGAACCCGGCGATCGAGCTGGACGGCATCCTGGCCACCATGTACGACTCCCGCACGCTGCACTCCCGCGAGGTGCTCGAGCGGGTCGTGGAGACGTTCGGCGACGACGTGCTCGAGACCGTGATCGGCCGCACGGTGAAGTTCCCGGACGCCAGCGTGGCCGGTGCGCCTATCACCAGCTTCGCTCCCGACCACAGCGCCTCAGAGGCCTACCGCCAGCTGGCCCGAGAACTGATCCATCGTGGCGCCGTCGCCTAGCGACACCGCCCAGGAGGAATCCACCGGCTTCTCCGTCTCCCTCTCCAACTTCGACGGCCCGTTCGACCTGCTGCTCTCGCTCATCACGAAGCACGAACTCGACATCACCGAGGTCTCGCTGTCCAGGATCACGGACGAGTTCATCACCTACCTGCGCAGCCTCGACTCTCACGAGGAGCTCGACCAGGCCAGCGAGTTCCTGGTGGTCGCGGCAACCCTCCTCGACCTCAAGGTCGCCGGCCTCCTGCCGCAGGGCGAGCTCGTCGACGCCGAGGATGTCGCCCTGCTCGAGGCGCGCGACCTGCTCTTCGCGCGCCTGCTGCAGTACCGCGCCTTCAAGGAGGCGGCGACATGGTTCTCGTCCCACCTCGAGGCCGAGTCGACCCGCCACTTCAGGGCTGTGCGACTCGAGGAGAAGTACCGCAAGCAGACCCCCGAGCTCGTGTGGACCCTCACCGCCGAGGACTTCGCCGCGATCGCGACACTCGCGTTCACACCGCGCGAGATCCCGACGGTCGGGCTCGACCACCTGCACGCCCCGCTCGTGTCGATCCGTGAGCAGGCGGCGCACGTCGTCGCCCTGCTCCGACAGGGCGAGCCCCTGACCTTCCGCCAGCTCATCGCCGGTGCCGATCAGAAGGGCGTCGTAATCGCGCGATTCCTCGCCATCCTCGAGCTGTTCCGGGGTGCGTTCGTCGGCTTCGAGCAGATCGAGCCGCTGGGCGAGCTCACCATCCACTGGTCCGCCGAGCACTGGTCGGACGACAGCCTCGCGAACCTGGGGACAGACTATGGAAACTGACGTGGAAGACGTCCAGACCCGCACGGTGCCTGACCTCGAGCGCGCGCTCGAGGCGGTGTTCATGGTCGCCGACGAGCCGCAGAGCCTGGTCTCCCTCGCCACCGCGGTCGGCGCGCCCGTACCCGCCGTGCGCCAGACCATCGAGCGCCTCGTCGCGGACTACGACGGTGTCGGCGGCACCGTGCGCCGCGGCTTCGAGCTGCGCGAGGTGGGCGGCGGTTGGCGCATCTACGTGCGCCCGGAGCACGACGACATCGTGCGCGACTTCGTGCTCACCCAGAACCCGACCCGGCTCAGCCAGGCCGCGCTCGAGACTCTCGCGGTCATCGCGTACAAGCAGCCGATCAGCCGCGGCGCCATCGCGTCCATCCGCGCCGTGAACGTCGACTCGGTGGTGCGCACCCTGCTCGGTCGCGGACTCATCACCGAGGCCTTCACCGACAGCGAGACCGGTGCGATCCATTACGAAACCACCGACCTGCTGCTCACCCAGCTGGGGATCAACTCGATCGAGGAGCTGCCGCACATCTCGCCGCTCCTCGAAGACGGAGCAGAGGGCTTTGATGAGCGACGTTAGTACTTTCGGCGAACCCAACCCCGAGGGCGAGCGCCTGCAGAAGGTGATGGCCGCCTCCGGCGTCGCCTCCCGCCGAGTGTCGGAGGACCTGATTGCCCAGGGCCGTGTGACGGTCAACGGCGAGATCGTCGAGGAGCCCGGCCGTCGCGTGCTGCCCACCGACCTGATCACGGTCGACGGCACCGCCATCCAGACTGACACGAGCAAGCGCTACGTCATGCTCAACAAGCCGGTCGGCGTCGTCAGCTCGATGGCCGACGAGGGCGGGCGCCCCGACCTCACCGAGTTCACCCGCGACTACGAAGAGCGCCTCTTCAACGTCGGTCGCCTCGATGCCAACACCTCCGGCCTCCTCGTGCTGACCAACGACGGCGACCTCGCGCATGTGCTCGCGCATCCTTCGTTCGGGGTGTCGAAGACGTACATCGCGAAGGTGACCGGTTCGGTGAGCGCTCAGACGATCGCCAAGCTCACAAAGGGGTTCGACCTCGAGGACGGCTTCATCGTCGCCGACAAGGCGCGCATGCTCGGTGCGGCGTCCGGGGGAGCCTCCATGGTCGAGATCACCCTCCACTCGGGCCGCAACCACATCGTGCGACGGATGCTCGATGCCGTCGGTCACCCGGTCGTCGAACTGGTCCGACGCCAGTTCGGACCGCTGCACCTCGGCAGCCTCGCCGTCGGCCGCACCCGCGACCTCACTAAGGTGGAACTCGGCCAGATCCTCACATTGAGTCGTCCGCACGAGCAGGCGAGCGGTGGGGGAGACGACACCGGTGAGGAAGAAGACGTAGAGGGTGACTGAGAGACGTTTGCGCGGCCCGGTCCGCGTCGTCGGGACCGGACTTCTCGGCACCAGTATCGGTCTCGCGCTGCGCGAGCACGGTGTGGACGTCATCCTCGACGACGCCTCTCCTGCGAGCCTCGACCTGGCCATCGACTACGGTGCCGGCCGTCGCGCCCAGTCCGGTGACGAGCCGGAACTCGTCGTCGTGTGCGTGCCCCCGGATGTCACGGCCCGGGTGGTCGCCGCAGAGCTGGCCGCGCATCCCGGTGCCCTCGTCACCGACGTCGCGAGCGTGAAGGTCGCACCCCTCGACGCCCTGCGCGAGAGTGGTGCCGATCTCACCCGCTACATCGGATCACACCCGATGGCCGGCCGCGAGCGCAGTGGTGCGATCGCAGCCCGTGCCGACCTGTTCATCGGCCGTCCGTGGGTGATCGCCGGGCACGGCGGGATCACCTACCGCCGCGCGGCCGCCGTCGAGCAGCTCGCCCTCGACCTCGGTGCCCTCCCGATCGAGATGGATGCCGCCGAGCACGACCGCAACGTCGCCCTCGTGTCGCACGCGCCCCAGCTCGTCTCGACCCTGCTCGCGCGCCGACTCGGCGGCGCCACCGACTCCGCCGTGTCACTCGCGGGGCAAGGACTGCGCGACACCACGCGGATCGCGTCGAGCGACCCCGAGCTGTGGGTGCAGATCCTCGGGTCGAACGCCGCTCCCGTCGCCGAGATCCTCCGGGCCCTGCGCTCCGATCTCGACGACGTCATCGGCGCGCTCGACGACCCCACGGCACCGGGCGCCCGCCGCACCCTGGCCGAGACCCTCGCCGGAGGGAACGCGGGGGTCGCGCGCATCCCCGGGAAGCACGGTCTGGCCGCGCGCTTCAGCCAGATCGTCGTCAAGGTGGACGACCGGCCGGGCGAGCTGGCCCGGCTGCTCACCGAGATCGGTGAGGCGGGAGTCAACATGGAGGACCTCAGACTCGAGCACTCGCCGGGCGCTCAGATCGGCTTGGCGGAGATCTCCGTGCTGCCCGAGGTGGAGGAGCGGCTCGCGAGCGAGCTCGAGGGCAGGGGCTGGAAGATCGCAGGAGCATTCGCATGACCGTTGTCGTCGCCATTGACGGACCTGCCGGCAGCGGCAAGTCGAGCGTGTCGAAGGCCTCGGCCCGCGCGCTCGGGTTCGCCTACCTCGACACCGGCGCCGCCTACCGCGCTCTCGCGTGGCACTGCCTCGAGGTGGGCGTCGACACCCTCGACCCCGGCGACATCATCGACGAGCTGCCGCGGTTCGAGTACACGATCGGCACCGATCCCGATGACTACTACGTGCGGGTGGGTGCGGACGTCATCACGGAGGACATCCGGGAGCCCCGCGTGACCCACATCGTGAGTGCCGTCGCGCGCGTTCCGGAGGTGCGGTCGTACCTCGTGGAGCTGTTCCGGGGCATCATCGCGGCGACCACGAGACCGGGGATCATCGTCGAGGGCAGGGACATCACGACGGTGGTCGCACCCGATGCTCCGGTGAGGATTCTGCTCACGGCATCCGAGGAAGCTAGAATGGGTAGGCGTTCCGCGGAACTTGCCGGAATCGATGCCTCGGTCACGGCGAAGGCCCTCACCGATCGGGACGCGCAGGATTCGCGTGTCGTGGACTTCATGAACGCCGCAGATGGTGTGACCACCATCGATTCCACCGATCTCGACTTCGACCAGACCGTAGAGGCTGTCGTGAGTCTCGTAGAAGGATTTTCCCATGGCTGACGCCGACAACGACGATTTCCCGGAGCTCGACGCCGCGCTGGCCGAGCGCATCCGCGGGTTCGACGACGAAGAGGCCGCGCAGCGCACAAGTGCCCTGCGCCAGGGCCTCGCCGACTACGAGCTCGACGATGAAGACCTCGACATCCTCGAGACCGTCACCGACGACCCCGACGCGATCGTCTACCTCCCGGCGCTGCCGGTGCTGGCCATCGTCGGCCGCCCGAACGTGGGCAAGTCGGCGCTCGTCAACCGCATCATCGGCCGCCGCGAGGCCGTCGTGCAAGACACCCCCGGCGTCACCCGCGACCGCGTCAACTACAAGGCCGAGTGGGCCGACCGCAAGTTCACCATCGTGGACACCGGCGGGTGGGAGCCCGACGCCAAGGGGATCAATGCCTCTGTCGCCGCGCAGGCCGAGGTCGCGATCGACCTCGCCGACGCCGTCCTGTTCGTCGTCGACGCCACGGTCGGCGCGACCGCGACCGACGAGCACGTCGTACGGATGCTGCGCGCAACGAAGAAGCCCGTGATGCTCGTCGCCAACAAGGTCGACGACGTCCGTCAGGAGCCCGAGGCCGCCGTTCTCTGGAACCTGGGTCTCGGCCAGCCGTGGCCCGTCTCTGCCGTGCACGGTCGCGGCGTCGCCGATCTGCTCGACCACGTGCTCACCGTGCTCCCCACCATCTCCGCTGTTGCGAAGGAGGAGGTCGGAGGACCCCGCCGCGTGGCGATCCTCGGTCGTCCCAACGTGGGTAAGTCGAGCCTGCTCAACAAGACCGCGGGGGAGGAGCGCGTCGTCGTCAACGAGCTCGCGGGCACCACGCGCGACCCGGTCGACGAGCAGATCGAGCTGGGCGGCAAGTTCTGGCGGTTCGTCGACACCGCGGGCATCCGTCGTCGTGTGAACCTCGCCCAGGGCGCCGACTTCTACGCGACCCTGCGTACGTCTGCAGCGCTCGAGAAAGCGGAGGTCGCCGTCGTCGTGATCGACGTCAGCCAGCCGATCAGCGTGCAGGACCTCAAGATCGTCGACCTCGTGCTCGAGTCGGGCCGCGCGCTCGTGCTCGCGTACAACAAGTGGGATCTCCTCGACGACGAGCGCCGCATCTACCTGGAGCGCGAGATCGAGCAGGACCTCTCGCACGTCGCGTGGGCGCCTCGGGTCAACATCTCCGCGAAGACCGGGCGCCACCTCGAGAAGCTGGTTCCGGCGCTGGAGCTCGCGCTCGAGTCGTGGGACACCCGTATTCCGACCGGCAAGTTCAACGCTCTTCTTGCCGAGCTCACGGCCGAGCATCCTCACCCCGTGCGCGGCGGCAAGCAGCCCCGCATCCTGTTCGGCACGCAGGCCGCTTCACGCCCGCCGACGTTCGTGCTGTTCACGACTGGATTCCTCGACCCGCAGTACCGCAGGTTCATCACCCGCCGTCTGCGCGAGATCTTCGGTTTCGAGGGAAGCCCGATCAACGTCAACATGCGCGTGCGCGAGAAGCGCAAGCGCTGATGGTCGCGCCGAACGACTTGCCGCGACGCCCGCACGACAAGGGCGACGCGTGGGTGTTCGGCGAGGACGGCCAGCGCTACTGGGGAACCTACGGCGCGGCCGGACTGCTGGTCTGGCACCGCACGCTCGGCGTGCTCCTGCAGCACCGCGTGGAGTGGAGCCACTTCGGCGGCACCTGGGGCCTGCCGGGCGGCGCCCGCAAGGAGAACGAGAGCGCGGTGGATGCGGCACTGCGCGAGGCCGATGAAGAGGCGGGTGTTCCGGCCGACCTGCTGCGCGTGATCTCGACGAGCGTGTTGAATCGCGAGGTGTGGACCTACACCACTGTCGTGGCGGAGGCGCTCGAGGAGTTCACCCCGGTGATCGGCGATGCCGAGAGCGAGGCGCTCGCGTGGGTGCCGATCGCGGACGTCGACGCGCTGCCGCTGCACCCCGGATTCGCGGCCAGCTGGCCCGAGTTGCGGGCGCAACTGATCTAGCGGCCGCGCCGGCTGTTCACCGACCCCGCGGCCTGTTCACTTCTCCGGAGTTTTCAAGTGGCACGCCGTGCAATCCGGTAACTGCTGGGGTTTGGGGCCGGTTTCTACGGAGAAGTGAACACGAGCCTCGTCCCGCTGGTCGCGCGGAGCCGAGACCCGTCGGTCAGCACGGACCTAGTGGCCAGCGAACCCGCCCTCGCCCGCCGCGCCCGCGTGGTCGAACTCGACCGGCTTGGGCACGAAGAACGCGGCGACGACGGCGAACAGCGAGATGAAGGCGCCGGCCATGAACGCGTTGTGCACGCCCGTGGCCAGGGCGGTGACCTCATCCGCTCCGCCGGCGGTCGCGGTGACCTCGCCGATGGTGAGCAGGGCGATGAAGAGCGCGGTTCCGGCGGCACCGGCGAGCTGCTGCACCGTAGAGATCGTCGCGCTTCCGTGCGAGTAGAGGCGTGGGTTGAGCGCGGCCATCGACGACGTGAACAGCGGCGTGAACGTGAACGCGAGCCCGATGCTGAGCGCGACGTGCAGGGCGAGCACGACGCCCCAGGGCGTGCCCTCACCGAGGAACATGAAGAACGCCCAGAACACGAGGCTCACGACGATCGCACCCGGGACGATGAGCGGCCGCGGGCCGACCCTGTCGTACAGGCGGCCGATGAACGGTCCTGCGACACCGGTCAGCAGGCTGCCGGGCACGAGGATGAGTCCGCTGAGGGCGGGTTCGAGGCCGAGCACGCCCTGCGTGTACAGCGGCAGAAGGATGACCGTGCCGAAGAGTGCGCCCATCATGATCATCATCAGGATGATCGCGACGGTGAAGCCCCGCGACGTGAAGGTGCGGAGGTCGAGGAAGGCACGTTCGCTGCGCTGCAGCGCGAGCTGACGCAGGATGAACAGCGCCAGGGATACGCCGCCGACCAGGATCGGGATCCACGGGGCGACGGGCGCGTTGCCCTCGACCGCTTCGCCCAGGCTTGAGAGCCCGTAGATGAGACCACCGAAGGCGAGGGCGGAGAGCACGATCGACAGCGAGTCGAGCGGTACTGCGCGCGGCTCCGTCACGTTCTGGACGCGGGTGGCGCCCAGCACGAGGGCGAGGATGGCGATCGGCAGGACGAGGATGAAGATGAAACGCCACTCGAAGTTCTGGACGATCACGCCACCGACAGCGGGGCCCACGGCGGGAGCCACCGACATGACGATGGAGATCCTGCCCATCATCGCGCCGCGGGAGTGCGGGGGGACCAGCGTCATGACCGTCGTCATGAGCAGCGGCATCATGATTGCCGTTCCGCTGGCTTGGACGACACGGCCGGCGAGGAGGATCTCGAACCCGGGGGCGATCGCAGCGACGGCGGTACCCAGGGTGAAAAGGCTCATGGCGAGGATGAACACCGTGCGGGTATTGAGGCGCTGCATGAGGAACCCCGTCGTCGGAATCACGACGGCCATCGTGAGCATGAAGGCGGTGGACAGCCACTGCGCGGTGCTCGCGGTGATGTTGAGGTCTTCCATCACGCGGGGGATGGCGACACCGATGACGGTCTCGTTGAGGAACACGACGAACGTGGCAACGAGCATCAGGTTGATGACCAAGTTGTTGCGCTTGGTGTTGTCCGGAGCAGCGAGCGCTGCCTCCAGAGGAGTGGACGTGATGTTGTCAGACACAGGTAATTCCCGTCGATTGCTGGTGGGGGGAGTTACGAGCATCCCGGCCCGTACCGAAAGTAAACGTTGTGAACATCCTGTCGTATTCCCCCGACATCGTTCCAGTTCGGCAACGGCATGATCTTTCGCCCCTCGCGAACACGCTAAGCTATTCGAGTTGTCACGGGCTGTAGCGCAGCTTGGTAGCGCACCTGACTGGGGGTCAGGGGGTCGCAGGTTCAAATCCTGTCAGCCCGACCGAGACACACAGGAAGACCGCCGAACTCTCGGCGGTCTTTCTTGTTTTACCGCGGTCTTCCTGTGTGGCTCGGTCGGGCTGGCCCGGACGCGAGCCTGCTCGTGGGCCCCCGCTGAGCAGTCCGGACCATTGCGCCCGTCCCGAAACGTTCACCGTTCGTAGGACAGCGCAATGGGCCGGCGGCTCAGTAGGGGAGTCAAATCCTGTCAGCCCGACCGAGACAGGCCCGGAAACCCGCAGGAGTGTGCGGTCCTTCTCCGTTCAACCCCCGGCGGACGAAATTGAGCGATCCGCTAGTCTCGCCCCATGACCAGCGATCCGATCGACGCTCCGCCGAAGAAGCGCCGGCGCCTCGGGTGTCTACCGATCGGTGGGATCGTCGTTCTCGCGATCATCCTCGCGGTCGTGGTGTTCATCGTGGTGCGGGTGCTCGGCGAGCGGCACATCGTCGCCCAGTGCCCGGATGTGGCGCTCACGCTCATCGAGAAGCAGCTCGGCGAGCCCTCGTCTTTCGAAACAGTGAACGAGACGGCCGGTTTCATGATGACCGGCACGGCAACGGTCGAGGGCACCGATTACATCTGGGGTTGCCAGATCGGTGTCACGCGGGGCGTCCATGTCGTGGTGCGAGAGGGTGACGAGCCGTCGGTGATCGACGAGTTCGTCGACCTGTGATCGGCGGAGCGTGCGTCAGGGCCGACTGTGCAGCCATTCCTCGGCGTAGTTGATCGCCTGCAGCCGGGTCTGGAAGGGAATGACCTCCGGCCAGCCCGGGGCGTACACCAGCCACTCACCGGACTCGCCGCGCGACACGACCACGGCCCCCTTGCCGGATTCGATGGTGACCAGTGCGTATTCGTCGTCATCCATTGATCCCACGATCCATGCATAACGATGTTTCGGCTAGTGCTTGCAACCCTCGCCGAATGCTGTTAGATATTCTAGCTAGTTAGGACTCGCCACCGACGGGCGGCTCGCCGACGTACTCGTGCGCCTCCCTGGCCATCTCCGGCCAGAGCTGCGCGTCGCTCACGGTGATCCAGTCGCGGGTCGGGTGGCGCTCGGAGACGTAGGGCGCGGCGACGCCGCGGAACTCCAGATCAGCGAGGCGCCCCAATGGCACCTCCACGACAAGCTCGCCCTTGTCGAAGAACGCGAAGAGCTTGCCGTGCACGTACATGCCGTCGGCGCGCACGGTGACGCCCTCCGCTTGGGTGAATTCGCCGATAAGGGAGTCGTAGGGCGTCTCGTCGCCGATGCTGGTCATGGTCTCAATCTAGGGACGGCTGACTACACTGTCGAGGCATGAGCAGGATCTTCACCATGCCCTTCTCGGCCGTCTACCCGCTATACGTCACCAAGGTCGAGCGGAAGGGCCACACCAAGGAGGAACTCGACGAGGTCATCCACTGGCTGACCGGATTCGACGACGCCGAACTCGCGCGCCACCTCGCCGCCGAGACCACCTTCGCCGACTTCTTCGAGGATGCCCGTCTCAACCCGAACGTCGGACTCATCACCGGCGTGATCTGCGGTGTGCGGGTCGAGCAGATCGAGGATCCGCTGATGCAGCAGATCCGCTACCTCGACAAGCTGGTCGACGAGTTGGCCCGGGGCAAGAAGATGGCGTCCATCCTCCGAAGCTGAGTCGATCCCGCACCGGTCGCGGATATTCGAGTCCAATGACTCATTCCGCTAGGCGTTCCCGTCTCCAGACTTGAGGGAACGACCGAAGGAAGGGACGCACATGTCAGACCTCATCGTTCTCGCGTACACCGACGAGAGCAACGCCGAAGCCGCCTACCGCGAGGTGCAGAAGCTCCAGAACGGTCTGATCGTGGAGCTTGCCGGCCTGGCGCTGGTGAAGGTCGACCCTGACGGAAAGACCAGGGTGGAAACGCCGGACGGCGGTCAGATCGTCGGATACAGCACGGCGAGCGGCGCCCTCTTCGGCGCTGTGATCGGCCTGCTGTTCTTCGTACCGCTGATCGGGCTCGTCGTCGGGGGTGCCCTCGGGGCGCTGTTCTCGGCCCTCGAGCGCACAGGCATGAACGCCCGGTTCCGCGCGCAAGTGAAGGACGTAGTGGCCGCGGGCAGCTCCGCCGTCGTGATCTACGCGACGAAGATCACGCGCGACAAGTTCGCCGAGGCGCTGGCGCCGTTCGGCGGAACGGTGGTCGAGACCTCGCTCTCGAGCGACGAGGAGAAGGAGCTCGCGCACTCGCTCGAGCCTGCGCGGTGAACCGCATCGTCCAAGTCCGGCGCGTGTACGACGAGCCGCTCAGTAGTGACGGGGCGCGCATCCTCGTCGACCGTCTCTGGCCGCGCGGTCTCAGCAAGGAGCGTGCGCACCTCGACGAATGGCTGAAGGACGTCGCGCCCTCGACGGAGCTACGGGAGTGGTACGGGCACGTTCCGGAGCGGTTCGATGAGTTCGCCCGCCGGTACGAGGCTGAGCTGGACGGCTCGGCTGCACTGCGGTCCCTGAGAGATCGACCTGGCGCGGTCACGCTGCTGACCGCGTCGAAGCTCCCAGAGATCAGCGAGGCCGCGGTACTCGCGCGGCTGCTCGTCGATACGCGCTGACGGTCGGATCGCCCGGTATCCAGAATCTCCAAGGGAGATCGGCCGCCTTGCTGAGCCCGACGCGCGGACCAGTGACGAAGGGCGCCGGCTCGCCCGGGACGAGGAACTGCCACTCACCGCCGAAAACGTCGTCGCCGTTGTTCTCGAGTGTGGCGCCGAACGCCTGCGCCAGGTTGCCGGGACCGCGAGCGAGGTTGTCGTCGGCCGAGGTCCCGCGTCGGTTCCGCGCGATGTCGACCCCCTCGATGACCCGCCCCGACCGGATCAAACAGCCGTAGGGCTGCCCGACCTCACCGCAGGCGAGGTTGATGGCGTGGTGCAGTCCGTAGTTGAAGTACACGTAGAGATGGCCCGCCTCGCCGAACAACGTCGCGTTGCGGGCCGTCCTGCCGCGGTACGAGTGCGATCCCGGGTCGCGCTCGCCGGCGTAGGCCTCCACCTCGGTGATCTCGATCGAGACACCGCCGTGGGCGAGCACGCATCCCAGCAGTTCGGGCGCGACGACCAGTGAGTCCCTGGCGAAGAAGCTGCGGGTCGTCTCGGTGAGCACGGCCCGATTCTAGGCAGCTTCGCGGCGCGCGTCATCGATGAGGATGCCCCGCGGTGAGGTGGGGAACCGGTCGAGCATGGCCCGCACCTCGGCGGCGTCGACGTTCGCGCCGAACAGCTCTGCTCCCGGTTCGAGCCGGATGCCCTCCGCCAGGTGACCCGCGACGACCGGGTCGAACCCCAGATCGTCGACGAGCGCGGCAACGGCGGCGAGGTCGTCGGGTTCGTCACCGGCGATCGCGATCGCCTTCCGCTCCGGGTCGCCCGCGGCACGAGCGCCCGCCTCGAGGTCGTGGTACCCCATGTGGTTGAACGCCTTCACGATCCGCGATGTCGGCAGGAACTCGCGCACGGTCTCGCTCGTCGAGGTGAGCGGGTCGTTGAGGTCGTCGCGGAAGCCGTCGATCTCCCACCAGTAGTTCATCGCGTCGATCACGAGCTTGCCCGTGAGATCCTCGGCGGGCACCGTGCGGTACTTGCCCAGGGGCAGGGCGAGGATGACTGTGTCAGCTGCCTCGACCGCGCTCCGGGCATCCGTGGCAATCGCGCCGGGGGCGAGCACGTCGACGATCAGGGCGATCCGCGAGGGGTCGCCCGACCCGGCTATGTAGACACGGTAGCCGGCCGCGACGGCGAGCCGGGCGAGCACAGTGCCCACCTTGCCCGCGCCCAGGATGGCGATCGTGCGGTCAGTCATTGTCCTTCTCCAGCAGTCGTTCGAGCCGCGGGGCGACCTCGGTGCCCAGCAGCTCGATGGTCTTCGCCCGCGTCTCGAGGGGCAGGTGCATGATGTCGTACTTCAGGTCGAACCGGCTCAGGCTCAGGTCGTGGGCCGAGTCGGCGATCTTGCGGGCGACGGTGTCGGGGGATCCGACGAAGAGTGCGCCGCCGGCCAGCTCCGCCTCGTAGCGATCACGGGTCGGGGCGTAGAAGCCCCGCTCGGCCGAGATGGCGGTGACCACCGGCTCCCAGTGGCGCCACCAGGTCTCGCGGGCCTCGTCATCGGTGTCGGCGATCAGGCCCAGCGAGTGCTGGCCCACCGGCAGCGAGGGATGCCCGAACTCGGCGAGCGCTCGCTGGTAGAGCTCCACGTGCCCGGCGAACCGCGACGGCTGCCCGCCGATGATCGCGAGCATGAGGGGCATCCCGTACCGCGCGGCGCGGATCACCGAGTTGGGACTGCCGCCGACACCGATCCAGGTGGGGATGCCGCCGGCCGGCATCTGCGGGTGCAGGGTCTGGTCGGTGAGCGGAGCGCGGGTGGTGCCGGACCAGGTCACGGACTCCTCGCGCTGCAGCCGCATGAAGAGGTCGAGCTTCTCCTCGAAGAGTTCCTCGTAGTCGGCAAGGTCGTACCCGAACAGAGGGAACGACTCCGTAGCCGAGGCGCGACCCAGGATGAGTTGGGCGCGGCCGTTCGACACCGCATCGAGCGTGGAGAACTCGTGGTAGAGCCGCACGGGGTCGTTGGTGCTCAGCACCGTGACCGATGTGCCGAGCTTGATGCGCTCGGTTGCGGTGGCGATCGCCGCGAGCAGTACGGGCGAGGCCGAGTCGTTGTGGCCGGCGCGGTAGTGCTCGCCGACGCTGAAGACGTCGAGCCCCGACGCCTCGGCGAGCTTGGCCTCGTCGACGAGGAGGCGAACCGTCTCGGCGTCCGAGAGCACGCGGCCCGTGGCATCCGTGGCTACTTCTCCGAAGGAGTTCAGGCCGAGTTCGAAGGTGGTGGTCATTTCTGTGATTCCTGTTCGTGGGGTGTGGCCGCGAGCAGCGCCTGGCTGATGTCGCGGAGTGATTCGAGTTGTTCTGTGGTGAGCGCACGGCCGAGGGCCGTGGCGATGTGTCGGGCGTGGGCAGTTCCGACCCTCTTCTGCAGGGCGGAACCCTCTGCCGTGAGGCAGATCCGACGGGCCCTGCCGTCATCGTCCGGGCGACGCTGCACCAGGCCGCGCGTTTCGAGCCTCGTGATGAGGCGGGATATGCCCGGCTGGGTGATGAGCACGTCGTCGTGGAGCTCGCTCAGGCGGAGCCCCTCGGGCTCCGTCGAGAGCGCGTAGAGCACGGCGTACTCGCTGCCGAGCAGGCCGCCCCAGACGTCAGCCTCGGCGAACTCGTGGGCGAGGGTCGCCTGCGCGCGGTAGAAGACGTTCCACGCGTCATTGGCGAGACGGAAGTTGTCGAGTTGCATACCCGGTAGAACAACATGACTGCGCATATATTCCCCGCGGGCTCGGGCCAACCCGAGGACGCGATCGGCGCGGTGGGGGAGCGGGCGAAGTCGTCACTGCACTCGTGTCGCGCTGACTCCTCTCCCTACCCACCCCAGTGGTTCGACGGTCTCCACGACCTGGTTCTCGCCGTCCTCGCCGCCTCCAGCGGCGGTCGAAAGTTGATCTGCGGCACCGGCCGGGGTCATGAATCGAGGAGAACACATGAAGAAGACACGGTCGGCGCTACTCGTGGCGCTGGTCACGGCGGGGCTGCTCGCGACCGGCGGGGCGGCGGCGCAGGCGACTACGGAGTATCCCGCGGGCGGTACCTGGATCTACGGGGTCTACAGCGGAGGCGGGTGGGGGAGCGGGGAGACGGTCGTGTCCGATTACTTCCACGCCTCCAGAATCCACAAGTCCACAGCCTGCAACGGCGTCAACTCGTGCGATTACGAGCCCTGGCACTCGCCGGGGTGGTGGAGCGAGGCCCGGCTTCCGGGAGCAACCCTCTGGGGCAACACGTCCTACTGGGACGTCCAGTAGCCCTAAGCCCGTGCGGTGTGGGAAGCCTCTCGCACCTCACGGGCCGGCCATCTACTATTGACCATCTATGTATGGGAAGGGGCATCATGACAAAGCGCGTGACTGCAGTGGCGGTGAGTTTGGCGATCGTGGCACTTCTTACTGGGTGTTCGTCGGAGCTGACTCGATCGCGCGACGCTCACAGCGAAGGCGTTCCGGACGACTCACTTCATGACGATTCGGTTTTCACCGGCCCGTGGGCCGAGGAGTTCAAAGCCAACTACGAGAAGGCGAAACCGGGCTTCGTGAAGGACGTGCTGACGGACGGCCAGATCACCGACCAGGAGTACGCGGAGATGATCGCCCGCTTCACCGACTGCATGGGTGCTGTGGGGATCACGGTGAAGTTCAGGGAGGACGGCGGCATGCGCACGAAATCTCCGCAGAGCATGACCAATGACGAGACCCACGAGACTTCCAATAGGTGTTCGAAGGAGGCCGGCGAGGACCTGATCGGTTCGATCTGGACTTTCATGCACCGCAATCCGGAACGCCTGGATGAGTACGAGATCATGACGGCGTGCCTGATCCGGGAGAAGGTGGTCGCGCCGGACTACAGCGTCGACGATTTCAAACGTGACTACATGGATCTCGACTTCACGTGGACGGACGTGTCCCGCGGTGAAGAGGTGCTCGTTCAGTGCGGCAACGACCCGCTCGATGTGTTCGGGGAGTGATCCGTGGGTCTGGCACGAGTCGGGCTCGCGGTAGTCGCGGGACTCTCAGCAGTTGCGCTAGGGGCAGCGGGTGCGGTTCTGCTTCTCATCCAGGCCGTTCCCGCTTCGGTGGCCGAGGGTTCGGAGGTGACCAGTCTCTCCGTCGTTCAGCAGCAGTTCCGTGACGAGCGATCGGTCGAGGTGTCGGTGTCGATCGGCGAGCCGCTCGAACTGTCATCGCCGGGCAGTGGTCGAATCACGTCGTTCTTCTGCGAGGCGGGAGGCGGGCTGGTCTCCGGCTCGGTGCCGCTCGCGATCGACGGCCTCCCCGTGCTTGCGCTAACCACCGGTGTTCCCCTCTGGCGGGACCTGACGGTGGGGGATGCCGGGCCCGACGTGGCCGCACTGGAGAGTGAGCTGGCCCGTCTCGGACGCGGGGCGGAGGTCGACGGCTTTTTCGGGTGGGACGACTCCGAGGTCTTCAGTGGCTGGTTCGAGGAACTGGGCGACAACTCGGTCTCCGGGCTCCCAGTCGCTCGAGTCCTCTGGATCCCGGCGCCGAGCGTTACCGTCTCGGAGTGCGAGTCGGCAGTGGGTGCTTGGGTCCTCACGGGCGAGCCGTTGGCCACCCTGCCCGGCTCGGCCCCGCGTGCTTCCATCACGTCGTATCCGACGGATCTCCTCGAGGGCGATCGCGTGTTCGAACGAGACGGTTTCTCCATGCCGGTGAATGACGACGGAACGATCACTGATACTGCCGCCCTCGGAACGCTCGCGGCCCTGGCCGCGACCGGGGACGCGGACAACGAGGGCTCTGGCGGCTTCGCGGGAACCCTTGCCCTGACATCGCCCTCCTCGGTGTCGGTCATCCCTCCGGGCTCGGTGTACGACGTCGAAGGCGGGCTGGGGTGCGTGGTTGCGCGCGGGTCGCCCGTGCCGGTCCGCCTGGTCGGATCACAACTCGGGCAGACGTTCGTGACGTTCGATGGCAGGGCACCGCGCCGTATCGCGCTGAACCCCCGCGAGGGAGCGCCATGTCGGTGACTCTCGAGGGCGTCGGTCACCGGTTCCCCACGCAGCCCTGGTTGTTCCGGGGACTCGATCTCCAGCTCGAACCTGGTCGCATCTACGGCGTGGTGGGGCCGTCCGGGTCGGGGAAGAGCACTCTCCTGAGCATCCTCGCGGGGTGGCTGACGCCGACCGCTGGTCGGGTGATCACTGCCACGAGCGGAAGAACAGGCTGGGTGTTCCAGAATCCCCACGGGTCACCACGGCGCTCCGCGGGAGATCACGTCGCTCTGCCCCTCCTCGCCCGGGGATGGGAGCCCGCCGCGGCGGACGCCGAGGCACAGGATCTCCTGGCGAGGTTCGGACTCCGCGGTATCGGCGACCGGCCCTTTGCCGCACTGTCCGGGGGCGAGGGGCAACGGTTGATGCTGGCGAGGGGAATCGCCGCGCGGCCTGCACTGCTGCTCGTGGATGAGCCGACAGCTCAACTCGACCAGCGAACAGCGGCGACGGTGAACGACGCCATCGCGAACTGCGTGGCTGACTCCGTGGTCGTGGTCGTCGCCACCCACGATCCGCGCACGCGAGAGGCGTGCACGGATGTCGTCGACCTGGCGGGGTACTCCGAGTGAGGATGGGGGCGATCCTCCGGGAAGCCGCGCGCTCCATCGCCACCGGAACGGCACGAACGCTGACCTTCGCGATTGCGCTCGGGCTCACCACCCTGTCGCTGCTCGCGGCGGATCTCGGGAGTGCGCGACAGCTCGCCGAGGAGGCGGTCCGGTTCACCGAGTCCGGGGCGTCGGTGCTCACGGTGACCGCCGTGGGGCGGATCAACGCGGCCGGTTGCGAGAGCTTGGGGGAGATCCCCGGGGTTCGGGCGGCTGGCGCACTACGAACCGCGGATGGCAACGTCTCCCTGGGCGCGTTGCCCCGATCACCCCTTCCCCTGCGGGAGGTCAGCCCGGGCTTCCCCGCGATCCTCCGTGCCGACACGGTGGTTGCCCCTGGGGTGATCCTGTCCCGCGACGCGTCCGACCTGCTCGCGCTCTCACTCGACGACGTCATCAGCACGACAGCGGGCACGGCACGGGTCGCGGGGGTCTTCGAGTACCCGGACGATGGCAGGCGCCCGGGCTTCGGCTACATGGCCCTGGAGGTCACTGCCGACGACCGGCCGTTCGACGAGTGCTGGGTTGATGCCTGGCCCACGCTTCCCGAGTTGGCGGCGATTCTCCTGACCACGGTCGGCCCGCCCGGCGGCAGCTCGCAGGACGAACAGCCCGTCCTGTCGCAGCTCAACACCAGCCTCGGTAGAACCTTCGAGGGCGAGGCGCGATTCGCGCAACGACCGACAGCGTGGGCGGCCCCCGTGGCCGCCGTCGCAGCGTTCGTGCTCGCGTTCGTCTCCGTTCGCATTCGCCGCATGCAGATCGCCTCCGCATTGCACGCGGGAGTATCACGCCGGGCGATGTACGCAATGCTCGGACTTGAAACGGTCAGCTGGTCGCTGCCGGTCATGGTCTGGAGCGTCGCGCTGATCGCGATGTTCACGGCCGCGGCCGAGCCGGGAGACCGTTCCGCCCTCCTGCTCCTGGGCGCTCGCGTTGCCGTGCCCGCCCAGCTCGGCGTGCTCGCCGGCGCGGCGGTGGCCGCAGGGATGATCCGCGAGCGCCACCTCTTCGCCTACTTCAAGGACCGCTAGCTCGTGAGGGAGCAGAGCGCCCTCCCTACCGCAGCGGCGTGATGCCCTGCGTGCCCCTCGGGAACTTCGCGAGCGTCTCCTCGTCGATGTTGAGGTGCTGAGCCACGAGTGAGGGCGGCAGGTGGCTGAGCCACTGGGCCAGCGAGACCTCCTCGTAGTGGTCGCTGCGGAAGAGCTCCACGTACTGCAGCACGTCGTCGCCGGTGTTCTCCACGTAGTGCCCCAAGTTGCGGCGCACGACCCCGATGTCGCCGGCCTTGAAGTCGGTCGTGTTGGCGTGCGGCCCGGTGTTGAAGACCGTCATGCGGCCGGATCCCTTGAGGAAGTACTGCCACTCGTCGGCGTTGGGGTGCCAGTGCAGCTCGCGCATCGACCCCGGTTCGATGGTCACCAGGGCCGTCGCGACCGTCTTCGCGATCGGGAAGTTGCTGCTGTCGGCGATCTGGATCTGCCCGCCGCTGTTCTGACGCGCCGGTGCCGACTTGCCGAGCCGGAAGATCACCGGTTCCGTGCCGCCCCACTCGACGCCGGCGGCGATCTGGTCCGCCTCGAGGTCGCCGGGCTCTTCGCCGGGGAAGATCCAGAGGTTGTGCAGGGGGATGTCCTTGAACGTCTCCACGGGCATCCCGAAGTTCTTCGACAGGACCTCGGGCGGTGTGTGCGCGAACCAGTCGGTGATGAGCAGGGTGTTGCTCTCGGACTGGGCACCGTCGTCGAAGGCGAGAACGAACTCGGCGCCGTCAGGACCGAGACCCTGCAGCGAGTGGGGGAGTCCGGCGGGGAAGAACCACAGGTCGCCCTCCTCCACATCCTCGACACTGGACTGCCCAGTCGGGCTGATCGTCGTGACGCGGCAGCGGCCGCGCGTCATGATCGCCCACTCCGCGGTCTGGTGCCAATGCAGCTCGCGGATGCCGCCCGCCTCGAGGTACATGTTCACGCCGGCGATCTCGTCGGAGATCGCGAAGTCCGCCCCCGTCACCTCGCGAGCCCAACCGCCCTGCTGCACCCGCCGCGGGGAGATGTTGAACGACGACCAGAAGAACGGCTGCGTGCTGATGTCGGTCGCCGGGGCGTCCATCTGGTTGGGGAATTGGCCCTCGATGACCGGGTTCTGCGGCCCGGTCATCCGCGTGCTGTCCGGATAGTCCTTCGTGTTGACTTCGCCCTCCAACGGAAGGTCGGGGTCGCCGAAGGAGGCGGGCTCGTGGTGGGGCGGGGTGGGTGTGTTCGATTCCATGGAGGGCTCCTCTGCTCGACCTCCAGCGGACCATCCGCGCCGACGGGTGCGCTTGAGTCAGATGACCCGTTTAGCTCACACGCTCGCTCACGGGTCTCTGCGGCTGCAGCCCGGCCAGGGCGATGTGCACGGATGCCACGGCACTCGAGCCCTCGCCGACCGCGGCTGCAACGCGCTTCATCGACCCCCGCCGCACGTCGCCGGTCGCGAACACGAGCGGAATGCTGGTCTCGAACGGGAGCGGGTCACGTCCGTGTTCGGCCAGGCAGGCTGCGGCCTCCGCAAGCGGCACGTCGACGCCGGTGAGCACGAAGCCGTGGTCGTCAGTGGCGATGCCGGTGAGCCACGAGGTGGCAGGCTCGGCACCGATGAAGCAGAACATGCCTCCGCAATCGAGAGTCTCCCCGGTGGAGAGCAGCACCTGCTCGAGTGAATCGCCGCCGCGCAGTCCGCTGACCTGAGTGGAGAGGTGAGTGGTCACGAGCGTATCCTCGGCGAGGCGGTCGACGAGGTAGGCAGACATGGATGCCCCCAGGTTGTCGCCTCGAACGACCAGGTGAACCGGGCATCCGTTGGCGGAGAGGTAGAGGGCGGCCTGCCCGGCCGAGTTCGCGCCTCCCACCACCACGACCGGATCGCCGGCGACCTGGCGGACCTCGAGCGCGGTCGCCGCGTAGTAGATGCCGGCGCCCTCGTAGAGCTCCCACCCACTGATCGGCAGTGCGCGGTACGAGGCACCGGTGGCGAGGATGACCGAGCGCGCGTGCACTCGCGAGCCGTCGGTGAGCGCCAGGGTGATTCCCGGCCCCGTCGCGTCCAGCGACCGCGCCTCGCACGGGGCGAAGATCCGCACGCCGAACTTGAGCGCCTGAAGTTGTGCCTGACCGGTGAGCTCGCCGCCGCTGACTCCGTAGGGGAACCCGAGGTAGTTCTCGATGCGCGAGGTGGCCGACGCCTGGCCGCCCGGTCCCACCCGGTCGAGCAGCACGGTCGAGAGCCCCTCTGAGGCGCCGTAGATCGCGGCTGCGAGCCCGGACGGCCCAGCGCCGACCACCGCGAGGTCGACGGTGACGGTCTCCGGTTCCGCGTACGCGAGCCCGAGCCTCTCCGCGACGATTCCGGGGGTCGCGTTGCGGATCGGCTCGCCCTGGATGAAGACGATCGGAAGGTCGGCGGGCGTGAGGTCGTACTCTGCGAGGTGGGCAGCGTCCACATCGGCCCAGGTGTGGGCGAGGTCGAGGCGCACGGCGTAGGTGCGGAGGGCGAGCACCTCGCGGGAGCGCTCCGGGCCCACGATCTTGAGCGTGAGTGCCGCGGGACCGCGGGAGAGGCGCTGCCGCCTGTCCCACAGATCGCGGAGAAGCAGGTCGCAGAGGTCGTCGTCCTCCGCCATCACCCGTCGCAGCGCGGACGTGTCGAGCGCGAGCATCCTGCCGCTATCGCGAACTCGTGCAGTCAGGAACGCACGCTGCCCGCTCAGTGCGCCCAGCTCGCCGACGTAGGTGCGGTTGCCGACCGACGCGACAACCGTCTCCTCGAGCCAGCTGTTTCCGGGTCGCACCACGTCCACCCAGCCGGTGTCGACCAGCACGAGCGGGTACCACTGCTCGCCCGCCTCGAACAGGATGTCCCCGGGGGAGACCGTGAGCTCGCGACCGTACGCGACGATCCGGCGCCACTGGTCATCGGAGAACGTGGCCCGGACGGTTCGCACATCGTCGCTCATGGTTCCATCATGTCCCTGCTCAGTCGGTGACGGACAGGTCGGATGACTCTATCCGGCGAGATTCGGCCTTGTGCGAAGTGTGCGGACTTCTGCATGCATTCCTCGTGGTGCTCGGAGCTTGAGAGGAGTGGAATGGGATTCACGGAACTGACGTCACTTCTGGGAAGGCGGCCGGGGAACGATGACCCTTGACTACACGGGACTACGGTCCACATCGATGCTGGTCGGCCGCGATGCCGAACTCGCGTCGATCGAGCGCTTCGTGGACGACGTACCGGGCGCCGGGTCGGCACTCCTGCTGACCGGAGAGCCGGGCGTGGGCAAGACCCGTCTTCTCGAAGCTGCCGAGGACCTGGCGCGCGGCGCGAGTCTTCGAGTGCTCACGTCCGAGGGATTCCGCACCGAGACGGCTATCCCCTTTGCGGCGCTCCACAAGTTGCTTCTCCCGTTGCTCGGCGGGCTGCCGGACCTCGCCGGTGCCCATCGGCGCGGCCTCGAGATCGCGCTGGGGTTCGAGGCGGGCCCGCAGCCCGAGCCGCTCGTGGTCTTCAACGCCGCCTTGTCGTTCCTCTCGGCAGCCGCGCGCGAGCGGCCGATCATCCTGATCGTCGACAACCTGCAGAGCATTGACGACTCGTCCGCAGCGGTGCTCTCCTTCGTCTCGCACAGGCTGGAGGGAACGAGCATCGGCCTGCTCTGCGCCTCGCGCCGGGCCGAGGGATGCCCTATCGCGACCGCCACGCAGCTGCACCTGTCGCGGCTCGCCCCCGCGGACTCGGCCCTCCTGCTGGCGTCGCAGGCGCCGACCCTGCCCGCGCAGATCCGGGGCGCCCTACTCCATCAGGCGGACGGCAATCCGCTCGCACTCCTCGAGCTTCTGCGCGAGGCGCAGGCGACCGGCAACCGCGGCCTCGGGATGCTCAACGCGGTAGTGCCCGCCGACCGGCTGGCGCGATTCCCGTTCCTCCGCTCGGTCGAGAGTCTTCCGGCGCGCACGACGAGCGCCCTACTGCTCCTCGCCCTGGACCGGCGCGGAGACGTGGGCGCCCTGGCCCATGCCGATCTGGCGATCGACGACCTCGCTCCGGCCGAACGCACGGGAGTGATCAGGGTGGACATGGAGACCCTCACGGCGCGGTTCGACCATCCGCTCCTCCGCTCGACCGTGGTGGCACGGGCGAGCAGCGGGGAGCGGCGCGTGGCGCACCTGAGTCTCGCCGCCCGCGCCGGGATGGGCATCGAGGAGCGGGCCTTCCACCTCGCCGAGGCGACGACCGACGTCGATGAGTCCACGGCGTCGCTGCTGGAGGGAGCCGCGCACGAGGCACTCACCCGCGGAGATTCCAGCGCCGCCACTCACGCGCTCACCCGAGCGGCACGGCTGAGTCCCGAGCCGCGAGATCGACGACGACGGTTCGCGCGTGCGGCCTACGTGGCGGTCGACATCTCGGAGGAGGGGCAGCTCGACCCCGAACTGGTCGGCGAGGTGCAGCGGGTCGTCGGACGCCCCGCGCCCCTCTACGCGGTGGTGGCGGACGCCTTCGCCCGGATGGAGAACGGGGGCGGCAGCAGTGTCGCGTGCACGGTCATCCGTGACGCCGTCGTGGCCGGCGATCATCGCTGGGACGCGTCGAACAAGGAGCTGATCGACGCCCTCAGCTCCTGGTTGGTGCTGTGCTGGACCTCGGGCCGGCCTGAGCACTGGACGTCGTACTTCGATGCGCTCGAGCGGCTGGTGCCGGCCCCGCCCGACCAGCTGAAGACCCTCAGTCTGGCGCTAGCGGACACTGTGCGCGCCGGTGCGGGGCTACGCCGAGACGTGAGCCGGATCCTCTCCTCAGTGGACGGCGTGAGCGAGTCCAACGACGTACTGATCGCGGGGACTGCGGCGATCTTCTTCGACCAGCTGCACGTCGTGCGGCCGATGGTCTCGCGGCTGGTCGAATCGGGTCGCGGCGCCCCCAGCACGCACTCCTACTACCGCTCGCTCGCGCTCCTCGCCCTGGACGACATCGGTGCGGGCCGGTGGCGAGAGGCTCAGGCACTGATCGACGAGGCGCTGGCGACCGACACGTCGTCATCGGAGGTGCGTCGCCTCGGCCTGTTCTACTACCTGGCGGCCCTCCTCGCGGCCGCTCGAGGCGACCTGCGCGAGTGCGAGACGTGGGCGATCAGACTGGAAGAGCAGGCGAGCAGGCTCGACTCCCTCGGCCTGCGACGGTTCGGCCATCACGCCAGGGTGCTGTGCGCCTCGGGGCAGGCGGACTGGGAGAGGGTCTACAACCAGGCGTCGGCGCTGAGCGCAGCAGGGTCGTTCCCACCGTTCGTGCCCCAGGCGATATGGGTCGCCTACGACCTCGTCGAGTCGGCGGTGCGGACAGGCCGGACCGTCGAGGCACAAGCGCACTGCGCGGCAATGGTCGAGGCCGACCTCCCGGCACTCTCGCCACGGTTCGAGATGCTGACCCACGCAGCAGGCGCTCTCATCGCCGAGGGAGACGAGTGGCGTGACCGGTACGAGCGTGCCCTCTCGGTGCCGGGCGCGGAAGACTGGCCTCTCGACTTCGCCCGAGTGCGGCTCGCGTTCGGTGCCAGGCTCCGGCGCGAGAGGCACCCCTCCGAGGCCCGTGACCAGCTGCACCTCGCGCTCACCATCTTCGAGCGGCTCTCCGCGCGACCGTGGATCGCGACGACCCGCAACGAGCTCAGGGCGGCTCGCGAGCACGTCGATGCGCGAGAAGGGTCGGCGGCGCTGACGGCGCAGGAGCTCGCGGTCGCCGAGCTGGCGGCGGGCGGATTCAGCAACAAGCAGATCGGCCAGCGGCTCTTCCTCTCGTCACGCACGGTCAGTGGCCACCTCTACCGGGTGTTCCCCAAGCTCGGTATCGTCAGTCGGTCGGCGCTGCGCGATGCCCTAGTGGGGCAGGGGCGGCCACAGTAGCCGTCTTCCGCACTCGCGCGCCCAACACGACGTAAACGGCTCCCGCGATGACCGCGCCGAGCACCGGCGCCACGACCGACATCCAGAGCTGTCCGAGCGCCTCCGGACCGCCGTACACCGCCGTCGCAATCGAGCGCGCGGGATTGAACGATCCGTTCGACACCGGGATCGCCACCAGTGCCACGAGGGTCAGGGTGAGTCCGATGACGAGGGGCGGGTTGGACGTGGGGAAGGTCGTCACTCCCAGCACGACGGCGACCAGCAGGCACGTGGTCACGGTCTCGATCAGGAAGGCGGCGGGAAGACCGTGCCCTCCCGGCGACAGGCCTCCCCATCCGGTCGACGCCGCGCCGACGTCGGACAGCGAGCCCGCGATTGCGACGAGCAGCGAGGATGCCAGCGCCCCTCCCACCACCTGGGCGACGACGTACGCCGGAACCTCCCGCCAGGCGAACCGTCGCGCGACTGCGAGCCCGATCGTCACCGCCGGATTGAAGTGCCCGCCGGAGACTGGCCCGAACACGCTCGCGCCGACGAACACCGACAGCCCGAGTGCGAGGGCGACGCCGAGGAAGCCGACATTGAGGCCACCCTTGCCCTCGTCGAAGCCGGCCCCGAACACGGCCGTGCCGATCACTCCGAGCACGAGGACGAAGGTTCCCGCCGCTTCGGCGGCGACCCGTCGATGTAGCGGAGATAGGCCGTCCGTGTTCTCTGTCATGTACGCCAGCGTCCCACCCGGCCGACCACCGTTCAAGGCTCTGATGACCTCATTCGCGCGTTCGCGGACCATCGAGTCGTTTTACTCAATCGCCCTGGAGGAGCCCCCGCCACAGTGGAGAAGACAACACGACACACCTACCGAAGGAGCATTCCATGCCGTACTTCACCACCTCTGACGGAGCCGAGCTCTACTACACCGACCAGGGGACCGGGCAGCCCATCGTGCTGAGCCACGGCTGGCCGCTGAGCTCGGACGCGTGGAGCGTCGAGATCAAACGCTTCGCCGACGCAGGGTTCCGCGTGATCGCCCACGACCGTCGCGGTCACGGACGTTCATCGAAGGTCTACACGGGCAACGACATGACCACCTACGCGAGCAACCTCTCGGAGCTCATCGAGCACCTCGATCTCCGCGACATCGTCGTCATCGGTCATTCGACCGGCGGGGGTGAGGCCGTGCGCTACGCAGCGCAGTTCGCCAACGGGCGCGTGTCGAAGGTGGTCACGGCCGGCGCCGTCCCGCCGATCATGCTCAAGTCTGACAGCAACCCCGAGGGCACCTCGATCGAAGACCTCGACAACATCCGGGCCGGCGTCCTCAAGGATGCCTCGCAGTTCTGGCTCGACCTCGCCGTGCCCTTCTACGGGGCGAACCGGCCGGGCAACACCGTCTCGCAGGGCCTCAAGGACGACTTCTGGCGGCAGGGGATGCTCGTCAACCTCGCTGCCGCCTACGACTGCGTGAAGGCGTTCTCGGAGACCGACCAGACCGACGACCTCAAGGCGATCGACGTGCCGATCTTCATCGCGCAGGGCGACGACGACCAGATCGTCCCGATCGCCGCGGCGGCGGAGAAGTCGATCAAGCTCGTGAAGAACGGCACCCTCAAGGTCTACCCCGGAGCGTCGCACGGCATCTGGGGCGCCTACCAGGACCAGCTCGACCAGGACATCCTGGACTTCATCCGGAGCTGATCCGCAGCGCCCCTCGGGGTTGCGACGACGGGCCGGGTCGGCGCGGCGAGTCCCGCACCGACCCGGTTCCGTTCATCCGTACACCTGGTGCCAGCTCACGATCTGGTAGTCGAGGATGCGGAACGACGCGAACGCGGCGATGGGATGCCCCTTGCACGCGCCGGGCGTCGCGGCGATCACCGACTCCTCCACGAGGACCGTCTGGTCGACGCTGCTCATCGTCTCGACCTGCACCTCGAAGTCGGGGAACGCGAGGGCGAACTGCTCGCAGAACCGCATGACGGCGCGGCTGCCGAGCACGACGGGCTCCGATCCGACCCGGTACTCGATCTCTCGGTGCAGGAACGGTCCGAACGCAGTCACGTCCCCGTAGCTCACCACCTCGAGGAAGTCCCTGACCAGCAGTTCGTTCTCCAGGCGCGAGATGCCCCTGAAGGCGATGTCGCTGTACTCGTCCGGCATGATGGCTCCCTTCCCAACGGACTGTTCGCAGTCAACAATGACGCGAGAGCGCTCCCGTGGGATCAGTCGTATGACTCGACTGTGAGGATTCGTGCGGTTGAGTAATGCGGCGGAAGGAGACACCCGGGCTGATCGACGGGGCCGCCCGACGAACGCGGTCACCTTCGGCGCAGCAGTCGGTTCGCGACGGGAGCGAACCGCGCGGCGATGAGCTCATGACCCTCCACGTCAGGGTGGAGGTTGTCCGGTAGATGACCGTCCTCAGCCGAGAGAAGGGCGAGCCCGTCGACGAGATGCAACTGGGGGTCTTCCCGGAGCTCCACCACCCGTTCCAGCAGACTCCGGGTGCGCCTCAGCGTGAGGCTCCCGTCGCCCGGTGGTATCGGGCGCGGTGTCGCCCCCGCTTGTCCCGGTGATACCTCGCGAGTCGGCCCGGTCGCATCCTCGTGGATAGGGCAGGCGAGCGCGGTGATCACGGCCAACGGTGTCGACGGATGCCCGGCTCGCACGAGATCGAGGAAGTTGTGGACGGCCGGCACGAAGGCGCGGGCGCGCATGGTGTCACCGTTCACGATGTTGATGCCCATCTTGAGAGAGATCAGCTCCGCGGGGTGCTGCGCGATTGCCCTGGCCACCACGGCGTCGAGCATCGCGTTCCCCGCGAATCCCAGGTTGACGAGATCCAGTCCCTGGGTGCGGGCGACCTGCTGCGGCCACGGAGAACGGGGGTCTTCGAGGTCCGACCCGTGGCTGATGGAGCTCCCGTAGTGGGTCCAGCGCGGGCCCGTCGGCGGAGCGGCGCGCAGCGGAGCGTCCGCAGAGAGACCGTGCAGGACGACCGCGGCCGAGGTCGGCAGCCAGAGGGTGATCACCCGCTCCACGGTCGATGCGGCGAATTGGAACGTCACCCGGGAGCGCGAGCCCGGCCGCCGCTGCGCGCCCCGGTCGGGCGCCTCCACCAGCACGTCACCCTCGTCGAGCGTCGCGATGCGGGCGAGCCCGTCTACTTCGGCGACCACGCCGAAAGGACGAGCCGGGTGCACGGGCGATGCGGTCCGGGTGAATGTCGCATCGAGCGTGATCCTGCTGGCTGTGGTGATCAGCATGATCCGGACCCCGCTGGTCTGCGCGGACACCCGTTCGAGGCCGCCGTCTGCATGTTGGACCCGCGTCCACTCGGGGAGCCTAAGGGGAGCGAGACCGTCGCTGCGGGTGCTCAGTTCGAGGGCGCCGTGGATCGCGTCACCGAGCTGCTGGAGGCCGATCGGGTGCTCCGCCACGTCGTCTTGTCCTTTCGTCACCGATGCCGTTAGGGTGTGAGAAACCGCTTTCACGCAACGCTAGCCCATGCCGATCGACGAAGAAACAGGCAGATGTCCCAGCCCTCCCCGCACGCGGCACCCCGCCGCGGCTGGGCTCTCGACATCGCGCCGCTCCGGGACAATCCTGCGTATGCTCGGCTCTGGGCGGGTGGTGTGACCTCGGGGATAGGCGCGCAGTTGACCGTTGTCGCGGTCGGCGTCCAGATCTACCATCTGACGGGATCGACGTTCTCGGTCGCACTCGTCGGGATCTTCGCGTTCGGACCGATGATCGTCGTCGGACTCTTCGGAAGCAGCCTCGTCGATGCCTTCGACCGGCGCGTGGTGCTCATCTGGGCGGCGATCGCGTCGTGGGTGAGCGTCGCGGGGATCGCCGCGCTCGCGTGGGTCGGAAACGAGGACCTCGTGCCGCTCTACGCGCTCACCACGCTGAGCTCGGTGAGCTCCACCGTGGTGGGGACGGCACGGTTCGCCATCCTTCCCCGGCTCGTGCCCGCCCGTCAACTACCGGCGGCGGCCGCGTTGAGCGGGGTGTCCGCAGGGCTCCAGGCCACTGTGGGCCCGGCCCTGGCCGGACTGCTCATCGCGGGAATCGGATTCGGATGGACCTACACGATCGACGTGCTTCTGTACGCGACGGCTTTCATCGGCATCGTGACCCTCCCACCCATCCGTCCGCAGGGGGTGCGGATCCGCATCGGGCCGAGGTCGGTGGTCGACGGGATCGCCTTCCTCGCGACCAGCCCTGCGCTTCGGGCGCCGTTCCTGCTGCACGTCGTGTGCATGGTCTTCGGGCGACCCCAGGTGCTCTATCCGGCGCTCGCCGCGACCGTCTTCGGCGGCGGGCCGTTGGTGGTGGGTCTCCTGTCGTCGAGCGCCGCGGTGGGCGTCCTGACGAGCAGCGCACTTTCGGGCAGGCTGGTGCTGCTCCGGCGGCAGGGTATCGCCGTCGGGCTGGCCGCCGTCGGGTTCGGAGCGTCGATCCTCGCGGTGGGTGTCGTCATCGGTGCGGCGGGAACTCGTGACGGCGGCGTGGCCGTGATCCCGTTGGTCGTCGCGTGCTTGCTCTTGTGCGTCTCGGGTGCGTCGGACAACGTCGCCGCCATCTTCCGCACCACCATGATGCAGTCGGCCGCTCCGGATGTGGTCCGCGGACGCATCCAGGGTCTTACCACCGTCGTGCTGACCGCCGGGCCCCGGGTCGGCGATGCCTGGGTCGGTGCGCTGTCCGTGCTCTCGTTGTGGGCGGCGCCGGTCATCGGCGGCACGATCATCGTGCTCGCTGCGGCGGCCACGACGCGGTGGGCCGGTGGCATGCGGCGCTACGTACCGTTGGAGGAGTCACCGTGACCCCGCGGGAACGGGTGATCGCGGCTCTGCCCGACGGCGTCGACGGGGTGTTCCTCGAGAGCGCGGAGGCCGTGTCCTGGTATCTGGGTGGCGCCCGGACCAGCGTGCCGCTCGGCGGTCCGTCGGTCGTAACGGTGCTCGTCCGACGTGACGGTGACGAGCTGCGCTGCCATGTGATGGAGGCGGAGCGGCTGCGCGACGAGGAGGGGGTCGGCGACGTCGTCGAGGTCGACTGGGCGCAACCGCTCATCCCGGATCATTGGCGGCGCGACCCCGGTGTGCGCTCGGAGCACCAACTCGAGGGTGCCCTCCGCGCCGCACGGGCATCCCTGTCGGAGGCGGAGACCGCGAGGTACCGCGGCCTCGGCGCGGAGGTGGCCGAGTCGGTGACGGTCGTCGCGAGCGGGGCCCGTCCGGAACGCTCCGAGCGCGAGGTGGCAGGCCAGCTCGCGGATGCTCTGTACTCGATCGGTGCCGAACCGGTGGTGCTGCTCGTCGCCGGATCGAATCGCCTGGGCTACCGGCATCCGCTGCCGACCGCGGCCGCGCTGGGGGAGCGCGCGATGATCGTGGTGGGTGCGCGACGACAGGGTCTCGTGGTGAATCTCACCCGCTGGGTCGGGTTCGACGCGGTCGAGCCGGTGGCCAACGGCAGGCTTCGTGCCGTGGAGGCGGACGTGCTCGACGCGACCGTTCCTGGCGCAGCATTCGCAGACGTGTTCCGGGCGCTCGTCGCGTCCTACGCGGCGAACGGCTTCGACCCGCTGGAGTGGAGACGGCACCACCAGGGCGGACCGACGGGTTACTTCGGCCGTGATCCGAAGGTGACGCCGACCACGTCGGGCGCTGTCGCGGAACGCCAGGCATTCGCGTGGAACCCGAGTGCGCCCGGGGGCAAGACCGAGGACACGGTCATCGCGACTTCGACAGGGATCGAACTGCTCACGCACGATCCTTCCTGGCCGTCCGTCATCGTCAACGGCCGCCCTCGCCCCCTGACCCTGCAACTGTAGAGAATGGAGATCTCATGACAACCCTCCCGTGGATCCGGGTCGATGGAACCCGGCTCGTCGACGACGCTGGTCGGACCGTGCTGCTCCGAGGGGTCGGCCTCGGCGGATGGATGAACATGGAGAACTTCGTCACCGGGTATCCCGGCACGGAGCAGGGCATCAGGCGGCAGCTGCTGTCCGCGATGGGCAGCGAGGCGTACGACGCGTTCTTCGATGCCTTCTACGTCGACTTCTTCGACGATGCGGATGCCGCTCACCTCGCCTCTATAGGGATGAACTCCGTGCGCATCCCGGTCAACTACCGGCACTTCGAAGACGATGCGCGCCCCTTCGAGCTGAAGGATGAGGGTTTCGCCAGGCTGGACCGGGTCATCACCCTGCTCGCGGCTCACGGCATCTACTCGATCATCGACCTGCACGCACTTCCTGGATACCAGAACCAGCATTGGCACAGCGACAACTCCACGAACGTCGCGTCCTTCTGGGATCATCCGCACTTCCAGGATCGGGTCGTGCATCTCTGGGAGGCGCTCGCCGACCGGTACAAGAACCGCCCGGAGGTCGCCGGCTACAACCCGATCAACGAGCCGGCCGACCCTACCAACGAGCGGCTG
>Ga0247740_1000062_pt1 | contig 50939 bp, 43 predicted proteins | sample UWRJL148409B2_FD_180942 | JGI IMG/M metagenome (GOLD analysis project Ga0247740, IMG submission 180942) | Plant litter microbial communities from Arlington Agricultural Research Station in Wisconsin, United States - UWRJ-L148-409B-2 | ecosystem: Environmental > Terrestrial > Plant litter >...
CGCGGGGGCGGTGCTGCTGGCGTGGGCGCAACGACGCGCACGGGGGGCGGAGCTGGCGTGGGCGCGATGACGCGCGCGGGCGGTGCTGCTGGCGTGGGCGCGATGACGCGCGCGGGCGGTGCTGCTGGCGTGGGCGCAAGGACGCGCACGGGCGGCGCAGCCGGTGTCGGCACGACGCGCGCAGGCAGAGGGACGGGACGCGCGATCGGGGCTTGCACGCGAACCGCCACGTTCGGCGCGCGCGCGGCGGTGGGCACGGGCTCGCCGTCGGTTTGCACGTGGCCACGCGCCAGTGCGCCCGGCGCGATGCCCACGCGCGGAGCGGAAATATCGCCCGCGACGCGCGCGCCGGGTTCGAGCAGCACGGCCAGTGTACCGCGCAAATCACCCTGCACTTGGCCTGAAATCGACAACTGTGCGCCGCTGACGTTGCCGCGCACGCGGCCTTCGGGGCCGATCACGACATTGCCGGTAACGCTCACGTCGCCTTCGACGCGGCCTAGAATCTCGAGCGACCCTTGGCCACGGACATGTCCGCTAACCACCGTTCCCGCGCCGATCACCGAAGCTTCGGTCATGGGTCTCAAACCTCCATGTCGACGTTGCCCTTGAACGAGGCACCGTCGGCGATCGTGAAACGTGCGGCTTTGATGTCGCCGACGAGCCTGCCGCCCGCTTGAATGTCGACCCGCTCGGAGGCGGTGACGTCACCCGTGACTTGGCCCGCGACGCTCAGGCTGGCGCCCGTGATGTCTGCGCCGACGACCGCCGTGCCGCCGACGGTCACCGCGTCCGAAGTCGTGAGCCGACCGCGCAAGTTGCCATGGATCACGATCTCTTCGTCGCCCGAGATATCACCCTCGATGGTGAGCCCTTCGCCAATCACCGTGCCTGCCATCCGTATCTCGCCTCTTCCAGTTGCTTGAAAATGCTTCAGCGACGCTTCGGCGTGGTGCCGAAATCGAGCTCGAACTCGGTGTCGAGCCGCACCGATACCCGAGCGCCGGCTTCGATCGAAACTTGCGCGCCGCGCAGCTCACCGCGAATTTGCGCGGAGCTGAGCACGGCGATCGCACCGCCCGCGCGGGCATCTCCCAGTAGGCTGCCGGCGATCTCCAGGTTTTCGCCGCTCAGGTTGCCTTCGACGCTGGCGCCCTCGGCGAGCTCGGTGTCGCCGTTGACGTTGATGTCACCTTTGACCGAGCCTTCGATGCGCAGCGCCCCAGAGCCGCTGATACGACCGGTGATGCGCGTGCCGGGGCCGACAACGCTAGTTTCGTGAGGGTGCCGGGGCATCGGAGTGGGGCGCAACGCTAATACGCCCCGGCCGGATTTGAAACAACACTCGCCTGTTTTCTTGGGATTTTGGGGTTTGCTCAGCGCGGCAGGCTGGCGGCGAGGATCTCGCCGGCTCGCGGCACGGAGCGAAACAGCGCGCGGGCGTACAATCGGCGCTTCTCGGCGTGCGGCAGATCACCGGCCCGGCCGTGGGTGGCGGCCGAAAGCAGCACCGCCGCCGCGACGCTCACGTTCAAGCTCTCCACGAAGCCGCGCATCGGAATTCTCACCGCGCGCTTGGTGTGGCGCAAGAGCGGCTCGCAAATGCCGTCGTGCTCGTTGCCGAGCAGCAGCGCGAGCCGCGGGATGAGCGCCAAGTCCGGTGGCGTGAGCTCACCTTGGGGATGCGTTGCCACGAGCTCGTAGCCGCGCGCGAGCAAATGCTGCGCGGCGGCCTCGGGCGTCTTGTGGTCGTGCACCTCCAACCAGCGCTCGGTGCCCTTGGTGATGCGCCGCGCGATCATGAACGATTCGACCCGCGCCACGACATGTACGGTGGGCACCCCGAAGGCGTCGCAGGTGCGCATCACCGCCGAGCCATTGTGCGGATCGTGCGGTGCATCCAGCAACACGGTCACGCTCGCCAAGCGCTGATCGATCACCGATTGAATGCGGGCCTGGCGCTCGTCGCTAGCGAGGGGTCCGAGCGTCTCGATCACTTTATCGGCCGTCCAAGCCGCGCTCCACGGCTCTCCCGGCAAACTCTCGGCAAAATCAGCGCCGACTTCTTCGCTGGCACGTCTCATAAAGGTCCGATATTGCACCGTTTGGGGCAACGCTCCCAACCTCGGCGCGGCGCGCGCGGCAATTCATTTCGCACGCACTCTGCCAAATCGCCCCCCACTCCGTCCGCGCTTCACCACGCACGGGGGGTTCCCTGACCCCTGAACAAGCATTATCTTTCCAGGCGTCACTCATTCACAAGCGCAGGAGAGCGGTACCCATGGCATCCGATAAGGTTCATGTTTTCAACGACCTCAACTTCGAGCAGGAAGTCCTGAAATCGACAGTTCCGGTCCTGGTGGATTTCACTGCAACCTGGTGTGGCCCCTGCAAACAACTCTCGCCGATCGTCGATCAGCTCGCTGACGACCTCCAGGGCACGGTCAAAGTGGGCAAGCTCGACATCGACGATTCGCCGATCACCGCTGGCAAGCTAGGCGTGCGCGGCGTGCCGACGGTGATGGTGTTCAAGAACGGTGAGCGCTCGGCGCAGCACGTGGGCCTGACCACCAAGGCCAAGCTCGCTGATCTGGTGAAGGTCTGAGCGTAGCCACCTCGAGCCCGAGCCACGCCCGGAAAGCGCGTCGCTCGGGCTCGCACGCGTCGAAGCGCTTCCGTCGGCGGCTCTACTGGTTGCCGCTCGGCGTGATGGCGTGCGCCAACGCGGTTTTCGCATCCGCGTTGTCACGCTACGTGCCCGCTTGGGCTGCGCTGAGCGCGGGCGCGCTGCTCTACTTGCTCACCCTGCGCCGCTTCATGGCGCAAATGCGTGACGAGCCACGCCCGCGTTGGATTACCCGCGGCTTCGACGAACCGCTGTTCGTCCACTTCGGCGGAAGCACGCTCGGACTCCTACTCAGTCCCGTCTGCCTGCTCATTGCGCTCGCCGGCGGCGCGCTGCGTGGCTCGGCGACGGCCGGCTTCGAGTATTGGCGGCTGAGCGAGAGCGGCGTCTACGCGCTCGGCGCCGTGCTCTCGGTGTGGGCGATCTGGATCGAAAGACAGTTCGTCCGCGTGCGCCGCATGGACGTGCGCATCGCCGACCTGCCACCCGAGTTCGACGGCTACCGCATCGCGCAACTGAGCGACCTCCACGTCGGCAGTTTCGACCCGAAGTCTCGCGCGCTGGAATGGGCTGCGCAGTGCAACGCGCTCGACCCCGACCTCGTCGCGGTCACGGGCGATCTCGTCACCAGCGGCCGCGGCTTCTATCGCGATGTGGCGGAAGCCATCGGCGCCCTACGCGCCAAAGACGGCGTTTTCGTCTCGATGGGCAACCACGACCAATCGAACAACGACGAACTCGCGCGCCTCGTCAGCGAATGCGGCTCCACCGTCCTGCGCGACTCATCACGAGTCATCCGCCGCGGCGAAGCGTGCCTGAACATCGCCGGCGTCGATGGCCGAATCGCCGCCCCAAGTGAAGTCGCACGCACCCTCGCCCGCTGCGAACCAAACGCCCCCATCGTCCTGCTCGCCCACTACCCCTGGGTCTTCGAAGCCGCCGCCATCGCCGGCGCAGACCTAATCCTCACCGGTCATACCCATGGCGGCCAACTCGGCATTCCCTTCCTCGGCCAGCGCTTCAACCTGGCGCGCCTAACCGGTCAACGCTCCCGAGGCCTCGTCCATACCGGCAAAACCGCGATGTACGTCAACGCCGGCCTAGGCACTACCGGCCCCCCCATGCGCCTCGCGGTGCCGCCAGAGATCGCGCTGATCACGCTACGCCGCGCTAGCTCCTGATGGGCGATCGCGATCCAGCCGCGCCCGCTGGGGGTGCACTCTCGCCGTCGAGAGTGGCACGTTCGAGCATGTTGTCGGTGCGTGAACTGGTGCGTCGCTTGCCAACGCAGGCGCGCGTGACTTCCGAGGCTGGGTGTCTGTTGAGGGAGGCGACAACGGCACATTTGCGGCACGGATCGCCGGGCGGTCGTAGGTCGATATCCATCGAGTCCTCGGCGTGCGACTCCTCGGACAAGGAGTTTGGGTCTCGCGAGCCCGCGGCCAGGTGTGGATCGGCGGCCGAGCATCGAAATCGCGGCGACTCGAGCCCTTGTCCGTCCGCGGATCGCTACGGCGGGCATTTCACCGCCGATGTTGAGTCGATACTCGTCTCGAGATTGCTCGGAGCACTCACCGTTGCCGGTTCAAGCGAGTACCCCTCGGCCAGGGCGCTCGAGAACCGCCACTCTCAACGTCGCTCTTGCTCTCGCTCTCGCAGTCGAAGACGCGCCGCCGAAGGCTGTGACGGCCCGCGCTGCGGCGCGTGATCATCACAAATCCTTTTCCATAGCGACGGGTTCAGCGGACGCGCGTCAGCCCGGCTTGTGGCAGCAGGCTTCGATATTGTGGCCGTCGGGGTCGAGGACGAAGGCGCCGTAGTAGCTTGGGTGATAGTGGGGGCGGAGGCCGGGCGGGCCGTTGTCTTTGCCGCCGGCGGCGATGGCGGCCTTATAGAACTCGTCGACGGTGGCGCGATCGCTGGCTTGAAAGGCGATGTGGACGCGCGGCTTTTGGGGCGTGCCGCCGTGGATCCAAAAGTCTGGTTTGTCGGGCACGCCGAAGCCGAGCACTACAGAGCCGCCGGTGAATTCGGGCGGGACTTCCATGAGCACTCGGTAGCCCAGCGGCGCCAGGGCGAGTTCGTAAAAGCGACGGCTCTTTGCGGCATCACTCACGTCGAGTCCAGTGTGATCGATCATGGGCTCTGACTAGCATGGTCGGGCGCGTTGCCGAAGCGCCCCAAATCGGCCCGAGGAACAGCTCCACGCCCCCATGCCTCCCGCGACCGATCCGAGCGTTGGCTATCCGCCGAAAACTGGGCCCGAGGTCGACATCGGATCAGAGCGCCCGCGAAGTCATGAACAGCGCCGTGTCGATCAGCCGATTCGAAAACGCCCACTCGTTGTCATACCAAGCCAACACTTTCACCAGCTGCCCGCCGGACACGGTCGTCAATGGCGCGTCGACGATGGACGACCTCGGATCTCCCTGGAAATCGGCGGAAACGAGGGGCTCTTCACTGACGCCCAGGATTCCGGATAGAGCGGCGCTGCCCGCGGCTTCGCGGAACGCGGCGTTTACCGACGCGACGTCCGTTGCGCGTTCGACTTGCACGGTGAGATCGACGACCGAGACGACCGGGACTGGCACGCGCAGGGAGAAGCCGGAGAGGCGACCATCGAGTTCGGGGAGCACTTTGCCGATGGCTTTGGCAGCTCCGGTCGAGTGCGGAATGATGGATAGAGCGGCGGCGCGGCCTGCGCGCAGTTCTTTGCTGGGTTGGTCGTGCAGGGCTTGGCTATTGGTGTAGGCGTGAGTCGTGACCATCTGGCCGTGTCGAATGCCGAAGCGTTCGTGGAGCACCTTCGCGATTGGGGCGAGCGCGTTGGTGGTGCAGGAGCCATTTGAAACCACGACGTGCTTGGCGGGGTCGTAAAGATCGTGATTTACACCCATCACGATCGTGAGATCGTCGCCTTTGGCGGGAGCCGAGACGATCACGCGTTTGGCCCCACCGTGCTGAACGTGCGAGAGAGCTTGCGCTTTGTCGGTGAAGCGGCCGGTCGCCTCGATGACGATATCGACGCCTGCGTTCGACCAGGGGATGCTTGCGGGGTCCCGCTGGGCGAACACTTGGATGGGCTGTCCGTCTACCTGTAGGGCGCCGTCTGACGAGCTCACGGGGGCTGGAAAGGCGCCTAGGATCGAGTCTCGCTTGAGCAGGTAGGCGAGGGTGGCGGCGTCGGTCAGGTCATTGATGGCGACGACTTGCAGGTTCGGGTTTCCGTGGGCTGCGCGTAGCAGGCTCCGACCAATCCGTCCGAAGCCGTTGATGCCGATTTTGAGCATGTTCGTGTCTCCTCGGCAGCCAATGTGGCGTCGAACCGAGGCGTCCGAAATGACAATCAACGATCAAATCCTGCCAAAGCGCTCGACGTACTCTCGGGGGCCGATTCCGAGGTGTCGCTGGAACACGCGGCGCAGGTTGACGGCGTTGCCAAAGCCGCACTCGGTGGCGATGCGCTCCATGGAGTCGTTGCGGTTGGCGAGGCGCCGCTTGGCGGCCTCTAGCCGTTGCTCTTCCACGTAGCGGGCAGGGGGCGTGCCGACCTCGTCGCTGAAGACCCGCGCGAAGTTGCGGGGGCTCATGGCCGCGCGGCGCGCGAGCCGCTCGACGCGCAGATCTTCCTTCAAGTGTTCCAAAATCCAGGCTTGCAGGGTGCGGATAGGGCTGTCGGCGCGGGCCTCGCGCGCGAGCGCCGCGCTGAACTGCGATTGCCCTCCCGGACGGCGCAGGTAGAGGACCAGGGTTCGCGCGACCTCCTGCGCGATCTCGAAACCGAGGTCACGCTCGACGAGCGAGAGGGCCAGGTCGAAGCCGGCGGTTGCGCCGCCGGAGGTGAAGACGCGCCCATCTTGAGTGTAGATGGGCGCGGGATCGACCCGGACTCCGGGGTGCCGCCGAGCGAGCTCATCAGTACGCTGCCAGTGCGTGGTCGCCTGCTTGCCGTCGAGTAGCCCTGCTTCCGCCAACAAAAAAGCGCCGGCGCATACCGAGACGATGCGCCCGGCACGGCGAGCGGCCAGCCGCAGCCACTCGGAGACGGCCTCGTTGGCTGTGCTCTCTGGACCTCGTCCGGTGACGACCACAGTGCCCCAGCGCCGCGTGGGATCGAGCTCGGCGAGCTGCGCATCAGCCACGACTTTCAGACCCGAGCTGCCTTCGATCGTCTTGCGGCGGGTGGTGGACGCCACCTGCCATGTATAGCGCGGGAGCGCGGACGCTTCGGGCAGAGCGAGATTCGCTCGGGAGAAGATGTCGCACAGGCCAGCGACTTCGACGAGCAAGCCGTTCTCTGGAACGATGAACAGAATTTCGTGGGTGTTCGTGCGTCTGGCGGAGGCGGCCATGGGTGTCGATCGTTATTTGGGCGGTTGAGTCGAAGGCGTCAACGTGCGCGAACGCCGGTTTTTGACGCGACTAGATTCCTCAGACTCGGTAGAGTCGCCGCTACCGCGTGCCGGAGTTAAGCTCCGTAAGAACAAGAGCGAGAATGAAGGGGGGCACCACGGACATTTCTGACAGTGCGGTTCAGCTCGAGGCCGCGACCGAGGCGGACGCGCCCATGCTGGCGAACCTGCTCGAACTCTACGTGCACGATCTCAGCGCGGCGTTCCCGGACGTCGAGTTGGGTGCAGATGGGCGCTTTGGTTATCCACATCTGCCGCTTTACTGGTCCGAGCCGGATAGGCGCTTTGCGTTCATCGTCAAGCACGCGGGGCGCATCGCAGGTTTCGTGTTCGCCAAAGTCGGTTCGCCCGCCGCGGATGCTGCCGACGTTTTGGATGTCGCGGAGTTCTTCATTCTTCGTCGCTACCGCCGAAGCGGGGTCGGTCGCGAAGCGGCGAGGCGCCTGTGGACCCTGCATCCGGGCAGGTGGACGGTGCGGGTGTACGAGGCGAACCGGAGCGGGCTTTCGTTTTGGACGCGCGTCGTCGAAGAATTCACGGCCGGGCAGGCCCAAGTATTCACGCGCGTCGACGGACCACGTGCCTGGCGCGTGTTCGCCTTTCACGCGCCTCGGTCTTAGGTATTTTTAGCCGCGATCGCGCCGAGCTCTTCGAGGTCGAGATCGTGCTCGAGGTTGTGCAAGACCTCGTCGTCGATTTCATGGTGGCGGTGGAGTCGGACCAATTCGACGCGACCCGCGGCGATGCTGGCGATGATGACGTCGAAGTGAGCGGTGATGGCTTGCTCGCGCTTTTCGGCCGTGCCTTGGTAGTTTGCGGCGGCGTTCGCGCGTCGACGGTGGAAGTCCAACAATTGGGGATGAATGAGCTGGCCATCGGCGTCGTAGGCCAGGCGCTCTACGGCCGTGAGCCGTGCTTTGATTACGGCGGCTTCGGCCGCAAAGATTTCGAGCGGGGCCTTTGCGCCCTCGTCTTCTCGTAAGCGCGCCCAGCGGATCACCGCCCCCAGGGTGGTGCCTTGAAGAAGGACCGTGACTAGGATCACGGCGAACGCGGTCACGAGCATCAGGTCTCGCCCGGGCATCGCCTCGGGCAGCGTCAGGGCGACCGCGAGCGTCACCACGCCGCGCATACCGGCCCAGCTCATCACCGTCGCGGCGCCCGCCCCTAGCGGCTGCGCGTTCTTCACGCCCCCGCGCTGGAGCGCGCGCAATACTAGATCCGAGCCAAAAATCCAGGCAAAACGCGCCGCCGTGACGGCCAAAACAATGGCCAGCACGGTGAGGCCCATGCTCTGAACCACGACACCGGTCCCGCCGACACGCTCGAGCACATCACGCAGCGAGGAGCCGATGAGCATGAACACTGCCGCTTCGAGCAGGAAGACCAGCACCTGCCAGGTGGCGATGCCCCGAATGCGCGTGGTCGCGCTGAAGACCTCGTGCTGGTACCAGCCGCAAATCATGCCCGCGGTCACGGTCGCGATGACGCCCGAGCAGTGCAGCAGCTCGCCCGCCATGTAAGCGACCCAGCAAATCAAGATCGACGAGCAGATCACCAGGCTTTCGTCCCCCAGGCGGCGCACGAGGCGCACCCAGGCCGCGCCCGTGATTCCGCCAATGGCAACACCGCCCGTGACAAGGACTACGAAGCTGCCGGCGGCGGCGGGCAGGCTGAAAGAGCCGGTGAGCACGGCGGCTACGGCGAACCGGAACAGGACCAAGCCGCTCGCGTCGTTCAGCAAGCTCTCCCCCTCTAGGTACGTGGTCAGTCGGCGCGGTAGCTTCACTCGCTGCAAGACCGCGCGCGCCGAAACCGCGTCGGGCGGGGAGACGATCGCTCCGAGCGCGACGCAGGCCGCCCAAGGGAGCGCCGGCACGAGCAGCTTGGTGACGACGGCGACGACGCCGGTCGTAAACAGGACCGCGCCGATGGCGAGCGATAATATCCCGCGTAAATGTTTCCGGAAAGAGGCGTGCGCGGTGAACCACGCGCCGTCCATCAGCAACGGCGGCAGGAAGATCAACAGCACGAGCTCTGGGTTGAGGTGGATGGTCGGCAGCCCCGGGGTGAAGGCGAGGGCACCGCCGCCCACCAGCAAGGCGACCGCGGGTGGTAGGGACAGCCGCGACGCTAGGTAGTGGAGAACCACCACCGCCAGAAACATGCCAATGATCAGCTCGAAAACTTCTACCGGCGATTCGCTCACTTGTCCGACTCTGGTTGGTCGCGGTCGGTCAAGCCGATCGCGCCAGCAGTGTACATGGAAAGCAGCCTCGCTACTCAGCTGAAGCGCGCGCTCGCGCTGGCGGCGCGCTTGGGCTCGTACGCGGTGGCGCATGCCGTGCGGACGAAGTCGTCCAAAGTCTTTGGCTTGCTCAAGTAATAGCCTTGCACTTTGTCGACGCCGATAGCGCGCAGAGCGGCCAGCTCCGATTCCGTTTCGACACCCTCGGCGGTGATGGTGCTGCCGATTTCGTGCGCGAAGGCGATCAACCCCTTGGCCAAAGCACGGCGGCTCGCGTCGGTGTCGATGTCTCGGGTGAGGCTCATGTCGAGCTTGATGACGTCTGGCTTCAAAGTCAGGATGTGCCGCATGCTGGAGTAGCCCGCGCCCGCGTCGTCGATTGACAGCTGAGCACCCCGGGCACGAAACGGCGCGAGCGCGCCCAGGAGTGCATCGTAGTCGACGACCGCGGCGTGCTCGGTGACCTCGAGCGCGATCCGGGTGAGGTCCAGGTTGCGCAACACGGGGATCAGGCGACCCGAGATCAACAGCTCAGGCGAAGTGTTGAGGCTGAGCGTCAGCGGCGCGGGGATGCGGTCGAGGACCACGAGTGCGTGCTCGATGGCGCAAAGCTCGAGCTCCATGCCCACGCCCGCCCCGTGAGCCGCGTTGAACCAGACGTCCGGCGCGCGGGGCGGCTGGGAGTCGAAGCGCGATAGGGCTTCTGCACCGGAGATCTCGTCGTTGCCTAGCGAGTAGATGGGTTGATACACGATGCGCGGCGCGCCTTCCGCGATGGCACGGTGAATCTCGTCGGCCGCGCCTTGCTTGGCGCGCGCGTCGACCAACGCTTCGTCGATGCGTGCCGCCAGCACCTCTCCGAGTGCCTGCATCATGCGCAAATCCCGGTCACCGAGGCTCAGGTTCGGCTCCCGACTGAAGCAACAGAGCGTGCCGTAAATCTCGCCCGTCGAAAGCTCGATCGGCACGCTGAGGTGAGCGCCAATCGGAATCGCGAGCGTCTCCGGCATCGCCATCGCCGCGGGCACCAGCGAAGTGTCTGCGATCAACTGCGGCAGCTCTCCGCGCACGATTTTCATGCAGTACCCGTCCTCGAGGGGGATGGCTTGTCCCTCCGTGATGGGCGCGAAACCATCGCAGTCTACGTGCTCGAGCACGCGGTCGACTTCACGAAAATGCGAAACGAACGCGACGTCCATCCCGAGGTGCTTGCGTACCGTGCGCAGCACCTGGGTGACACCGTGGTTCCCCACCCCATTGGCCAGGAGCGTCGCGATTGGACCTGCCTTCGGCACACTGTCGCCCATTGAAGCCTCTTCCGTTGTCTTCGGAGCCACACTTTGGCTACGGCATTTGCGGCCGCAGCTTAAGTACCGCGCAAACGCGCTGATTTCGTTGAGACGCAGTGACGAAATGCAACGCCCTAGCCAGGGCGCAGCCAGCGCAGCGCCGGTTCGAGTAGGTGGGGGGCGGAATCGGCCAAGCACGATTGGGCGCTTGAGCTTCCGCGCGGTGTTCGAGCTCGCGGCTCGAGCAGTCGCGCACGACGACGAGGCCTGAACTGATGGCTACTTCGCGCCCAGTTGGGCAACCGGGCAGTTCGAGACCGCGTTGCTGCAGACTGACGCGACGCTTTCGGCGGTGGTGAAAGTGGCCCCCGCGCAGGTGCAGGAGCTGCCTCCGTCGCCGTATTGGGCGCAGTGCACCTCGTAGCGAGAGCCGTCGCCGCACACCATGGCCTCGGAGCAACTAGTGCCACCTGCGCTGCCACTGCGCGTGCAGTCGTTCTTTACCGGTGGGGGGGGCTGCACGGGCGGTGATGGGGGTTCGGTAACCGGCACCGGCTGCGCGCAAGCCTGATAGACGTCAATCAGCGTTGCGCATGCTTTCTCGCCACGGTCGCAATCTTGGTTGCTCTGCACGGCGGTCTGCAGGCATTCGAGCATGCTTACCGCGTTCTTTTGACAGGCCGGGGTTTGACGACTCAACTCGCGGATGCAAGACGGCGCGCATTGTTCGGTTGCCTCGAAGGCGCAGGGGGCCCGCGAGAGTGTCGTGCAGTAGTCGGTACAAGCTTGGGCCGTTGTGCGGGTCCCTCCCTGGCTCGGTCCGCCCGGGTCGACGCCGGTGTCTTCCGGGTCGAGTGCAGCTCGGCCTCCACAACCTCCGAGCCCGAAAAACAACACTGCCAAACCCGCCAACGCTCGCAAACCACCCATGCCGAGCAATGTACTTCGGTCTCGGTGTGCCTGCCACCGAAACCGGGTCGACGAGAACTCACTGATCGAGTTCGAGCATCTCTACTTCGACGATCGGCCGCGTGCCGGACAAGTCTTCGAGCTTGCGGCGCGCGGCGCGGCGCACGAACTCGGCTAGGCCCATGCCGCGACCACCGCGGAACGTTTCGACGGCGCGGGCGATTTCTTTGGAGACGGAGCGCAGCGCCTGCACGTCATTGTCTACCAAGGGCACGCCGCGGGTACGCACCGCCGGCGGCGCCGCGAGTTTGTCGGCGCGGTCCATGGCCAGCGACACGAAAGCGATGCCCATGCGGCCGAGCTCGAGCCGGCGTTGGTGCGTATCACTGGTCAGCGTTTCTCCGCCGACGGCGATGGCCACGCGCCCATGCGGAACGAGCTCGTCTTTCCACAGTTTGTGCCCGTCGGTCACGACGGGCGTGCCGTTCTCGACCACGATCGTTTCGCCGACGCCCAGCTCTTGGGCAAGCTCTTGGTGTCGCAGGAGGTGATGCAGCGTGCCGTGCACGGGGAGGAAGCAATTGGGGCGGCACAGCTCGATCATGCGCGTTTGCTCGGTGCGCCCGGCGTGACCGCTGGTGTGCACGCCCGGATCACTGAAGCGCGTCTTCAACGTGATGCCGTTTCGCAGCAAGTCGTTCATCATCGCGAACACGGGGCGATCATTGCCGGGGATGATGCGGCTCGAGAAAATCACCGTGTCGCCCTCGGCCAAGGACAAGCGCGGGTGTTGGCCAATCGACAAGCGCTTGAGCGCCGAGTTGCGCTCGGCTTGCGTGCCGCCCGCGAGCACGAGCAACCGCTCACGCGGCACGCTCGCGGCTTGGTCGGCGGAGACGACCAGATCACTCGGCCACGAGAGCCGACCGATCTGACGCGCTACTGCGCATTGAGTCTCCAAGCTGCGCCCGAACAGGCATAGCTTGCGGTTGGTGCGCTGCGCGATTTCGCCCAGCAAAATCAAGCGCTGGATGTTGCTGGCGAACATCGCGATCACCACGCGCGCGGGCGCGTTTTGCACCAATTCTTCGAGCGCGGCACCGACACCGCGTTCCGAGCCGGTGCGCACGGGCACGTCGATGTTGGTGCTGTCGCTGAGCAGCAGAGCAATGCCCTGATCCCCGAGCTCGGTCAGGCGCGCTTCATCCGTCGGTTCGCCGTCAGGAGGGTCGGGGTCGAAGTTGAAGTCACCCGTGTGCAGCACGCTGCCGATCGCGGTGCGAATGTGCAGCGCGCTAGCCTCGATGATCGAATGCGCGACGCGAACCGGCTCGATCGTGAATGGCCCGACTTGGTATTGTCGGCCCGCGTGTGCCTCGCGCAAGTCCAACTCGGCGGACGTGAACTGATGCTCCAACAGACGTCGCTTGGCGATCTCCAACGCGTGCGGTGGGCCCCACACCGGGAGGTCGAGCTCCGAGAGCAAATAGGGCAGCGCGCCCAAATGATCTTCGTGCCCATGCGTGAGGAAGATGCCGCTGATCCGCTCGCGCTGGGCCAAGAGCCAGCTGAAGTCCGGATGCCAAACATCGATGCCCACGTCGTCGTCGGCGAAGGCCGCGCCGCAATCGACGATCACGATGCCGTCTGCTTGCTCGAGGGCAAAGCAGTTCATGCCAATTTCCCCGAGGCCGCCTAGGGGGACGATGCGAATACGATCAGGCGCTAAACCGGGGGAAAATTGCACGCTGGGGGCCTACTTGGAGAGTCGTCCGGTGTAGCACGAGTCGGCGCGGGGGCATTTGTCAGTTGTATTGTCCGGTGTTAGAGCTCAGGCCCGTCGAGCAAAGCGAGCAACCCGTGGCAGAAATCAAACCAGTCACCCCCGAAGAGGCCGCCGAACTGCTGAGCCAAGGCCACGTTTATGTGGACGTACGCAGCGAGCCCGAGTTCGAAGCGGGCCATCCGGAAGGCGCGCTGAATGTCCCGTTGCTGAACGCGGGACCGGTCGGACTAGTGCCAAACCCCGACTTCTTGTCGGTGATGGAGAGCGCTTTCGGCAAGAACGAAGCGCTGGTGATTGGGTGCAAGGCTGGCGGCCGTTCCAAGCGAGCCGCGGAAATGCTGGCTCAGGCCGGGTTTTCCAGCCTCGCTGACCAGGTCGCCGGTTTCGATGCCGGAAAAGATGCCTTCGGCCGCGCGATCCCGGGCTGGAGCCGAACCGCCCTGCCCGTGGGCAAGGGCAAACCGGCAGGCCAGGCGTATGACGACGTGAAGCAGCGCAAACCGCGCTGAGGCGCGCCCGCATGGCGATGCCCGCACTCGGCCTAGCCACAGGGCCGAGCCTCTGTTAGGCACGCGCGGAGATGATCCCGCGCTACACGCCCAAGGCATTCGCTGAGCTCTGGTCCGACAAAACCCGCTATGGCATTTGGCTCGATGTCGAGCTCGCCGCCTGTCAGGCGATGGAAACCGAGGGCTTCGTGCCCAAGGGCACGGCCGCCAGCATTCGGGCCAAGAATATCGCGCTCGACCCAGCGAAGATCGACGAGATCGAGCGCACCACGCGCCACGACGTGATCGCGTTCTTGACCCATGTCGAGCAGCTCGCGGGCGAACCGGCGCGCTGGCTGCACCGCGGCATGACCTCGAGCGACGTGCTCGACACGAGCTTTGCGATTCAGCTGGCCCGCGCCGCCGATCTGCTACTCGAGCGCACCGACGCGCTGATCGCGGCGCTCGCCACGCGCGCCAAAGAGCACGCACGCACACCGCAAATTGGTCGCTCGCACGGCATCAGCGCGGAGCCAGTGAGCTTCGGCATCGTGCTGGCGGGTCACTTGGCGGAGATCAAGCGCGGACGCGTGCGCTTGGCGCGTGCGCGCCAGGAAATCGCAGTGGGCAAGATCGCGGGCGCGGTCGGCACGTACGCGCATTTGTCCCCCGAACTCGAGGAACGCGCATTGAGTAGCCTCGGCTTGGGCGCAGAGACGGTCTCGACGCAGGTCGTCGCGCGCGACCGCCACGCCAGCTTCTTCTCGGCCTTGGCGCTGTTGGCGGCGGGCATCGAGCGCTTTGCGACCAATGTGCGCCACTGGCAGCGCAGTGAAGTGAGCGAGGCCGAAGAGCGTTTTTCTGCCGGCCAAAAAGGCTCCAGCGCGATGCCGCACAAGCGCAATCCGGTGCTCAGCGAGAACCTGTGCGGCCTTGCCCGCGTCGTGCGCGCGGCCGTCACGCCCGCGCTCGAGAACGTCGCGCTGTGGCACGAGCGCGATATTTCGCACTCCTCGGTCGAGCGCATGCTCGCACCGGACGCCACCACCACGCTCGGCTTCATGCTCGAGCGTTGCACCGGTTTGGTCGAGGGCTTGGTCGTCTACCCCGAGAACATGAAGCGCAACCTCGACCGCAGTGGTTCGCTGTTTTTCAGCGAAGCCATCTTGCTGGCGTTGATCGGCAAAGGGCTGGGGCGCCAAGAAGCGTACGTGCTCGTGCAGCGCAACGCGATGAAGGCGTTCCAAGGTGAAGGCCAGTTCCGCGTGCTACTGGGCGCGGACACGGACGTCGCGGAGCGGCTATCGGCGGCCGAGCTCGACGAGTGCTTCGACTTGGAGCACTCACTCCGCTTCGCTGAGCAAATCGTCGACCGGGCGATTCGCGCCTGAAGAGAGAGCGCGGCGTATCGGGCGTTCGCGCACGTAACGCCGCGCGATCAAGAGCAAGATGTTGAGGGCGTGCCAGGCGCGCACGCCGCTCTGCTCATCGCCGTACACGGGGCGCACCGGTACTTCCAGGACCGTCAAGCCGCGTGCGGCGAGCATGCCCAAGAGATCATTGGGGTAGCCGAAACGCGGCCATAAATCGTCGAGCGGCAAGCGCAACGCGGCTACGCGTGAGATGGCGGTGTAGCCGCATTGGCAATCGTCCACGGTCAGGCCCGTGGCAAGGCGCGTGGCGATTGCGAGCACGCGGCCGGCAAAGCGCCGCAACATCGGCATGTCGCGTGCCCGCTCATGGCGGAAGCGATTGCCCTTCACGTAGCTGGCCTGACCGAGCGCGACGGGTTCGACCACGCGGCTCAAATCTTCCGGCGCCATTTGCGCGTCCCCGGCCATCACCACGAGCACGTCGCAATCAGCGGCCAGGGCCGCGCGGTAGCCGCTCACGATCGCGGCCCCAACGCCCCGGTTCTGCGCGTGCACCACGAGTTCGACGCGCGCATCGGCGACCCTGAGCACGGCCGCCGACGTGCCGTCGTCGCTGGCGTCGTCGACCACGACGATGCAATCCACGAAGGCGGGGATGCCGGCCAGCGTGCGCTCGATCAAGCGCGCTTCTCGAAAGCAGGGAACGACGACGGCGACCTTCGCCGATTCCAACATGCTCGTCGGCTAACACTTTCCGGACGGGCTGGAAAGCGAGATTCGTTCTAAGCTAGCCCGCGAATCATGCGCAAGCGCCGCACGCTCCTGTTCATCGTCGGCGGTCTCGCCTCGGTATTGCTGCTCGCGTTCGTATGGGCCCACGTTTCGTTCCCCAGCGACCGCACCCCGGAGGGCGCCTACTTGCGCGTGGTGATCGCGGTCAATCGCGGTCGCGCGCAAGACTTCTTTGCCTACACCGAGACGCGCGCGCAGCACGCTTGTTATACCATTCGTGACTACCGCAAAAAAATGCGCGAGCGGGTGCTGCAAAGCTTCCCCGAACCGGAGCGCTCGCGGCTGGCCGCAGAGTACGCGGAAGAAGCGGCGGCTCCCGACGGTGCAGATGTGTTCGCCATCTACGCCAAGCAAAATGGCTGGATGAATCGTCTGCGCAAGGACATGTCCGGCATCGCCAAAATCGAGGTGCAAGGCGAGCGCGCCACGGTGCAGACCGCGCACGGCACGCGCTATCCGTTTCGGCGCCGAGACAACGGCATTTGGGGACTAACGCTGTTCACGGCCATGCTCAGCGCCGAAGCCGAAAAAGCCGCCCGCGACCTAGCGCTCATCGACAAGGCCGCCAGCGACTACGAGCACGCGGCAAAGGTGGAGGCGAAGTGAAGCAACGGTGTGCCGCGATCGGCCTGAGCCTACTTTCGATCTCGTGCGGCGGTGAGCCGAGGAATTCCGCGGTTCCTGCCAAAAACTCGCTGCTTTCGAGCGTCGAGTCCCAGGTGAGCTACCGCAGCCCCGCAAGCTTTCGTTACCACCCGACGCGCCAAGCCTCCGTCCAGGCCGAGCGGCGGCTGAGCGACGGCCGCTTGCTACTCGCGGGTAAGCGAGGCGAACGGTGGCTGCTCGATCCGAACACCCATGGCTTGGCGGCGGGGGCGAACCTCGCGCCCGAAGACCTGATCGCGGTACTCGAGGCCGACGATGGCTTCTGGTTCGTCGGGCAGAGCGGCACCAGCTACGAGGCGCGTGAGCCGTTGGGCCAATTCTTGCGCTCGAGTGCGCCGCTCGAGCCGCTGGTGCGGGTCAGCGCGGCGCGCCGTTCGATCGTCGGCATCCCCGCCGATCACTCGCTCGTTCGCAGCACCGACGGTGCGGCGTCGTTCAAACGCGTGGGGCCTTTGGCCATCGAATTCGCAGACGTCGAGCTGGCGAGCGACGGCATCGGACTCGCGCTCGCTATCCCCGAAGCGATTTGGCTCACGCGCGATGACGGCGCGAGCTGGTCGCAGCTGCCCGGCAAGACTCGCGGCGCGTTCGCGCTCATGCGCGATCGACAAGGGCGCGTGCGCGTCGATACCGTGTTTGGCCCGTACCGCTTCGTCGACGCGCCGCCGCGCCTCGAAGCGGGGCTCGATCCCAGCGCGACCCAAGATTTGCCCACGAATGCGCCGCCCAAGGGCCCGGATGCGACCGCGCTGAGCGACGGTCGAGCGATCGTGCTCGGCGGCCGTTACCTCGAGGTCGCGGCCGCGCCGGGCCGCCCGAGCGACTACGAACTTTGGCAGGGGCCGTTCGACGGCAAGCTCGAACCTAGCGCGCTGCCCATGCTCAAAGACTGCCGCGCCGCGCGCCTCGCCGGCTTCGGCCGCTACCTCGAGCTTGCCTGTGTGCGCGGTTCGAGCGAAGCGGGCAGCGTGCCGATCACGTTCTTTCGCAGCGAAGACCAGGGCCGCCACTTCGAACTCGAACCGTTCACGAGCTTCGGCACCGTGACCGGTTTCCGTTTCGCGCTCGGGCCGCAGGGGACGTTGATTGCAAGCGGCTTGTGCGGCTCACCCAGCGCGGGGTGCAGCACCGGAGGCATGTTCGTGCGCCGCGAAACCCCGCGCGACCAAGCGCCGATCAAGCGCCGTGCGGGCGACCCCGCGCTCCCTCCGCCCAAATTCGAACTCTTTGCCGCGGCCACGCCCACGTTGGCGGAGAGCGCGCTCGGACTCACTTTCTCTTTGAACGGCCGCGCCGCGTACGCCGTGGGTCGGCGCTCGAAGAACGGCGCTTTGGCCGTGTTCGCTTCGTTCGATGGCGGCAAGAGCTACGTCGCTCACGATCTCGACCTCGTGCGCGCCGACTCCGAAGACGAAGAGCAGTACTGGGAACAAACGCAGACCTCGGTGCGCGTGGAATCGCTCGCGGCCGCCGAAGATGGCTCGCTGGCCTTGGTGTTGGTCGATCGTCGCGGTCGCTCTTTGATCGTCACGGACGAGCAAGGGCGGCTGCTCTCGGGCGCGAAACCGCCGGACGAACGCGCGCTCGTGGCCGCGGTCGGCATGCGCGCGTTCGCGCTCTCCGTGAGCTCACGCAAGACCTGGGAGTCGCTCGATGGGGGCGTCACTTGGCAGGGCTTGTCGCGCTTTCCACTCGCGCTGTGCGCAAACAACGCAGACTGCGACGTCAAACTGCAGTGCGTGCCCGCCGGCTGCGTGATCGGAAATGAAGTCTCGCGCGTGGGCTGGGCCGGTCAGAGTGAAGACGACGCAAACGCGCTCCCGCCTACCAGCCGAGATCCGAGTCCACTCACCGAGCGCAAGGTGCAGAGTCCGCTCGCGTGTGCGCTCGACGAAGGACCCTGGCAAACGCTGCCCGGAGTACGCGAAGTTCCGAACTCGCGTGACGCCGGTTTCGGTAAGTCGAGTTTCGTCGCGCTCGGGAGCGACCCGGCGCGCGCGGCGGCTTGGATGATCCACGGCTTCGGCGGCGCGCGCCCGCCGCTGCGTACGGTCAGCTTGCTCAAACCGGTCGAGCGCCCCAGCGAATACGCATTCCTGGTGCTGGATCAAGTGGAGGGAGCAGCCGCGCTTCGCTACCGATTGCCGGAAGATCCAGCCAAAGACAGCCATCTGCGCAATGTCGAAATCGCCTGGGACAATGCCTTCGCGGGTCAAGTCGGCAGCGCGCGCTTGCCCGATGGCGGACCGGTCGCGCCCGCGGACTACCAACTCGCAGAGTCGGTGCAACGCGCCGATCCCGATTTGCTGAGTATTGGCGAAGGCGGACTCTACCTGCGCTTGCATCACACCGCGGGCGACGCGCAAGACACGTGGTTCTTCGATGGGAGGTCGAGCACGCGCATTCCGCCCATCAAATGGCCAATCGCAGCCAATGTTCGCGGTCGCACCGAGATGGCGCGCAGCGAAGGCGCGCACGTGCCGTTGATGTTGTTCGGGCGCGGCACCGCGGTCGCGCGCGCCCGACGCGTGGGCGCCGAGTGGGAGTTCGACGCCGAGACGACGGGCCTGCCCGATCCGGCTGCTTTCGCTCGAAACGTCACCAGCAACGTCGCTTACTTGGGCAACGGATCTGGCTTGTACGTCCAGACGCAAATGGGTGACGGGGCGCGCGCGAGCGGGGCATTCTCGGCGTTTCGCGCGAGTGGCAGCGTGATGGGCCCGACCGTGTCCGTGCCCACGCAAGCCGACTTGGCCGCTCGCCCCGCGCGTTGCAGCGCGAGCGATCTCGCGAGCACGCCGCGTATCGACGCGGGCTACTTACCTGGCACCCGCCACCCGATCCTCGTCACTGACAACTCCGACCCGCCGCGGTTATTTCTGACCGCGGGTGCCGTGCTGCGCGGTACGCCAGAAAGCGCATGCGCCACCGCCTTCGACGCGGACGAAGTTGCATTCGACACGGCTGCCTTGCGCCGCGAACGCGCGCTGCTGCTGCTCGAAGACTTGGAACACAGCTGGCTGTTTCGCTCACTGCCCGACTCGAACGCGGTGCAATACCGCACGATGAAGTGCCACTTCGAGCCCGATCTAGACGTGCCGAGCGACGTTTATCGCGCGCCGGGCACGCTGGTGCCCCGTGGCGGCTGAGCTGCGTCCGCGACGCCGAAGGCTGTGACGGTCGCGCGGTAATGCGTGACCATCCAAAAAATCCTGTGACATGGTGCGTGCCTGTGTGCGCGGCACGTTTGTGGGAGTGATGGTGCTCCTCCTCGCTCCAAGAAAAGGCAATCGGTTCAAGAAAAGGCACTGTGCGTGCACAGTGCTTTCGCGGGAGTGATGGTGCTCCTCGCCGGCACGAAGAGAAGCACTGTGCGTGCAGAGCGAAAGCACTGTGCGTGCAGAGCGAAAGCACTGTGCGTGCAGAGCGAAAGCACTGTGCGTGCACAGCGAAAGCACTGTGCGTGCACAGTGCTTTCGCGGGACTGATCGCGCTCCTCGGTTGGCCTTGGAACGGCACGAGGGGCGCACGCATCTTTGGCTGGGCGCTCGCGATCCAGCGCAGCAGCTCATGCTGAGGCGTGAGCGAAGCCTGGGCTCAGATCTCGACCGCTTTGGCGCCCAGCGCAGCCCCGCAAGTGACGCATTTCGCGGGCACTTGGTCCTTCAGATAGACTTGCCCGCAGTTGGGGCAGAGGCGGGCGTCGCGCTCGAAAGAGACGGGTTTGCCGCTGGCCGCGCAGTGGCGCCCGGCGACTTGCAAGCCTTCGATCGCGACCGATTCGCCGTCGGCGTCTTTGGGTTCGGGCAGGCCCACCAAGCTTTGGCGTTTGACGTCCATCGCGCTGGGCATGCGCTTGGTGCCTTCACTCAAGATCCAAGCCACGGCCGTGCGGTGCGCGGCGACCGGGATGCGCAAAGTGAGCTCTTTGCCTTTGGCGACGAGTTCACCGCGCTCCGTGAACACGCGCTCGAGGTCGCACCAAGCGAGCCGCGCGAGTTCGCTGCCTTTCTCGATGGCGATGCCCGCGTCGCCGATGCGCACGGGGAGAGCGCCGGCATCGCCGTACCAGAGGGCGGCGCCCAGGGCCAGCGCGCCGACGCCGAACAGGTACGGCGCGTAGGCGGGCGGGTTGTCGTTCAGCCATTGGCTGTAAACGCCTGCGCCCAGGATCAGCGCGCCGAGCATGCCGCCGCCGATCGAGGCGCGTGAGGCGTAGGTGGGCTCGGGCAGAAAGCGACGCTCTTTACGAACCCGCTTGGCTGTGGCCGGTTTTTTTGCCTTTGCTTTCTTGACGTCCGCCATTCTTGCGCGGCGGAGGGTAGCATATCCCAGGAAATGGCAAGCCGATGAGTCGCGCCTGGTCTTTGGCGCTGCCCGTGTTGACGGTGTTCGTCGTCAGCTATGCGCTGCTCGTCGCCGGCGTGCCGCGCAAGCTTCACGGCGCGCGCATCTATGGTGGGCCGAGCGCGGGCGCGGCTACTTTGTCCCTGCGCGTGGAGAGCGTGGAGCGAGATGGCGAACGCGAAAGCGCGTTTTGGAATGGTCCGCTCCAAGCACGCGCGCGCGCTTCCGGCGGGCCGGAGGTCGTGGTGGCGGTGAGTGGCGCGGCGCACGGCGTGGCCGACTTCGAAGTGCCTTTCGCGCGCCCCGTGCGCGGCGCGGTCGAGCTCGAACTGCGCGATGCGATGCATACAATGCTCGCGAGTGGGCGCTTCGAGCTCGACGCGACGCGCTGGGCGGCTCGTGCGCGCCGCCGCGGCGGTTGGATCCGCGGTCGTGCGGGTCGCGAGTTGGCGCTGAGCGTGGCCCCCGCACGCGGCGCGTTCGTCGTCGGTTCGGCCGATGCGCTGGCGATCCGCGTCGAGAATTCGGGCACGCCGGTGGCCGGTGCGCTGTTGACGGTGACCGCGGAGGGCGCGCGATTGTCCAGCAGCGACTCGCTGCGAACGGATGAGCGCGGACGCGCGTGGGTGGGCTTCGAGCCGGCCGAGCTGAACCCGACCGTGCGCATCGAAGCGCGCACGGAGGCCGGCCAGAGCGGGCTGATCGACACCGCTGTTCCGGTAGTTGCCGGTGGGATGCACGCATTGCGCGTGGGTGAGGAGCTGCGCATCGAATCGGCCGTGCCGCGCAGCGCGGCGTTCTTCAGCCTGGTTTCGGATCGTGGGCGCGTGGCGGGCGGGGTGCTAGCGCTCAGCGCGAATGGCCGCGGCGGTTCCGTTGGCGTGCTCGCGTTGCCTGCGCATCCGTCACCCGCGTGGCTGGTGTTGGCGAGCGAGGTCGATCTGAATACGGCCGCGGCGATCGGCTGGCCACTCGACGAGGGCGCCGAGCCGGCGCAGACCTTCGACGTTGCCGACGTGCTCTTGCTGGACGGTTTGCCGGCGGCGTTCGAGCGCGAACGAGTACGTCGCTCGCGCGTCCGTTGGCTGACGGCCGCGTTCATCGCGGTGGCCTTGGCCCTCAGTGTCGTGCAGCTCGTGTTGCGAGTACGGGCGGCCGATCGAACCATCGCTCGCCATTTGAGTGGCGGGCTCGATCAGGACTTGGCAGCGCGCATCGCGCCGCGACGGATGCTGCCCGTGCTGGTGGGGGTGCTGGCCATCGCCCTGGGCTTCATGGCGCTCGGCCTGGTGATGTTGGCGCGCTGAGCCGATCGTCCCGCGTTTTTTTCTCAGATCTTCCCGCCGGCTGGCGCGTAGCCAACAAAGCCTGCAATTGGGAGGACGATTTGACCTCGCGCACCCTTCGTTACCTCGTGGCCGCTCTCGGAATTGGCATTCTATTCTTGGCTTGCTGCACGCAAGCCGACGCGCGCAGTCCGTATTGGCGTTCGCGTCCGGCGCCGCCGCCGTATTCTTTTTCGGTCGAGGATGAAAGCGGCAACACCCTGCGTACCTTCGGCAAAGACGGTCGCACCTTTCTCTTGGGTGAGCCGGGTCTGCGTTACAACATCCGCGTTCAAAACCCGACGGGCCAGCGCGTCGAAGCGGTCGTCAGTGTGGACGGTCGCGACGCGATGAGCGGGCAGCCGGGCGACTACGTGAACCAACGTGGCTACGTGATCCCGGCGTATGGCTCGCTGCTCGTCGAAGGTTTCCGCCGCAGCATGGACGAGGTCGCCGCGTTTCGCTTTTCGAGTCCCGCCGAGAGCTACTCCGCTCGGATGGGGACGCCGCAAAACGTGGGCGTGATTGGCGTCGCGTTTTTCCCGGAGCGCGTGCGGCCTCCCGCGCCCGTCATGCGTCGCGAACCGCCGCGTTCGCGTCCGCGCCCGGCGCCGCGTCCGTATGACTCCTCGCGCGAGGGGGGCGCGGAGTTCGATGGTCCAGCGCGCGCCCAGGCCAAAGGCTCGGCGACGGACGACCGCGGCTCGAGCGGCCGCGTGAACAATCTGGGCACCGAGTTCGGCGAGAGCCACGAAAGCCTAGTCAGCTCGGTATACTTCGAACGCGCTTCGGCGACGCATCCCGTGCTCGTGAGCACGCTGCGTTACGACGACGCAGACGGCCTCAGCGCGCGCGGTATCGACGTGTACGAGCCGCGCTATCGCCGCGTGCTGCCGGACGAACCGCAGGCATTTCCGGTTTCGCGCTTTGCAGAACCGCCGCCCTGAGCGGCTCAGGTGGCCGAGTCCAGGCCTTTGAACTCCGAGAACAGCCGCGTGAGCACGCGAATCATCGGGGCCACGTCCTTCACGGCCGCCATCTCTCGGCACGAATGCATGCTGAGCATGGGGTTGCCCACGTCGACCGCGCGCACGCCGAGGCGCGCCGCGGAAATCGGGCCGATGGTACTGCCGCAAGGCATGTCGTTGCGCGAGCTGAAGTGCTGCGGCGTGATATCGACGGCGCGGCATGCGGCGCTGAAGGCCGCCACCGCGGGACCGTCACTGGCGTACGACTGATTCACGTTGACCTTGATCACCGGGCCCGCGCCGAGCATGGGGCGGTGCTGCTTGTCGTGCTTGTCGGGGTAGTTGGGGTGCACGCCGTGCGCCATGTCCGCGGAAACAAGCAGCGAGCGCGAGATGGCGCGGGGCAACGCGCTCGCGTCCGCGGGCTCGAAGCTGCGCGCGAGGCGCTCGAGCAAGTCCGACAAGAATAGCGAGCGTGCGCCGGATGCGCTCTGGCTGCCAACCTCTTCATGATCGTAAACCGCGATTACGCGCGTGGCGTCCGTATCGGGGGAAGCGCCGAGCAGCGCGTGCAGCGCAGCGTGGCAGGAAGCCAAATTGTCGAGCCGACTAGACAATAGAAACTCGTTGTTGCGACCGGCGAAGGCGGCACGTTGCGTGTCGTACAGGCATAGGTCGAAGCCGAGCACGTCTTCCACACTCGCTCCGTTCGAGTCCGTGTTCGCCAAGCCTTCACGCAAGATCTCGCTGAAGCCTCCGGTCTCCGACTCCAGACCCAGCACCGGCAAGAGGTGCGTCTGCGCGTTGAGCACGAGGCCCGCGCTGTTCACGTCGCGGTTCAGGTGAATGGCCACGTTCGGTACGCGGCAAACCGCGCGCTTCAGATCGATCAGCTCGGAGCCTCCATCCGCGAACACCACGCGCCCGGCGATCGACAGATCCCGATCCAACCAGGTCGACAATAGTACCCCGCCGTAAACTTCGACCGAGAGCTGGCGGTAGCCCACGTTGGTCAGGTCCGGGATGGGCTTGAGCCGCAAGTTGGGGGAATCGCTGTGCGCGCCGATCAGCACGAAGCCAGCTTCTGCCGGGGGCCTGCGACCCAGCTCGAATGCGACGATCGAGCCGCCCGCGCGCACCACGAAGCCGCGCGTCCCGGCCTCGATTTGCCAAGCGTCTTGCTCGCGAAACGCCTGAAAACCCGCGGTCGTCAAGCGCCGGGCCAGCTCACTCACCGCGTGGTACGGGGTGCTCGCGGCATCCAAGAAAGCGGCCAAGTCGGAGGCTTCGGGGGTTCTGTCCTGGTCAGGCATGCCCTGTGACTATACTCCCTACGTCGTGATCACGCAGGACGTCTCCTTCGAAGGTTTTACCGCTACCGACTGGCAGCGCTTGGCGGACGTCTTTCGCGCGCCATCCCGAGGCTTGGCCGACGACGCAGCCAACGAGCAGGTGGCCCGGGGTGGGGTGGTTGCGGTCACCACCGGCAATCGCTTGCGCAAGCTGGTGCACACGAAACGCGGTCGGCTCGATCTGACGGCCGTCGAGTGGCCCATGAAGTTGGCCGAGCTTGCGGGTCGCTACGACGCAAGCTGGGCGGTCGAACTCGCCGCCGGCGCGCTGGAAGAACTCGTGGAGCGCTTTTCCGAGCGCGTTCGGCCGCGCCAAGATTATCTGGAGCAAGCGCTCGAGCTGGCGCGCGCTTTGCGCGAACTCGAAGCCGAAGGCATGGTCGCAATGTGGCCCAAGCGCTTCGCCGACATCCCGATGCCCGGCTCGCGCGTGATCAACACCGCGCTCGACATGTTCTGCAGCGAGGGCCGCGCAGTCGCGCTCGGCGTGTTCCGGCATGGAGAGCTGTACACGGGGCTCGTCGCCCGCCGCCGTGGCACTGGCTTCGACCGCATCGTGGGACCTGACGAGCTCCGCCCGGAGATGGGCTTGCTCTCCGGTGATTTTCGGCGTGACTATCGGCACTTCGTGGCCGCGGCCGAGCGGGATGTCGCGCCGCTGTCACTCGGCGTGTTCGGGGAACTGTTGACGTTTCAAGCGCTCGCCCGCGAGCCCGCGCCGGGTGCGTTCGCGTTGGCCGTCGCGGCGCGCGACTTGCTGATTTCGCCGGTCAGCGCTGGGCTCGCGCTACCGATTGGTTTGGACGTTGGGCGCGCGGCTTTCGCCGGGTTGCGCGGGCTCGCCGAGCGTTTTGGCGCGGGCGGCGCGTTCGCGCCGATGCTCGGGCGGGCCGAAGAGTTCGTGTCGCGCGACCTGTCCGCGCTGCTCGGCTTCGATCCGTGGGCGGCACTGGTTGGCTTGTTCGAGCGTGATCGGCAGCCGCGGGAGCGCGACTAGGTGGCTCCGTCCGGTCGCATTCGGCGCCGCTTGGCGCTCGCGATCGTGCTGACCGCGCTGATTCCGCTGCTGGCCGCGATCTGGCTCGCAGAGAGCACGGTGCGCCAAACGTCCGCGCGCTTCTTCATCCCCGACGTCGGAGCTCATCTCGACAAGTCACTCGGCCTGTATCAAGAGCTCGCGCGCAACGTAAAAGCGTTGATGCGCCAGGAAGCAGCCGAGATCGCGCAGCGCCCCGTGCTTCGTCGAGCCGCCGCCGCCGCCGATCGCCCGACACTCGACGCCGAGTTGAAACGCGCGTTCAGCGACCACCCGAGCTTGGTTTCCCTCACGGTGCATGACGCAGACGGTAAGCCACTTGCCGAACTGAGGCGTGACAAGCCCGTCGATCCGAGTCACGAGAATCAACTCGAGGTGGGAAAACCGCTCGTCGACGGACCGGGCGCAGACGACGCACCCCAGCTGGTGGCGGTGTTTGCCGTAGACAAGAGTCACTTCGACGAACTCACCGAAATGAGCCAATTCGTCGACACTTACAAGCAAGTCGAGCGGCGGCGTGAAGCCGACGAGCGCAGCTACTTGCTCGCCTTCAGCGCGCTCTTGTGCATCACGATCATCGCGGCCATCGGCGTGGGCAGCTTACTTGCGCGCGGCGTGTCGCGGCGCATTGCCGAGCTCGCGCGCGCCACGCGCCTGGTGGGCGAAGGCGACTTGAGCATTCGCGTGCCGGAGGGCGGCGGCGACGAGATCGCCGACTTGGCCGGGGCATTCAATCGCATGCTCGGCGAGGTCGAATCGAGCCGCGCGCGCATCGAATACCTGCAACGCATCAGCGCGTGGCAAGAGATGGCGCGTCGCTTGGCGCACGAGATCAAAAATCCACTGACGCCGATCTCACTCGCCGTGCAAGAGATTCACCGCCGCTACTCGGGTTCGGATCCGGAATACCAGCGCCTGGTCGATACCACGCTCGAAATCGTGGAAGACGAAGTGGGCACCCTACGCCGACTAGTGGGTGAGTTCTCCGATTTTGCGCGCCTCCCCCAAGCCAGCCTGTTCCGCGCGGACTTGGCCGAGTTTCTACGCGAGCAAGCGGCGCGCTTCGGGGTCCGAAGCGGCGACCGCGACAGCGCCGAGACGGCCCTCGATGAGCTGCTGTCACTCAGCCAAGTCACGAATATCAAAATAGAATTCGAGGTGCCCGAGGCACCTTGTGAAGCGCTGATCGACGCTCAGATGCTGCGCCGTGTGCTGTTCAACCTGGTGCGCAACGCGGCTCAGGCGCTCGTGGCGCGCCCGGCGGGGTCACGGCGAGTGCTCGTGCGGCTGGCCCGAGACGGCGAATTTTGGAACATGGACGTGGAAGACAACGGACCCGGGATCCCGGTCGAACTGCGCGAGACGGTGTTCGACCCGTACGTGACCACCAAGGACGAAGGTACCGGACTCGGCTTGTCGATCGTGAAGAAGGTCGTGATCGAGCATGGCGGAACGATCCGTGCCGGCCAGAGCGAGCTGGGCGGTGCTCGCTTGCGCGTCCGCTTGCCGGTGCTGGGCACGCGTGCCGCCGAGCGCGCCTTGGACGATGCGACAGCGTCGCTTGCGAGCCCCGCCGGTCCCGAGCTACGCCCCGGGGGACCATGAGCCAAACGCCGCACTCCAAACGAGACTCGTATCAGGGCTACATCACCGCCCTGCTCGTGGTGGTGGCGAGCGTGAGCGTGGGCTTGTTCGGCTTGCCGCGCCTGGGGGCGCGTCGCGCTGCGCACTCGGATTCTCCGTTGATTGGCTCACCCGCGCCCGATTTCATGCTGCGCACCCTCAGCGCGGGAGGCTTGGGTGACCCGCAACGGCTCTCGGATCTACAAGGGAAAACCGTGGTTCTGGACTTCTTTGCGAGCTGGTGCGGTCCCTGTCGCCAACAAGCACCGATTGTCGAACGAGTGGCCCGCCGCTTGTCCGGCCCAACGCTCGCCGTGATCGGGGTGAATACCAGCGATGAGCTGTCCGCCGCTCAACGCTACTTGGGCGCTCACCCCGCAAGCTACTCGGTGGTGTTCGACGCGGATGCCCAAGCCGCCAATGCCTTCGATGTCACGGGTCTGCCGACGTTGCTGGTGATCGACAAAGGGGGCATCGTCCGCGCGGTGGAGATGGGCGTAGTCGGCGAGACGGACCTCGAAGCCCTGATCCGCGACGCTGATAGCGCCGATCGAGCCGAGTCGGGCAAAACGAAGCCTGTGCCCAGCTCACCTGCTCTCTAGCGGTCAGCGAATGCCGTCGCTGGCGATCATTGGCAGATTCTCGAGTGGCACGAGCCGGGGCACCATCTTGATCTCGGCCAGCGCAACGGTGACCCGCTGACCGTCGAGAACGAAGGGGATGCGCCGAGTCTCCCCGGCGGCGAAGACCGCGAGCTCTCCGCGCACGGTACCCGCGTGGTCGCCCGTGCGTACGATTTCGATCGCATATTCGCCGGGTTTTGCCCCGTTCAACGCAAGTCCTTCGCGACCGCGGGTGAGCACGTCGCGGGCGCTGATCAGTTCGCGCGTGGGGGCTCCGAGCCAAGAGACCCGTTGTCCGTCGGGATGCAGAATGGCGAGATCCAGATCGGCGTCGTCCAACCAGGTGGCTTCGACGCGGAGGTCCCCGAGCAAACGCGTGTCATCGGGGGCAGGGGTCGCGGCGAGCGTCGTAGCCGCGCGCGCCGTCTTTTCATCGACGAGCGAGAGGGCATCACTCGCCCAGCGAGCGCCATTGCCGCTGCGCGCGCAGCGCAATGCGTCGGCGAGCAGCTTTGGATCCGCTGCGCGCAGTTCGGCGATCGCCATCGCGTGGCGACAGCCCAGCTCGGTGCGGCCAGACCAGCGGTACAGGCGAGCCAGGCGCTTCTGGCTCGCGACGTCATCGGGCCGCACGTCGACCACACTGCCCAACATGCGCACCGCGAGCTCGCGGTCACCGCGGCGTGCGGCGAGATCGGCGCGAGCCGTGAGAGCGTCCGGGTCGAGCGGCTCTTTGCCAACCCAGCGTTCGACCAAGCTCGTGGCGCGCCCCAAGTCACCGCTGATGGCGTACAGGGAATAGGCTTTTTTTACGGCCGAGCGGCGATCGGGCTCGGCAGAAAGCGCTCGCTCGGCGTCGGCCACCGCGGTGATGCTCGCATTGCGCGGTGCTCGCTCGGCGGTATTGATCTGACCTTTGCGGTCCCAAACACGGCGCATCGGGATCATGCGCCGACGCGGCTCGGGGCGCGGCAGTTCCGGCTCGTCGAACTGTGCCGGGCGACGCGGCTTGGCCGCAACGGAAGGCGGCGGCTGCGCGAAGCCGTCATCGAGCGGAGCGCTCGCGGCACGCGAGGCTGAGCTGGGCGCCGGCGCTCTGGCTTTGACCGGTGCGGCGGCTTCGGCCGCGATAGAACCCGAACCCGAACCCGAACCCATGGCGCCCAGGGCGCCGGGTCCGTTGAATACGCTGCTCTTCTTGTCGGCGGCGCCTGCCGAACTTGCCGCGTCGAACGTATCTTCCGCATCTTCGACCGGCAGCTCGCCCTTGGCCTCGCTTTGTTCGGCCAGCTCCTCGCCCGTGAAGCGCGGGCCGCGATTGGCGGCCTCCAGTCCGAACGCGCGGAACATGGCCTCGCTCTCCAGCACCAGCAGCGAGCTGTATCGGCTCGCGACGGAGAAGCGCGTGGACAGCGCTAGCGCCTCTTTTTTGGCCTCGGAGCCGCCATTTTTCTCCAAATCGGCGATCCGGGCGGCCGCGTACATGCGGGGCACGAACGCGTTGCCTGGGCTGTCACTGGCCGCCACGTGCACGTCGTAGCGCTGCTCGAACGGCGTCTCACCCAGCTTGCCGCGCACGATCAGTACGCCGTCGACCTGGTCGGAATCCATGCGAGCGCAGATGGTGGCCTCACTGCCCGCGAGGATCGTATCGAGCTTTTGCGGCGCGACCGCGCGCAGGCCATCGGGCAAGACGACTTCTACGTCACGCATTGCGCTGCCGTAGGTTGCGCCCAAAATGCCTAGCGTCGCTTGGCTCAAGGTTTGACCCGGCACGTACGGTAACACCAAGCCGCCACCGGCCCGCGCCAACGCCCCGAGCGTGTCGAGATCGGAAGCGCTGCCGACCGCGACCGCAGTGATGCGCGCCTGGGAGCCGGCTAGCGCGTCGCGCACGGCCGCGGTGACCGTCGCCGAGCGAATTGGACCGACCGTCGGCGTGCCATCGCCGATGTACACGATGTCTTGCACGGGGCCACCCGGGACGGTGGAAAGCGTGCGCTTGGCCGTGGCGATGGCTTGGGTCGGATCGGAGGCCCCCTCCGCCGGGATCGCGCTCAAAAATCGCTCGATCGTCTGAGCCGCCATCGGCCCCGGGGTCAGGAAGCCGCCGGGCAATTCACGGCACGTACTGTCACAAGCGAGCACGCTGACGGGACCTGCGGGATCGAGTTCACGTGCGAGCCGTACGGCCAAGCGCTTGGCGCGTTCGAGACCCTCGCCGAACATCGAGCGGCTGGTGTCGACGACGAGCACCGTGACGTGAACGCGGTCGACGGTCGCGCGCGGCAGCTTGGGCCTCAACGTCAGCAGCGCGTAGCGCTCGTCCCCCGCGCGATAGCCGAACGAGGTCAACTCGCTCTGTCGCTCCGGCAGCGCCCACTCCACGCTCAGATCGCCATTGGGGGTAAAGTCGTCGGCGCGGAACGCGAGGGCGCGTGCGCCCTCGCGATCGCTGGCGGCCAGCGGATAGCCGAGCGTACGCAGTGCGAACTTCGGATCCTGCCCGCGTACCTCGATATCCACATCGAAGTGGCGGATCTTGGTCGTGCCACCCGGGTCGACGGGCAGCGGGTAGCTGTAGTGACGAACGCCTCCCACGGGGCGCACCGACTCGGTGTACGCAAGCACGATGCGGCGCTGACCGCGCTTGGGAATGGGGAAGATTTTCAGCTCGAAACGCCCACCGCGTTGCCACTCGAGCAACGCCGGGTCGCGCCAGGGCCCGGGCACCCACACGATATCGTCCTTGATCTGAGGTCGCATCTGGGGCGCCGCGTTGACGATCGCGCCCCGCCAGATCGCGGCGGCTCGATCGCGGTCGACGAACGCGCCTTCTTCCATCTTGCCGTCGACCTCCAGCGCGAGCCGTTCGATCTTGGCGTCGGTCGGGATTGGGAAGCGGTAAATGCCTTCCAACACGTCGTCGCTAGTGTTCTCGAATACCTCGTCGATTTCGGTGCGCGCCATGGCCCCCGCGATGCGTACGCGGACGCTGTGCGTGGCGAGCTTCACCGCGCCGCGCAGCTCCTCGGTGCTGCCTGGCTTGCGCGCGGTCAACTCGCCTAGCCCGCGGGTGCCAGAACCCGCTTCGTTTGCTGCCAGCAAACTGTCGGTGAAGGCGACGGCTTCCGAGAGCGTGGCACCCGCGCTGACGTACGGTGCGGAGCCCCGGTACAACCGTGCTTCTTCGCCGGCGCTGACGTGCAGCGCGCTGGCGCCATTGGTGGTCAAGGTGGCGCTGCCGCGAATCACGTCCAAGATCGCAAAGTCACTGCCCGCACGCAGCGCCACCTTGCCGGTTTTGATGTCCAGCGCGCCCTCGTTCACGTCGAGCTGCGCGCGCGTGCCCGGTTTGTTGCCCACGTCGAGCACGAGCGAACCCTGGCTCAAGCGCGCACGCCGTGAGCCGCCGGCCAACTGCAGCTCCGTATCGTGATCGAGCGCCAATGCCGTGCCGTCTGAAAGCGTGATCTGTGCGCTGCTGCGCGGCCCCGTTCGCAGCACCGAGCCCGCGGGGACGGCGCTATCGACCGAGGCCTGCGCGCACGCGGCGCCTTGCGGGTCGCACACTTGCAGTCCAATGCCGGTGTTCGGGGCCAAGAGCTTCACGATCCGACCCCGCTGTGCGGTGGCCTCGCTGAGCTTGGGTTTCGGCTTCGAACACGCTCCCAGGAGCAGCATCAAGCCTGCGCTAGAGACGAGAGCGGACAAGTGAGCGATGCGTCGAGAGTGGTTCATGGCAGATCCCGTGCTCTCCAAACGCGACCGAGCGCCCGGAGCTTGCAGTGGATACGCACGATCGCCGCCTTTGATTTGCGGATTCTTGGAAGTAGCCAATTTCTCGATAAAAGCGCGAGAGTAGGCATAGGTGGGTGTGCAACCCTCAGAGCTTGCTAACCTGAGCCGCGATGCCCGAGCTACCGGACGTGGCCATCTACATCGAGCGCTTGGACGCGCTGTTTCGTGGACGGGTTTTGGAGCAGGCCCGGCTCAAGAGCCCGTTTTTGGTGCGCAGCTTCGACCCCCCGCTGGCGGCGACCCACGGTAAACGCGTCACCGGCTTTCAGCGCATCGGTAAGCGCATCGTGTTCGAACTTGAAGACGAGCTGTTTTTGGTCTTCCACTTGATGATCGCCGGCCGCTTTCATTTGAAGGAAAAGGGCGACAAGCTGGCGGGCAAGGCGGCGCTCTTGGGCTTGGACTTCGCCGAGCACACGCTGGTCTTGACCGAAGCCGGCAGTAAGCGTCGCGCCAGCTTGCACGTGGTGCGTGGCGCGGAGAACGTCACGGAGTTCTCGCGCGGCGGCCTCGAGGTGCTGAACTCCAGCGTGTCCGAGTTCGAGGAAGCGCTCGTGCTCGAGAACCGCACGTTGAAACGCGCGCTGACCGACCCTCGGCTGTTCAGCGGCATCGGTAACGCCTACTCCGACGAGATCTTGCACGCGGCTCGACTGTCACCGGTCAAGCTCACGCGTAGCTTGTCCGCGCCAGAGGTGAATACCCTGTACGTGGCGACGCAAGAGGTGCTGAACACTTGGATTCTGCGCTTGCGGTTGGAGGCGGGCTCCGGGTTCCCCGAGAAAGTGACGGCATTCCGCCCGGAAATGTCGGTGCATGGCCGTTTCCAAAAGCCGTGCCCAGTGTGCGGCACGCCTGTGCAGCGCATTTCCTACGCGGCCAACGAGCTCAACTATTGTCCGACGTGTCAGACCAACGGCAAGTTGTTGGCCGACCGCGGGCTCTCGCGCCTGCTCAAGACCGATTGGCCCAAGAGCCTGGAAGAGCTCGAGGAATACAAGGCCGCTCGCGTGCTACCCAAGGGCCCGAGTTGAAAGCGCTCGTTTAGCCGCCGCCGAACGGGTGCGGTTCGCGGCGAGTCTTCACGGTCTTCAGCGTAGCTTCCAAATCTTTGCCGTCGCCACGCAGGCAGGCATAGCAGTCTTGGCGTTTGTTCGGACCACAGCCGTATTTGCGCGTCAGCTTGTTCAGCAAATGGAACGAGCGACGATCACCATCGGCGTTCGCGCGGTCGAGCAGGTCGCGATTCTTTTCGCACGTGTCGGCGTCGCGCAGGTCGAGCGCGACGGCCAATGCCTTGGATGCTTTGGCGCGCACTTCTTTGCTGTAGATGAGCGAGCGCGCTAGGTCGGTGGCCGTCGTTCTCGACGCCGTCGCCGTCCACACCTCGTAAATCAAATCGGCGCTGATGGGGCCGGGCACGTTGGCCATTGCGGCCAGCGCATCGCGCGCGGTCTCCGGGTCGTCACAATTGCGCCGGAGCTGCGCCAAGACTTCCGGATCTTTGATCAGACCTGGATCATGGTCGACGCGATCGCGTAGGGCCCGCGCGGCGCGTACGTCCTGCGCGCTTTGCCCCAGTGACAGCGAGATCGCCTCTTCCACGCGCAAATCGGCCAAGGGCTTTGCGCTCAATTCCTTGACGGCCGCGTCATCACCGAGCGCGACGCGCTCGAGCAAGCCGAGCGGCTTCGGTTTTTCGTCAGGGCTCGCGCTGGGCACGGGCGGAGCCGGCAAAGGCGCCGGTGCGGCGAGGGGGGCCGACGCGGACGGTTCCGGTCCGACTTTGAGCGCCGCCCCCGGATCGGTCGGGGAAGCAACGGCGGCCGCGGCGAAGGCTGCGCCCAAAGCCACGAGCAGTACGAGCGGCGTGACCAAGCTCCACAACGGCACTTCTCCGCCCGCGAAGCGGACGCGTTGGGCGAGCGCCCCGGCGAACGAAGGCAAGGCCTGCGGGCCCGCGGACGGACGGGGGCGCACCAACGTTGCTGCGCTGCGAGCTGCTGCAACGCTCGCGCTGTTGGTTGCGGCTACTGGGATGGAGGGCGGGGGCGCCGGCGCGGGTATCGAGGAGTGCGTAGCGGGAAACACCGAGCGCTCCGCCGTTGGCGGCGGGGGCGGCGGGGGCCGAATGCTCGGCGGTGGGGGACGGACGCTCGGGGGCGGGGGACGAACGGCGACCGGAGGCAGCTCTTGCGCACGCGCGCTCGGTGCGGGCGCGGATGCTTGCGGGAAGCCCGACGCCCGACGCGGTGGTGGCAGGGTGTCCTTTTCACGCATGGCTTTGGCACGCGTTTGCACTTCGCGATCCACCATCGTCACCTCGCGCACGGCGGTCTCTTCGTAGCTCGGGAGCGACCGTGTCTCGGGCGGGGCTGCGGCGGTGGGCTCGCTCGCAGGGGGTGGCGAAACCGACCAACCCGAGTCGACGATCGACGGACGGATCGCTTTCGGGTCCGGTCGTGGCGGTGCCCCGTCATTCATTCGACATTGACCCTAGCACCGCACGGCAAGCGTCAGCTAGCGCGCAGCCGCTGCCGTCACTTCCGGGAACACTTCCGAATTCAGTTCGGGACCACGCAGGATGGTGTCAGCGTTCGGCGGGATGCGCCGCGGGATGTGATTGTCGTCGACACAGGCGAGCAGAGTGAAACCTTCCGCCACGAGTTCATCCGGTTTGACCAGCCCGCCGCGCAGTAAGCGGTAGTCGAAGCGTACTTTGACCCGTGTCAGTTCGGTGAGCCGCGACTCGACGCACAGCACTTCGTCGAAGCGGGCGCTCTTGCGGTAACGGACATGTGCCTCGACCACCGGCAGATGGATGCCCAGCTGCGTCCACGAGTTGTAGTCGAGACCACGGCGACGCATGTACTCCACACGGCCGACCTCGAAGTAAGAGATGTACGTCCCATGGTGGACGATTCCCATCAGGTCAGTTTCACCAAATCGTACACGAACGACGTGACGCGACACGCAGTGGGCTGGAAGCTCGTTGGTCACGGGGGCGCGCGACGATACTAGTGCCTCGGTCGCCAGGCAATCGTCACCGTGCCGCCTCGACTCCGGCACGCGCGATGTGCCGACGCGCCGCCCAGCTATCGCCACTTTACCGAGCGATCGCGCCTACGCGCGGCAGCAAACTCGTGGCGGCAAACTCGGGCGGCAGTGCGGTTTCCGGCTTTGGGTGATGAAACCTAGCCTCGACCGGGCACGGGGACCGTCAGGACCGGCACGGGCGATAGCCGAACCAGCTTCTCGGCGATGCTGCCCAAGAGCAAGTGAGCGAACCCGGTGCGGCCATGGGTGCTGAGGACGACCAGATCATGCTCGCCCTTCTTCAGCTCGGCGAGCAGGGCGGAGGCCGGTTCACCCGAGATCAAGCGGCTGCTGGTCGCGACGGCGGCTGGCAGCGAGAGCTCACTCAAGAACTCCGTCATGTCGTGCTGCGCGTTCTCACGGATGAGTTCGCCGATCGGTTTGTGTCCTTCACCGGGTCGTTGCACCATCACCGCGTCGGTCAAATACGTCGGCCGGTCCCAGACGTGCACGATGTCGAGCGAGGCACCGAAGCCCAACGCGAGGTCTGCCCCGTAGGCGAGGGCCACCTTCGAGTTCGCGGAATAGTCGATCGGAACCATGATACGCCGAATGCCCATCCGCTCATCCTACTCGGTTGCGCGCGCGGCTCAAGTCGGCGTGCTGCGGGCGTGCCGTGGCGAATTGGCTTCGGCGCGACGCTTCAAGGCTTCGTTCATGTAGTCGAAGCCGCGCGCCACCTGAGTCAACGTTCGGCCCGAAAAACGCAGCAACACACCGCTGAAATTCTCCCCCTGCACGAAGCGCGTGCGCTCGGGGCCGACCGCGACGAGTCGCAGGAAATGCTCACCGTCGAACAGGCCCGGCAGTAGCAAATGCGCGCGCCAGCGGAGCTCGAAATCTTCTTCCATCCGTAGCAGCGTGGCTTTGAGGCGGTGGTCTCGCCCTTCGGGCAAGCTGAGGGAGAGTCGGAGCGGGTTGCCGACGACGCCGTCGCTTTTGAACTCCGTAATGAATGGGTTCCACTCCTGATAGCGCGGAAAGTCGGTCAGAATCCCCCAAACCTCTGGCGTCGGCGCGGCGATCTCGAGCTCACTTCGTATTTCCATCGGGCGTAATCTTATCCGACCCGGGGCGGGGGCCGCCCTTTGAATCCGGGAGCGAAAAACTGTACGCTCGCGAGGCCGCATGAAGCTCCTGCAAGCAATGCTGGTTGGCGTCGGGCCCTTCGAAAAGCTCGCGCTGCCGTTTGCGGACGAGGCCGGTGCGGCTCGTGCCATGACCGTCATCCACGGCGCGGCCGGGGTCGGAAAGAGCAGCGTGCTCGCCGCGCTGGCTAGTACCCGTCCCGGCCACTGCGTCGTGCAACCCGCGCGCTGGGAGCAGGCCGAGCATACGCTGCAACCATTCGCCGCGTGTGATTGGGCGCTCGGCCAGGATGAACCGGCTCGCCCTCATGCGCTCTCTTTGGTCAGCCCCAATGCGCGGCTGAGCATGAATGACGAGCAAGAGGCGCTGCGGCGCCGGGAACAGGCGCTGTTCGACCGCTTGGCCAGTGACGGGGGCTTCGCGTTTTTGTCGATCCCCAGCACGCGCTGGTTCTCGAAACAACCGCTCAATATCAGCGCGCCCTCACGTACGGTGGCTCGGTATGACGTTCGCGCCAGCGCGGCTGCAGACGAAGCAACGCGCTCGGACCTGGCTCGTGAGACCAAGCAGGCGTTGGCCTACGGCGCGATTTCGAGCGCGCTCGCGGCGTCGAGGCTGGCCAGCGAGCGGCGCTTCGATCTGCTCGGGGCCGCGCTGCAAAGCGCGCTCGAGGCGCTGCTGGCGCCGGTCGGATGCGCTTATCGAGGTGTCGACCCGTTCACGTTCGAACCGACATTTTCGGTGCCGGGCCTCGGGCGTGAAGTGCCGTTCGACGCGCTGCCGACGCGAGCGCGGCACTTGGCTGCGTTCGCCGCCTTGTCCGTGCGCACATTGTGGGCGGCTTACCCAGATCGTGATCCCCGCGACTCCGAAGGAGTGATCGCGATCGACGAGGTAGACCTACATCAGGACGGCCACGTGCAGCAGCAGCTCTTGCCCGCATTTCGCGAGGCTTTGCCTGGGGCACAATGGATCTTGACCACGACCTCGTCGCTGCTTGCAGGCTCGGCCGACGCGCGTGCAGTCCTAGCGTTACGGTCGTTGCCCGACGGGGCCGGTGAGGGTGACCGCGAGCGAGTCCGCGTATTTGCGGGAGATCAGGCGCGTACGCACTAATCAGAGGTTTTTCTAGGGGTTTGGGCAAGCGAGCACCGGCGAGGGGAGCTATGGTAGTGTCACAGTTTCGCGGACACGCATGCTCGACGACCTCACTGCCGGCCAGGTGCTCGGGCGCTACGAGCTACTGCTTCCCATTGCCAAGGGTGGAATGGCGAGCGTGTGGGCTGCGCGACTACGCGGCACGCGCGGCTTCCAGAAGATGGTCGCGATCAAGACCATGCTGCCGGGTCTCGTCGACGACTTGAACTTCGAGCGGATGTTTCTGGACGAAGCGTCGCTCGCCTCGCAGGTCCGCCATCCGCACGTGATCGAGATCCTCGATTTGGGCGAGGTCGACCGCATTTTATACTTGGTGATGGAGTGGGTGGACGGAGAACCGCTCAACATCATCATGAAGTACGCCGCCACCCGCGGCGGGATCCCGCTTGCCATCGCGGTCAGCATCACGGCGCAGGCTTGCCGAGGGCTCCATGCCGCTCACGAGCTGCGCGACGAAAACGGCACCCTGGTTGGTTTGGTGCATCGTGATGTCTCGCCGCAAAACGTACTGTTGACGTACGAGGGCGTGGTCAAGGTAGTGGACTTCGGCGTCGCCAAAGCCACGAGCCGCGCCTCGAACGACACCGAGGCTGGTCAGCTCAAGGGCAAAATCGCCTACATGTCGCCCGAGCAGCTGCGGGGTGAGCGCATCGACCGGCGCACGGACGTCTTCGCGATGGGCATCTTGCTGTACATGATGACCACCGGCACGCACCCCTTTCGCGGCGACGATCAGAGCCAAACCATCCGCCGCATCAGCGACGACGACCCCGTCACGCCGCCGAGCGCGATCGTGCCCGGCTATCCGGCGGGGCTCGAGGCGGTGGTCCTGCAATCTTTGGCGAAGGATGCGTCCAAGCGCTACCCGACCGCGAACGACATGCTGATCGGCCTGACGCGCGCGCTGCCGCCGTCGATGCGCCCGAGCACGGACGAAGAGGTCGCAGAGTTCCTACGTGCGCTCTTGCCAGACCGCCTGGAGAAGCGAAAGAACGCGATCAAAGCCGCTCTGGAGGCGGCTGACCGGAGAGAGGCCGGTAAATCTGCCCCGCGTGTCGCCGACGGCGAACTGCCCGATGAAGCGCCCACGGTGCTCGAAGGCCTGGTTTCGAGCCGTGAGGTGACGCCCAGCGCCGAAGGTCAGCAATCGCTACCCGGTGCGACGACGCGTGAAGCGCTGCCGGCCGCTCGCGACAGTCGACGCACGCCCGGACGCAACCGCATGCGCACTGCCCTGTCCGCCGCGCTGCTTGCGTCGCTCGGAGTGATCGCGATGCTGCTCTTCAGTCGTCGCCCCCCGAACGTGGTCTCTGCCGTCGATTCGCCACCCGTTCCGCCGTCGCCCAGCGTGGTGCGCGCGCCTGCGCCGGCCGCAGGCGAGCCCGCCGTGGAACCGCTGCAATCGCTACCCACGACGCCCGTCGAGTCCGCGGCGCCCGTAAAGTCCGCCGCGCCGGCCAAGCGTCTGCCTCTCGTCAAGAAGCCGGATCCGACCACCAAGACCCGCCCGAGCAGCGATCCGTTCGTGTCGCCGATCCGCAATCCTGGGTTCTGAGTTACGCGCTCAAAACCGGCCGACCAAGCTCGCGCCGCCCGCATTCGCACCGACCGCTCCGGGTGCGATGCCGACGCTCGCGTGCGACTCGCTACGGCTTCCGACGATCACGAGCACCGCGCCCACGCCGAGCCCCGCCGCGCCCACCGCGAGCGTGACGTCACCCAGCGTCGTGTAAAGCCTGCCGCGGTCGACGATGCTGCGCGCGCTGTCTGGACAGTTCGCTCGGTCACCGCCGCATTGCTCGTCGAGATCGCTGATCGCGGTGTGGCGTAGATAAAACATGGCGCCCGAGGCAAGCAAGCTCGCGATGCCTGCTCCGCCGACGATGAACCCGGCGGTGCGCATGCTTTGCGATGCCGGGGTGGGCGTCGGGAGCGGAGGGGGAAGTAGGGGCTCGGGTTTGACCGGCTGAAGCTCGAGCTTCACTTCGATCGTGGCTGTCTGTTGTTCGGCGACTCGGAACGATTCCTTGAACGGAAAAAAGCCAGAGGCTACGCCTTCCACCACATGCGGCCCAGGGTCGACGGGCAGCGGGCTGCCCAGCACCGAGTCTCCCAGTGAAACGCCATCGAGCGAGATGGTCGCGGAATCTGCGCCGACTCCGCGCTTCACGATCACGCGCGGCACGCGGGCTCTGAGCGACTCGAGGCGTGCATCCACCTCTTGCCGCACCTGATCTGCCTTTTGGGCCTGCGCATCGGCGCCTGCCAGCTCGTAGTCGCCAAGCGCGGCAACGAGGCGACCTAGACGCTCCTCGCACAGGGCGATGTTGAAGCGGACCTGCGGGGTCGGCTTCACCGCGGCGACTTCCTTCAGCAGCGCGAGCGCGCCGGCCCAATCACCGCCCGTTTGCAGGGCGAGCGCTTGCGCGAATTGCTCCCGCGCTCGTTTGAGGCCGTCACTATCGGCGGTCGGTCCCTGCGCGCGCGCTGTACCGGGAGCTGCGCAAACGCCGCCTAACGAAGCCAGAACCAAGCTGGAACCGACTAGCCAGCGCTTCAGTGACCTAAGGTGCATGCGATCTGTCTCGGCGAGTGACTTGCGGCGACCCGCAACGAGTCAGTGTACCGCTCGCTCCCGCGACGCACAAACGGCGAATGTATAAGCTGGCTCGTGCCGGGTATCCCCCAGGCACGCACGAGGTGCGAGTAGGACGCTACCGGCCACTTCTTTACTCTCCGGTCCGCACGGTGAGCACGGCGCAGGGCGCACGCCTCACGACCTTCTCGGCCACGCTGCCCATGAGCACGTGCGAGAGTCCCGTGCGTCCGTGCGTGCCCATGACCAACAAATCATAGCCCCCGTTCTGCGCGCGTTCGACGATGGCCGTCGCAGGGTCTCCCACCTCGCAGAAGCGATTCGCGATCGCCAGCCCGGCCATCTGGGCATCACTCGCGAACTTGTCTAGCTGCTCGCGGGCGCTCTTGCCCAACCACTCCAAAAGCGGTTGTTCTGCCAAGCCAACGCCTGTCATCACCGCCTCGGGTGCAAGCAACGCGGGCGGGGTCCAGACATACAAGAGGTCGATCGTGGCCGAGAACTTGGTGGTGAACAGCTGCGCTTCCTCCAACAGGCGTAGCGCCGCTCGCGATAAATCGATCGGAACCAAAATCTTGTTCAGCGACAGCATGGGCGTGCTCCCTTCCAACGTTCGAGAGCCTGATCGGACCATGACTCGGCGCTGCGTGCCAAGCGCGTGTCACGCGATAGGACTACTTTTTGGCTAGGTACCGCGGTCAAAGTGCCCCATTCGTCCCTCCCGCTTGGCCTCGGGCGCGACGCCTACGGGCCACGGTCTCGTGCCAGTTTCGGCCTTTTGCCGCGCGATCTCCGCCGGTCTGTGCCGCGCCCTGAAATTCGGCCGACAAAGCTCTTTCGCCGGGCCACGACTTCCGGCAGGATTTTTCCCGTATGGCCAAACGCCCGCACGTGCTCGGAGTGGTTCTCGCTGGTGGTGAAGGAAAGCGGCTTTGGCCGCTCACGCGCGATCGCGCAAAGCCCGCGGTTCCCTTCGGCGCCAACTACCGCATCATCGATTTCGCGCTCAGCAACTTGGTGAACGGCCGCTACCTGCGGATCGCCGTGCTCACCCAATACAAGAGCCATAGCCTCGACCGGCACATCGCCCAGACTTGGCGCATGTCGCCCTTGTTCAACAACTTCGTGATGACCGTGCCGGCCCAGATGCGGCTCGGCCCGCGTTGGTTCGAGGGCTCGGCCGACGCCATCTTCCAAAACCTGAATCTGATTCAAGACGAGAACCCGGACTACATCTGCGTGTTCGGCGCGGATCACATCTACCGCATGGATCCGGAGCAGATCATCGACGCCCACATTCAGTCTGGCGCGAGCGTCACGGTGGCCGCGATTCGCGTGCCCAAAGACGAGGCCTCGCGCTTCGGCGTGATCGTGCCCGGGGCCAATAACCGGATCGCGAGTTTCGTCGAAAAGCCGCAGAATGCCGAGGGGTTACCCGATGACCCGGAGCACGTGTTCGCGTCCATGGGCAACTACGTGTTCAACACCAAAGCTTTGATCGACGCGGTGCATGCGGACGCCGCAAACAAAGACAGCGCGCACGACATGGGCGGTAACATCATCACCGCCATGGTCGATGCGGGTCAGGCTGCCGTGTACGACTTCCACTCGAACAAGGTGCCTGGAGCGACGGAGCGTGACGCGGGCTATTGGCGTGACGTGGGTACCCTGGACGCTTACTACGAAGCGCAGATGGACCTGATCAGCGTGCATCCGATCTTCAACTTGTACAATCACGAGTGGCCCATTCACTCGTCGCTCGGTGCCTTGCCGCCGGCGAAGTTCGTGTTCGATGAAGATCAGCGCCGCGGCATGGCCATCGACTCGATGGTCGCCGCCGGAGTCATCGTCTCGGGGGCGGCGGTGCGCCGTTCGATCCTATCGCCCGGTGTGTCCATTCACTCGCGCGCGAACGTCGAAGACTCGGTGCTGATGCACGGGGTGGACGTGGGCCGCGGTGCAATCATTCGCCGTGCGATTTTGGACAAGAACGTCAAAGTTCCGCCCGGCGCTCGTATCGGTGTCGATCCAGAAGAAGACCGCGCGCGCGGCTTCACCTTCAGCGATAACGGCATCGTCGTGCTCGGCAAAGACGACGTGGTCAGGCTTTGAGTCGCGAGAGAACCGAGCCATGAAAATCTCGCTCTTGAGCCGCGAGTACCCGCCCGAGGTGTACGGCGGAGCTGGCGTGCACGTCGAATACTTGGCGCGTGAGCTCGCGCCGCTGGTCGAACTCGCCGTGCATTGCTTCGGCGCCGAACGCAGTGCGCCCGAGGTCCGGGGCACGTACCAGCCCTGGTCGGCGCTGGACGGTGACGCGCCCGAGCTGGCTGCGCTGCGCACGTTGTCGGTCGACTTGGCGATGGCCAAGGCCGTGCGCGGAACCGAGCTCGTGCACACGCACACTTGGTACGCGAACTTCGCCGGTCACTTGGCCAAGTTGATGTACGGCGTGCCGCACGTGATGACCTCGCACAGCCTGGAGCCATTGAGGCCGTGGAAAGCGGAGCAATTGGGCGGCGGTTACGCGCTCTCGAGCTACTGCGAGAAGACCTCGATCGAAGCCGCCGACGCCGTGATTGCGGTGTCCGCGGGCATGCGTAAAGACATCTTGGCGGCTTATCCGGCTGTCGATGCGGATCGCGTGCACGTCATCTACAACGGTATCGATCCAGCGCAATTCAAACCCGATCCGAAGACGGACGTGCTGCAGCGCGAGGGCATCGACTCGGGCCGACCGTACGTGGTCTTCGTCGGCCGCGTGACCCGCCAGAAGGGCATCGTGCACCTGCTCGAAGCGGCGCGCTATTTCGCGCCCGAGGTCCAGTTAGTGCTGTGCGCGGGTGATGCCGACACCAAAGAGATGGGGGCGGAGGTGCGTGCTCTGGTCGGCGAGCTCGAGCGCTCGCGCGGCCCCGTGCGGTGGATCGAGAAGATGTTGCCACGCCCGGATTTGATCCAGGTGCTCAGTCACGCGCGCGCCTTCGTGTGTCCTTCGATCTACGAACCCTTCGGGATCGTCAATCTCGAGGCGATGGCGTGCGGCGCGCCGGTCGTCGCCTCGGCCGTCGGTGGTATCCCCGAGGTCGTCGACGACGGCAAGACCGGCTACCTGGTCCACTTCGAGCCCGACGGCACGCCGCTCGGTGCCCCCAAGGATCGAGTCGCCTTCGCGCGGGCGTTCGCGGCGCGCGTGAACGAGCTGGTGGCCGACCCAACGCTGGCCGCCGCCTTCGGCAAAGCGGGCCGCGCCCGCGTCGAAGCCACCTTCAGCTGGTCCGCAATCGCCAAGCAAACCGCGGACTTGTACCGCAGCCTGCGACGCTGAACCGCCCCAGCGTGCCAAATTGCCTCCGCGAAAAGCCCGGTAATTAGCCACATTCGGGCGGCGATCCTGGCTGCCGCGGAAAACGGTCACTCGGCCCAGCTCCTGCATTGGGTGAGGGGTGATTCGGCTTGGTAGTGCTTGGAAACGACTCGGCAGGTCCGGTGCCCGCGAGCCGCGTGGGCGTCTCCCGCGTTGGCTTTTGGTCGTGTTCTTCACGTTGGCCGGGGTCGAATTGCTCTACCTGGTAGCCGCAAATCTTTTCTTGAACCTCGGCGTTTTGCCGATGGTGTTCGAGAGCACGAGCCAGGTCAAGGCGACCATTGCCAGTGGCTGGAGCGTCTGGCCTGGACGCGTGCACGTGCGGAACGCGCGCCTGATCTTTCAAGACAAGAACTTGCAGTTCTCGATAGACATGGCTCACGGCTCTCTAACGGTGCACTTGAGCGAGCTTTTGCAGCGACGGTTTCATGCTTCGCACTTGCGCGGGGAGGGCATCGCCTTCCGGATGCGCAATCGCATCGAGCCATGGGACAAGCACGAGCCGTTCGTCGGTACTTTGCCGCCGATTCCAGAGTTCCCGGCGCCCGCCGTGCTCGAGGCATACGTGCCCGAAGCGCCCATCAGCGACGCGGAGTACAACCTGTGGATCGTCCACTTCGACGACGTGGATGTGGGCGTGTCGGAGCTGTGGGCCCAGTCGTTTCGTTATCGGGGCAAGGGCCGCGCGCGCGGGGCGTTTCAACTGACGCCCGCGCGCAGCGTATGGGTCGGTCCGGCTTCACTCGACCTCGAACCAGGCTTGCTGTCGGCGGGCAGTTACCGCGTTGCACCCGGATTTCGCGGCCATATCGAGTGCACGGTGTATCCGTTCGATGTGCGGCCGGTGCACGGCGTGGAGCCCTTTGCGTTCATCTCGATGCTCGTGCGCATGAACGCGCCCGCGTTCGATCCTCAGTTTTACGCATTGTTCGCGGGCGAACCCGCGCCGCGCGTATCCTCCGCCAGCGGCTCGCTCCAGATCGCGGTCGAGACGCGGCGCGGCGTGCTCACGCCAGAAAGCCGAGTCGATCTCGTCCAGCGAGGGTTCGAGCTACGCGCGCCGCAGGCTGAGCTCGACGCGGAGCAGCTCGAGCTGCATGCGGCGGTGGACGGACGAGTCGCGAGCTACGCCACACTGACGATCGAGCGCGGGACCTTGCGCGAGCCAATCGCGCCCGGCTATGCGCCGCTCATCGAGCGCTTGTCGGTCAGCGTGTCCAGCGACAACCGCGACGTCTCGAAGAACTTCGGCTTGAAGGAGGCGCGTTTGAATGAAGCGCGGCTAACCGTAGGTGACGCCAGTTGGCTCAACCGGTGGCTCAAAGGCCCGAGCTTCGCGCTGACGAGCGGAGCGATTTCGCTGCACGCACGAGGTCGCTACGCGGATTCGCTGATCGATGGCGACGCGCAAATCGAAAGCGATGGAGTTAGCGCGACCCTGGGCGTAAAGCGGCTGGCCTATGCAGGCGGGCTCGCCGTACAGGTGGAACGTGCCGACCCAGAGCGCTTCACGGGCAAACTAACTGCCGACCTGAGCGGCCGCTCATTGCGCGCGGACATGGGCGACGGTTCCGGCGAGATCAAACTCGCCGGCCTGCAAGCGCACGTACTCGCGCGTCGTGACGCACAGGGCAATATGTTCGACGGGCAGGCCAAGCTTTGGAACTTCAGCTCGTCCAACTCGGGGTTCGTGGTTCGCGCCCCCGAGCTGAAGGCGGCGGCCTACTCGGAGCGAGCATCGGATGGCGTCCAGCGGACGCGGTTCACGGCGGAAATACCGGCCCTCAGCGCCGAAGGTCGCGGCGCGCGGTTAACGACGGCCGCCACGGCTCGTGGCACGCTCGCCCAACAAAAGAATCGACCGGAAAAGAGTCTCGAAGTTTGGGCCACTCTGAAGGCACCGCGGGCGGTGCTCGGCGCAAACCCCGTGAAGACAGCCGCGACCCCGCGCGTCGATCTGCACGCAGCGCTGCGCACCGACGCTTTGGGGGCGCTGAGCGGCACGTTCGGCCTGTCGCCGGCGGCCTGGGTCGTCGAGGCGGGCAACATGCGCTTCTCGGGCAAGTCTGCGCTGGCGGCCCGCTTTGCGGCGCTGGACTTGGCGCGCCACAGCGGTGACGCAAGCGCGCGGCTCACTTCGACCGGCGTTACGCTCGGGGACACCAAGCAGAACGCAGACTGTCCTTGGTCCCGCGTCGAGTCTCTGCAGCTGGACGGCGCGGCGAAGCTTCTGGCGCGCGGTTCGACTTCACTGTCGATGACCGGCGAACTCAAGCAAACCGAGCTGAATTGGGGCGATTTCCTGACGCGCGCGGACATCGGCTTGAACGGCCGCTTCGAGCAGGGGTTGGTCGCGAGCGAGGCTGACGGCTCGTTCGACGTGACGCTGCGCAACGCAAGTTTGCAAAGCGGAGGCGGTGGCGACAAGGGTTGGGCGGCCAACGTGCCCACGCTCGGGGTTCACGCCGTCTTGGCGCGCAAAGCGGGCAAGCTCTCCGGTAGCGCGCGCCTGGACGCGCCGGCCGCGCGTGGGCGGATTGGAGCCACGCGCTTGAGCACGGATCTGAGCGCTGACTTCAAAGTAGACACCTTGGACTTGAAAGCGAGCACCGCGCATGGCTCTGGAGCCGTGCACGTGCGCAACGCGGCTTTGCCCAATGTGCCCGAGCCGGTCTCCGACTGGTGGGCGGACATCAAGCTCGACTCGCTGTTCGGTCGCGCGGAAAAGAATCTCGAGCTCGGCGGCACGTTCCGCGCCGAACTGCGCGACGCGACACCAGGGCTCGCCGTACTCGCATCTCAAGGATCGTTACCCAAGTGGGTTGCCAGCGCTTTTCCATTGCGTGGCTTGTCCGTGACCGGGTCGATGGCGCGGCGCTGCCGCTTGACCGACATCCACTTGGTGCAATTGGCGGGCGGTCCCGCGCTGGCGCGCGGTCGTCTGCAAAGCTTGCCGGATGGCTTTCAAGGCGCGCTCTTGCTGCGCCTGTCCGGTTTTCAGGCGGTTTCTGCGGGTCTCGATTTCGACGCGCAGCACACGAATTTCGGGCTGTTCAACGGCGACGAATGGCTTTCGCGCTTCGAACGCAGCTTCGATCGCAAATCCGACAACGCGGTCAAGCTCGCATGCCCGCCGGACCCGAGCACGTGCACGGAACCGGAAGCCGTCAGCGTCGCCGCCAGTGACGCGCCCTGAGCCGAGAACCTGCATAATTTCCCGATGCGGCCCGCAGTTCCCAGCCGCGGTCGGATTTCGAGACTCAGTCGCGTGCGGCTTCGCTAGAGTCCTGCCCGACCATGTCTGGCTCGCAGACCTCAACGGCGGTTCGTCGACACTGCCGCCCCGTCGTTCGGGTGACGGCGCTCGTTTTCGCCATCGGCGCGTATCCTGGCATCGCGCTGGCCGATCCTCCGCTCGAGCTTGGGCCGCCAGTCAGCGAGCCGGCGCCGATTACCGCTTATGTGATCGGAGCCCTTGGTTTGTCGGGCATCTCGGTGGCAGGCGTGACGGGGTTCCTGGCCATGAACCAACAAGGAATTGCCGAGGATCACTGTAGCCCCACCCTGCGCGTCTGCGACGGCGCGGGCCGGCAAGCAAACGAGACTGGACGCACCCTGCGTGACATCAGCACCGCAGCGTGGATCGTGGGCGGCATTGGCGTTGGGCTGAGCGCTTACCTGCTCTTGACCGCGCCCAGCCGGCCGAACCAAGTCGCGCTCTCCGTAACCGTCGACGGCGCCCAACCCAAAGCGGCCTTGGTGGCACATTTCTGAGGTGGAGCCGTGCTTCGCGGTAAAGCGTTCAAGTGGTGGTCGGGCGTGTGCGGTGTGTGCGCCCTGGGTTGCGTGAAGGGTTGCGTGCTTTCGTTCCACGACTACCCAGAAGCGGACCTGTGCGCGGCGAGCCGTGACGCCGGGATTCCGCCGAACACCGCGCCGGATCCCGCACTACGTGGCTGTGAAGCAGGTGCACCGGCCCCGGTCGACCCGAATGCGGAACAAGGCGGCGCTGCCGGAATGACAGGAGAGCCATGAGCGAGCGCACGCTTCTCTCACTACGCGCGCTCGCAAGCGCGCTGCTCTTGCTGTTGCTTTCCGCGACCAGCGCGTGCGCCATCGTGCCGCAAAACCGGCGCCAACATTTGGCCGACCCGACCATGCCCGCGCAAGACGACGCGCTCGAACGGCGCGCCATGCGAAAGTTCCACAATACGCGTGAAGGCGCGGCGGGTGCGGATGGAAAGCCCGCAGGTGGCGGTTGTGGTTGCGGCAACTGACGGGCAGGCGCGCGTGAAGCGAGGGCTCGCTGCGTTCGCGTTCGCGCTCGGCTCGCTGGGCACGCTGGCCCATGCGGATCCGGCGAGCGATGCCGCCATTCTCGGTCGAGCGAGCGAAGGCGCGCGCATCGACGAGTTTCGCTTGCGCCTGACGAGCTATTCCCAAGACGGGCGTGGCTACCAATCCCAGGCCGGATCGCTCACGGGACCAGGCAGTGAACGCGCGCTGATCGTGCAACCACTGATGCTAGTCGGGGTCCGGCAGAGTGCTCGAATCCATCACGAAGTAGTGATTCCCGTAGACATCGTGAGCGCCGCGTCCGCCAACGCGCTCGACGTCATCTCGCACGCCTCCGCGGTGAATGAAGCCGTGGGCGTCGAAGTGACGAGTCGCTTCGACGTGACCGACGATGACCAGCTGACGTCGAATATCACCTGGCACCAAGAAGAACCGTTCGGCTCTGGTTCATTCGGCCTCGGCTATAGCCGCGCTCTAGCGGACGACAACGCGGTGCTCGGGGTCTCCGCACAAGCCACGTTCGACCGCTTCGACTACCTACAACCGAACGGCGAACGGCACGGTCGGCGAAATCGCTCGGCGCTCAACGGCAATCTGAATTTCTCGCAGCTGCTCTCGCCGACGACGGTGTTCGATGGCAGCTACGGACTCACCTTTCAGCAGGGGTTGCTGGAGACGAGCTATAACTCCGTTCCGGTCGCTGGTGGAATGAGCCGCACGGGTGAGGTGTTTCCGCATTCACGCACGCGGCACGCCGTTCAGGCGCGCGTCGCGCAGCACATTCCCCAGAGCCGCACCACGCTGCGCGCGGCATATCGCTACTATTGGGATACCTTCGAGCTCAGTGCGCACACCGCCGAGGTCGAACTGCATCAGTACTTGTTGCCGCGCCTGATCGCGCGCGGCTCGTTCCGCTACTATACGCAGACTGGCGTCGACTTTTTCACGACCGCGTTCACCGGCCCAGAGAGCCTGTTTCGGCCGCGCACGGCCGACTCGGACTTGGCCGAATTTCGCGCGCGAGAGTACGGCTTGAAGTTGGTTTGGCTGGCGCGCGGCCAGACCGCGCTGGACGTCGGCTATTTTCACTATGCGCGGGACAACGGACTGTACGCCAATGTCCTCTCCTTCGGCTATGGGGGTCGCTTTTGATGCGTCGCGGTTTTTGCATTGCGCTGTGCGCGGTTGGTTGCGCGGGGACACCGGCATCTGCGCCGCGCACGAGCGCGGACGCCCTGCCCGGTGTCGCCATCACGCCGCTCGATGGCCAAGCGGAGTCCGCGCGCAGCCTGCTCGCCGGTTCCGTCGCGGTGATTGATCTGTGGGCCACGTGGTGCACCGCGTGCGAACAAGAGCGCCCCAAGCTGGAGCGGCTGCACTCGGCTTATGCCGCGCAGGGCCTGCGCGTGATTGCCCTCGACGTGGGCGAATCGCCGAGCGTGGTCCGCGCTTACTTGAACGAGAATCGCATCTCTTACCCGGTCTACCTCGACCCAGAATTTCGCATGGCGGACGCCCTCGGTGAGAAACGGTTGCCGGCGATTTTGATCGTCGACCGAGCCGGCCGCATCGTTCATCGCTCGCCTCGGTTGGACGCGCCCGCTTTGGCCAGCATCAAATCCCAGCTGGTTTCGAGGCCCTAGACGCCGCCGCTGGGGGCTCGACTTTCGTGATAGAAAACGGCCGCATGAAGCGTCTCTTCTGGTCACTCGGACTGTGTCTTTCCGCCTGTGGCGGCTCCCAAGCAACGAAGCCCGCCGAGCCCGTCGCGTCTACGGCTTCGGAGGCGGCACCAGCCGCTGCCGAGACGCCGAGCGGGGAAGCCAAAGCGCTCGCGAAAGACGAGCCGGTCACCGTGCCCACCCAATGCGTCAAGTCGGGCCGCTTCTGCCTGCCCGATCAAAAGTTCAGCAAGCGCATGTGCAACGCGGGGTCGCCCTCGCTGGCGCTTTACCTCTTCGGCAATGGCTTCGGCTATACGCGCGGCTACCTCACGCGCAAGACGCAAGCGTGGAATGCGGCCGGCGGTGCATCGGACAATTCTTTCCTCGAGTTCGACGAAGAAGTGCTGCTTTTGGTCGAGCGCGGCGGAGACAAAAGCGGCATGCAAGTCAGCGGTGCCGGCGGCGGTTACGAAGCACTCCGCTGGAATGGCCTGTGTGTGACCTTGGCCAAAGAAGAGGTCACGCTCGACAAACCGCCGACTCCCAAGGCGGCCAAGGTCGAGTGGCGCTTCCTCGACGACAACGTGCAAGCGGCACTTAGGGAAGAGCCCGCGATCAACGCGGCGGTGGTCAAGCGGCGCCAGGAGTGCAAGGGCGCGGTCAGCGGTGACGTCTCCCTCACGTGCGTCAAAGCCGACGACAAGCTGACGCAGGTTCTCGTAGATTACCTGCGAAAAGGCGGCAAAGTGCCGGTCCCGAGCAAGCTGCCCGAGTGAAGCTCAGCGCTTGTCGGGGTCGAGCCAGACACTGCCCAGTTGCCACGTGTCCAGCGCCTCGAACTCCGGGCTGCGCGCACCCGAGACGCGCACGTCCCCGATGATGCCGAGCGAAAGCGTGCGCGTCGCATCCAAGACCGAGTTCAGGTTTCTGGGGGGGCGCCGCGCTAGCGCCGGGTCGACCGCCGCTAGCAGCGCTTGCGCCGAGTGAGTCGCGTCACTGTTTGCCGCGCGTACGAAGTCCAAGAGCAGGCCGAAGCGCCGCGAGCGCCGCGCTTCGAGCCAAGCGGTGCGCGCTAGGGGGGTGGCGCGCACCGTGTTGCCGTCGGAGCTCAAGAGCGGCTCCAATGCCCGCGCGAGTTCGACCATGTGGGGAGAATCTTCGCTGACCAGAAGCGAGGTGGGCCCGCCGCCCCAACGCGTACTTTGGCCTGCACCGGGTAGTGCGCGAACTCCGAAGCGTGAGAGGGCCGCGCTGGGCAGCCCAGCTGCGAGCTGCTGCGCGATGCCGGGCGCGCCCCAACTCTTGGCATCGAGCCCCGTTCTGAGCACGATCCAGCCGAAAACAGGCCCCTCCAGCGGCAGCGCGCCGGCCTTGGCGCGGTATAGCCCGTTGCCCAGCCAGCCCACGTCGACCTGACCCGTCTCGAAGGCACGCAGCGCATCGGCCAAATCAGTCGCTCTTGCGAGCTCGACGCGATCGAGGAACGCGGCCCCGCGCGCCGCGTTCTCGTTGCGCGACAGACTGAGCGCGCCGGGCGTGAGCGTGGCCTTGAAGGCGCCCGTGCCGTCGGGCACCGCGGGCGAGAACGCGCGCGGCACCAGCGCCGTGAGCGGATTGGCCAGCGCGCGCGCCAACGCTTCTGGGGTCGCGTCCGGCACGAGCACCGAGAGTCGATCCTTGCCGTCGCTCGTGGGCAGGCGGAACGCGCTCAGCACGGCGGCTCCGCCCAGCGCCAAACTTCGCTTCCAAGTGAAGACGAGATCCGCCGCGAGCAGCGACTTGCCGCGCGCGCTGAGCAGCTCTGGTCGGAGCGTGACGCGCGAGCCGCTGCTGGTGCGTTCGGGCAACGCGCTGGCGAGGGCAGGGTAGGGCTTGCCACTCGCGTCGAGCGCATACAACGGATCGGCGATCGCGGGCGCGAACAACGCGGACAACGGGTCGTCGAGCGCGTGCGGGTCGATACCGCCGAAATGCAGCGGTAAACGTAGCCGCAGCACGCCTGCGCTGGG
>Ga0247740_1000063_pt1 | contig 50786 bp, 48 predicted proteins | sample UWRJL148409B2_FD_180942 | JGI IMG/M metagenome (GOLD analysis project Ga0247740, IMG submission 180942) | Plant litter microbial communities from Arlington Agricultural Research Station in Wisconsin, United States - UWRJ-L148-409B-2 | ecosystem: Environmental > Terrestrial > Plant litter >...
GGAGATCGTCGTAGCAGGCAGCCACCTATGACGATCGGTCAGACTTCAGCAGGTCGGCCGGGCATCCAGTTCAGCACGGGCGCTCAAGTGGTTGGCACTTCGAATGGTGCGCAGCTCAACAACGCTGCAGGCAATGGGCAGGTGTACGCCAACGACACCGTGGGCATGCAACGCGGTTCGAAGTCCGTCGAAGTGACGAGCCTTGGCGTGACCGTCTCCCAGCCGTTCAAGATCCAGTCGCTGCCGATCGCACCAGCCGGCACGACCGTCTACATGGTCGTCTCCGACTCCAGCGGAAACCTTTACCGGAAGAACGTTGCGGCATGAGGCGGATCGCCTTCTTGGGCAGGCGCTGTTTAGGAGGTGCTACTTGCCGCCGGACACGCTAAGAACCTCTTCCGCTTGCACGTCGAGCTCAATCGCGTTATCTCCGAAGCCTCTGGACGTGAGGTGTACGTCGAAGCGCTTGAATGCCAGGTCGATGAACTCCCCTAGCGAGCCTTTCCAATCGACTCGAAACTGAGTTACTGGAATAGCACCACCTCGTTCGCCGGCCCTCTCGATCCAACGTTCGAAGCTATCGATGTGCAGCTCGATACGATTGGCGGCGTATATCGAAATCGATACGTGCCCCCGGCTCTGATAGAGGGAGTAGCTCAGTATTGACCAATCGTTGGTGTCGAGACCTATTGCGACTTGAAGGCTTTCCGTGTTCAAGCGATGGTCAGACCTGTCTGCGGCTGAAGTGCCCACGAGGTCGTTGTATTGAACAGAGGCGGGACCGAGGAGATTCTCTGACATGGGGGAAGCCTAGGCTGGCGAAGATCCGTTCGCCTGATTTTCCTCAATGCCAGTGCGGGCCTCGTTTGCGGTTATCGCCTATAGAGTTCGGAGATGGACGTCTTCGCTCTCGCGTTATGGTCACTTCTCACCGAATACGCGGTACCCGTGGCAGCGATATTCATCGCCTTTCTCGGCGTGGTGGCGAGTTCCGCGGTTGCTTTCCTCGCTTATCAAACTTCGAAGCGAGCCACCGAGATTGCTAAAGAAGGTCTTGAAGCGGCCAACCGCGAATCGGAGGGCGCGCGACGGGCTTCTCTCGACGCCCGGCTTAGCGCGGTGATTTCCGCCATTCCGAAGCGTATGCAGGAATTGACTACGCACGCCGTGGCCTTGGAGCGTTATCAAGATGAGCAATTCGAGGGCGGAGATCCAGACTTGGAAGAACCATCGGTCCCTCCGCCCTACGAGCTTCACGTTCTGCTCGAATCGGCGCGAATGATCGCCAAGTCAGATGTTGAGCGACGCGTACTCGCCGCTCTTGCCGATTGCTTCTACGCGATCTTGGAACTACAGCCAATGCCGCATAGAGCGCGGTTGTCTCATCTCCCAGAAATGATCAGACAGTGGCGCGACGGCAGTTGGTCTGATGACATCGCACTTACGCGATTCGCCACGTTTGCGCAGCAGGCTTGGGACAAGACTGGCGTAACGGTTCCCCCACCATTTAGGCACTTCTAATACAGGGCCGGCCTTACGCTCGAGCCTTTGCAGCAGGACTGTCTATCGCTGCTGAGCGCCCGTCCACCCGATGAATGGCACACCTTTCCAACCGCGTGTCTGCACGTACCAAAGGTTGGACCCGCGGGTCGCCGCACGAAGGTTCCCGTGATACCCAATTAGTTTCCTGTCGGCGCTCTCAGGCGCGTAGGTGACAACTCTGTAGCCGCGTTCGCCCCGAACCTCAAGAAGCCTTACAACGGCGTATGGCTCGTCTAGTGGGTCGGGCATCCACCATTCACCCGCAGCGACCTCGATCGCATTGAGTAGCGGGTGCCAGTCGGCCAAAATTGCTCCAAGATTTGAAGCAGCCGGCCCCGCGAATTGAACTCGATCACGCCGTGACGCAGAAGCTCGGACTGTAGTTTCCAGCCTTAACGAGAAAAGAGCCAGCGCAAGCGCTGACCCTCTTCACAAATTTAGAACCGTTGGCTCTGCATCTACGATACCACTATGGCTGCCGGTTGCAAGTTTTCCAATGATGAGATGATTCTTGCGAGATTGGTTGAGTTTTTCGACGAAAATTCAGGCTGGCACAGAGGCCTTTGGCAAGTCGGGTCGGTGCTCGCGCTTCGTGAAGTTGTTGAGTCCGCTGAAGCGAGCTGGACCGGAGCGCTTTCTAATGACGCGATGAATGACTTCATCAAGAATGCCAAGCGGCTTTTGAGCCGCGACCGGGCAGCAGCGGGACTCGTGGAACCGATCGAGGCCGCGATGACATTACTGCCCTCCAAAAAAGTGGAGGAGAGTCGACCCGCGCTTATTGCGCTGAAGGAGCTAATCCACCGACTAGATAGCGGGTACCTCTGGCGATGGGGAGAGGCTCTGACTCAGGTGCCACCAACAACGCTAGAGATTGAGACAACAGCTAGGTTGATCGCCGCGGATTTGTTGGACTGCGGGTTCCACCCCGCTCATCTTGCCAAATGGATAGAAAAACGAGCCGGACAAGAGGAGAAGTCGCTACTCGAAATTCTGCGGGATGGGCAGAAGATGAAGCACGAAGGCGTAATAGATTACGACTTCCTGATCGCATTCACTGAGATCCCCGAAAAGGCGCTTGCTGCCTTCGAGAACGACGCAATCAAAGTCGGCGAGTTTCAGCGCGTGTATTCGACAGCGACCAACTCGCTCAACATGGGCTCAATCGACCCTGTTAAGGGCGCTGCGAAAATTAGTACACGCGCAAGAGATCCCTTTTCCGCTGTAGAGAATGTTCTGCAATGGCTCAAACGCTATGAAACTCGAGTTCGTATCTCGTCCGGCGAGGAACTGACTTTTGACACCCGTGTAATCGACGTCAATGCGCTCAAGATCCGAGAACTTCCGGTCGGGAAATTGCTGCAACTCTCTTCAATCGAGAAGCATTTAGTATTTAGACCCAATGCGCCCAACGCGACGGTTCTCGCTCAGATCGATGATGCCCTGGCGCTGCTCGCACCACACCTGCAGACGACTCCCGGTGTGTCCGTAGCCTCCCTATGGGCGGCTGCCGAAGGACTCCTTGGGAGTAGTGAAACTTCTGGCGCTTCCGTGGCTACACGATTGGCCGAAATCGTTGCATGTAGCTTCCCACGCGACGAAATTCACACTCTTGCTCGCAAATGGCGTCGGAATGGAAACGGTGCACTCCATGATGATCTTCGAAGACATTGGAAGAGCTATTTCATAAACGCTGCCTTCGTCGCGGGAATCGCAGCTAACGGCGACCCGGGTTTTGACGACGCGGCAGACTCCGCTGCCGTTATCCGCGTCCAATCTGCTCTAGCCTCGCCGCAAATTCAGGTGGCCACCATTCGAGACTATTTAGACTCGGCGTTTCGGCGGCTGTATTACCAACGGAACTACATCATGCACGCAGCAAAATTTGATTCCGTTTCTTTGGTCCGCGCAACAGAGATGTCTCCTGTCCTAGTAGCGGCGGGTCTCGAACAAATCATCAATGCTCAAACGCAGGGACACTGGGTTTCACCTGGATCGCTTGCAGCCCGCGCCCGGAACGAAATATCGCTATTAGGAGGGCCTGCCGCCAAACCAATCTTCACGCTGCTGTCGAGCTAGGAGCGACCGCGTGGCCGTCTACGTGCGGGCGACCCGACAAGACGGGCACCACCAATAAGGGCACTGCTCTGTACCTGCGACCTCAAGCCGCGTCAGACACTCAGGACAGTTCGGGGCTGTCATCGTGGGCCAATTCGGCAGGCTACTCGCGAGATTGATGGCGCGCTAGCCGGAGCGAGCATTGCGACCGGCAGATAGCGTTTTGGACAAGAGCCCCTGCGCGTGAAGATGTCAGATACCTCCGCGGCGCAGAGGCTCCGCCCCTTGTGTGTTGCTAGTGCCGCTTTGCGAACTCCCGCAACGCAGAGACTTGCGGGAGCTGAAGGACCATCTTGCCTCGATCTCGCTCGACGCCGCCAACGAAGAACGAGTCGCCGACTATTGCGTCCAGTATCGACGCGTAATTCGCAGCCTTGGACGCGGAAACGAAACCTATCTTCCGAGGACCGCTGAATACGGCGATCGCGTTCGCATCGTGCCGATTCAATGGTTCTCGGACTAGACGGTAGACGTCATCCATCTGCTCCCACTTGTTGTCGACGTAGTAGGAATAGCCTTGGATACCAAAATCGCTTGCAGGTAGATGCCGAAGATCCACCGTCCGTGACTTGGAGAAGTCCCGGGTCTCGATGGTCACGGTCATGCCCTGGCGTTGAACTTTACGGATACCGAACTCGGGGTGGACAACTGGCTGCCGTTTCGGTGCCGTGGCTTGCCGGCTCTGAAGTGGCTTGCTCGGAGTTGTCGTGCGCGTTGAAACCGCAGCGCTGTCTTTCAGGTACTGCCTGATACTCGAAAATAAGCCGACCATGGTGCCCCAATTGTTGAGTGAGGTTAGCGCGCAATCGTCAATAACTGAGGAAGCCGCTAGTCTCGCCGCATGAATGCCGACACTTGCGCCGTCCTTGCTGGCGTCTTTCCACTCGTTTTGATTACTACCGTGATCGAGTCTCGAGCGGTGCACTTCAACCTTCGGAGTCGAAGGCTTTTTCGGTGGTCAACCTACGCCGGAATGGCCACGAGCATCGTGGGAATTGCCACCGCAGTGGTCGGGGTGAGCCGGGGCGGATATTCCATTTCCGAGTCGCTGGCGGTGTGGCCGCTTTTCTGGATCGCCCTGGCAGCGCTGGCTTTGTCGGTCCTGGGGATCGCCGCCACACTCGAGAACGAGGACGACGCGCAGCTCGCAAGACGGAAAAAGAAGGCAAAGCGCGCCAAAGCCAAGAATTGAAGCAGGCAGCATCCAAGAACGGAACGCAACTTTACTGGTTGGGAGAACTTATGCGAGAAATGTCGACATCGGACTTCGGGATCGACGAGCCGACATGAACGGCCTCCGCATAGAGTTCGCACCGGTTCTCATGACCCGCGAGACAGCGGCCTATTACATCGACGGATCTCTCCGCGATTTAGACCGCCTCCGCGAGCAGAAGAAGAAGATCACGCCTGTCGGAGAAGGGCGACGAGTCAAATACCGCAAGTCAGAGCTCGACGCTTGGATCGAGTCCCTTCCTGAACGTGCCGCCACCCGAGACCAAGCCAGGTACTGACCGCGGGGATCGCCAACTTGTTCACTGCACGCACATCCCCGGGGCAGTGCTCCATGATAGTTTCATGCCTTCAGGACGCGGACTGGCCATCAAAAAGGGCGACATCTGGGCCTTTCGCGAGAAAGAGCGATTCCCTCTAGTAGCCGTTCAAATCGTGAATCAGCCCGCACGATACGAGCACCCGATCACCATCCGACTCGTTGACGCTCCTGAGCGTGGATTGATTAGTGTGCTGCGGGCAAAGCTGCCCTGTCGGTGGGACGACGTAGAGGCTTACCTGAAGACCCATCGGGACGTGCCGCGATCGTTCCCCATCACCGAACCAAGACCGACACCTGACAGTATCCACGACGGGTTGGCCGACGCCGCGAAGGATCTCTTCTCGATGGGAGAGCAGACCCTCAGGCGGATTATCCGTGAGGAACTCGTGCGTGTGGTCGGCACGCCCAAGCTGGCATTGAACTACCAAGAGGCGGCGGCTGCAACCGGCTACAGCGCCAGCGTGCTGCGCATCGCCGTACGCCGCGGAGATCTAACGCCCGTTTACGCGAACGCGAAGCCGGTTTTTCTTGTGTCTGAACTGCAGGAGTGGCTAAAGGCGCTGCCAGTGGACAAGCCGGGGCCGTTGTAAACCGGTCGGCTCGTCGCGTACCGATGGGGCGACGAGGGCGGATGGCGTTTGCCCACGTTTTGCCCACAATCGATGAGATTCAACGCAATCTAAACGGCACGTAGAGACCGAACAACGAGGTATTTCCGGGGATGTTTCAAAAGTTTCCCGCCGATTCAACGTTTCCGCACGGGTTCAAATCCCACCGGTTCCGCCAGAGGGCTCCTCGCGAATCTTGTCAAAGGTATTCGCGTATCTAGAGCCCCAAATGAAAAAGCCACCGGATCTCCGGTGGCTTTTTTCATTTCCCTGACTCGCGTGACCTTGAACGCCTAGACCGACGCGCATATCAAGCCCTCGCCCGCCTAGTTTCCGTTTTTCGGGCGCACGAAAACTTCCCCTCCTCTCTTCCTGCAATTTCGACGACCCCAGGACCTGAGCAGCGGGCAGCCCAAGCAGAAACCTTCAGAGCTCGGAAATGCTCGCACTGGAGGAGCAGGTGCTGAATGGCGAAGTCGTTCTGGGCGGTTCATACGAACTGCTTTCCTAGCTGACAAGATCGTTGTTCGACATTGACGAAACAGGGGATGCCATCGAAGTGATGACATCTCTGGTTCGAGATGTCCATGAATACTTCTCGTCGGAAGTGGCGCTCATGGCAGCCTGGGTCGAATCGCCGGAAAGCATATGCGTCGTATACCGGCGCCGAATCCATCCAGACCAAGCTTGGGGGCGGCGATTCCGATTTCCCCCGCACGCGACGGCAGGGAGCCCAGGGTCTTCCGGGGCCGCGTTTGCGGAATTCTTGACCGAACCCATTGGCGCAGGATCAGACACTGCACAACGGGATAGGTCGGGTGGGACCTGGCTGCTGCCGGCGGGTGCGTTTCTTCCGACTTCCCCTTACGCGTAAGAATCTCTCGGTTCGCGCCCGGCCTGGAGGGCCACTGTCGTCGCACAGTTCCATGAGGACATGACGGACATACTGAAGACGTTTGATGATGGTTCAGTCAAGATGCCGGGCCGTGCCGGAACCGTCGCTCTACCTCAGTTCTCGTCGAAGCGACATCAGGGGCCTGGCTCGCGTCTGCTAGTGGTCGGGCGCGGCAATCGAGATCACATTTCGGGTGCAAAGGGCGCGAAGTGTCATCGGGAGGCAAACGGCTGGGTCTAGCGACTGCGGACGGCGGGTCGCAACGGTGCCACGCTCACGTGTCGAACGGGCTGTAGCAGTGCCCATCGAGTAGCGGCTAATCGAGTAATCCTTGACTAAATGATGAGCAGTGCTTAGCGTTTTGGGTGTTCAGTAAAACCGACTATGTGAGGAAACCGAATATGGGAATCGCAATGCTCGCTGAAAGAGATCTGTCCGTGGAAGACGCGGTGAACGCTCGTTTCGCCTCGATCAACGAAGGGTTCATTAACTCTCACAACGAACCCGCCATGACGACGCCGACGGTCGTCGCGGTACAAACGCTTGTCGTCGGAAGCACCATCTGCCTCATCTGCTAGTCCACGGCAACGAGAAACTGGCATCGGACGAGGAGTAGATCATCACCCGTACAACTGCCACCTGGACACCGGAGAGTCGACGGAATGACATCGACTCTTCGGTGTACTGGGTTCAAGCCCCCGCCGCCGTGGGCCGGCTCCTCGGAGCATTCGAGGCCTTCGCCGCCCTACGCCACTATCGCGCCGACGGAATCCTCCAAGGCCGTTCGTCGCGAAGGCCCAAGAGCGTTCTCCCCGTGGGGGTGCGGAAAGCGCTGGACAGCGCTGGCGGCGCCATGGCCGTCGAGGGTCTCACCATTGTCGGTGCCGCGCTCATCCTTACCGGACGTCGTCGCCGCGGCCAACAGGTGGTCGGATCGGGACTAATGTTCCTGTCGAAGAAACTGTCCGAGCTTCGAAACCCGTTCGGCGGCGACGGCGCCGACCAGATGTCCGATGTGATCTCCGGTTATCGGGTGATGACCGCGGCGATCCCCGATCGGGTCGTCGGCGACGACCTGTTCCTCCGCGCGGTGAACGCGCAAGTCGTCGTGTCCTACCTCGCCTCCGGTCTCGCAAAAGCGATCTCGTCCACGTGGCGGTCCGGCGACGCCATCGACTTGGTGCTCAGTACGAAGCTGTACGGCGGGAGCGGAACTGCGCGACTCATCCGCAGATACCCGTTCACAGGACGACTGCTTTCCTGGACCACGATCGGGTGGGAGACCGCGTTCCCGATCGTCTACCTTCTTTCGCCGACATCGGCGCGATACCTCCTCCACCTGGTCAAGGCTTTCCATCTCGGAATCGCCGTGACGATGGGGTTGCCCCGGTTCTTCTGGGCGTTCAGCTCATCCCACGCAGCAGTCGAATACGTGCTGAGGGAACGAGGACGCCGATGACTAAATTCGAATCGGCTACAGCCGGAGCGTTGGCGGCAACGCTGCTGGTGAGCGCAACGATGGCGTACGCCCGCGGCGAGGAGGAATTCTCCCGGCGAGCCGGGCTCAAAGGCACGAGCATCGCCGTGGACAGCGAAGGTCGCAACATCGAGTACACCTTCTCCACCCCGACAGCAGGAACCGCAAAGACGACGCTGGTCTTGGAGAATGGACTCGGATCACCGCTGGAGAGCTGGGACTGGATCGTCTTCCTGCTCAAAGAAGACGTCAACATTCTCCGCTATCACCGTCGGGGCTACGCCCGAACCAAGAGCCGCCTTCGTCCCGCCCGGATCTTGGAACAGCTCTTGAGCGACCTAGCTCCGACCGGCCCCATTGTCATCGCAGCCCACTCGCTTGGCGCCCTCGTCACTGCAAACGCCTTGACCGAATCAGGCGATTTAGCCGCGCGCGCCAACGGGGTAGTGGTCATCGATGGCACGGACTCCGACCTGCTGGATGGCGATCGGGACACCCCGCAGCGCTCAGCACGTTTCAAACAACTCGCGATGCAAGAAGCGCTAGCGGACGTCCTCGGGGTGAACCGGTGGGTCCCCAGCAAGTTCGAGAGGGACGTCGAATACCGGCCGGACGTCCAACGGGCGTTCGTCATCACGACGACAAGCGTGCGCACTCAGATAGCTACCGTCCGCGAATATCAGCACGAACCGACGGCAGGACAGGCCAATCTTGCGCTGATGACGGTTCCGAAGCATGTCATCGCCGCCTCGGACAACGTCGAGCAGCAGGGGATTCTCGCCGCGAAACTCGGAGCCTCCTTTTCACAGGTGCCGCTGAGCAGCCATCGGTCGATTATCGGGAAGCTGCAGAGCGCCCAGATTGTCGCAGACCGAATCCGGGAGACGTTCGATGAAACCTAAGCAGGGATCCGCGGCACTTATCGTTGGAGCGATCTTGTCGGCTCACGTCGTCCTCACCGCGCTGGACAACCTTCCCGACACGAAAGTCTCCCTTGGCACCCGGCTGCCGTGGCTGCGGAAGCTACCGCAGTGGCGCTTCTTCGCCCCTAACCCGGGAATGGAAGACCTCTACGTGATGTACCGGTGGGACTCGGACGGCGAGTGGACAAAGTGGACCGAGCTCGTCTTCGGTAGCCGCACACGCTTCTATTCCGCGGCCTGGAATCCCGGGAGCCGCGCATCCAAAGCGCTCTTCGACACCGCGCACCAGTTGAGGACCCTTGCCGGATTCGGCTCGTCGTTCGAATGGGCGCTGGGCAGCGAGGGATACTCTCTCGTGAGCGAGGTCGTCCGAGACAGGTGTGCCGCTGACGGGGCCACAGAGTCCTTCCAGTTCATGGTCCTCGCCGCTGTCCCCGCCGATGGAGCGGAGGGCCTGAAACCCATTCTCGTCTCCCCGCCGAGCTCGCTCGTTGCCTCCGCGGAACCGGGAAAAACATGGATGTGAACCGGCTGAGCCAGCTCATATCAGCGCCGCCGGACTTCCCCGCGCGAACACTGCTGTTGTGGGCCACCGGCTCGGTGAACGCTGCGATGCTGCCCTATTGGCTCAACTGGTTACGTCAGATGTATCCAGACCTTCGCACAAGCGTCATCCTCACGCCCTCCGCCGAACGCTTCGTGTCAGTCCTGGCGCTGAAAAGCCTCGTCACCGGCGAGGTCTGGCGCGATAGCTGGGACGACCCGGTTATGCCGAGCTCCTACGTCGTCTTAGAGGAAGCGGCCGAGTGCTTTGCGGTGTTCCCCGCGACGCTGAACTCGACAATGGCCCTTGCGAGCGGTGCCGCCTACTCGCCAGCGCTCATGTGCCTGCAGGTGACCAAGAAACCCATCGCCGTCGCCGCGTCCTTCCCAGGAACGAACGAGGTCATCGAACGACAGCTGGAACTCCTGCTCTCCAGACCCAACGTCGTGCTCTCGGAACAGGTCTCCGCATTCAGTGTCGGAAAAGCGGAGTGGGGCGGACAGACCGGGGCGTTCATGCCCCTGTTGATCGAAACTCTGGCCGCGCAGATAAGCAAGGCCGCAGCGGGACCTACAGCTGCCGGAAGCGCCTGACACCCAAAACCGCGACAGCGACAAAAGCTGTCACGACCGCCGCCGCCGCCGCCGCGACACCGCCCGCGTAAAAACCAAGCACAGTCAGCGCACCAGCGGCGGTCACGAGCAGAGCGGCGTCAGCTTCCCAGACGAGGACCACCGTGCCGGACAAGTCGCCGAACGGGGTGGGGATAGGAGACAGAAGCGCTGGCGAAAGCGGACCCTTGGCACTGTCGAACAGGCGGACAAGAAACACGACAGCTGCCACCGCGACGGAAATCAACAAACCGCTCGCCGTTCCGCCGCATAGGACGATGATTCCGCTTCCGACGAGCACGGCCGTGAGAGCGGAAGACAAGGGGAACGACGAATGGTGGCGCACGAGGGAACCGCGAGACAGCCCGTATAGCTGAGGTGCCGCGTAGGCCTCCGCGGCATGCCGCAACCCGTCGCTCAGGCCACCGAGGGCGATGAATGACAGCAGCGCACCCGCGGCGCCCGCGAGCCACCCGGTACCGTCCCAAGACAATGCCACGGTGACAAGCGCACCGCCGGCGACAAGCCCGACATAGGAGAACGTGAACCGGACGGGAGTCCTGCACGCTCCGACAAGGTCCCGGAACCAGAAGACCGCGGGTAGCGGCGCCCGCAGCGCGATGGCATTCCATGTCCGACCCGTGCTGGGAAGCGGACGGAAAGTCGACAGGGCGAGGCTCGGATCTCCGCTAATCGCAGCAGACGATGCCGCCTCCCAACGCTTCGACTGGTCGACGAGATCGGCAGCCGCGATCCCTCCCAATATCGGACGCGCGGTCGCCCAGGCGACCGTCGCCAAGGCGACAAGAGCCCAGAGCGGCCAAATCACAGGGTCGTCGGCCGACGGGTAGAGCATCCCCAACCAACCCCACGGAGTCGCGACAAACAGCCACGGCACGGCCGTGCTGAGGGCGACAGCAAGTCCGACCGCCGTCGACAGCACCCAAGCGCGCGCACGACCAAGGCGCTGCCCCCACGCCCACACGACACCGGCCGAAACGCCGAAGGCGGCTCCGCCCAAGACCAGCGGCACACACCGTAGAAGGTCGACCTCGTTCCCGAGGACTAAGGCGACGCCGGGGACCACCCCGACAAGCGCGGCTGCCACAGCCACCCACAGCGTGGAAATGGCGAACGGCCGGCGTAACAACCGATGGCGGGGGAGTTCCGATTCCATCAGCACAAACGCCAAGAACGGAGGAAAATGCGCAGGCCCCCGTATAGCGCCGAACGCAGCGAACGCGGATAGCGCAGCGCCCGAGACCGAAGCCGTGACAGCAAGCGCATCAGCAGCGCGCAGGGCATCCAGCGCGGCGGGTGTCGTCAGCGCGAGAAAAAGCAGGCGGACGACAGGAATGACAGCCACGAGAGCGACGAACCCGACAACGTAGACGGTGTACCCGAGATCGCGCGGACCGTCGTGCCGCCCTCTGTACGCCAGGCGCACGGCGCGCAGACGCGGGTCACCCATCGACGGCCGCAGCCTCGACCAGCGTCACCGTCTGGGTGCTGATTTCGTCGGCAAGCCATTGGCTGTGCGTGGCCATCACCACCGTCCGCCCCTGGGCGACGACACCGCGAATGCCGTCCCGCACTCTCGCGAGTCGGTCGGCATCCAATCGTTGTTCCGGCTCATCCAGGAGAATGACGTCGCTGGGTCTCGCGAATGTCAGGGCAAGGGCGAAAAGCTGCGTCTGTCCAGATGAGAGCTCGTGCGGAAATCTCGACCCGAGAGCACCGAGTCCGAAGGTGTCCAGCAACTTCCGCGTTGCGGCGTCCACCGATTCCGGCGACTCGTTCCACGTGAGGCCGACAAGCCGTAGATGCTCAGCCAACGTCAAATTCCGTGCGAGCGGCGGAAGCCCGATCAGCGACGCTACTCGCCGTCGGAAGATCGGACTACTCTGATTCACCGGTTCCGATGCGATCTCGGCACGGCCAGCGGTCGGCGGCATGACACCGGCAAGAACCCGGAGAAGCGTTGTCTTGCCGGATCCGTTCCCGCCACGAAGCGCGACGACCTCTCCGGCTTCCGCCTGGATAGAAGTTGTGGCCAGCAGAACTGTCTCACCGATCGTGACCGACACGCCGTCCGCGTTAACAAGCATGAGACAACCTTACATCTGGGGGCCGTGGTGCTGCCGGGCGAAGCGGGGTCCGACCTCGCGCACCGTCAGCGGGACGAAGTCGCGGTCCCGTCTCAGTCCCCTTCCACGACACCGAGAGCCATCCCCGCCCGGCCGCCGTTGAGCACATACATCCCGCACCCGCGCAGCCGCCAGGTCACGGCGACGAGCTCGAGCACCAAATCGACCATTTCATCGAACGACACCTCCGTGAACGCCAGCGCCTCGTCGGGCTGACGTTCAAGCCGCGCGAGCTCCCATCCGTCCGACATCATGCTGCTGCGGATGAAGTCATGGGTGTAGCGGTTGCGCCGTTTGTACACGCTGTCCGCGGCGACGATAGCGGCCAGCACCGCAGCGCGCCCCTCGTCGGTCAGACCAGCATGCTTTGTCGCGAGCGCCGTGCTCTTCTTGACGTTGTCGCTGAAGTTGTCCGGGGCGTCCAGGTACGCGTCGACGCCGGGCTCACCTCGAAGCGCCCCGTTCACGAAACGGAGCCCGATGTCGACGCGTGTCGTCTCGTAGGCGATCCGCCCGAGCAGGAAAACCTGCTGGTCGGCTTCGGGAAGGGCGGCCAGAGTATCTAGTTCCATGTGCGGATCATGTCAGAGACATCGGGATAGAGGTGAGTTTGCGCGCCCGGCGGCGGTGGCTCCAAGCCGGGCCGCCAGCTGTCAGCCGACGACGATTCGAGGAACCCGGCACTCGGCGCAATACCAGTACGGCCTCTCGTCGGACCCCGCGGGCCACAACGGAGTCATGCACCCGGGCAGTTGGGAAGACCGGGCGTCAGTTCGTCGTCCATGCCGAGAGCGTAGGCGGTGCTGGAGACTGGGGCTTAAGTTATCCACAGCGGGGACGAGGGCTTGGTCTGGTCGGGTGAGGTGTCGTCATCGTCGTGCCAGCGGAGTTCCATGGAGTCGAAGGCAGACGTGGGGTGCAACACCTCCGGTCGTCCCTGGTTCCCAGCCGAATTCGCGCTGATGGTCTGCGGACGCAAGCCGCAGCGGGCTGACCGAATATTGCTAAAAACTGGGATGCAGGGGGTTTCTGCGTTACGCCGTCGAGCTCGCTGCCCACGATTTTGAAACCGTCCGTGCCTGATCGAGCGCGTTCCCAACGGCGTCTAGGTCGTCGAACAGGTCGGGATAGATTTCGAGGGTCATCGCTTCAGACGCGTGGCCGAGTATTCGCTGCACCGCTTTCACGTTCGCACCGGCTGAGATGACCAGGCTCGCCGCAACGACCGCCGATACAGGGCCGACGAGCCGATCAGCTGGGCAACAGTCGCTCACGGTGTCGGAGAGTTCAAGGCCCACGACCGTGTAAACAGCAACCAACTCAGCGTCGGAGCTCTTGATCGACTCGCCAGTGGGGGCTACGCAACATGGGGCGATGCGGTATTCGACGAAGCGACCGAATAGGCGTTTGGGAAGCGTGGGCCGCCTGCCCGCCGGCCCACGCCTCCCTCGGGTCTCAAAATGACCGAGCTGAATCACCCAAACCATCCTGAGCTGAATTTCGTACTTTTCGACCTGACAAAAGGAGTCGACATAATTGCAACTATGCCCTCGACTACCTGCGCCTACTGCGAACGCTTCTCTCACATGACAGTGAAATGGGGCGAAGTTTTCGACGGCAACGTCAGGCTGCGCTTCGCAGCGACCTGTGACAACTGTGGTGGCCTCTCAATCGCCTTAGGTGACTCCGACGGAAATACCGGGGATACAACCGACATCAGTTCCGTGAGAAATGCTGTCAATAGGCACAGCGGCGAGTTCGAATGGAACCCAAAGGTTGGCTTCTCTCCCTCCGTTGAAGATGTGCCTGCTCACATCGCTCGCGCCGCCAAAGAAGCGCATTCAAGCGCAAGCGTGAGCAATCACATGGCGGCGATACTCATGGCTCGCACGGTCGTAGAAGCCACGTCCAAAGAGCATGGAATCACTAGCGGTACTCTCGCCGCCAAGATCGACGCCATGGAGGAAAAGAAACTCATTCGCCCGTCGATTGCCGAGCAAGCGCATGAAATCCGATTCATGGGTAACGACATGGCCCACGGAGACATTACGGAAGCGCCCAATGCATTTGACTCCGAAGAAATCCTCGCTCTCATGAGCGAGGTTCTCAACGAGGTGTTCCAAGGGCCAGCTCGTATGCAGCGATTGCGGGAGAAGCGTCAGCAGCAGAAGTAGCGCGTCGAACGCCTCTAGCGGTTACTCCGCTAGGTTGGCATCATGTGGGGACTGTCTGATGAGGCTTTAGGAGCGATAGTCAGCGCGTTAGCGCTAGTCGTCGCCGCTGTCTTACAAGGCCCCAAGATCTGGCGAAATCGAAGGTCCGACGTTCTCAAGGATCTTGAAATCTACAAATCGCTGCCCGACGAATCGAGCGCAAAAGCACCATTTCTATTGCATATTGACGATCGAGTCTCTTCACTCATCGGAAACGGCGAGAAGAGACGCAACCCACTGAATGCCGGTATTGGCATAGCGTTCCTGCTTGTTGCCGCTTGGCTCACCTACCTCGTAATCAGTATCGGCCAGTGGTGGGCCTGGTTCGCCTTGCCCGTCCTGTTGTTCTTCTGGGTCTTCGGCATATACGGAACGATCGAGGGATTCACGAAACTTCATAGGGACGTATCCGGTAAAGCGATACCGAAGTAACCAAGGGCGGAGAGGTCTTCCCTCCAGTTTCTGCCTCCACCGCTGGATAGCAAGAAACGTCCTGCGTCCGCGTCTCTCGAGATTTTCAACCGCCCAACGAGTCCATAGTGACCCTTTTCAGCGACCTCGATATAGCTGTAGTGCCCCAATCGCTTTCACGCAATTTCTTCGCACACGGCGCCTCCAAGAACTTCGGAAACAAGCGGATTATTTCGTACGTTCGCGGCTGACGCGCGAATGGGCCAATCGCTATCTTGGGGCGTCGCGGACCCAGCACGAACCCGACAACGGGGGCCCCTCGAGGATCTGGATAAAACGGCCCCGGTGGTAGAACAGGGCCCCGGTCAGGTCGTTGCGCACGTTGTTCGCGCGCGATTGCACGAGGATGGCCGCGACATCCGCATCTGTCATGTATGCAGCGGCGGCGCTGACGTAGGCAATCGATCTCATGCAAATCCCCCTGTGTAGATCCGACGAGCTTGGCCGTCGCGCCCGGTCGCGGACAACACCCACAACTAGGGCCGCGGCAATCGGCTACTCGGTGACAGCCGGACCCGACCTGCGGGTGCGGATCCAGACGACCGCCGCGACGGCGACCCAGACGAACACGCCGATCAGGATGTAGGCGCCCGCGGCACCGTCTTCGCGATCGGCTCCGCTGACGAAGCTCGTTCCTAGCGCGACGTCGAGCGTGAAGCAGATGGTGTTGAACAGGGCGTGCAGCACGACGGCGACCTCGATTCCGCCGGTTCGCCAGACGATGATTCCCGTGGTGATACCGAAGGCGACGTACCAGAGGTTGAGCCACGGATCGGTGGAGAGGTGCACCAGGGCGAAGGCGGCGCTGGAGATGCCGAGTCCGAGCACCAGCGCGGTGCGCGGCCCGCGGCCCCAGCTCGCGGCGACGCGGAAGAGAAGGCCCCGGAAGCCGTACTCCTCACCCGCCGCCTGCAGTGGCACGATGACGAGACTGGTGGCGAACACCCACAGCGCGGTGGTCTGGTCCATCGCCAGTTTCTCGGCGGGTGCGAGGTAGTCGTTGACCACCAGCAGCGCGACGACGATCGGACCGAGAATCAGGAGGGAGCGCCCGAACAGGTCGAATCTGAATTTCGAGATAACCGAGTGCAGCGACGCGCCCCGCACGCCGTAGAGCCAGCGCTGGATGAACATGCTCCAGGGGATGAGCAACGCGACGGAGCCGATCGACACCGCGTGGTAGAGCCCGGTGTAGTCGGTGCCGCCGAAAACGGGGGTGATGTTGCCGCGTAGCGACTCGATGAGCGAGACGCCGACGGACAGGGCGATGCTGAAGACCTGCAGGCCTCCGATAAGGAGGACGATGGCGAGGATGCCACGCCCGATGCGACGTTTGTCGCCGGCGAGCACGCGGTGGTACTCCACGGCGGACGGTATGCCGCTTGGTGTTGCTTCGTCTGCCGGAGGCTCGACGGTAATGCTGTGGGTCATGATCTTGGTGCCTTTCTGTGGTCGGGGTGGGTGGTGGTCAGTTGCCGGCTGCGTCGAGCAGCCAGTTGTAACGCAGGCGGAGGGCCCGCTCGGTGCTGGCCAGTCCGGCAGCGACACCGAGGGCGACGTTGAGCCAGAGCGGCAGATGGATGGGCGACTCGAAGCGGCCGAACTGCTCGACGATCGGCGGGATATCGAGGATCGGCTCGAGCAGCTGCAGGGCGTTGAGGCCGAGGCCGACGACCAGCAGCACCACGGACACGGCGCCGATCGCCCGGCTCGCGGTGGGGTGGTCGCGGTCGAAGCCGAGGCGCCGCCCGATCGCAGAGCGCGGATCGGGGGTGAGCAGCATCTCGTCGCCGCCGGTCGTCACGAAGTGGGCTCGTCTGAGCCCGGACAGGGTCTCCGCGACTTCGATCTCTCCACCCTCGATCGGGAACACGGCGGGAAGCCGCGCCTGTTCGTAGTGCCGCCCGTCGCGGAAGAGGTGCGCCTTGCCGTAGCCGTTCTGGTCCGCGTGCCTCCCGGAGGAGTAGACGTCGACCGCGTAGTCCGCCTCGGCGCCAGCGCGCCCGGCGCGGGGGAGGTAGAACAGCTTGCGCCCCGTCACCAACTGCCACCAGCGGAACGGTGTTAGCGGGCGGCCGTCGCCGCTGCGCACTCGGTTCACCGCTCTTTGTCGCTTCCAGTTCTCGAGCATCCGTCTATCCCTTTCTGTACTCGGTTCTCAACCAACACAGTGTGTTGGTGAGTGGACGCGATGATAGTATCACGGTGTACTAGTACGGTGTGATGGAGTGTGACATGAACGAAATGCCCGTGGGGCTGAACAGCAGGGACCGCATTCTGTGGGCGGCGGCGACTCTGCTCGGCGAGGGACCGGGTGCGGCGCTGAGCGTCCGCAAAGTCGCGGCGAGGGCCGAGGTGAGCACGGGATCGCTGCGGCACCACTTCCCCACGCAGCGCGCGCTCATGGATGCGGTGCTGCCGATCGTTTACGACCTGGTCTTCACCGACGACGGCATCCACGACGCGACGATCCCGCCGCGAGACCGGCTTGTCGCGGCGCTGCAACGCCTGCTCGCACCCGAGGGCGCGAAGACCAAGCCGCGCGAGGACTGGCTGGTCGCGGTCGACCGATACGTGCGAACCGAGCCCACCCGGGCGACCCGCGCCGAATATCTCGCTCTCGAGCGGGAGCTGCTTCGACGCATCGAGTTCTGTCTCGGCGTGCTGCGCGAGGAGGGCGCGCTCGCCGGCGGCGACGATGCGCGGCGTGCCCGGTATCTGGTGACGGTGGTCACCGGGCTGTCGGTCGCCCAGGCTTTCCCGGCGGAGGACACGCGGCTGCAGACCGAGATCGAAGTGCTCTACACGGCGGTGGACTACCTGTTGAAGCAGTAGCTCCCCTCGACTCTGGTTGTAGTGTGTGCTCGGAGCCGCAGTCATGAGGCCAGGTCAACGATGACGGAGAACTGACCGACGTGAGACACGACGACGTGAGTGGGGCGCCCGGTCGGCGCCGCGTGGGTTCGTCGCGCGTGGCGCGTTCCGGCCCGTGGCTCATCTCGACCACGCTGCGCCGCACCCGGTCGCAGTGGCGCCTGCTGGTCGGAGTGATCGCGGTCGCCGTTCTCGCCAGCGTGCTGGTGACCACGCTGAGCCTCCTCGTCTCGGCCACCGAGCAGGGCGGCGTGCGCGGGGCGCTCGCCGCGATCCCCGCGGAACAGTCCGACTTCGAGGTGCGCCTGATCGACCCGGTGGTCGCCTTCGCCGACAGCCGGGCGGCCGTGTCCGAGGCTGTCGACGGCGTGTTCGCGCCCGCGGCGACGACGATATCGGTGGGCAATGCGGTGTCGGTCTACACGCCCGTCACCGCGATCGGGGGAGTCGCGACGGGCGAATCGCCGCCCACCCTCGCCTACTTCGGCGAGTTTGACGGCATAACCGAAGCCGCGACGCTCGTTGCGGGTCAGTGGCCGGCTGCGTCGGACCCGGGTGATGCCGTGTCGATCGCGATGCCCGTCGCCGCGGCGAACGCGCTGTCGCTCGCAGTCGGCGCGACAGTCGTGATCGAGGCAGGAGATGCGGATGTCACGGCGATCGTCACCGGACTGTACGAGCCGAACGATCACACCGACGCCATCTGGGCGCTCGATCGTCTCGCCTCGAAGGGCTACGACCCAGAATTTCCCAGTCCGTTCACGAGCTTCTATAACCCCACCGTGGTCTTCGGGCCGCTCGCGGTGGCGCCGGACGCGCTCGCGGCCGCGGGGATCCCGGTCGCTCTAGCCGACCTGCGCTTCACTCCGGATTTCTCGACGACGACGGTCGACCAGGTGCAGCCGCTGCTCGAGCGGCTCTCGACGGCCGACGTCGACATCCTCTATCGCTCCAACGCGGTGTCGGGCAGCGTCTTCGTCGAGACGGAGGCGGCGGAGGCGGTGAGCGCGGTCGCCGCGGGACTCGTGGTGACCCGCTCGACCGTGGTCGTGGTCAGCCTGCTGCTCGTCGTGCTGGCCGTCGCCGCGATGGCCCAGCTTGCGCGGCTGTACAGCGACGCGCGCTCGGGCGAGCGTCAACTGATGCGGGCCCGTGGGGCATCCCGGCGCAACATCCTCGCGCTCGCCGCGGTCGAGGCCGTGGTCGTCGCGGCGATCACCGCCGCGGTGACGCCGCCGCTCGCCTCGCTCGTCTATCGCCTGCTAGCGGTGCAGGGGCCGATGGTCGCCGCGGGAATGCCGCAGGACGCCGGCATCCCTCCCTTCGCGTGGCTCGTCTCGGTCGCGATCGCGGTCGTCTTCGTGCTGGTTCTGCTCGCGCCGCTCGTGCGCGGTGACGTCTCCTTCGCCGAGGGCGCTCAGGCGGCCGGCCGGCAGCGCCTCGCGTCGGGCGTCGCCCGGTCGGGTATCGACGTGGCGCTCGTGGTGCTGGCCGGCATCGCCTACTGGCAGCTGCAGGCCTACCGCAGTCCCGTGCAGGAGTCGGCATCGCTGTCGGTCGATCCGGTGCTCGTCGCCGGCCCCGCGATAGTTCTGGTCGCGGCCGCCCTCATCTGTGCGCGGCTCATCCCCGCGGCGTCGCGGTTGCTCGAACGCCTCGGTTCGGGTGCGCGCGGCGCCACGGTCGCACTCGCGTCGTGGGAGATCGGCCGGCGTCCCCAGCGCGCGACGGCGGCAGTGCTGCTGCTGAGCCTGACGCTCGCCGTCGGAACCTTCGGGCTGAGCTTCCTCGACACCTGGAAGCAGTCGCAGGTCGACCAGGCGGCCTTCGCCGTCGGCGCGCCCGCGCGTGCGGAGGCAGACGGCGCTGCGGCAGACGCCGTGGCGCCTCCGTCCGGGGGCACGGCCGAGCCGGTGCTGCGCCGCTCGCTCGTCATCGGCGGTTTCGCCGGCGACCCGAACGCCCTCGGAGGCGGCCTCGCATCGGTACTCGCCCTCACCCCCGCCGCTCGGGATCTGGCCGCCGCCGGCCGTCTCGGCGAGCTGGGCGGCGACGTCATCGACGGCAACCTCCCGACCGACCCGCCCGCCGCCACAGTGATCGACCTTCCCGATGACGCGACCGGGCTCGCCGCCACCGTGCGCATCGGCGACCCGGTCGCACCGCTCGAGGCGGTGTCGGCCGACCTGACCGCCGTCATCGAGAACGGCGACGGCCGGCTCGTCCTGCTGCCTCTCGGCCGGATCAAGGGCGACGGCACCTCGAACGCGGTGAGCGGAGAGCTGCCACCCGCGGCGGCGGCTGGCCCCCTTCGCTTCGCCGGACTCCAGGTGAAACTCGTCGACACGAGCGGCGACGATCCCGTGCTGCGCGTCGCCGCGGAACCCGCCGACGTGCTCGTCGCCGACCTCGCCGGGCTTGTGCCGGCGGGCACCGGCGACCCGCAGCCCGTCGCGCTCTCCGTCGATGCCGAGGACTGGCTCGGCTCGTCGGCGGCACGCACCTCGGCGCTGCCCGCGACCAACGAGGTGCCCGACGGTTGGCAGCTGCGTATCGGCGTCTCGGTCCCCGCCGATCTGCGCAGCAGTCCCGCGAACTACGCGATCGTCGGGTGGCAACCGAACGCCGCCGTTCCCGCGGTGCTCGCCGCGGATTTCGCCGACGGACTCGGTCTCACCGTCGGCACCGAACTCGATGTGCGCGTGGGCGGGCTGGCGAGCAGCATCCGGGTCACCGCCATCGCCCCGCTCGTGCCCGGCGGTGCCCGCACCGCCGACCTCGCCGGTCCGACTCCCGCGCTCGGCGGCGCCGACGCGCAGCTCGCGGTCGTCGACCAGACGCTTCTCGCGCGCTCGCTCGTCGAGGCCGGCGTCGAGGGCACACTGGTCGACGAATGGTGGGTAGACGTGCCCGATGCGGATGCGCGTGCCTACCTCGCCGCGCTGCCGCCCGACGTGACCGCGGTGAGCTCCGAACTGCTCGGCGAACGCCTGCAGCAGGCACCGCTGCGCGTCGCAACGCAGGCCGCGCTCTGGGTCGCAATCGCCGCGAGCACGCTGCTCGCCGCGGTCGGCTTCGGTGTGCACAGCGCCGCCGGTCTGCGTTCACGGCGCCTCGAACTGGCCCAGCTTCGAGCGATCGGGTATTCACGCCGCCGTCTCATCGGGCTGGTGGGCACCGAGTCGTTGCTCATGTGCGTTCTCGGTTCGGTATTCGGCGTCGCGATCGGCCTGCTGCTCGCCTGGCTCGTCGGGCCGCTCGTCGCGGTATCGCCGACCGGCACGCCCACCGTGCCCTCCGTGGTGGTCGAGGTGCCGCTGGTCTCGATCGCGCTGCTGCTCGCCTGGATCGTGGCCGTGCTCGCCGCTGTCGTTCTGCTCGTCGCCCGCATCCAGCGCTTCACCGAACCGGCGCACCTGCTGCGCGAGGGGGCGCAGCCGTGAATACCCCGGAAACCGCCCGCCGCTCACGTCCGTCGTCGCGACGATCCCGCTGGGGCGCGACCCGACGGTCGTTGTTCGCCGCGACCGCCATGCTGGTACGTCGCCGTGCCTCCCGCGACGCCCCGCTGCTCGCGGGCTGGATTGCCCTGCTCGTGCTCGCCACCGTGCTCGCGGTCGCGGTGCCGCGTCTCGTTACCGACACCGTCGACCGCGGCGCCCGCGCGGCCGTCGCCGAGGTCGGATCGGCCGCCGACCTCGTCTTGCGGGTGCAGGTCGGCGACCCGAACGTCTCGTCCGATCTCGTCTCCCTGGCCGAGGTCGTCGACCTGGTCGACACCGTTCCGCAGAACCTGCCCGACGGCCTCGCCCGCGTGGCGGGCTCCCCGACCCTGTCGGCCATCAGCCCCGGGGTGCGCCTGGCCCGTGCCGATGTCGACACCGAAGCCCCGCGCGTCGAGGGGCAGTTCGGCCTGCTCGGCCCCGATCAGGAGGCCGGGCTCACGCTGGTCGACGGTAGGTTGCCGACAGACACGGGGGACGGATCCGAGATCGAGGTGGCCGTATCGGAGCAAGCGGCGGATGTCGCGGCTCTCGCCGTGGGAACGGTACTGAACGCCACCGTGCCCGTCGCCGAACCCGACGGACCGCCGACCGTGGTCGCCGCGCGCGTCGTCGGGATCGTGGCATCCGCACAGCCTGTCTCAGCGACGGCCTGCGCGACCGAATGGTGCGACCTGCCGACCATGTGGGCCCCCGAGATCGACGACTCCCGCGCGGTCGACGACACCGTCGAACTCACCCTGCTCGTCACGACCGAGGGGGTCGCGACGGCGCAGACGCTGTTCTACGACCCGGTGGTCGCGTCGGTGCGGTTGCCGCTGCGCCCCGAACGGTTCACCGGCGAACTCGTGAACACGGTGGTCGCCGAGACCGATGCGCTCGAGGCCAATTCCGCGCCGCTCACGGCGGGGTCGCCCGTGTCGTCTGACGTGCGCACCGACTTCGCCGACGCGCTGCGCGGCCACGGCAACCGGGCGGCGGCATCGGTCGCGCAGATGACACTGATGATCGCGGGCCTGTTCGGCGCGGTGGCCGCCGTGCTGCTTCTCGTCGGTGGGTTGCTCGTGCGTCGGCGCGCGGCCGACCTCGCCCTCGAGCGTGCCCGTGGTTCGTCGCTCGGCGCGGTCGGGATGCGCGGGCTGGCGGAGTCCATCGTGCTCGCGGTCGTCGGTGCCGGGCTGGGTCTCGGGCTCGCGGCGCTGGTCGTCCCCGGCCCGATCGCCGACCCGGTACCGCTCGTCGTCGTCGTCGCGATCGCCGTGCTCGCGCTGCCGGTCAGGGCGATGCTCGTGGCGCGCGAGGCGTGGAGCGGCCGACGTCAGCCGGCGAACCGGCGCGACCGGCAGCAGATCGTGGCGCGGGTGCGACTGCGTCGCCTCGTGCTCGAACTCGTCGTCATCGCCCTCGCCGTCGCGGCGCTCGTGTCGCTGCGTTCGCGCGGACTCGTGGTCGCACGCACCGACGGAACGGACCCCCTGCTGGCTGCCGCACCGCTGCTGCTCGCGGCCGCCGTGACCCTCGTCGTTCTGCGCGTGCAGCCGCTGGCGGTGCGCGCGGTCTCCGCCCTCGCGGCGCGTTCCCGAGGTGCCGTCGGGGTGCTCGCCGCGGCACACGCGCAACGGGCAGTGGCGGTTCTGCCGCTGCTCGCGCTCACCATCGCCGTGGCGCTCGTCGTCGGCGGCTCGCTCGTTGTGCAGACCGTGCGCGAGGGGCAGGTCGACGCCTCGTGGCAGCGGGTCGGCGCCGACGCCCGGGTCGAGGGGGAGTTCGACGTCGACGTGGCCGACGAGCTGCGCCGCGCGCCCGGTGTGACGGCGGCCGCCGCGCAGATCGTGCAGACCTCCGTCGGACTCGACAGCGGCGCGGCATCGGCACTGGCGACCGTGGTGGCGGTCGGCCCCGACTTCGCAGAACTGGCGCAGCGGCTGCCCGCGGAATCGGCGCCAAGCGACACAGAACTCGCTGAACTCTCCGCGGCATCGACGGGCGGAGACGAGCTGCCGGTGCTGCTCGACGACCGGCTGGCCGCGCGCGTCGACATCGACCGCCTCGTCATGGTCTTCGACGACGACCGCATCCCGCTGCGCGTGATCGCGACGGTCAAAGGCGGCCCGCGCGGATACCTCGACGGCCCGGCCGTCTACGCCGACATCGACGCGTTGAGCGAACGGCTGAGCGAGGTGCTACCGCCGAACATGATCCTGCTGACCGGTGAGGGCGCGGCCACAGCCGCACTATCGGTCGCCGACGCGACCGCCGTGGTGGTGCGCGCCGACTGGCTCGCCGAGCGGCGGGCAGAACCGCTGGTGCAGGGAGTCGAACGGATGACACTGCTGTCGGTCGCGTCGGTGGCGTTGCTCGCCACCATCGCCCTCGTCACGGCGGTGGCTGCGGGCGGCCGGTCGCGTTCGCGCTCGCTGTCGCTGCTGCGCACCCTCGGCGTGCGACGCGCCTTCGGCTGGGTGCTCGCGCTCGCCGAGATCGCGCCGCTCGTCATCGCCGCGCTCGTCGGCGGTGCCGTGGCCGGTGCGGCGATCCTCGTGATCGTCGGCCCGGCCCTCGGGCTCGGGCTGCTGACCGGCGGCACGGGACAACCCGGGCTGCGCATCGACCCGTGGACGGTTGTTCTGGTGGTGGCGGGCAGCCTGGCGCTGTGCGCGATCGCGATCGTGGTCGACGTCGTGTCTCACCGCCGCGACCGGCCGGGAGACGTATTGAGAGTGGGAGAGATGACATGACGGCAGTGGAGTTCGGGGCGGACGCGCTCATCGTGTGCGACAACGTCGTGCGCATCTACCAGGTCGAGCAGATCGAGGTGCAGGCCCTGCAGGGCCTCGACCTGCTGGTCGACCGGGGCGAGATGGTCGCCATCGTCGGGGCATCCGGTTCTGGCAAGTCCACTCTTCTCAACGTGCTCTCGGGACTCGACGTTCCGACGGCGGGGCGTGCCCGCGTGGGTGACTGGGACCTGTTGCGGATGTCGGCGGCCGACCGTCTCGCCTACCGCCGATCCGTCGTCGGGTTCATCTGGCAGCAGACCTCACGCAATCTGCTGCCCTATCTCTCAGCGGCCGAGAACGTCTCGCTACCGATGTCGTTCGCCGGTGTGCGCTCGCGGGCCCGCACCCGCCGCACCGCCGAACTGCTCGACGCCATGGGCATGGGCGCGAAGGCGAACCGGCGGCCCGGCGAGCTCTCGGGCGGCGAGCAGCAGCGCGTCGCGATCGCCGTGTCGCTCGCGAACCGACCGCATGTGCTGTTCGCCGACGAACCGACGGGCGAGCTCGACACCGCGACCGGGGCCGAGGTGTTCGCCGCGCTGCGGACGGCGAATGCCGACTTCGGCACGACCGTGGTGATCGTGACGCACGATGCGGATGTCTCGGGGCAGGTGCAGCGCACGGTGGCGATCCGCGACGGCCGCACCTCGTCGGAGGTGGTGCGGCGCACCGAGATCGACGAGTGGGGCGACTCGGCCGTGATCGCCGAGGAGTACGCGATGCTCGACCGCGCCGGGCGGCTGCAGCTGCCCTCGGAATACCGCAAGGCGCTCGGGCTGCGCAGCCGGGTGCGACTCGACCTGGAGTCCGACCACGTGGGCGTCTGGCCCGACCGCGCGCGCAACGAGGAGTCGAGATGACGGCGATGGTCGAGGTGCGCGGTCTCAGCCGCACCTACAGTTCTGCCGGCGGCGACGTGCACGCTCTGCGCGACGTGTCGTTCAGTATCGAGCGCGGCACGATCGCCGCGCTCGTCGGCCGATCGGGGTCGGGCAAGACCACACTGCTCAACTGTGTCGGCGGGCTCGACGAACCGACGAGCGGAACGGTCGTCGTCGACGGCGTCGAGGTGACGGCGCTCGACGAGCGGGCCCGCACGGCGCTGCGCCGCGACCATCTCGCCTTCGTCTTCCAAACCTTCGGGCTGCTGCCGATGCTCTCCGCGGCCGAGAACGTCGGGTTGCCGCTGCGGCTTGGCGGAACTCCGACCAAGGCGCGTGTCGAACGCGTCGCGCACCTGCTCGAGCTCGTCGGGCTGGGGGCGCAGGCGCAACAGCGACCGGGCGAGCTGTCGGGGGGTCAACAGCAGCGCGTCGCGATCGCGCGGGCTCTAGCGAACTCGCCTCGCCTGCTCATCGCCGACGAGCCGACGGGGCAACTCGACGCCGAGAGCGGCGCGAGCATCATGGCCCTGCTGCAGTCGGTGGTGCGGGCGGAGGGGATGACGGCGATCATCTCCACCCACGACCCGAGCCTGCAGGCCATGGCCGACCACACGCTGACGCTCGCCGACGGTGCTCTGGCCTGACTCCGCGCTTCCGCGGCAGTGCTACCGTCGGAACAGCGACCAGCGCCCCCAAGTGAGGACTAACACCGTGGCAAACGAACGCATCACCGAGACCGCTCAGACCGCCGCCGAATCCGTGGCCGAGGCAGTGGGCACCTTCCTCAGCAACGAGACGGTCGCCTCGGCGATCGACAAGGCGAGCGAGTTCTACCGCAAGAACCCGTTGGCGAGCAAGATCGGCATCGCTGTGGCGGCCGTGGCGATCGCGGCCGTGGTCGCCCGCGGCGCGCGTCGCTGACGTTTCAGCTCTCTGTCGCCCAAATTCATGTAGGGTAACTAGTCCGTCTACAAACGCGACTAAGGACTCTCATGTCTTCCCTGTTTTCCCCGCCGGCTGGCCCTGTCATCGGACGCATCGTCGGCCCGGTGGTGCGCGCCACCGGAATCCCCTATGCACGAGTCGAGCGTTTCGCGGCGCCGCAGCCGTTCGCAGACTGGACCGACCCGTTTCACGCCGTGCATGCCTCCCCAGCCAGCCCGCAACCGACCATGTCCGACATGGACTCGATCGTCGGTGACTCGACCGGCGGCCTTGCCCAAGACGAGCAGTGTCTGAACCTGTCGATCACCATGCCGCTGGATCGCGCCGACGGCGAGCTGCTGCCGGTGATGGTCTGGATCCACGGAGGGGCGTATGCGGTCGGCGCGGGCGATGCGGCCCTGTACGACCCGACCTCGTTGGTGGCCGACCATCGGGTCGTCGTGGTTGCGGTCACCTACCGGCTCGGCGTTCTCGGGTACCTCGGCGGCGACGGCAAGATGGCGAACCTCGGGTTGCTCGACCAGATCGCCGCGCTGACCTGGGTGCAGCGCAATATCACTGCGTTCGGCGGCGACCCGCGCCGGGTCACCGCCTTCGGTCAATCGGCGGGTGGAGACGCCGTGGCCCAGCTTATGGCGACTCCCGACGCCGCTCGGCTGTTCTCGCGCGCGATCATGCAGAGCCCGCCGCTCGGAATCTCGCGCGGGCGGAAGAAGATGTCCGCCGCGATGGCGAAGGCCGGCTCGTCGATCGTGCACGATGCCCCCATCGCTGAGGTCGTCGCCGCGCAGTCAGTGGTCGGCGCGGCCGGCGCGGCTTTCGGTCTGCACGGGATGATGGCGTTTGGCACCCAGTACGGCCACTCTCCATTGCCAGAAGAGAGCGCCGTCGATGACGCGTGGAATCGCGCCGCCCCGTCCATCGACATCCTGATTGGCAATACCGCACACGAGACCCGGCTGTTCATCGACGTTATCCCCGCGTTGAAGCGCCTCGCGTCCGTCGCGGTGGTCGGTCGCCCCATCGCCCTGTTTATCAGCTGGCTGGTGACTCAGAACGTCTATGCGGCGAGTATCCGTCGGTTCGCGAAGCGACACGGACGCGCCGGCGGGCGAGCCCACTACTACCGGTTCTTCTGGGCGCCCCGGGGAAACCCGCTCGGATCAACCCACGCCATCGAGCTCGCCCTACTCTTCGGAGACCGCGAAACATGGAGGGGAATCACGGTGCTCGACGGCGCATCGTGGGATGAGATCGACGCCCGCGGAAAGGAGCTACGCCAGCTCTGGGCCGACTTCGCACATGGCCAGGATCTCCCCGATCGTGGCGCGATCGCGGAAGTTCTGTCGTACGCCCGAGTGTGAGCGCAATCAGTCCCCGCGACGACGCGCCGCCGCCTCGATGAGCACGTCTTCGGAGCCGGCGTAGATACCGTCGGGCCGCGGCCAGTGCGAGATCACGTCGGTGAAACCGAGTTCGCCGGCCCGCCCCGACATCTCGTCGAACGCGGCGACGCTCGCCAGCGAGTAGTCCGCCGCCGAGTCGAGCGAGAGGTAGCGGTCGATCGTGCGCGGGTCACGGCCGGCTGTCTCGGCCGCGTCGTCGAGGCGCCCGGCCAGTGCCGCCACGCCGCGCCACCAGTCGTCGCCGGTCGCGCCGTCGGGCCCGGTGGTCACCCAGCCCTGCCCGAACCGGGCGACGAGCGCCAGGCCCTTCGGCCCGTTCGCCGCGACGACGAAGGGCAGCCTCGGCGACTGCGCCGGCGCTCCCACCATGCGCGCGTCCACCGCGTCGAACCACTCGCCGTCGAACGAGATGCCGGCGTCGGAGCGCTCGAAGCGCAGCAACGTGTCGAGGCGCTCGACGAACTCGGCGAACCGTTCGTGGCGTTGGCGGGGCGAGAGCTCGGGCTGGCCGAGCACGAACGCGTCGAAGCCGGTTCCGCCCGATCCCACGCCCAGCACCAGGCGGCCGCCCGCGATATCGTCGACCGTGGCCAGCTCCTTCGCGAACGGCACCGGATGCCTGAAGTTGGGTGACGCGACGAAGGTGCCGAGCCGGATGCTTGAGGTTATGGCCGCGGCGGCGGCGAGTGTCGGCACGGTTGCACCCCACGGCTCGCCAGCGAGCTAGCGCCACGAGAGGTGGTCGTAGGTCCAGGCGTGGTCGAAGCCGAGGTTTTCGGCGAGCTTCCATTTTCTGGATGCCTCGGGCCAGCTGTCTTGGGGCAGGATCACTATTCCGTGGCGCATGTACTCAGTCTGCCGTCGCGGTGGTCGCTCGCCCACCTGTGCCGCCTACGACCTGCACTCCTGAGGAGTAGCCCGTGCCGACGCCGCTGCTGTATCTTCGTGGCGTGACGCACCAGCTCACGCGCGACGAGGCCAGGCGCATCGTCGTGCGCGCCGAGCGGCTCGACGCCGACCGTCCGACCGATGTGGTCGGCATCGCCGAGGAGATCGGCGCGATCAAGATCGACCCGACGAACACGATCGCCCCGGCCGAGCACACCATCCTCTGGTCGCGCATCGGCTCGGCCTACGACACCGCCATCCTCTCCAAGGCCGCCGAGACCGACTGGCTGCTATTCGAGTTCGACGGAGCGTTCCGGCCGACGAGCCTGCTGCCGCTGATGCTGCCGGCGATGCGCCGGTGGCCGACCCACCCACGCAGCATCGAGTGGATGGCGGCGAACGACAGGTTCCGCACCGAGGTGCTGGCGCGGCTGCGCGGCGAGGGGCCGCTGCTGGCGAGCCAGATTCCCGATACCGCGGCGGTGGAACGGGCCTCCGACGGCTGGTACGGCCCCAACCAGGTGGTGCACATGCTCGACGCGCTGCAACAGCAGGGCGAGATCGCCGTCGCGGGGCGGGAGGGTCGGCATCGGCGCTGGGATCTCGCCGAACGCGTCTACCCGCAGAACCTGCCGGAGTACGGGTTCGACGAAGCGCAGCACCTGCTGCACGAACGCCGGCTACAGTCGGCGGGAATCGCTAGGCAGAAGTCGCCGCACACCCCGGTCGGCGACGCCGGCGAACCGGCCGTCATCGAAGGGATGACGCAGAAGTGGCGGGTCGATCCCGAGGCGGTCGTGGCGCTCGAGCACGACGAGGGTGGCCGCGTCGCGTTCCTCAGCCCCTACGACGGCATACTGTTCGACCGCCCACGGCTGGAGAGTCTCTTCGAGTTCAGCTACGTGCTCGAGCAGTTCAAGCCGAAACCGCAGCGCAGGTACGGCTACTTCGCCCACCCGATTCTCATGGGCGACCGCTTCGTCGGTCTGCTCGACGCCGAAGTCGACCGCAAACGCGAGGTGCTGGTTGTGAATGCGGTGCACGAACTTCTGCCGTTCGACCCCGAAGAGGTCGAGATGGTGCGCGCCGAGATCGACGACCTGGCCGAGTGGCTCGGCGTCGAGGTCGCCGAATGGTGAACCGGGCGGCGCCCGCTAGCATCGGCAGGTGACCACGACGGGGCTGACGGCCGACTTCGAGCGCGACGTGCGGTTCGCGGTCGCTGCTCCCGACCGAGTTTCCGTATGGCTGCTGCGCCTGCCCGAAGACGGGTTGACCGCGGCGGCGGTGCGCGCGCTCGCCGACACCGTCGACGCCGACACCCGGCGGCGGGCCGAGGCGCTGCGACGCCCGGCCGATCGCGAGTCGACCCTCGCCGCCCACGCCATGCTGCGCGGGCTGCTCGCCCCCGTGCTCGAGCAACAGCCGCGCGACGTCGTCGTCGTTAGGTCGTGCCTGACCTGCGGCAGTGCCGAGCACGGCAAGCCGTCGCTCGGTCCCGGTGCTCCCGCGCAGTTCTCGATCGCCCACTCCGGGCGTCTGGTCGCAGTCGCGCTCGGCAGCCCGGAGACGGCGGTCGGGGTCGACGTCGAGCTCGAGCGCGCCGACACCGACTGGGCGGCTGTGCGTGCCGACGTCTTCAGCGACCGGGAGTGGCTGACCGATTCGGCCGAGAGCGACCCGTCGCGCGCACGAACGCGAGCGTGGGCACGCAAGGAGGCGGTCGTGAAGACCACCGGGCACGGTCTCGCCCTGCCGTTGCGACGGGTGCTTCCCGTCGTCGGTGCAGCCGATGTGAGCGGGCGGCAACCGTGGTCGTGCTCCCTGTCGGTCGACGATGGTCGTGGCATCCGTCATCGTCTCGTTCGCGGTTGGGACCTCCCGCCCGCGACGGCGGGGGACGGATACGCGGCATCCGTCGGGTTCGAGAGCGACGCGGGTCAGGGCGCTTCGCCCGCGCAACACACCGTGTCATCGCTGTCCATGGCACACGACGGTCGCCTCACACTCAAAACAAACCCGTGAGACATGGTTTGGCGGCACGCCAACGCTTAACGTGAATCCGTGCCCGACGCTCCATTCCTCGCCGAGGTGACCGAGCCCCAGCCGTCTCAAGGGTCGGACGAATGCCTCTCGCTGTTCTTCAGCGTGGGCGACGTGCCCGCCCCGTGCCTCACCGACCCGCCCGTCGTGAGCGAGCGCCCGGCGGCGGGCCACTGGCAGCTGCTCGGCGTCGACCACGAACGCCGCCGCGCCTACTACGCGCGCATCGAGCATTCGCGCATGTTCGACTGCGCCCGCCCCGTGGCATCCGTGGATCTAAAATAAACGCACAGAAGAATGGATGTCGCGGATGGCGCAACAGGAACGCGCGCAGATCACGCGGGACAGGCTGATCGACGGCGCGGCCGGCGCGTTCTGCCGGCTCGGATACGCGGCGGCCACGACCACGGACATCGCGACAGAGGCGGGGGCCACCCGCGGCGCGCTCTACTTCCACTTTCAGTCGAAGGAGGAGATCGCGCGCGCGGTCATCGACAAGGAGCAGCAGCTCGCGGTCGAGGCCGGAACGCGCATCGTCGAGCTGAACCGGCCGGCCATGGAGACGATGATCTTGCTCAGCGTCGACCTGGCTAAGCGGCTGATGTCCGATCCCGTGGTCAAGGCCGGCATCCGGCTGACGACCGAGAACTCGAACTTCGACCCGCCGCTGCGCGCGCCCTACCAGCAGTGGCTCGACACGTTCGGGGCGATCGCGGCCGCCGCCGTCGAGCAGGGCGACTTTCGCGCCGACGTCGATCCCGCGGTGTTCGCGCGGTTCCTCATCCCGTCGTACACGGGCATTCAGCTGGTCTCCGACACGTTCACGGGGCGGGCCGACCTGTTGTCGCGCATCCGCGAGATGTGGACCTTCATCTTCCCCGCGGTCGTCGCCGAGCACCGGTTGGCGGGCGCGAAAGAGCTGCTCGACCGGCTGATCCCGGCTTAGGCGTTCGACGGCACGAATCGCCCGTGTGCGGGCGGCGGATCGCACGAAACGTGGCTTCTCGGTTACGACCGTGTTGAGAATCGCGCGTCGGCTCCTGCGGGGCGTGGGTCGCTTCTAGGGTTGGCGGATGCCGAACACCCCGCAGACCGCCTCCCCGCTCACCCTCCGCAACGCGAGACTCGAGTCGGGCGCCGACCCGGTCGACATCGTGATCGAAAACGGCGTGGTGGCCGGTATCGCCGCCGCGGGTGGTCCGGTGACGGGGGAGTCGCTCGACCTCGACGGTCGCAGCGTCATCCCGGGGCTCTGGGACCAGCACGTGCACTTCCGGCAGTGGACCGCGATGCAGCGCCGGCTCGACCTCTCGGGTGCGACCTCGGCGGCGCACGCGATCGCGATCGTGCGTGACGCGGTGGCCGCGGCATCCGGAGCGCCCGTCCGTATCGAGGGCTCGGGGTTCCGCGACGGGCTCTGGCCCGACGTGCCGACCATCGCGGCCCTCGACGCCGCCGTCGGCGACACCGTCGTCATCCTGGTGAGCGGCGACCTGCACTGCGCGTGGCTGAGCAGCGCCGCGATCGCGTCGCTCGGGGCGACCCGGCCCGCGGGCGAGCTCTTCCGCGAGTTCGAGTGGTTCGACCTGTCGGCGCGGGTGCAGGCCGGCGCGACTCCGCTCGGCGTCGCCGACTTCGCCGCGGCCGCCGATGCCGCAGCGGCCCGCGGCATCGTGGGCGTCACCGAGCTCGACAAAGACGACAACCTCGGCGACTGGAGCGCCCTCGTGCAGGCCGGTGTGCGGTCGCTGCGGGTGCGCGCCGCGGTCTGGCCGCACCGCATGGAGGCGGCGATCGGCCGTGGGCTGCGCACCGGCGACGCGATCGACGGCACCGACGGTCTGGTCACGATGGGTCCGCTCAAGGTCGTCGTCGACGGGTCGCTCAACACCCGCACCGCCTACTGCCACGCGCCGTACCCCGGGCTCGACCCCGCCGACGCCGCGTCGCACGGCATCCTGAGCTTCGGCTACGACGAGCTCGAGGGACTGCTGCGTCGCGCGAACGACAACGGCATCGCGGCGGCGATCCACGCCATCGGCGACCACGCGAACGGTCTCGTGCTCGACGCCTTCGAGGCGATCGGCATGCGCGGCACAATCGAGCACGCGCAGCTGGTCGACGAGGAGGACTTCGCCCGGTTCGCCCGGCTCGGCATCACCGCGAGTGTGCAGCCGGAGCACGCCATGGACGACCGTGACGTCGCCGACAAGCACTGGGCAGGGCGAACCGCACGCGCGTTCGCCTTCGGCAGCCTGCTGCGCGCCGGCGTCGAGCTGAGCCTGGGATCGGATGCACCGGTGGCGCCACTCGATCCGTGGCACGCCATCTCGGCGGCCGTGTCGCGCTCGCGCGGAGGGCGTGAGCCGTGGCATCCGGAACAGGCGATCTCGACCGACGAGGCCATCGCGGCGTCGACGGGCGGGCTCGGCGCGACCGTGCGTACCGGCGCGGTGGCCGACCTCGTTGTGCTCGACGCCGACCCGGCGGCGCTGACCTCCGACGAGCTGCGCGAGATGCCGGTCGCGGCGACCCTGCGCGCCGGCGAGTTCACCTGGCGGGCGTCGACGCTGTAGCTAGTGCGGGCTCGCGCTCGGCAGCGGCACGTGCACGTAGCCCGAGCGCCGACCTGACTCGTCGAAGAGGGTGCCCATGCGTTTCGCGACGCGCGGGATCATCCAGCGGTCCATCACCCGCGCCTGCGGGAACACGCGCAGCAGCTTCAGCTCGATGTCGTCGAGCTCGTCGAGTTCCTTCATCCAGAGCATCAGGATGAGGTTCGACGGACCGAGCGTCGACGAGCAGAGCCGAACCGACGGCATCAGGGCGAGGTTGGTGGCGACCGACTGCAGCTGGTCTTGCGGCACGTTCATCCACATCAGCACGGAGGCGTTCCAGCCGACGACGTCGTGGGCGAAGTCGGCTCGCATGCGCACCCAGTCGGTGTGCATCAACTGCGTGATGACGCGTCGGGCGACGGCGACGGAGATGTCGAGTTCGTCGGCGATCTCGGCTGCGGGACGTCGCACGTTCGGTTGCAGTGCCCGGATGACACGGTCGGTGAGCGGCGACGGAGGTGCGGGTGGCACCGGCGTCGCCGACTGCAGGTGCGCCTGGATGAGCCGGCGCTGTGAGGCCGTCAACACGCCGAGGTCGAACTCGGATCCCTCGCGGTACATGGTGCGGGTGAACTGGATGCTCGTGGAGTCGACGCCGGGGATGGTCGCGATCGAGCTCGAGACGAACTGGTCGATGGCGCTCGGCGACGCGGCGCTCACGGTGAGAGCGAGCTCGCGCGGGCCCGACGTGAACTCGACGTTGATCACGATGGGGAGTTGCGCGACCGCGGCGACGATGGCGTCGCGAGTACCGGCCGAACAGCGCACCTCGACCATGGCCGTGCTCGCGCGCAGGGGGTTCACTGCGTCGGGCACCTGCATGCGCTGGGGCAGAACGTAGCAGGTGGTCCAGGCGAGTCCCGACTCCCGGAGCCGGGCCCATCGCCGCGACACCGTGGATGTGTCGGTGCGCAGTACCGGCGCAAGGGCACTCCACGGCATGCGTGGAGCGATCTGGAGGGCGTTGATCAACTGGAAGTCGATTTCGTCGAGCATCCGACCATCATGCATGATCGCCTGCCACGGTGTCGCTTCCGTGCGTTGGTCACGGGCGGTAAGGCCCGATGTGTGCGTCACGGCACGACGGGGTGCAGGCGGCTCCACGCGATCTCGGCGATAGTCGCCGCCTGGGTGGCGAGCACCGAATCGTCGAAGACGACCGTGGGCGCGTGCATCCAGACAGAGTCGCCGGCGGCGAGCTCCCTCGGCCGTGCGCCGAGGAACACGAGGGTGCCCGGCACCTCGTCGAGCACGTAGGCGAAGTCTTCCGAGGCCATCGTCGGCGCCGCCAGCACACGCGTGTTCGCGTCGCCGTGCAGTCGGCGCAGGGTGCTGAGCACTCGCTCGGTCTCGATCGGGTCGTTGAAGGTGACGGGGTACGACTCGACGAACTCCACCGCGACGGTGCAGCCGTGCGCGGCGCCGATTGCCTCGACGAGCGGCGGCAGTTGCTCGCGCACCAGGGCGAGGGTCTCCCGCGACAGCGTGCGGATGTTCAGCGTGAGGTTCACGGTCTTCGCCAGCACGTTGACGGCCTGCGAGTCAGTCGAGAGGGCGGTGACCGAGATGACCGCGGGGTCGGTGACCGGCACGCGTCGGGCGGCGAAGCTCTGCAGCGCCAGCACGATCTCGGCGGCGACCGGCACGGGGTCGACGGCGAGATGGGGGGATGCCGCGTGGCCGCCCGATCCCGTGACGGTGATGTACATACCGTTCGCGCTCGCCATCAGCGCGCCGGGGCGGGTGTGGAACGTCCCGAGGTCGGTGGTGGAGTCGACGTGGATCGCGAAGGCGGCGACCGGGCGGTCGGGCCCCGCGTCGAGGACGCCCTCGTCGATCATGACCTTCGCGCCGCCGAAGCCCTCTTCGCCGGGCTGGAACATGAAGACGACCGAGCCGTGCAGCTCGTCGCGGCGGGCCGCGAGCAGGCGGGCGGCGCCGACGAGGCCGGCCATGTGCAGGTCGTGTCCGCAGGCGTGCATCGCGCCGTTGGTCGAGGCGAACGAATCCGACGTCTGCTCGACCATCGGGAGCGCGTCCATGTCGGCGCGCAACAGCACGGTGTCGCCCGAGTGCGCTCCCCGCAGCACGGCGGTCACCGACGTGGTCGCGGTGCCCGTCGTGACGTCGAGCCCCAGACCGCTCAGCGCGTCCAGGATGGCGCGCTGCGTGTCCGGCACCAACAGTCCGGTCTCCGGCGCCGCGTGCAGTGCGCGGCGAAGAGCGACGAGGTCGCCCACGATCGTCTCGCTGTGTTCGATGAAATTCATCTCTGACCTCCGTGCATCACGCTAGGCCGCGTCGCGCGCAACTCCGCCTTTCGGGGCGCAAGGTGCACGATCAGGGCTCCACGTGGCATCCGCCTGCACGAATCGACGCACGCGGCGAGGCGGTGATTCCGGTTTGTTTCCATGGCCGCCGAGACCCGCGTTCACGCCTTGTTTTCGTAATCAGCGCGAAACGATGCCGTGGTGCAATTGACCTCTCGTGCAGCCGTTCCGGTCTCTGCGTTGGTTTCGTGCAGATGATCCCGCTAAGTCGGGCGATTGGTGAATTCGACGCATGCTGTAACTCGATGATCCTCATCACAGCAAATGAGAGCACCACCCGTCCACACGGAGGTCATGTTGTCCCGTCCCACTCAAGCCATCGCGCTCGTCGTCGCTCTAGCCAGCGCCGTCGCCGTATCCGGTTGCTCTGCCAGCGCCGAGTCGGGAGGGGGAGCGACGACGGACACCATCAAGAGCATCCTCACCTCCGACCCCCGCACCTTCGATCCCGCAAAGGGGGCGGCCGTCGATGACTACACCGTCTCCCGCTTCCTGTTCGACTCGCTGCTAAGGCGCGATGCGACCGGCATCACCGGTGGTCTCGCTTCGTCGTTCACCGCGATATCCGCATCGGAGTACGAGTTCGAGATCCGCGACGACGCCACCTGTGGTGACGGCAGCGCGCTCACCGCGACCGCGGTCGCCGACTCGCTCGCCTATCTCGCCAACCCCGAGACCGGCTCGTCGTTCCGTCCCCTCGTTTTCGGCTCCGGCGAGGTGACCGTGGCCGGCGACGATGCGACGTCGATCGTGACGATCAACCTCTCGCAGCCGTGGTCGGAGCTGTTCTCGGGCCTGACGCTCGCGCAGTCGGGAATCATCTGCCCCGCCGGTCTCGCCGACCCGGCCGGTCTCGCACTCGGTACGGTGCCCGCTGCGTTCTCCGGCCCGTACACACTCGAGAAGTCGAACCCCGGCATCGGCTACGAATTCGCGCTGCGCGACGACTACACCTCGTGGCCCGACTACGCCGAGGCGCCGGTTGGCACGCCCGCAGCGAACGTCACGATGGCCGTGGTCACCGACCCGTCAACCATCGCGAACCAGCTGACGAGCGGCGACCTCGACGTCGCGCCGCTCGCCGACGACAACATCGACAGGTTCGCCGACAACGCCGGCTACGCCACCACCGACACCGACGGCACCGGCCTCTACCTCGTGTTCAACGAGAGAGAGACCAGCCCGTTCTTCGACAACCAGCCGCTGCGCGAGGCGGTGGCCCAGGCCATCGACCGTGAGGCACTGAACACCGCGATCACCAGCGGCCGTGGCGCGCTCTACTCGTCGATCGTGTCCCCCCAGTTCAGCTGCGTGAACGAAGACGAGGGCCTGTTGCAGCAGTTCGACCCGGAAGCCGCCGCCGAATCGCTCGAGGGCGTCACAGTGCGGGTCATCGCGAGCAGCGCCTTCGGCCCTAACGGCGCCGGTGGCGAGTACGTGCAGGAAGCACTCATCGCCGCGGGTGCGACGGTCGAGCTGCGCAACACCGACGGCGCCGGCTGGGTCACCAACCTGCTCGACCCCGCGGGTTGGGACCTCACGCTCTACGGTGACGCCAACCAGACGGGCAGCCTCTCGGCGTCGCTCAGCCGCGTGATGTCGGTGCCGTTCGAAGACGGTGGCCGAAACGTCGGCGCCGCGTCGAACCCCGAGGGCGAGGCCGCGCTGGCCGAGGCCGTCGCTGCTTCCGACGAGGATGCCAAGTGCGACGCCTACCAGGTGGCGCAGGAGACGCTGCTCGAGCGTGTCGACGTGATGCCGCTGTTCTCGATCTCGCCCACCCTGGTCGTTCGAGAGGGCTTCGGAGCCAGCGTGCTCTCGGGCTACTTCGACCCGACCACGATGCGCATCGCGAACTAGCGCGTCGTTGTCACGCGAGACGAGGACAGAGCATGAGCAGTGAACTGATGGCCGACGAGATCGCCGGCCCCCGACGCCCACGACCGACGGTATCGCCGTGGGTCGGGTTCGCCCTGCGGCGGGCCGGCGGACTGCTCGTCTCTGTCCTCGTTCTCGTGGTGGTGACCTTCCTCATCATCCAGCTCATCCCCGGTGACCCGGCGCTCGCCGTCGCGGGACCGGACGCGTCGGCGGCCGACGTCGAGCGGGTGCGCACCGAGCTCGGCCTCGACCTTCCGCTGTGGCAGCAATTCGCCGACTACGTCGGCGGGCTGCTTCGCGGCGACCTCGGCAACTCGTTCACCTGGGGTGTGCCGGTGAGCACCATCCTGGCCAACCGGCTGCCCTTCACCATCTCGATCGCCCTCGTGGCCATGGCCATCGTGCTCGTCGTCGCCGTGCCCCTCGGCATGGCCGTGAGCGTGCTCACTCGCGGCGGCCGTCGCAAGCCGCTCGACCTCGGGTTCGGTGTGGTCACCGGATTTCTGTCGTCGGTGCCCGGTTATGTCATCGCCACCCTGCTCGTGGTGGTCTTCGCCATCACGCTGGGCATCGTCCCTCCCGCCTATTCGAGCCAGGCGGGGTTCGCGTCGTTCCCGCTGCCGATCATCGCCCTCGCCATCGGCCCGGCGTGCACCGTCGCCCGCGTAGTGCGCCGGGAGATGAGCGCCGTGCTCGAGCAGGACTACATCCGTACCGCCCGCGGCTGGCGCCTGCGCCCGTCGCGCATCTACCTGCGCTACGCGCTCCCCAACCTGCTGACCACCACGTTGACCCTGAGCGGGCTCATCCTCGCCGGTATGTTCGGCGGCACGATCGTGATCGAGTCGGTCTTCGCCTGGCCGGGACTCGGCTCGGGTGTGATCGCCGGCATCCTCAACCGCGACTACCCGGTGATCCAGGGCATCGTGCTCGTAATCGGTCTGCTCGCCACCGCCGTCAACCTCGTCGTCGACATCGCCCTCGCGCTCATCGACCCCCGCAGCCTGGGAGGCAGCAATGACAGTCTCTGAAGTCGTCGCCGTTCCCGGCCGCCGTTTCCGCTGGACCGCGGGGCTCGTTGCCGGGCTCGTCGGCATGGGTCTGGTCGTGCTGACCGCCATCGTCGCGCCGTTCTTCCTGAGCGACGCGGCGAACGCCCTCACCAGCCAGGCGAATCTGCCGCCGTCGGCCGAACACTGGCTGGGCACCGACCGTTTCGGGCGTGACATGCTCGCCCGCTCGTTGGTGTCGACCCGGCTCACCCTCATCATGACGGTGCTGGCCATCATCATCTCGGTCGGTGCGGGAATCCTCGTCGGAACGACGATCTGGATGGCGCCGCGTCGTGTGCGCGAGGCCGGGCTGCGCGCCATCGATATCGCGGTCTCCTACCCGAGCCTGCTGCTGACCCTCGTCATCGCCGCGATCCTCGGCCCAGGCACCACGTCGGCGGTACTCGCCATCGGAGTCGCGGGCATACCGACCTTCGCGCGCCTCACCTCGAATCTCGCGGCCTCGGTGACGCGCAACGACTACGTGTCGACCGCGCGCCTGATGGGCGTCTCGCCGATGCGCGTGATCGTGCGTCACCTGCTGCCGAACATGGCCGAGTCGCTGCTCGTGCTGGGTGCCACGTCGTTCGCCATCGTGCTCGTCGAGCTCTCGGGACTGTCGTTCATCGGCCTCGGTGTTCAAGTTCCCGACTACGACTTCGGCGCGCTGCTCGCCTCGAGCCTCGCCACCATCTATACGCAGCCGTTCCAGCTGGTCGGTCCCGCCGGGATGATCATCATCACGGGGCTCTCGGCCATGCTCATCGGCGACGGTATCGCCGCCGCGGTCGACCCGAAGGCGGGCGCACGCAGCATCCCCGCCCCCGGCGACAACGCCGGCAGCCGCCCGGTGCGCACCGACGTGCTCGTCGACGTCGAAAACCTGCGCGTGCGCGGCGCGAACGGCAAAGCCCTGGTCGACGGCATCTCGTTCACGGTGAACCGCGGTGAAATCCTCGGCATCGTCGGAGAGTCGGGCTCGGGCAAGTCGCTCACCGCCATGGCGCTCGCGAAGCTGCTGCCCGAGAACCTCGTGGCCACCGCCCACAGCCTCGGGGTCGACGGCATCGACCTGCTCGGCGATGTCGCGCCCACCACGCTCGCCAAGTCGATCGGTCTGATCTACCAGGACCCGTCGTCGACGTTCAATCCGGCGCTGCGCGTCGGGCCGCAACTCACCGAGGTTCTGCGCGCCCACTTAGGGTTCACCCGTCGCAGTGCGAGAACTCGTATTGCCTCCGGTCTCACGGCCGTTCACCTGCGCGACCCGGAGCGGCTGATGCGCCAGCACCCGCACCAGCTGTCGGGCGGAATGCGCCAGCGGGCCATGATCGCCTCGGCGCTCGCCGCAGATCCGGTGCTGATGATCGCCGACGAACCCACCACCGCGCTCGACGTGACCGTGCAGGCTGAGATCCTGCGCGAGTTCTCGGCCATCAACACCGGCCGGTCGACCGGCATGATCTTCATCTCTCACGACATGGGAGTCGTCGGCGCGCTCTGCCACCGGGTGATCGTGATGCGTTCCGGCGCGATCGTCGAAGAGCTGAGCGGCGACGCTCTGCGCGAGGGTAGAGCGCAGCATCCGTATACCCGGCAGCTCATCGCGGCTACTCCGCGACTGCACGCGGCAGAGACGATCGAGGTGACCCAGTGAATGACGCAACAGCGATGGTCGAGGTGCGCGACCTGACGGTGCGGTTCGGCGCCTTCACAGCGCTCGACTCCCTGACCACCACGATCGGCAGGGGCCGCACCGTTGGCCTCGTCGGCGAGTCGGGGTCGGGCAAGTCGACCCTCGCGAAGGTGCTCGTCGGACTGGTGCGAGCCAGCTCCGGAGACGTCGTGATCGGTGGGACGAGCGACCAGACCGCGTCGCGCGCGCAACGTACGGCCGCGCGCCGCCGGGTACAGATGATCCCGCAAGACCCGTACTCGTCGCTGGACCCGCGGCGCACGATCGGCCAGACGCTCGCCGAGGCCGCCGACCCGCGCCGGGCATCCGTGGCGAAGCACGCCGACGAGATCGTCCACTGGCTGGAGAGCGTGCGCCTGCCGCCCGACTCCATCGCCCGCTATCCGCACGAGTTCTCGGGCGGGCAGCGCCAGCGCATCGCCATCGCCCGCGCCCTGATTACCAAGCCCGACTTCGTCATCGCCGACGAGATCACCTCCGCGCTCGACGTGTCGGTGCAGGCAGAAGTGCTGTCGCTCATCGCCGGGCTGCGCGAGCAGCTGGGCCTCACCATGCTGTTCATCTCCCACGACCTCGCCGTGGTACGCGACGTGAGCGACGACCTCGTGGTGATGCGCGCCGGAACCATCGTGGAGCAGGGGCTCGCGGCGTCGATCTACGACGAGCCGCAGCATCCGTACACCAGACTCTTGCTCGACTCGGTTCCCGGATCTCCCGGCTTCTCGCTCGCGGCCAAGTGAGCGAGACTGCCCAGCGCGACTGGAGCGCCATCGACGCGCTCGCCGACCGCTGGCTCGGCCGGTACGCCGAACTCGCGCCTACGGCCGCCGGCTATCGCGGCCTCCCCGGCGTGCGACACGACCGTTGGGACGACTTCAGCCCTGCCGGCGCGGCCGAGCTCGCCGCCGCCCAGCGAGACGTGCTCGACGAACTCGCCGCGCTCACGCCACGGGACGACATCGACGCGGTGACGGCGGCCGAGCTCGGCGGCCAACTCAGCCTCGCCCTCGCGCGCTACGACGCGGGCACCCATCTCGGCGACGTCAACGTCGTCGCCTCGCCGGTGCAGATGTTCCGCCTGGCGCTCGAGACCCAGCCGCGTTCCACCGGAGCGGAGCGGGCGGCCGTGTCGATCCGCCTCGGCACGCTCGGCGCAGCCGTGGACGGCTACCTCGAATCGCTCGCAGAGGGGATGCGCGTCGGCATCGTGCCCGCCCGCCGCCAAGTGCTCGCCGCCGCCGCGCAGGCGCGCGCGAGCGCCGTCGGAGTCGTCGCGCTGGCCGACGGCCTCGCTGGCGCCGATCTGGCGGCCGCCGCCTTCACGGTTCTCGCCGACTTTCTCGAGCACACGCTCGCCCCCGCCGCCCGCCTCGGCGACGGGGTCGGCCGCGAAGCGTACGCGCTCGCCTCCGAGGGATTCCTCGGCACACGCATCGACCTCGATGCGACCTACCAGTGGGGGCTCGACCAGCTCGCCGCCATCTCACTCGAGCAAGCCGCGGTCGCCGAGCTCATCCTGCCCGGCGCGACGCAGGCCGAGGTCATGGCCGCCCTCGACGCGGACCCCTCGAACATCCTGCACGGTACGGATGCGCTCAGGGAATGGATGCAACGCACGAGCGATGCCGCGATCGCAGCGCTCTCCGGCTCGACTTTCGAGATCCCCCAACCGCTGACGACTCTCGAGTGCATGATCGCCCCCAGCGCGACCGGACTCATCTACTACACCGGTCCGAGCGACGACTTCTCCCGGCCAGGACGCATGTGGTGGTCGGTGCCGCACGGAATCACCCGGTTCTCGACCTGGCGCGAACGCACCACGGTCTACCACGAGGGCGTTCCCGGGCATCATCTGCAGGTCGGGCAGGCTGTGCACAACCGCGACCGGCTCAACTCCTGGCGCCGGCTGCTCTCGGGCACCTCTGGGCACAGCGAAGGTTGGGCGCTGTACGCGGAACGTCTGATGGACGAGCTCGGCTTTCTCGCGAGCCCGGCCGACCGCTTCGGCATGTTGGGAGCGCAGCGTATGCGCGCGGCACGGGTTGTGCTCGACATCGGCGTGCACCTCGGAAAGCAGCGTCCCGATGGCGAGGGCGTCTGGGACGCGGAGTACGCGCTGCGCTTTATGCGCGACAACGTGCCCATCGACGAGGCGCGGCTCGCGTTCGAGGTCGACCGCTACCTCGGCTGGCCGGGGCAGGCGGCGTCGTATCTGGTCGGGCAGCGGGTATGGGAGACGCTGCGCGACGACTATCTCGCCGTGCCGGGCGCCGACCTGAGATCGTTCCACGCCGAGGCGCTGGCCCTCGGCGGCGTCGGTCTCGACACGCTCCGCTCGGCGCTGCTCGCGCGCTGAACGCGAGAGGCCGCCCCGGATCGAGGCGGCCCTCGCGCAGGTCTCGACTAGGCCACCGACCAGCCGCCGTCGGACGGCAGGATGACGCCATTGAGGTTCACGCCGTCGTCGCTGAGCAGGAAGGTGATCGACGCGGCGAGGGCGTCGCTCTCGGCGGCATCGGGCATCACGGCCATGCCGACGCGCACACGCTGCTCGCCGAGCGGCGACGCGAAGGTGGCCTCGATGTTCGTGATGGTCGGTCCGGGGGCGACGGCGTTGACGCGGATGCCGCTCGGCCCGTACATAAACGCGCTGCTCTTGGTGAGCCCGACGACGGCGTGCTTCGACGCCGTGTAGGCGGCACCGGCGGCGGATCCGCGCAGGGCGGCCTCCGAGGCGGTGTTCACGATCGAGCCGTTCGCCTGGGCGAGCATCGCGGGGATGACCGCGCGCATCAGCTTCATCGTGCCGTCGACGTTGATCGCGAAGACGCGCTTCCAGACGGCGTCGTCGATCTCGCCGACCGGCGTCATGTCGTCCATGATGCCCGCGATGTTGGCCAGGCCGTCGATGCGCTCGCCCGCGGCGGCGACGATCTGCGCGATCGCCGCGTCGTCGGTGATGTTCGCGACGACCGGCACGATGTCGCCGGCCGGGATCTCGTCGACGAAGTCGTCGAGGCGCTCCTGCGAGATGTCGACGGCGATGACCCGGCCGCCCTCGCGCGCGATGCGCGAAGCGGTGGCGCGGCCGATGCCCGATCCGGCGCCGGTCACGATCACGGTCTTGCCGCTGAAACGGCCGGAGTCGATGCGTTCCACCCACGGCTCACGCTCCACCGGTGCATCCGCGGTCTCTTCGACCACCTCGACCGGCGTCCCGCCCTCGGGAACGTCGCCGGCCTCGACCCGGGCCACGAGGGTGTCAATGAGCTCCTGGCTGAACGCGCCCTTGCTGAGCTTGACGAGGCGCTTGATTGCGAGCTTGCTCACGGGGCGCAGGGCGTCGGCGCTCTGGCCGCTCTGTGCGAGCAGTTCGCGCAGGATCGGTCCGCCGACGGGGTGGGCGAGCCAGGCGGAGATCGACGAGTCGCCGGAGAGGGTGGTGGTTGTCATGCGGTTGGTTCTTTCTTTTTCGAGGGTGCGGTGGGGAGTGAGGCGGATGACGCGGCCGCGTGCTTCGCCGCAAGGTAGGCGAACACCACTGCCGGGGCGATGGTCGAACCGGGGCCGGGGTAGGTGCGCCCCATGACCGACGCGGTCGTGTTGCCGGCGGCGTAGAGGCCCTCGATGGGGGCGCCGCTCTCGTCGAGCACGCGGGCGTGCTCGTCGGTGAGCAGCCCGCCTTTTGTGCCGAGATCGCCGGGCACGACCTTGACAGCGGTGAACGGGCCTTTCTCGAGCGCGCCGAGGTTGGGATTGGGCTTCACGGTGGGGTCGCCGTAGTAGTTGTCGTAGACCGTGCGGCCGCGGCCGAAGTCTTCGTCGATGCCGGTGCGGGCGAATCCGTTGAACCGGTCGACCGTGGCACGCAGGGCCGACGGCGCGATCTTCAGCGCGGTCGCGAGCTCGTCGAGCGTCTTCGCTTTCACGACGGTACCGTTCTCGACCAGGCCTTTGCCGCCGAGCAGCAGTGGCGAGAAGAGGTAGCGGCGACGGTGCCGCACGTCGACGATGATCCACGACGGGATCGCCGCGACCGTCTTGTCGCGCTCGATCATGTCGTGACCGAAGTCGATGTAGCTCTCCGACTCGTTGGTGAAGCGGCTGCCCGACTGGTCGACGATGATGCCGTACGGCATCGACCGCTCGGAGAGCATGAACTGCGCGCCGGCGGGCGACGGCACCGACGAGCCCCACCATGCGTCATCCATCAGGGCGAGCGCTCCGCCGGCCCGGCGTCCCGCGTCGATCGCGGTCCCTTGGTCGCCGGCCGCCGCCGAGCTGTTGCCGTCGATACCGTGGTACCTCTGGCGCCATTCCTTGTTCTGGGCAAAACCGCCGGCGCCGAGCACGACGCCCTTGCGTGCGCGGATGCGCAGCGTGCGGCCGTTCGACGTCACGACGGCGCCCACGACGCGGCCGTCGTCGAGAACGAGGTCGGTGATCGGGGTGCTCAGCAGAACCTCGGTGCCTTGGCGGCGCACGATCTCCATCAGGCGCATGACGAGGGCGGAGCCGAGGCCGAACAGCTTCTTGCCCGTGACGATGCCGCCGAGGGTGCGGAACACGAACCGCGCGCCGCGCACGAACCCGCTCGGCGTCGACCAGGCCCGCGAGAGCAGCCAGACGTCGTCGGTCTTCAGCGGTGCGGGCAGTCCCTCCCTGTACCTCGACTGCTTCACCCAGTCGCCGAGGCGTTTCGAGTCGAACGGTTTCACCTCGATGCCGCGGCCGACCTTCCCGCCCGGGCGGTCGGGGTAGTAATCCGGGTAGTCCTTCGCGGCGGCCCACGGGATGCCGAGGCGTGCGAGGTCGTCAAACACGGCGGGCACCGCATCGACGAAGGCCCGTCGTCGCGCGGGCGAACTGGCGGGCCCGCACTCGGCGATCACGTCGTCCATGTAGGTGAGGGCGTCGGCCTTCGAGTCGGCGATGCCGAGCTTCGCCATCAGCGGGTTGTTCGGCATCCAGAGCCCGCCCCCGCTCAGCATGGTGGTGCCGCCCCACTTGTCGGTGCTCTCCACCACGAGCACGGACAGGCCGCTGTCGGCGGCGGCGATGGCTGCGGTCAGGCCGGCGGCGCCGGTTCCCGCGACAACGATGTCGACTTCGCGATCCCACTCATCAGTCATTTCGATCTCCTCAACCGGACAACGTTGTCCGCTTCGAGCGTACACCCGCGGCCGTGCCGATCCCCAACCTCCCCGTGCCAAATGCAGGAGATTCTTCGTCGAGTCACACGTTGGCGCGGGTGCGGGCGGCTTCGGGCCGAAATCTCCTGCATTTGGCACGCGGTCGGGCGCCGAGAGAGCGCGCGGGCGGATGCCGCGGGGTGTCAGTCGCCCGACGGCGCGGCGAGCATCGACTGCAGCGCCTCGAGCCCGGCCGTGATGTCGACCGCGGGGTCGAGCAGCCACTGCACCTGCAGTCCGTCGGACGCGGCGATGATGAGCGCGGCGACCGACTCGGGCGAGACGTCGGAACGCACCTCGCCGGAAGCCTGAGCGACGACGACCTGCTCGACCAGCTCGGCGCGCAGCCCCGCGAACCGGGTCGCGATGTACTCGCGCGAGGTCTCGTTGCCGGTCTCGACCGAGGCGCCCACCACGCTCGAGTAGAGCGCCACGAGGCCGGGGATCGTCACGTTGCGCTTCGCTGCGGCGAGCATGCCGTCGAGCAGGCCCGCTCCCGCGGCCTTGTCGTCGTCGTGGAAGCGCGCCGCGTTCTCGCGCAGCACCTCGACGAGCAGCTCTTCGCGCGACGCGAAGTAATGCAGCAGCGCGCCGTGCGAGACACCGATCGCTCCGCCGATCGCGCGCAGCGAGGTGCCCTCGGCACCGCGCTCGGCGAAGACCTCGACGGTGCGCTCGAGGATCTCCTTGCGCCGGGCGACCCCCTTGGCGTACGAGCGTGCGGGCGTGTCATCCATTCTCGAAGTGTACGGCCACAAAACCACCACGCGGCGGTTTTTCTTGTTATCGTGTTCTGCAGAACGTCGAACAAGGGAGTTCCGAATGACCACGACCGTCTCCGTGCAGCTGTACAGCGTGCGCGACGCCATCGCCGAAGACCTGCCGGGCGCCGTCGCGCGGCTCGCCGAGATCGGGTTCACCAACGTCGAGCCCTACGGGTTCGCCGAACGCGTCGACGAATACGAGAGGGCCTTCGCGGCATCCGGCATCTCGGCTCCCTCGGGTCATGCTCCCGTCATCGATTCGGATGAACCGGATCTCTACTTCGACGCCGCGGTGCGTCTCGGCATCGGCACGGTCATCGATCCGTTCGTGCCGACCGAGCGCTGGCAGGCGGCCGATGAGATCGCGAAGACCGCCGACCGCGTCAACGAGCTGGCCGTGCGCGCCGCGACCTTCGGGCTCGCCTTCGGCTATCACAACCACAACTGGGAGCTCGCGAACCAGGTCGACGGGCGCCCCGCGCTGCTCGGCTTCGTCGACCGCCTCGACTCCGCCGTCGTGCTCGAGATCGACACCTTCTGGTCGTCGGTCGGCGGGGTCGACACCCCCGAACTGCTGCGCGGGCTGGGCGACCGCGTGAGGTTCATCCACGTGAAAGACGGAGCGCTCAGTGACGACACATCGCTGCAGCAGCCCGCGGGCAAGGGCGCGATCGACGTGGCCGGCGTGCTCGCCGCTGCGCCGGATGCCGTGCGGGTCGTCGAGTTCGACGCCTACTCGGGCGACGTCTTCGACGGCATCGCCGAGTCGTTCGCCTGGCTGAAGGAGCACGACGCATGAGCGCCGCACGCGGCGGCCCCGTCGGAGTCGGCGTCATCGGCGCGGGCAACATCAGCACCCAGTACCTGACCAACCTCACCAAGTTCGCCGACCTGCGGGTGCTGTTCGTCGCCGACCTCGCCCTCGACCGCGCCCAAGCGCAGGCCGAGGCGTTCGGGGTGCCGGGCCACGGCAGTGTCGCGCAACTGCTCGAGCGCGATGACGTCGAGATCGTCGTGAACCTGACGATTCCCGCCGTGCACGCCGAGGTCGGTCGGCAGATCATCGCCGCCGGCAAGCACGTCTGGAGCGAGAAGCCGCTCGCCCTCGACCACGAGTCGGGCGCCCAGCTGCTCGCCGACGCCGAGGCCGCCGGGCTGCGCGTCGCCTGCGCGCCCGACACGGTTCTCGGCGCGGGCATCCAGTCGGCGCTGCGGGCGATCGCGCGCGGCGACATCGGCGAACCGCTGACGGCCACCACGCTCTTCCAGGTGCCCGGCCCTAACGCCTGGCACCCCGACCCCGAGTTCCTGTTCGCCCGCGGTGCCGGCCCGCTCTTCGACATGGGGCCGTACTACGTCACCACCCTCGTGCACGCCTTCGGTGCTGCGACCCGGGTGAGCGCCGTCTCGTCGACGTCGCACACCGAGCGGGTCATCGGGCAGGGTCCGCGCGCCGGAACCTCTTTCGCCGTCGAGGTGCCCACACACCACGCGGCACTCATCAGCTTCGCGGGCGGCCAGTCCGCCGCCTCGACGTTCAGCTTCCAAGACGCGCAGCCGCGCGTGGGCTTCGTCGAGATCAGCGGCACCGAGGGCACGATCGTGCTGCCCGACCCCAACTACTTCGAGGGCGACTCGAGACTCTGGCGCTTCGGCTCGGAGGAGCCGACGACGCTCGCCGCCACCGGGTCGACCTTCGGCCGCGGATCGGGTGTGCTCGACCTCGCCCGTGCCATCAGGGGCGGCGACGGAGAGCGGGCGAGCGGCGCCGTCGCGCTACACGTGCTCGACGTGCTGCTCGCGATCTCGCTGGCGGCCGAAACCGAGACCCCCGTCGCCCTGACCTCGACGGTCGATCGGCCGGCGCCACTGCCGGAGTCGTGGGACCCGTCGGCCGCGACGCTGTAACGAAAGAACCGGATGCCAACACCACGACTCCGTGCCGCGATCATCGGCACGGGAATGATCGCCGCCGTGCACCGGCGCGCGATCGCCGACAGCGGGGCTACCCTTGTGGGGGTGCTCGGATCGTCGCCCGAGCGGTCGCGCGAGACCGCCGACGGGTGGGGCGTGCGCGGGTACGCCGACCTCGCCGAGCTGCTCGCCGATCGGCCCGAGGTCGTGCACGTCTGCACGCCGAACGCGACGCACGTCGGGTACGCGCTCGCCGCGATCGAGGCCGGCATCCACGTCGTCGTCGAGAAGCCGTTGGCCACCTCGGTCGCCGACGCCCAGATGCTCGCGGATGCCGCGGCCAGCGCAGGGGTCGTCGCCACCGTGCCCTTCGTCTACCGGTTCCATCCGCTGGTGCGCGAGCTGCGGGCACGCCGCATCGCGGGCGAGTTCGGCGACCTGAACCTGCTGCACGGCTCGTACCTGCAGGACTGGCTGGTCTCGCCCGACTCGTCGTCGTGGCGCGTCGACGCCGCGGCCGGCGGGGCGTCGCGCGCGTTCGGCGACATCGGCTCGCACTGGTGCGACCTGGTCGAGTTCGTCTCCGGCGAGCGGTTCGCCAGCGTGAGCGCGGTGACCACCATCGCCTACGACACACGCCCCGTGGCATCCGGAGCCTCCTTCGGAGGGCGGTCGACGGATGACGCGAGGGTGCGGGTCACCACGGAAGACACGGCCGTCGCCACGTTCCGCACCGAGAGCGGGCTCGTCGCCAACACGGTCATCTCGCAGGTGGCCGCCGGCCGCAAGAACCGGCTCTGGTTCGAGCTCGACGGCTCGAAGGGCAGCGCCGTGTTCGACCAGGAGATGCCCGAGTCGGTCTGGCTCGGCGGCGAAGACGGGTCGACCGTGCTGCGCCGCGGCGAGGGCCGGGTGTCGCCCGATCAGGCGCGGCTGAACCGCGCCCCCGCCGGACATCCCATGGGCTACCTCGACGCGTTCGCGGCCTTCGTCGCCGACACCTACGCGGCCATCGGCGGCGATGCGCCCGAGGGGCTGCCCACTTTCGCCGACGGCGTTCGCTCGGCCCAGATCATCGAAGCGGTGCTGGCCTCGTCGGCCGACCGCGCCTGGAAGGACATCTCATGAAGCTCGGAATGCTCACCGCCTGCCTGCCCGACTGGAGCCTCGACCGCATCGCGACGTTCGCCCAGCAGACCGGGTACGAGCGGCTCGAAGTGGCGGTCTGGCCGAAGGTCGGCGGCCGCGAGTTCGAAGCGTCGCACCTCCCCGTCGCCGCCCTCACTGACGACGACGTGGCGGCGACCCGCGCGATCCTCGACCGCACCGGGCTCGAGATCAGCGCGCTCGCCTACTACGAGAACAATCTGCACCAGGATCTCGGCAAGCGCGACGAGGTGCGCACGCACCTCAAGCACTCGATCGACGCCGCCGCCCGCCTGGGTGTGCCCTACGTCGGCACGTTCATCGGACGCGACAACTCGAAGAGCGTCAAAGAGAACATGGCCGAGGGCGACCGTGTGCTGCCCGAGCTGGTGGACTACGCGGGCGAACGCGGCGTGAAGCTCATCATCGAGAACTGCGTGATGGAGGGCTGGCACCCCGACGGCTACCCCGGCAACATCGCCTACAGCCCCGAGCTATGGGGGTGGGTGACCGGGCTCGGCTTCGGGCTCAACTGGGACCCGTCGCACCTGACCTGGATCGGCATTGACCCGGTCGAGACGATCCTGCCGTTCGCGGAGCACATCGTGCACGCGCAGGCGAAGGACCTCGAGCTGTTTCCCGCCAAGCGCAACGAGTTCGGCTTCTTCGGCAAGGTCGACAAGGGCGACAACCCGTGGGAGATGGGCTGGTGGCGGTTCCGCGTGCCCGGTCGCGGCGTGGTCGACTGGCCGCACGTCGTCGACCGCCTGTACGAGGCCGGCTTCGACGGCACCCTGTCGGTCGAACACGAGGACCCGCTCTGGGGCGGCACCGACGACAAGATCACCGAGGGCCTGCGCATCGCGCACAAGACACTGCGGCCCTTGATCGCCGAATAGGGGCGTCGCGTGCCCGCCCGCAGATGAGCCGGTTCCGGCCGGATGACGCGGCCGCGGCCGCCTCATCCGGCCGGAATCGGCTCATGTCGCACGGGGCGTCCCTGGCATAAACTCGAAACGCACATCACGACCGAGCGGAAGACATGGCCGACCACGCACCCGACACCACCCTCGGTGATGCCGTGGCTGCGTTCGAGCCGGTGCGGCGCCAACTGTTCGGAATCGCCTACCGCATGCTCGGCAGCGCGACCGAGGCCGAAGACATCGTGCAGGAGGCGTGGCTGCGCTGGCAGTCGACCGACCGCAGCGTCGTGCGCAACCCGGCCGCGTTTCTCGTGACCACCACCACCCGGCTCGCGCTCAACGCTGCGTCGTCGGCGCGGGCGAGGCACGAGGTGTACGTCGGGCCGTGGTTGCCCGAACCCGTGCGCACCGTCGACGACCCGACGCTCGGCGCCGAGCGCACCGAGGCGCTCGAGGTCGCCGTGCTCGTGCTGCTCGAGCGACTGACCCCGACCGAACGGGCGGTCTACGTTCTGCGCGAGGCGTTCGACTACCCGTACTCGCAGATCGCCGAGGTGCTCGAGTTGAGCGAGGCCAACACACGGCAGATCGCACACCGGGCCAAAGACCACATCGCCGAGGAACGCCACGAGCCGGTCTCGGCAGAGCAGCGGGACCGGCTCCTGCGGGCCTTCGTGAATGCGGCCCGGCTCGGCGACCTGGAGACGCTCGAGGGTCTGCTCGCCGAGAACGTCGTCGCCCTCTCCGACGGCGGCGGAGTGGTGTCGGCCGGGCGCCGGCCGGTCGTGGGCCGAGACAACGTGGGCCGTTTCCTCACGGGGATCGTCAGGAAGGGCGGCACGGGGT
>Ga0247740_1000064_pt1 | contig 50643 bp, 36 predicted proteins | sample UWRJL148409B2_FD_180942 | JGI IMG/M metagenome (GOLD analysis project Ga0247740, IMG submission 180942) | Plant litter microbial communities from Arlington Agricultural Research Station in Wisconsin, United States - UWRJ-L148-409B-2 | ecosystem: Environmental > Terrestrial > Plant litter >...
TGAATATTCTGTTTCTAACAAATGATTTAAGAATTACGAAAAATTATAAACATGAATTCAAATCATTTGTTAGAAACAGAATATTCAGGTCCTTTTGCTAATTACGTTCGAGAAGCTGGACAAATTAACCTGACCGAAGAATTAGAAATTTCGCTTCATGATTTTATCCGTTTTGTTCAAAATATTCCATTGGATAAATTTGATTATCGCTATGCTGAAGGTAAATGGACTATCAAAGACATTATTCAGCATTTAATAGATTGTGAGCGTATTTTTGGGTATCGCGCTTTGCGTTTTTCAAGAAATGATAAAACAGCTTTGCCTGGATTTGAAGAAAATGATTATGTAGATAATACTTATGCAAACGGAAGAAGCATTCAGGAATTACTAACTGAATTTTCAGCTGTAAGGCATTCAACGTTATTATTTTACAAAAGCTTATCTGAAGAGCAACTTAAACGAATTGGAACTGCTTCAACGCATCAGATTTCAGCTCGGGCTTTAGGATATGTAATTATAGGTCATCAAAAACATCATCAAAATATTTTCGAAGAAAGGTATTTGTAAGTTTGCTTTTTTAATATAAAATAATCCTGTGAAGTTTCTTTCACAGGATTTTTATTTTGAAGAGGATTTATAATCTCTACTAAGTTGCAAATTAAAAAAAAATGAGAAAGTTATTTTTTCAATTCTAATTTTTTCAACCTGGAGTTTATTGCGCCTTCATTTCTTCCTAACAAAAGCGCTATTTCTTTTACTTTCTTTCCTTGATAAAAATGATGAACAAGATCTGAATCTTCCATTGAACTCCATTTCTTATAGGCTTCAGGATTTTCTAATCTTTTCTCGTCCAATGAATAAGCTTTAATTTTTAACTTTTCATCGTCATTTTTGTGCCTTTCAAGAAAAGCTAGTCCAAATCTAATTTTGTCATAAGACATTTTTTCTTCAAAATATTCATAGTAAGGCCTTAAAGCAGTTGGATATTCTAATTCAACTTGTGCTTTATGAAGTAGTTTCACTTCGTCATCAGTTACAAACTGAGTTAAATCGATATCATTTCCATCAACATACAATTTAGCCAGATGCGAAACAATAGTCGTTTGTCCCAGATTTCGTTTTTCTGCAATTTCCGCTACCGTATTGCCATTTTCAAACATCTCTAAAGTTGTTTTGTAAGTGTTACCTTCTTTTTTAGCTTTTGCTATTGTTTTTTTTGCATTTTCATAATACACAATGGCATCTATAAATTCCTGACCGTATTTTTCCAGTTTTACTTTACCCACACCATCAATTGCAAGAAATTCTTCATCACTCATAGGGCGCAAAGTTTCCATATGTCTAAGCGCAGCATCACTAAAAATAACATAGGCTGGGACCTCTTCATCTTTGGCAATTTCATAACGTAATTTACGAAGTATCTCAAAAAGCGAACTTTTGGCTGCTTTAGTTTTTGTTTCTTTAATCTCTGTTTTGTCAACTACTTTTTTAACAACAGTATTCAGTTTTACTTTTTCGCCTTCAAATAAAACTTTTTTTGCAAAAGGAGTTAATAGAATTTTATTATGCTGATGAAAAGCAATTTCGCAATATCCTAAGTTTATTAGCTGAATTAAATATTGATTCCAGTCGTACCATGAAATGTCAGCGCCAATTCCGTACGTTTTTAAGCTTTGATAATTTTTTTCGTAGATATACGCGTTTCTCGAGCCGCGCAAAAAATCTACAATTACAGCCAAAGGCTCAGATTCCTGCAAACGACTAATAGCTGACAATGCTTTTTGCGCGAGAATCGTACCATCGAAAAAAGTTGGAGGATTTTTGCAAATATCGCAGTTTCCGCAATTCTCTTTCACGAGTTCGCCAAAATAGGAGAGTAAAATTTTTCTTCTACAACTCAAAGCATCGGCATATTGTTTCATCCTTTCCAGTTTTGCCAGCTGAACATCTGAATTCAATCCTTCTGATGCAAATTTCTGGAGCTGAATTACATCGGCGTAACTCTCAAACAAAACAGTTTCTGCCGGCAATCCGTCTCGGCCTGCACGACCAATTTCCTGATAATAACCCTCGATATTTTTAGGCAAATTATAATGAATTACCCAGCGCACGTTTGATTTGTCAATTCCCATCCCGAAAGCGATAGTAGCGCAAACTACCTGGCAATCATCGTTTATAAATTCGTCTTGCGTTTTTGCACGAAGTTTATTTTCTAAACCTGCGTGATAGGCTTTCGCTTTAACACCATTTTTTTGAAGTTTCAATGCCAATTCTTCGGTCGTTTTACGGCTTAAGCAATACACAATTCCCGATTCATTGGGTTTATTTTCTACAAAATCTATTATTTGCTTTACACGATCTAATGCCGGACGAACTTCGAGACTTAAATTTTTTCGATCAAAAGAAGCTACAAAAGTTTTTGGGTTTCTTAAATTTAATTGTTTTGTAATATCAGTTCGGGTCGCTTTATCAGCTGTTGCCGTCAAAGCCAGAACAGGAGTAGAAGGGAAGCGGCTTTTTAAATATCCCAAATTAGTATAAGCCGGACGAAAATCATGTCCCCAAGACGAAATACAATGCGCTTCATCAATTGCAATTAGACTAACTGTCAGTTCATTAAAAACAACATCAAGGTAAGATAAACTTTCAGGTGCTATATAAACGAGTTTAAATTTGTTTGATTTTAAATTATCAATATAAAATTGCTGCTCTTCACTAGATTGACTGCTATTAATATAGCACGCATTAATTCCGTTGGTTTTCAAACTGTCCACCTGGTCTTTCATTAGGGCTATTAAAGGAGAAATAACAATCGTAATTCCGGGTAAAACCAAAGCAGGTAACTGAAAACAAATGGATTTTCCTCCACCTGTAGGCATTATTGCCAGAGTATCCTGACCTGAAAGTATGGTATTAATGATCGTTTCCTGATTGGGTCTGAATTTTTCAAAACCGAAATTTTCTTTTAGTTTGGCGTGTAAAATTTCTGAATTCATAAGGCTGATATGTACTGATTTTTAAATATAATAAAAAGTTTAAATATAATATTTTTCTTATATTTAAAAACAAGATTTTGAACAATTAATAAAAAAAGGAACCCGAATAGAGTTCCTTTTTTTTATTTTGAAAGATAAAAATTAATCTTCGTCGTCTTCATCATCTTCATCAGCAATATCATCTGGATCTTTGTCTTCATCGTCATCATCATCTCCGCCATCAGTATCCGGTTTGTCTATTGCATCATCGTCATCGTCATCATCACTATCATCATCAAGATCAAGACCTTTTACTGGTTCGATTGTATCAACATCAAGATCGATATCATCATCCTCATCGTAATTCTCAATCCTGTCAGCAAGTTTTGTACTAATTTTTACTAAATAAATAGTGTCTTCAGTACGAACTTCAACAGCTTCGATCAATTCGTTTTTAGCATTTCTAAAACGGATTACATCCGAATCATCATAACCATCAGGAAATTTTTCAACCAAAAGGTTTAAAATTTCGTTGGTAAGTTTAGCGTAGTCTACTATAACTCTTTTCATAAATATCCTATAAATCTAATAAGTAAGCAAAAATTAACGGAGCAACAATTGTAGCATCCGACTCAATAATAAATTTTGGAGTTTTAATATCTAATTTACCCCAAGTGATTTTCTCGTTTGGAACTGCTCCGGAATATGATCCGTAACTAGTTGTTGAATCTGAAATCTGACAGAAATAACTCCAAAACGGAATATCATGCATTTCCATATCCTGATATAACATTGGTACCACACAAATAGGAAAATCTCCCGCAATACCACCACCAATTTGGAAAAATCCAATTCCGTTAGTGCTGTTTTTTGGATACCAATCAGAAAGGAAAACCATATATTCGATTCCCGATTTCATGGTAGAAGCCTTCAAATCACCTTTGATTACGTATGAAGCAAAGATGTTTCCCATTGTACTATCTTCCCATCCCGGTACAATAATAGGTAAGTTTTTCTCTGCAGCTGCATACATCCAGCTATCTTTTAAATCTATTTCGTAATATTCTTCTAAAACACCAGATAACAACATTTTATACATGAATTCATGCGGAAAATAACGTTCTCCTTTGTCATCAGCATCTTTCCAGATTTTATAAATGTGTTTTTGCAAACGACGAAATGCTTCATGTTCAGGAATACAAGTATCTGTAACACGGTTTAGTCCTCTTTCAAGTAAAGCCCATTCGTCCTCAGGTGTTAAATCACGATAGTTAGGCACTCTTTCGTAGTGAGAGTGTGCTACTAAATTCATGATATCTTCTTCCAGATTGGCTCCGGTACATGAAATAATCTGTACTTTATCTTGTCTAATTATTTCGGCAAAAATTTTACCAATTTCTGCTGTACTCATAGCGCCAGCCATACTTACCATCATTTTCGCACCATTTGCCAATTGTTGTTCGTATGCTTTTGCAGCATCAACCAACGAAGCAGAGTTAAAATGTAAATAATGTTTTTCAATAAACTGACTGATAGGTCCTTTCATTTTGTTTTTGTTTTTTTTGTTTTTTTTTGAATTAAAAGTTTAACCTTTTAGATGATACTGCAAATTAATAATTTTATGGATATTAACATTTAATTTACAGGTTTTTTTTTATACTTTTTTAGTGTACCCTAAAATCTTCAATACATCGTCAGAAGTTTGTTGTTCTGAAAAAACTTCGGTAGCTAAAATCCCATTTTCGTCTCGATCTATTAAAATATGTTTAGGCTGCGGAATCAAACAGTGATGTAATCCACCGTAACCTCCAATGGTTTCCTGATATGCACCAGTATTAAAGAAACCAATATATAATGGCTTTTCTTTGTTGTATTTAGGCAAATAAATGGCGTTCATATTTTGCTCTGAGTTGTAATAATCGTCACTATCACAAGTCAAACCTCCTAATAAAACCCGTTCGTAAGTATCATTCCAACGATTGACCGCCAGCATAATAAAACGTTTGTTTATAGCCCAAGTATCCGGCAAAGTAGTAATGAAAGACGAATCGATCATATTCCATTTTTCTCTATCATTTTGTTGTTTTTGATACAAAATCTGATAGATTGCGCCACCACTTTCACCTACTGTAAATGATCCAAATTCAGTAAAGATATTCGGAACATCAACTTCAGCTTCATCACATGCTATTTTAATCTGATTGATAATTTCATCAATCATGTATTGGTAATCGTACTCGAAAGCCAATGAATTTTTGATAGGAAAACCACCTCCAATGTTCAAACCATCCAGAGTAGGGCATTCTTTTTTAAGTGCTATGTATACTTTGATACATTTTACTAATTCATTCCAGTAATATGCTGTATCGTTAATTCCTGTATTGATAAAGAAGTGAAGCATTTTCAACTCCAGTTTATCATTTTCCTGAATTTGTTTTTTATAGAAAGAAACTATGTTTTTGTATCCGATACCTAATCTTGAAGTATAGAACTCAAATTTAGGTTCTTCTTCGGCTGCAATACGAATTCCAATTTTGAATTTTCCTTTAATTTCAGCCTGAAGCAAATCTAATTCTTCATAATTATCAATAATCGGAATAGTGTTTTTATGTCCGTTATTGATTAGTCGTGCAATGTTGGTAATATATTCATCTCTTTTAAAACCATTACAAATTACATATGTACTCTTATTGATTTTACCATTTTCCAACAAATTCTCTACAATATTAATATCAAAAGCAGATGAAGTTTCGACATGAATGTTGTTTTTAAAAGCTTCATTCATAATATATTCAAAATGAGAGCTTTTTGTGCAATAACAATAATAGTATTTTGCTTCGTATTTGTTTTTTTCCATCGATTTTCTGAACCAGGCTTTCGCTTTATTGATATTTTCAGAAATTTGAGGTAAATAGGTGAATTTTAATGGTGTACCGTATTGTTCTACCAATTTCATCAAATCGATGTTGTGAAATTGAAGATTGTCTTTGTTTAATTTAAATTCCGTTTGTGGAAAATAGTAAGTTTGATTAATTAGATCAGAATATTTTGTATTCATTTAGTTTTCGATGTTTAGAATTGTAATTTTTTAATTTAGTGAACTGTGCTAAATCTAAAATTCAAACCCTAATATTCGCAAATACAATCTGCAGTTTTTCGTGTTCTGCTTTCGAATATTGAAAAACATCAAAACAAAGCGGGCTTTTGCTATTATAAAAACGATCCAACATCCTTAGTAAGGAACTATTGAGCCGATTTCTATAAGAACTAAATTGTCTTTGTTTTTTGTTTGTTTTCATCGTGGCAAATGTAAAAAATAATATATACCTAAAGCAAAGCTTTTTATTAAAAAAACTTTAAGATTTATAATCTTGAAACGCGTCTAGAATCAATTTATTTTCAACGGATTGATTAATTTTTATTTTCCCGATTCCTTCAATTAATGCAAATTGAATCAAACCATACTCATTTTTTTTGTCGTGAATCAGTAATTCAAGGATCGGATCGATGTCATTTTCTTCGATTTTTACATCATCGTAAATACTCTTTATTGCCGTTTTAATTTCTGTATATTCTTCTGCTGTAATTAAGTTTTTATGCAATGAAATATAACTTTCTAAAATCATTCCAATCGCAATGGCTTCACCGTGTAACAACGTTGTTTTGGTTTCACTTTCTAAAAAATAACCTTCGATAGCGTGACCTAAAGTATGACCAAAATTCAATGCTTTACGAATATTTTTTTCAGTTGGATCCTGAATTACAATATCATTTTTAATTTCTACAGAGCGATAAATTAATGCATCAAAATCGGCAAAATCGATAGCTTTAAGATCTAAAAATTGCTTCCAGTAAGCAGAATCATATATTAGTCCATGTTTTAGCATTTCGGCCAAACCAGAACGCATTTCGCTTTGCGGTAAAGTTTCAAGGTAATCAGTATCAATTAATACCATTTGAGGAACGTTGATAACGCCAATCTGATTTTTGAGATTTCCTAAGTCAACTCCGGTTTTGCCTCCCACAGAAGCATCAACCATGGATAATAAAGTAGTAGGAATGTTTATAAAATCTAGTCCACGTTTGAAAGTCGAAGCCACAAATCCGCCAAGATCTGTTACAACACCACCACCAAGATTAATAACAAGCGATTTTCTGTCGGCACCAAGTTCTGTAAGTACTTTCCAGATTTCGATACAAGTTTCTATATTTTTATTGATTTCTCCAGATTCGAATTCAATAATTTCTATTGTTAAATCGGTTTCAAGTAAAGGCAAAAATTTTGGCAAACAATGCTCATTTGTCTCATTATCAACTATAATAAACAAATTAGAGTATTTATTTTCTTTTAAATGATTATTTAGGGCTTCGTAGGCATTTTGGTTAAAATGTACGAGATAATTATTAGCTTGAATAGATTGCATATTTGTGTAGTTAATTGAAAACGCAAAATAAGGCATTTTTAAGGAAATAATATTCAAACTTTTGTTCTTATTTGTTTTAAAATGAATGATTCTATTTAAGGTTTAGGTATTTGTTTTTAATTTTTTAAAACCAATATTTCATAATAACGTAAACTCTTACTTAATAAATTAAGGTATTACATAATTTTGTTATCAATATTAAAAATTATGCTATGTTTTAGTAAATAATATTCAAAAATCTATCTATATTTGCACAAAAAACTGACCTTAATGGAAAAAATATTCGATAACACTCAAGTTGCATTTTCGTTAAAAAGCGATACTGAACTAGATAGAGCTTATTTTCTTTTTAAAATGATCGACAGCCAACCCTTAGTAAGAATAGGAACTGCTGTTACCAATTTTGCCATAAAAGCAAATCTTCCGGTAGAAGGATTAATTCGTGCAACTGTTTTTGACCATTTTTGTGGTGGTGTAAACGAGAATGATTGTATCACTGTTGTAGATAAAATGTTTACAAAAGGTGTTTCATCGGTATTGGATTATTCGGTTGAAGGAAAAGAAGAAGAAGAGCAGTTTGATGCTGCTTTAGAAATGACCTTAAAAACTATTGAATTTGCTAAAGAACGTTTGGCGATTCCGTTTGCTGTATTTAAGCCAACAGGTTTTGGTCGTTTTGAATTGTATGAAAAACTAGGAGAAAAACAAACGCTGACTCCGGCAGAACAAGCTGAGTGGGATAGAGTAGTAGCGCGTTTTGATCATGTTTGCGGTGAGGCGCACAGAAAAGATGTTGCTTTATTGATTGATGGTGAAGAAAGCTGGATGCAGGATGCTGCTGATGATTTGGTTACTGATATGATGCGCAAATACAACAAAGAGAAAGCGATTGTTTTTAATACTTTGCAAATGTACCGTTGGGATCGTTTGGATTATTTGAAAAACCTGCATGAAATTGCCAAAAAAGAAAGTTTCTTTATTGGAATGAAATTGGTTCGTGGCGCTTATATGGAAAAAGAAAACAAAAGAGCGGAAGAGAAAAATTATGTTTCGCCTATTTGTGTTTCTAAAGAAGCTACAGATATTAATTATGATGCTGCTGTTCACTATATGTTAGAGCATTTAGAAATTATGTCAATTTTTGCAGGGACTCATAATGAATTGAGTTCTTATAAATTGATGGAAATGATGCAGGAAAAAGGAATTGCCAAAAACGATAATAAAATCTGGTTTGGACAATTGTACGGAATGAGCGATAATATTAGTTATAACCTTGCCGAAAACGGTTATAATGTAGCTAAATATTTGCCATTTGGCCCTGTAAAAGATGTTATGCCGTATCTAATTCGCCGAGCTGAAGAAAACACTTCGGTCGCAGGACAAACAAGCCGCGAATTGTCTATGATTAAAGCTGAACGTAAAAGAAGAAAAGGGAAGTAGTTTTTAGTCTCAGTCTCGGTTTACAGTTTTACATAAAAAAAATCCAAATTCCAATCATAACAATTGGAATTTGGATTTTTTATTTCATGCAAATTAAACTTTTTAGAAAGAAACCTGGCATTGTAAAACTACCATTCCTAAACGATCGCTTTGTTTGTATGCGCCAATAAGTGTTTTATCGTAAACTGCTCTGTTTTGGTAATTTAAACTAAACTTTGGGCCCAAAGTTCCGGTTGTATAATAATTGACACCCAATTCATACATTGTCATTGGTGTATCTAAGGCTTGTAAATCGGCAATTTGTGTTGCTGCGTAAGGCTGAAAACGACCTTTTTTAGCTTCATTATCTGATTTACCAAAAAGATATCCTAATTGAGCATAATAAATATTTCCCGTACCAACGCCAATAAATCCGGCACCAGAACCATTAATAAGAGTATTATCACCAATAGCGGGATTTGGCGTATTTACAGACTGTATATAGTTTTTACCGTAATTATTGTTGTTAAAGGCAGCATATGCTGTTATAGCTGCGCCATTAGCGCTAATTGGACTGTCATAAAAAACATCAAAACCTAAAACGTTCATATCATCGTATGCTACAGTTGCATCTGGTGTTAAATGCCACATAGCTTTGGCCTGTGTCAAATAACCTACTGCTACATTAAAAACTTTTTTGGTTCCTAAATAAGTTCCTTTATGATAAGCATCTTCAATTGATTCTTTATCTAAGAAAGAGTACGTTAAAATTCCGGAATATTGTGCTCTTGGTGTTTCGGTGCTTAAGGTTGAATTCAATCCAAGATTATTGTTTGCATTTCGATACGGATTGGTAATTGCCGCACGATAATTAAATTTTCCCAGATCTCCTTTCGCGTAAATACTTAAATTTCTATTCCCGAAAGTTGATGATGTATTAATGAATTGCTGATACATTGGTGTATCTAATGTAAGCTGAGAAGAAGAGCTGTTCGCTGAATAACGGGTTGTTCCGGCTCCCCAGGCCGTTAAACCACCACCAATATGAAGGCTTTTGTTAAAATGATATTCTCCTAAAGCATCCATAACAGAAATTGGCGCATTTGAAGGACCATTATTCTGTGTGAAATTGATATTATTCTGACCTAATTGTAAATGAAAGAAAATATTATCTGTAATCATTCCCATGGCCTGTAAACGCAAACGTCTGATCACAATGTCGTAAGTGTCACTAACTTGATTTGTACCAATTTTACTGCCTTCGTTTAATTCGGCGTATCTTCCCCAAACCTGGAGATTCATTCCAAATTTAATGTATTTTGAGCCGTCAGGACTGATGTTTACAACGTTAAAAGGTTTTTCCTGGGCAAGTACACTTATGGCGTTTAGGATAACAAATAATAAAATCAGGGCGAGTCTTAGATGTGGCATTTAGTTATGTTTAAAATTAATTATAGGCTTTTAGTTTATTAATAGTTGTTAAACTGAAGATTACTTAGGTTTTTATAAGTACCGTTTTCAAGGTTTATTAATTCCTGATGTGTACCCTCTTCGGTTATTTTTCCATTATCTAAAACTAAAATTTTATCAGCATTTCTAATAGTCGAAAGTCGGTGAGCAATAATAATACTTGTTCTTCCTTCCATTAATACTTCTAATGCTTCCTGAACTAATTTTTCGCTTTCACTATCTAAAGATGATGTCGCCTCATCTAATATTAATATACTTGGGTTTTTAAGCAACGCTCTCGCAATCGCAATACGCTGACGCTGACCTCCTGATAATTTTACACCTCGTTCCCCTACAACTGTTTCAAATTTCTCCGGGAAACCTTCAACAAAATTCAAAGCATTGGCCTGTTTTGCAGCCAGCATAATCTCTTCATCGGTTGCATCTGGTTTTCCGTATGCAATATTTTCTTTGATGGTTCCTCCAAATAAAATAACGTCCTGAGGAACGATACTCATATTTCCACGAAGATTTTCTAAATCATAATCGTAAATATTTTTTCCGTCAACCGTAATTTCTCCTGACTCAATATCATAAAAACGCAATAATAAAGAAGATATAGTTGATTTTCCTGCTCCACTTGGTCCGACAATCGCAATTTTCTGTCCGAATTCGGCAGTGAAGTTTACATCTTTAAGCACCTGAACTTCTTTTCTTGAAGGATAACTAAAAGCAACATTTTTGAAAGAAACATTTCCTTTGATTTTTTCTAAAGGTTCTCCATTTTGCGTTGCATTTATTTTTTCAGGAGTTTCTTCTAATAATTCAAAAACTCTTTCGGTAGCACCAATTGCTTTTTGAATTTGCGCATATAATTCGGCAATTCCTCCAAAAGAAGCTCCTACAAATGTAGAATACAATACAAATGAAATCAATTGTCCTACGCTCATTTCGCCGGCAATGCTTAAACGTACACCATACCAAACTACGGCTACGATGGCACCAAACAAACAGAAAATGATAAAAGAGGCAAAATAACCACGGTATTTACCGCCTTTGATTGCGAGTTTTACCACTTCGCTGATTTTGCCTTTGTAACGTGCAACTTCATACCATTCGTTGGCAAAAGCTTTTACAATACTAATTCCCTGCATGGTTTCTTCTACGATAACCTGGCTCTCTGCCACCTGATCTTGTACTTGTTTAGAATATTTTCTAATAAAACGACCAAAGATTACTGCGGCAACCGCTACAAGAGGAACTACGGCTAACATTAATAAAGTTAATTTAAAACTTTCTGTAGCCAATAAAATAACGCCACCAATAATAAGTATGAATTGACGTAAGAACTCTGCAATTGTTGATGTTAATGTATCCTGAATTTGTGTAATATCTGCACTAATGCGGCTGTTTAGTTCTCCAACTCTTTTTTGGGAGAAGAAGGTCATTGGCAACTTAACTAAATTGGTGTATAAGGACAAACGCAGGTTTGCTAATGTATTTTCGGTAAAATTCACAAATAATGATAATCTGAAGAAAGAGCAGAAAGATTGTAGAAACAGGATTACGATTAATCCCAATGCAATTTGGTTGGCCTGATCGTTATTTTTGTTTTTGACACAATCAATCAACATTCCCATTAATTTAGGAAAGGCGAGGGCAGTTGCTCCTGTAAGTAACAAGAAAAACAATCCAACATAAAATTTCCATTGGTGTTTTCCGGCGTATTTGAATATTATGGTTGCTTTGTTAAGTGAAGTAGCGGTAATTTTTGATTTTGGTAAATCATTTTCTTTAAATCTTGCCATTTGAGTATACAATTAAGGTACGCAAATATAGGATTATAGCAAGTGAACACAAAACAATATTATAAATTAGGCTTGTTGATTTGTGTTTTTAACTAAATGTGCAGCAATCACAAATTTTATTTCTTTTTTAAAAAGCTGAAAAATAGATTAGTAAATAAAATCATTAAAATTTATTTCATTTTTTTTATAAAAAGGCTTGCAAATACAAAATCTAGCTGTATATTTGCACTCGCAATCACAAACGATAGCAACCTAGTAAAATAGGGCGATTAGCTCAGCTGGTTCAGAGCACCTCGTTTACACCGAGGGGGTCGGGGGTTCGAACCCCTCATCGCCCACTATGAGGGATAGTCGAAAGATTATCCCTCTTTTTTTGATATATAAGGTATCCTCTTTCCTCCATTTTACTGGCATTATGAGATAACAGATCCAACATTGTAGGTGTTCGATAGATACCCTTTTCATAGTATAAATTGCCGTCGAACACCATGTTTACAAACTCGCGTTTCTGCAAGATATCTGACTTTGTATAGATATGCCTGATATCTCCTAATAAATCTAGCTTGCTGTCCAAAATATCGAAAGCTTTCCCTTGGTTCGTACCATATCTTTCGATCGATGCCGTAAGGGTCAATATGTGATCGCTGTAGGTAGAATACCACCTGTCGTAAGTGTCCTTGTTTATCTCGTCCTTAAACCACTTTTCTTCTACTGCATTTAAGCGTTGCTGTACTTCCTCCAGTTCATGTCTCTTCTCTATTGCTTTTTTCTTGTTTGCCTTTACTTCCTGTTCAAGTGTGGCGTAACAGCTATTCCTTATTTCCTTGATCCGCCTTTCAGTGACACTCATAAGGTCACATGCATTTAGGAACTGGTCATGTGCTTTTACTGCACTGATATTATTATGCTTTGAATGCTTGCATTTGTAGTAGTAGAAGTATTTTCCCGATTTTCCACGTGAAGGCGCACCTGTCAAAGGCGTTCCGCAGTGGCATTTTACAACACCCCTCAGCGGTATTTCATCATCGACGGTTACTTTGACCTTGTCAGCCTTTTTCATTTTAGATTGTACCATTGTCCAAGTTGTCTTGTCAATAATGGCTTCATGTATCGCGGGAAAAAGACCTCCTGGCAGATCCTTGAACGGTTCAACCCTCACAAGTCCTGCATACACAGGATTTGCAAGTACGCGGTCAATAGCCATGTTTCCTTTCCTGTCAAAACCGGCCTCGTAAGCCATTTCCTTGATTTTATATAATGGCACATCGCGCAGGAACATATCATAAATCGTTTTGACAATTTTAGCTTCCTGCTCATTTACTTCAAGGTGGCGTTGTTTTCCCTCACCGACCTTGTTATAGCCGAAAGGCTTTTCCCTTGTAAGGAAACGGCCTTCTTTAGCGCGGGCTGTGTAGAGCCCGCCACGTACCTTGATGCTCCTGTTGATATTGTCTTCTTCAGCAAGCAATAATTGCAACCCTGCCCTAAAAAAACTTCCCGGCGTATCATAATCAAAGACTATTCCTTCGGTTACGCTGATGATCTGGATGCTGTATTTTCTTTGGAACTGCTTTACCATATTCATGGCTTCGCCTGCATCCCTGCTGAAGCGGTCAAGCTGGTCTACGAGCAGGTAATCCACTGATTTGTAATGCTTGGCAATGAATGCCTGTAATTTTATAAAATCCGGACGATCAAAGGTCTTAGCGCTTTTGCCCCTGTCGATAAAGGAATCCACCAGCTGTATATTATTATATTGCAGGTATTGGTCGGTATACAATTCCTGTCTTTCAATCGAGCCATTGCTCTGTCCCAATTGGCTAAACCTAAGATATCTGATCGCCCTCTTCATATAGTTCTTTCAATGTTAATGACAGAATAATTTCAATCAATAAATTTACGAATTTTTGTTCTTTTTCCTGTTCTATCTCTTCATAAATTTTTGCGATATGTTCGTCACTATCAGTCTGTTTTGTGTCTTCGCTCTTCATTTTGCACCTCCATTTGCCTTTTGTTAAAACAATCCTTTCTAAATAGGCTATGAATTTAATGCCTCTGATGGCTTAGGAGTAATTACTGTCCCACTGAGGAACTGTTTGGCGGGCTTAGTCTCAAAGCAGTATAAGGAACAGTTATAAAAAAAGGAACTCCCTTTATTTAACTTTTTTGAACTGATTGTATGCCAATCCCTCTTCCAACCCCCCTACCATGTCCCTATTGATTTTTAAGGTGGTTTGTTTCAAATTCACTCGTAAGCTGGATGATTTTCTGAGATATGACCACAAGCTCTGCGGTCTGCTTTTCCAGTTTATATAGATAGGCTCCGGCTTTCTTTTCAGAAAAATTGCTGTACAGTATTTTCACAACTTGATTATAATTTACCCCTATAGCTCTGAACTGGCCGTATAGTGTGGTCAGCCGCATGTAAAAATCCATTGTGGCCTTGTCAATTTTGATGGTCTTGATGGTCTTCTGAAAGATACAGGCAGTGATAAAATGTGCCATTACATTCATCCCAGATTGTTCAAAAAGAGAATGAAAGCGGGCATTTTCTTCAGCGTTCAGACTGATGGAATAGCGGAAAATGGCAGGATCTTTCTTTAGATGCCTTCCGCCTTTTTTTTGACGAGAGCTATTACTATTTTTTTCCATATTTAAATCTATTCTTAGAACATAAGCTAATTTACTTCGTGAACTGCCTTAGGTAACGTTTGTAGAACCGAAAGGAAATATTTGGCTTTTACTGTCCGGGTAGAGAGTATACATTAACGTACAACAAACATTATAGCTATAGAATTTTATGGCTTCATTTGACAGGATTGTATAAAGTTATGGACGGATTAATTTTATATATTTCTAAAAAAAAAATAAAAGAGAAATAATAAAAAAGAAAACGAAGGTAGGACGGGGTTGCTTGGCTATCCAAAAGACTACGGCATAATGTCTCGATCGTGCCTCACAATCCACCCTTCGGGACTTATTCCGTTTCCTTTTGGCCTGCCTGCATCCCGTCCTGTAAAATTGCTTTCTTTTTCTTTTTTCCGTTTTTCTATTTTCTTTGGAAAAATATATTTTTGGTTTGTACAGGCACGGCGGTGTCCGTGAGGTTTGGCAAGGGTAAATCTGCAAAGTTTCCCGAATTTCCGCTAAAGCATAAAAGTATTTTTATAGTTTTAAAAGCGTATTTATAGGTAAGTATGTAGCTAAATAAGTAAGTAGGTAGGTACGCAGGTAGGCAGGCAGGCAAGTTGGTAAGTATGCAATCAGGCTGGCAGGTAGGCAAACCTGTAGTTAAGTACTACATTATTTATAGCAGTAAACTTTTATTACTGAAATATGTCTGTAGAACGCATTCCAGATGCACTATAATCTCATTAGACATAAAGGGTTGCTGGCGGACAGCCTGAAGGCTGCCGAAAGTCACACCTGTTTTAATTATCCGGAAAGGACTCCGATATGGTTACCTTACCAATCCAAAAAAAAGGGCTTCAAGCCCTTTCAATTAAAATCCATCTGTAATAATGTTTTCGCGGGAAAACGGCAAGTTGTGTTCTGAGCTGCTTGAAATACTTTCCGCAGCTCAAAACCACTTGCCCTTGCAGGGGCTGTAAAAAAAACTCCAAAGTCGTTTTTTAAATTAGTTGTATCGAATCTTTTCAGTATTAGCTTTCCTCTTATAAGTTCACCTGATTTTTTTAGTATCGATATCATTTTAAACATCCTTTCAGGTTTACGACGTTTTTTATACTCCATAATTCTAAGGTTTTTTTAGGTATCAAAGGAAAAAATTATTGCTTTTTGTCCATAAGGCCTGTATTTGCTAGCCTTTTTATGTGTTTTAGCTTTTTTAGTAGGCCAGTAAAATGGATCGTTTTTTGCAAATTTTGGCTCGTTTTTCGTAACAACTCTTCCACAATATTGTTTTAATTTAGCTTTTACAATACACTAAATATGTGGTTATTAGCTAATTTTTAGCAGTGCAAGCTAGGGTGAATTGGTATGCCCGCATGCCATGTCAATTATGATTCACAGATTTGCCCGGATTTATATTCTGCTATTTGTATATACATCCATAATCAAAACATTCGATTTTGAAAGTTTGTTATTCAACTATAGTCACTAAAGGCATTTTTAATCCGTTTTTGGCATATGATTATCCTGATCTGACAAGAGTTAATTATTTATTTTACAGAACTTTACAATTCAGATTCTCAATTGCATTATAATAAAATTTAGACAACGTTAGAGGTGAAAAATGGATCGTTTTTTACAAATTTTGGATCGTTTTTTACATCAATCCTTTAGCAGCTTTGTTCTAATTTAGATTTATAAAACACTTATAAAGTGGATATTATAAAAGAAACACATCTATTAGGCTATTTTGATATGCCTCAAGTAAGATTATAAAACATTGTAAACGTTAAAAGCAATGACATGAAAACATCAATATCTTTTAAGAACACTATAGCCGACATAATCTGCCTGCTTTATATCCTGCTTTTTGTGTACGCGTCTGTAAGCAAATTGCTTGACTTTCAAAACTTCCGCGTTCAATTGGGACAGTCACCTTTATTAAGTGCGTTTGCCGGATATATTGCATGGGTGGTACCCATTCTTGAATTATTCGTTGTATTGCTTATCGTTTCAAAAAGGTGTAGAATTATAGGGCTTTTTGGAGCGTTGTGCATGATGGTTATGTTTACCGCATACATTTTCATAATTTTAAATTACAGCCCATTTGTCCCTTGCTCCTGTGGAGGAATTTTGGAGAAAATGGGTTGGAAGGAACATTTCATTTTTAATTGTGTTTTCATGATGCTGGCCGCAGCAGGTATCCTGATACTGCGCCGGGGTGTGCCAAAGGCACATTTTATTTCAAAACCTGCTGCACTGGCCAGTGCCTTTTCTGTGACGATATTTTTCAGCATTGGTATTGTTGCCTTGCTGTTTATGTTATCAGAAGACATAATCCATTACCGCAATAATTTTATACGTCGGTTTCCGCACCACTTGGTCAAACAGTTAAATAGCTTAGACTTGCAATACAATTCTTATTATCTGGCCGGAGCCGAAAACGGAAAAATTTATTTGGGAAATGTGACTACACCCTTGCGTTTAATCGCTATTGATTCTTCTTTAATAAAAAAAGAAATCATAACCATTACGGTGGATCGTAATAAAAATCTGCTCAGGACGCCTCAGATTCGCGTTGTCGGGAATTCTTTTTATCTCTCAGAAGGCAGTTCATCATTGATCTTCAGCGGGAATATTTCTAATTGGCATGCCACACTTCAAGTGAAGGACGGCACTCGTTTTTCATTATTGGAACCGGTCGATTCAGCCTTTGCCGGAATGAGATACTTCCATCCGCAAACGGGAGAGAACGTTTTAGGAACGGTTCGTCTGGACAGAACCAGAAGCCGATACTTAGCCGAGTCACTTTTGCAAAAGCAAATCGACGGGATATTCGATACCGATGGAATGCTCCGCTATGATCGCACGACCAGATCATTCATATACGTCCATCTATACAGAAACGAGATTATAGTTTGCGATTCGGCAATGAAACTTCGGTTCAGGTCGAAAACTATTGATACGGTCGGCCGTGCCAATATACGCTTGACTAAAACTAATAAAGAGAATATAAGAACATTTGCAAGCCGCCCATTGGTAGTAAATAAGACTGTTGCAGTCTTTAATGGGCTGTTATTTGTCAATTCGCAATTACCTGGCCAATACGAAGACGACTTGATGTGGAAGACCTCCAGCATCATTGATGTATATGACCTCAGCAACGGAGCGTATCGATCCAGCTTTTATATTGATAATGTACAACGAAAAAAACTCGACAGTTTCATAATTCGAAATGGTTGCTTGTACGCTATGATAGGAAATCATCTCGTGAGCTATTCGTTAAAGAAAAATTTGCGAGCCGAGTCAAAGAAAATATAATTCCTACGGGCCTGTAGCAGGGATAAGGCTGAAAACCTGTAAAAAAGAGTAGGCCATAATTATTAAATTAATCATTATGAAATCGACATTTTTTAAATCGATACTGCTGCCAATCGCGACAGTAGTGCTTGGTGTTGGAGGAGCGTTTACCACGACTTCCATGAGCAGCACCAAAACCTTGGCCGATCAAATCGGATTTTATGAACTTGACGAGGAAAATCCTTGTGTACAATCTTCTATGTGTCAAACGGTTGACAATGGGCAGATCTGTTCCGCAATTGTCTCTGGAACAAATCACACGCTTAAGGGTAAAACCAGCCCTAATGCCTTGACCTGTCCTGTTACGCTTTGGAGAAAGCCGTAAGGCCTATGTGAAATGCAATGCAGTCCCATGAGAGGACTGCATTGTTTTTTATTGCGGGTACATCCATTTTGATTTTGGATTGTCCATCAAATAGCATCCGAACCAATCAATTATTTTTCGCGTTAAATCTTCTTGGTTTCCTCTTTGCAAAAGGACGTGGCCTTCTTTAGGATATACAAGTAAAATATTTTCCTTATTGAGGCGTCTAAGTGCCAGATAAAGCTCAAAAGATTGTGCAGGCGTAACCTGCGTATCCTGTTCGCCGGTAAACTGCAAAAGCGGTGTTTTGATATTCGCAGCATGAAAGACCGGAGAGTTCAGCAAATAACCTTCCTTATTCTCGAAGAATGGATACCCCATCCGTCTTTGGTCGCTTTCAAAACGCCAATAACTCACGTTAGCGAAATTTTTATCTTCTGAAAAATAGGAACTCATATAATCCGAGATTCCCGCACCCGAAACTGCACAGCGAAAAATATCCGTCTGCGTGACAGTAAAATTGGCTTCATATCCGCCAAACGAGTGGCCTATAAGACCAATACGGGAACGATCAACAGGGTATAAATCACAAACGGCCGACGTAGCTGCGATCACACACTCAGAAGCTGAGAATCCGGGTTCCCCAACCCGATAGATGATGTCCGGCAAGAAAACAAAATATCCTTGTGAGGCAAGAAGAGAAATATTAAATCCGTAGCTGTTATGTAAAGTCGGATTTACAAATTCGTGCAACTGCCGATTTTGCAATTCGTAAAGATGCACCACCATCGGGTACTTTTTACCTTCTTCAAAACCAAACGGATAGAACAATACTCCTTTCAGCTTTTGACCACGGACTTCATATTCCATCACAGTGCTTTTCCCCCAAGCATATTTATAGGCAAACGGATTGCTTCGGTAAACTTCCGATCTAAGACCGTTCACAAAAGATTCCAACTTGGGAGATTGATCAAAGTGCTCTGTCAAAAATGAGAAATTGCATGTTTCAGTTCCGAAGCGTATTCCTGAAACTTTAAACTTATCGAAAAGCAATTGCCTGTACTTTCCTTTTTCTAATACGCCAAAACCACTATAAGAATAATCTTCGTTGCGTATTGCCAGAACGATCCGGTCTTTATCAACGACCCCGGAATCATCTGCAAGTCGAAAAAATATGCCACTTTTATTTCCGCTGGTCATACGTTTTGTCGATTTACTGTTCCAATCAAATTCCCAAATATCACGATCGTCCGTAAACAGTATGGAACGACCATCGCTAGTCCAGGCTAAAAATGACATGTTAGAAACCTCATCATTAATATTGGCGGTTATGTCAAAACGCATTGAAGTATTTGGATCAATAACGATCCAATTCCCTTCATGCCGATAAGAGAGTAGTGAACCTCTTGGGCTTGACCTTATCTCGTTTGGAGATCCGGATAACTGCCTTTCGAGTAAAGTCTGCCGCCCATTCTCAAGGTTCAATATAAAGCAATCACGATCAGGATAGCTTTTGGGAGACGGTCCATTTTCTATCCCATTATAACAAACCGCATGACGATAATCTGCCGTAAAAATGCTGTTCGGCAATTCGTTCGTGCCGATCGAAATAATGCGATCAGTTGCCGGTTTCCACTTTACCCATAGCAAGTTCTCGGCCAGATCCTTTCTTCGGGAATACAAAAAACTGTCAGCAGCGTTCCATATTTGTGCGGTTCCAAAGTCTTGTTTGCCTCTCGAATACTTTGTTACAGTGAAGAAAACACCCCTGCCGTCAGGTGATATTTTGAGATATTCGCCATAAGGAACATTAATCGTCAATTCTTTTTCTAATTTGGTGCTCTGGTACATCTTTCTTTTAAGACAATCGTAGAAATAGACAGCATTTGCCTCGTCGTTTTCTCGATGCAAAAAAGCAACCGACAAACCATTTATCTGCCAACTGAAGTGTTCAAAAGATCCAAATCCCTTCGTTATTTCGACTGACTCCATTTTCTCAGACAGCTTGCAGATTTCGACGATACTCTTTCCATCCGTCCTGCAATAGGCAATATTGCGGATTGCAGGATCAAAGCAATAAGAGACGATACCCGTAAGCTCCTTAATGGCATTTCCATCAAGATCCCGAATATGAACAGAAAGCCTTCTGTCTGGATTTTCCATAACCAATACAATGTTTTTAAGGTTGGCGGTGATCTCATACCTCCGAATATTTGATTCTTCCCACACCGATCCTTTATCCAGGTTGAGAACCTGAAATGTTTTTCCATCCTTCAGGCAACAAAACAGATAGTCGCCAATAAAACGTCCATTTCGCCCGTTGGGAATCGCCATTTTCTTTTTTCCGTCAATTTGGCTCACAAACAGCGTGTCCAATCCCGATTCGTATGACATGGAGTAAGATGCCCATTTACCGTTGCCAGACAATCCTTCATTACGCAATGTCCCAAAACTAGCATAATCCTTTTCGTTTAAAACGGTTCTTGCTACCTGCCCATAAATCGTGCAGGTATGCAAAAAACATAAAAAACTAATCCAGGCTAAATTTTTCATATTAGTAGCCTGTATTCTGTGGTGCGAGAGAAGGATTCAATAGCAATTCGTTTTGTGGAATTGGCCATAAAGCATCGGTTGCATTCCAACCCGGTTTTTGAGCGGAAAGGGTCGAGTCGATTGCACCGAATCGTTTCAAATCGAAAAAGCGGTGGCCGAATTCCGAAAAAAGTTCCAGTCTGCGTTGCAATAAAATATCTTCCAATAGTCCTTGCTGTGTAGTTGCAAGACTCGGGCCTATTCCCGCCGCCAACCGAATCACGTCCAGATCTCCTCGTGCCCCAGTCAATTCTCCCATTCGCGCTCGTGCTTCCGCCCTGATTAAATAGACTTCTGATAAACGCAACACGATAGAATACTCGATAGCAGGCGAACCGCTGACAACTTTGTATTTATATGGATGAAACCAAGAGGAATTTCCGTCAGAAATTTCGCGTATCCAATTGGCGCGTCGCAGATCTCCTGCCGGAAAAGCATTAAGCAGATCCTCGCTCAAAGCCGAAACTGGCGGCGGTCCTGTCTCAAAAACAAAAGTGGTTGCCTCGATGCTGTTCGCGCCATCATAACCTGGACTGAATTGCCAGATCGTAGCATGGCTTTCCTTTAGAAAAGTATTTTCAAGGTTATTCTCAAAAACATATAAACCGGTTTGATTCAGGACTGCTGAGGCCTCATTTGAAGCAATTTCATATTGCCCTGCATACAAAGCAATCCGGGACAGCAAGGTATGGGCGGCAAAACTGTTAGGTCGGGTGCGCTCACCTGATATGTATTCCTGAGGAAGCAACACGATTGCCTGCTCTAGATCGGCAGAACATTCTTCAAACACTTCGGCCTCAGTAATACGGGTAACTTGGCTGTTCACAAGATAGTCCGTTGTCTTAACATAAGGAATCGGCCCATAAATATTGGCCATGTGAAAATGAAGCAATGCCCTAACGAAAAGCGCTTCACCTTTGAGTTGGCTTTTGTCACCATCATGCAACATTTGGGAACCTTCTACGCCCTCGATTAAGGCATTGGCTGAATAGATTTGACTGTAGGTATCGTTCCATAATGTCTTCATAGTATTGGTTGAAGACAAAAGACTGTTGTCGTAAGCCAGCTGCAAATCCTCTCCGCTGCCATACAAAATCATTTCATCTGTATAAAGACCTAGCATTTGCGAAATCCCCGATGAATATCCAGTCAGCAGTCCTGCATCCCTCATTTTTGAATAAATGTCGGTCATTGCAGCATTGGCGGTTGCTTTTTCTTCAAATACATTCCCGCTGTTTAGCTGAGAGGTGGCCGGGTCGACTTCGAGGAAATTATCACAGGAGTTCAACAGCAACAACGTAATGATAAAGGGCAAGAGGCGACTGGCTTTGCTCATCCCTTTTTTTATAAAAATTGTTTCCATACTAAAAGTTTAAAAGGTTAATTGAAGTCCAGTACTCCAGACTTTCATTGGAGGCAAGTAGCCTATGCTCATAAATTCAGGATCGTTGCCTTTATATGGCGTGAACGTGATTATATTTTGAGCTTCCACAAAAACTCGGCATGTCCCAAATTTGAATACAGATTGTGGGATTTCATAAGCAAAAGACAAGTTTTTCAATCGGATATAAGAAGCGTCAACCACAACACCGTCGCTCTCCACATATTGATTGTAGGCGGCTACTGCTGCGCTGTTGCTCGTTACCGCATACATCTGGTGCGAAGCGATATCGCCTGGTTCTTGCCAATGGTCTGAAACCATCGTTGGCTGGTTTGAAATAATTCCAGGCATACCGAACATCAATTCCGGACTCAGGTTCTTTTGTTTTACAAATTGGAAGAGGAAATCCAACGACCAGCGTTTGTAACGAAACTGGTTCAGCAAGCCTCCGAAATATTTCGGGTTCATGTCCAGCACTACTTTCCTGTCATCAGTAGCGCTAATGATCCCATCTCCGTTCATATCTTCAAATGTGTAAAGGCCTGTTTCAGGATTAACACCCAATAAATGGTATGCTTTCCTGATATTAAGCGGCTGTCCAATTATATATTGGCTTGCATAGGTACTGCCTTCCAGATCCGGGAACTTCAACAATTTGTTCTTTTGGAATGTCAGATTTAAACTAGTCGTCCAGCTGAAATTTGCATTTTGGAAATTTGCAGTCCGAAGCGAAAACTCCCATCCTTGGTTCTGTACGCTGGCATTGAGGTTTGCATTCAAAGAAGAAAAGCCCGTAGTGCCCGGTTGGGGGATTCCTGTCAGTTGGTTATCCGATCTGTTATTGTAAAATGCCCCCGTTAAAAAAACACGGTCTTTCAAAAAACCAAGCTCCAATCCCATTTCAAACTTTTTGTTGGTCTCCCATGCAAAGTCTGGATTAAACAAGCGAGAAGGACTAAGTCCTATGACACCGTCATAGGCTATTCCTGAGGTGGTGTAGGTATCCAAATATTGGTAGTCTCCAATCTGGTCATTCCCGGTTGTTCCGTAACTCGAACGAAATTTTCCAAAACTCAACCATTTGTTATCCTTTAGGAAATTTTCATTAGTGAAGATCCACGCGATACCTGCAGCCGCAAAATTTGCGTATTGCTTTCCGGGTCCGAATCGGCTCGATCCGTCACGGCGGCCTGTCAAATTGAGGATATATTTTTGTTGCCAATTGTAATTGATACGTCCAAAAAATGCTTGGTAGCGATACTCAGTATTTTCGCTCAACGTATTCAAGACTTCGTTGGCCGAGGAAATATTATGGATTAAGCTATTGCTCGGAAAACCTATTGCATATTGAACGAATTGCTGCCCTGACTGACTTTGGAAAGTACCTCCGGCCAATAAGTTTAGATTTCCTCCTCCAATCGCCTTTTGGTAACTGATCTGGGGCTCCAGAATCCATGACTGCCTATCGGCACGGCTCGCGATCAATGTCGATTGATCAGGTCCTATGCCCAGTGATGGGTTGAACCGCGTAGAGGGTATGGTTGTTGTTTCGTTTGTATAGAGTGAAGTAAGACCAAAGTTAGATCGTACCTCCAGTTCTGGCAAAACAGTATACGAAAGCATGCCACTCATAATCCAATCATTCGTCTTGGACTCATATTTGTCTTCGAGGTTTCGTAAGGGATTGGTAAAAGTGCCGTTCTCCCAATTCAACGATCCATCCTCGTTGAACAATGCGGGCGCATTGGGAGAAACGCGCACAGCATTGCGCATAAGATCATCTTGTGGCTGGTTATTGTTTTGGGTAGTGTAGCCCATGGCAAAATTGGACTTGAACTTCTTGTTCTCCGATTGGTGCGTCACATTCAGCCTAAATCCGACCTTGGTGTAATCGAAATCGCGTATATAGACGCTTTCCTGTTTGTTGAAACTGCCACTTGCTAAATATTGCGTATTGGTATTTCCGCCGCTAAAAGAAGCATCTACATTGGTAAATTCTGCCGTTTTCCCTGCGAGCGTTTCCTGCCAATCGGTGTATCGGGTTTGGTCATATTTGTTGAGGTCATATGCATTTGCAGGAATGTTTCCATTTCCATTTGCATAAGCCTGCTGACGCATGGCAAGATATTCCTCGGTATGCATGAGCTTCATAAAGTTGGTTACGCTTCCCAATCCGCCGGCTACTTTTGCCGTGAACTTTGATTTGCCTTCTTTTCCACGTTTGGTGGTAATCAGGACAACACCATTTGCCCCACGCGATCCGTATATGGACGTAGCATCCGCATCTTTCAGGACTTCAATACTCTCAATCTGTTCTGGATTAATACTGTTCAGAGGGCTTTGAGACGCACCCAATACTGCTCCGTTGGCTCCGGTGCCTATTGGGTCTGAACTGTAAGGCACACCGTCAATTACATACAATGGGTTGTTGGCTCCAAACCTAAGGCTGTTCTGTCCGCGAATTTTAATATCGAAACCGCTACCGGGTGTGCCATTGCTTTGGGTAATGCTCACTCCAGCCATTCGGCCCTGCATGGCGGCTAAAACATTTGTCACGGGCTGTTGGTCTATTTCTTTGGAGGTGATACGGGCAATATTACCTGTTCTGTCTTTGTCTTTAACCGAATAATACCCAGCGTTTATAGTTACTTCTTGAAGTTGGGTACTGTCTTCTGCCAACATCACACTTATAGAAGTCTGGTTTCCTACTGTAATTTCCTGCGTGGCATAGCCTAAAAATGAAAAGACAATTATATCAGTAGGGCTAGCCGTAATTGAAAAATTGCCATTTTCATCTGTTACGGCCGAAGTAGCAGTTCCTTTTATACTGACCGTTACGCTTGGTAGCGGTCCGGTGGCATCGGTAACTGTACCTGTAATTTGATGCTGTGTTTGCTTCGCATAGCTTGCGAACGTTAGTTCGATCGCATGAATTTGATTGGAAAACAGCATAGCGAAAATTAAAATGCAAAGACAGGAAGGCCTGCCCTTGTTTAATGAAAGATTCTTCATAAATTTAGAAAGGATTAAAATTGAACGAAAGTTTGGTTATCTCTCGCCTTCTATGCTAGTATTCGACCACGAGTTATAGAAGGCTTTTTTTTAATTAAATCACCATAGGCAAAGTTGTTTTTTATATTATCAATTACATTAATCAATACTTGTAGTTGTAGTTGTATAGTTTTGAGGCCTGCAAATCTTCAGGTAAATAGTAAAAGCTAAGAGTAATAACCTGGCCCTTTCCCGACTAATTCAGTGAGAATACCAGTTCAGACCAGGCATTACAAAAAATGAAATATAGAAACTACACCATAAGCAAACCGATTAAAGTTTAGACAGAAACGGTTGCGATCTTAAGATATCGTGAAGTAGCTTGAAAAGTTGAGAATAACAAAAAAGGCGCAGGTACTCAACATATCCGCTTCCGAGGTACTGCTAAGAACCTTTTCACACGAATAAGTGAGCCCACGCCAATAGACGTGAGCATTTACACTTAGTCATCTCGTGTGATTAAAAATTAGCAGTTTTCGGAAACGAGACTCCAAGCGAATGCTTCATATATTTTATAAGAAGTATCGCAAATTTACACAATCATTACTTAATACCAATTATTAAGTAATTCATTTAATTATTTCCAAATATAATAAAAAAATACACACATCCATATGTGGATGTGTGTATTTTTAAAAAAAGACGGTTCTTTCATCTTTTATAAAACATGCAAGAGGAAGTAATAGAAATAATAATTTCACAGTTAGATTTTTATTTAATTGAAAAAGTAAGAGATATGAGAGTTAATGCAACACCTTATATTTCGCAAGTGTCTTTGTCTCAAAAATTGGATTTATCAGAAGGATTTGTAAGCAAAGTTGAAAATCTCAAAGAAAGATCAAAGTATAATATTCGCCTTGTGAATAAGATAGTTAATGTGTTTAATCTAAAATCTTATTCAGAACTATTTCCTTCAGAAATCATAAAGAATGATATTGTTCGAATGAGGATAAAATTGTTCAAGAATATAAAATCTCAAGGAAATAATAGTAAGAACGAAATTTCAAAGAAATCTTACCAGATAATTTCGACAAATACATTGAGTGAAAAGGAAGTGATACTTTGGAAATCTAATAAATTAGAATACTTAACTATTATAAAATAATTTCACATAGTGTCATAACGTTAAGTAAGTTGTAAGATGCCCATAATGGCATCTTTTTTATTGAGATATTTGAAGTGCTTAGTATTGACATTAATCTTGAAAATTTGATCATATGGCAACTCTAATTATACATGAATGTAGAGTTATATCTTACGAACATGGGATTTATCGGCAAGAATATTGGAACGCACTTTCAAAATATGTAATTCAGAAGTATGGAGAGAATGAATTCACAGAACATTCTATCGTTGAAACAATACTGCTGGATTGCTTTGAATATTTAGTGTCGGAATTTAAACGATTGATTTTTGAAGAAACAACGATTGGTTTCTTTAATCATGTGTTCTATTTGAACGAAGAATCTTGGAACTTTTTAGTAAAGACAAGAAGTGGATTTACCTTTGATGAAATTGAAGAAGTTGATTTCTCGCGTTACCGTCGAATACTTAAATTAATATTAGAACAAGGCTGCGATATAGATCTAAACTGGGGAGAGCAATTAACGCCGCAAGAAATAGAGAGAATCGAGCGGAAAATCCAAGCGTTATTTTATCTGGGCACTTGGATATATACTTTTGCAGATTATATTTCTTACCACAAGATGGTAGAAAATTCAAAGAAGATAAACTTTGATGTTCATTCGCAACTCGCTGTATATTGGAAAGAGCCACTTGAATTTGTCTATTCGTCACTATTTTCCAATTTGGAAACGGATTACGTCAAAGCCATTGTTGAACAGGACGGAACCGTCCAATTACGCGATGCAATTAACAGATGTTTCAGTATTGATTTTGATGTCGCTGTAAATTTAATTTTCCAACTCAAAAGACACTTCAGCGCTACCATTACGCAAACAATCGAGCCATATGTGCTGCCCATAAATCTGGCAGCGAATTTCAATATTTCAGAAGATACCGCTAAATGTTTTTATGAAGGCTTGTCTATTTCAAGGGGTAACAAAATGTCAGTTGAAGATGCAATTTTAAAACCGTATTCAACAGAGCGCTATATGTACAGGCCAATTTTGATCTATAAAATAGGAAATATTGACCGGGCACTGGTAGGTGAAGGAAAGGTTAGGGAAAGTATGTATGTTTTGGCAACAAATGCTATCAGCTGGAATACTATCCCCTCAAATTGGAACAAAAACAAGTGCATGGTCAAGTACATGAGTAAAAAAGGTAATGAGCATGATTCATTACTTGAAGACAAAGTGCAGGAAATTGTACTCAACCTTAAAATGCCTTTCGTCCGAAATATCAAATCATTCAAAAGGCCTGGACAGAATAACATAAATATAGATAATGAATTGGCGGGTGAAATCGATTTTATCATTATCAACCATTATCATAAAATATTTTATGTAGCAGATTCAAAATACAACAAGGCTAAGTATGAAGCTGTTGGCTACAGGACTGATAATACAAATTTTAAAACAAAATATGAAACCCAGTTAGCCAAAAAGATAAGTTGGGTTGAAAATAATAGGGATATTGTTCATGGACATTTTAAGATAATATATAATGCCGAAGATTTTGATTTTGAAAACTATAGTGTTGAAGGTATCTTCTTTATTAATACTCCAACTTTCTATATGTTTAATGGGAGATACAAGGCGCTTACAATTAATAAACTAGAAGGCTATCTTGAAGGAATGTTCAAATTTCCGACGTTAACATACACTCCTGAAGGTAAACCTCAAGTAGAAATTAATCATCCATATTTTACATAATCTTCTCATTAATAACCATTAAGCAATATCGGACAGTATATCAAAAAAATTAAATGACTTATGTCAGAAATCATTAATAAATATTTTTCAGAAATTATGATTTAGAACTATCCGGACTAAAACATAATTTTACTTAATTCAGAAAATTCACAAGAAATAGATCGACAAATTATTTCTTACATTGACGTAGCTGGATTCCACTTAAATGAATTCTGTAACTTATTAAAATAGATTTCAAATATATGAGAATACGGAAAACCGTAATATTTAAACATTAATATAGTTTAAATTCACGAACAATCTTTTTAAAATGTTCAATATATTGCACGCATAAAAAGACTTTTTTACTATATTTGAATTATATTTCTTTGTGCATAATAGTAAACAAAATTAAGAATCATGGAAACAATTAAAGAAGGGAAAATTGTAAAATTTCATACTCCATTAGCAGATGAAAATCCAAATCAGTTATATGTGGTTTTAGAAGTTATTGAAGACAATGAGAGATCTAGAGCAAAAATCCAAGCACTAAATACTGGGTTAGCTTTTACTCCAGTGAATACGGTAAGATTAGCAGATTTGGAAGTAGCTAAAATAGATAATAATGATTTGATAGGTCATAAAGTAACCATAAATAAATCCGACTATTTACAAGTAACAGGAAGAGTAATCAAAGTTAGCGAACAAAAAAAAGAATTAAATTTATCCGTCGTAGCAGGAGGTGTAGAAACAAATGTTCAAGTTACCGTTATTGATAATGATGGCATTGAACACCTGGGAACGTTATTTATTGATCAAGAATAATCATTATTCATTTACTAACATCATGAGAAAAATTATAAGCGAAGAAGAAAAGTTGAACCATCCATACTACAAACTCATGGAATTACGCGGGGATGCATTAGAAAATGAATTAAATTCCTGGTCAAGATTAGATTTAATAGAATGGCTATCTTGGAATGATCACAATGGAGTATATAGAGATGAAGATTCATTACAAGAATTTGGTAATACTGTCAGTAAGGAAGAGGCAATTGAAATAATCTCCAGACAAATTACGCAAGCATAATAATGGGCAACAAGACTAAAGAATTAGATAACAGTATGGAATTACATCTCCATGACTGCCGTCTGAGAATTGGAGAAACCCTTCGTGAAATCCGTGAAAAAAAAGGATACAATCAAGAACAGTTAGCTGATATAATGAATGTTAGCAGAACTACAATTTCCAAAATAGAAAATGGAAAATTTAATTTCAGCATAGATTATCTTTCTAAATTCTCATGGTTTCTGGATTTTAATATATCTATACTTAACAATAAAAAATGACGATTTTATCTTTCCTTATTTATACGCTTACGCAAAAAATAAGTTAAAGGAGAAATTTTACTTAAGAGTTCTGATTGGTGTAATTCACTTTTTAGATCTTTATTTATACCCCACGCATGTGGCCTGATTATGATACACAATAAAATTCCTATAATTGATTTATTTGCGGGACCCGGAGGGCTAGGAGAAGGCTTTTCTTCTGTGTTTGACAATGACCAAAGAATCTTTGATATTAAACTCTCAATTGAAAAAGACGAAAACGCACATAAAACGCTGGAATTAAGAGGTTTTTTTAGAAAATTCGCTAGAGGAAAAGTACCTATTGAGTACTATGAGATTCTTCAGGAAAAAAATCTCGACAAAAGAGAAAAACTGATTTCAGATTTATATGAAAAATATCCCGAAGAAGCACTCAAGGCTAAAAAAGAAGCTTGGTTGGCTGAATTAGGAAGTGAAAATTATCCATCAGAAAAAATCGACAGTAGGATCAAAGAATCTTTAAACGGACAAAAAAACTGGTTATTGATTGGCGGTCCGCCCTGTCAGGCATTTTCATTAGTTGGTAGATCTAGAGTTGGAGGAATAGATGATGAAGATCATCGAGTTTATCTTTATAAAGAATATTTGCGTATTATCGCAGTTCATCATCCTACCGTTTTTGTGATGGAGAATGTCAAAGGTCTTTTATCAGCTAATCTTAATGGAGAAAAAGTATTTGACTGGATATTAAATGATTTAAGAGATCCTTCGTCTGTATTTAAAGATACTAATGCCCCTAAATATAAAATCTATTCCCTCTCTACAGAACCGCAAAGTATTGATGCTTCCGGTAATCCAACTTATAAAGACGACCGAGATTTTCTAATTCAGTCTGAAAAATTCAGAATACCTCAGAAAAGACACAGAGTTATATTACTTGGAATAAGAGAGGATGTTGATGCAGTACCCGGAACACTAACTCAGGGTCTAAAAGAAACCGACCTAAAAAGTGTGATAGGTGATCTTCCAAAAGTAAGAAGTGGTCTGGGCAGATCTATAGTTTCAAGTCAAACCGTAAACGGAGCAAAGAAAAGAATCTACAAAAATGAAATCGATTCAGATTTAAATTGGGAACAGAAAATAAACTCCATGAAAGAGGAAATTTTTTCGTGGAAAGAATTTAAAACCAATTTACCTGTTAGAAAAGTAAAAGCCTCTGCTTTCAGCACAGGCTCTGAGTATATTAAATGTAATACTCCTGACAGTTCAAATCCATTGTTCGACTGGTATTATGATACAAATCTTAAAGGCGCCTGTAATCATGAAACAAGATCTCATTTAATAGAAGATTTAAAACGATATCTTTTTGCGGGCATATATGCAGAAAAATTTAAGCGGTTTCCCAGATTAACGGATTATGAAACATATGGCGCGGAATTAATGCCAGATCATGTTAATGCTCTGAGTGGAAAATTCGCGGACAGATTCAGAGTCCAGATGCCGGATTGTGCAGCTACGACTGTTACGAGTCATATATCAAAAGACGGGCATTATTTTATTCATTATGATATGGATCAGTGCAGAAGTCTTACTGTCAGAGAGGCAGCAAGAATACAAACATTTCCTGACAACTATTTATTCTGTGGTTCAAGAACAGCACAATATCACCAGGTTGGGAATGCAGTCCCTCCCTTCCTTGCTTTTCAAATTTCAGAAATTGTGTCTGATATTTTTATAAAAAATAATAGTATCAAATCCAAAACCAGAATTCAGAAAAAAGTAGTCAATTTACATTCTTAAACTGATCCGCCCTTATATGATAGACCCGCAGAATATAATAAGTGAAGATGCTTCACCAAATCCTGAATACCTAATTAAATCAATAGCAGAACAAGGATATAGTCTTGAAACTGCATTAGCTGATCTTATAGATAACTCAATAACTGCAAATGCTACAAAAATTGAAGTATTAACAAAAATTGATGTAGAGCCGTTTACACTATTTATCGGTGATAATGGAGATGGGATGGAGCCTGATCAGTTGAGGGCAAATATGCAGTTTCCAAGCAAATCTCCCGATCTGGAAAGAGATTTAAATGATCTAGGCAGATTTGGTTTAGGTCTTAAAACTGCATCTTTTTCCCAAACAAGATGTTTTACAGTTCTGTCGCGAAAAAAAGGTTCCTCTAAATATAAAGGCTATACATGGGATGTTAAACATTTAAAAGAAAAAGGTAAATGGTTAATAATTAATAATTCAAATGAAGAAATAGAAAATATCCTTAACCAGTATTCAACACTTTCTACAAACCATTTAAATAAATTTGAGGGTTTCACGCCTAACACAATTGTAATATGGAAGGGGCTTTATAAATTTGAAAATTATATCAACATTTTAAATAAGCAGGATGCCTTAAAAAGTGAAATCACAAGTAATACGGCTGAATATCTGTCAATTGTACTACACAGATTCATGGAAAAGGAAAACAATCCTTTACGAATCAGAATTAATAATATAATAGTCAAACCATTTAATCCGTTCCCTTCTGAAAATTCCCAGCTCAGAGCTTTAGAACCGCTGCAGAGAAATTTCGGCAATGATGTTATTAAAATTCAAGGATTCGTATTACCCAATTCAAGTATAAAGGAAACAAAAGAAACTACTAATAGCTGGACTCCTGATAACAAAAGTTTAATGGACATGGAAGGCATATATATTTACCGTGCAGACAGACTGATTCTATTTGGAGGATGGAACGGCATTATCAGAAAAATGCCCCGCTTGCAGCTGGCAAGATTAAAAGTTGATATTGGAAATAAACTGGATCACCTTTTTCATCTGAATGTTGCAAAATCTCAGGTCATTATTCCATATGATCTGAAGCAGGCATTTTACAGGTCAATAATTTCTCTCAAAGAAGAAGCTCAAAAAGAGTATTACAATTACGGAATAAAATCTTTTGTAAATAAAAATAAGACCGAAGATATTCAATTGTATAACCGGATTGCTACTAATAAGGGAGTCCTTTTGACAATAAACAATGATTTTCCTCTGCTAAAATCATTGAAAAAAACTTTGACAAAGGAGCAGGCAGCTGATATGAATTTTATTCTTAAAATCACCAGTACCCTGATTAACAAAGTCAGACAGGTAGAAAACATTGAGCTCTGTGGCGATAAAGAAAAAGATGGTATTTCTCAGGATGAAATCATTAATTCCATAAAAAAACTTCTTGCTCTTGGTTATAAAAAGGAGCAAATAAAAAAGGATATCCTGCCCAATCTCGGAATTAAAAATAATGTGCCTGAAGAAATCTTAAACCTTTTAAAATAATTTATAAATGAACGAAATTATTGATCAGATCAAGAATTTAATTATATCAAATTATAAGGAATTCCTAGATGAACACGGCTATGCAGACAGAGATTTTTTTGAAGGGAATGAGCTTAAAGACAAGTGTCAAGAATCTCTGAAAATTATTTTTCCATTCATGTTTGGCGGTAAATTATATAATTTAAGCGATAATGATTTTGCTGAAAAGTTTAGTATAGCTTTAAAAGATGTAAGATATAATTACCGAACCATAATGAATCCCAGTTTATCCCTTCAGAACGAACAAAAAGATTCATGGTTAACAAAGGAAAGAATTGATGAAATCGGATGGAATCAGGAAGAAATTAAAACGTATCGATTAAGGTATTTAAAATACCTTGAAAAAATTGGGAGATCAAAATCTATTATTGAAACAACTGCCAATTCAAGTTTAGCAATTATTGAAAAGATAGGCGATCCTAAAAACCCGGACAACTTCTTTGTTAAGGGTCTTGTAGTAGGAAGTGTTCAATCAGGGAAAACTTCAAATTTTAATGCAGTAATTAACAGCTCTATTGATGTAGGCTATAAACTTATTATTGTACTATCGGGTACTATGGAAGATCTAAGACGACAGACTCAGATAAGAACTGAGAAAGAAGTCGAAGGAAAAATGGTTGCGCAAAATACTTTTATAGGTGTTGGTGAAGATTATTCTTTTGGTGTACAGGGCAAATATCCTGAAGTTAATCAAATTATAATTCCAACTTCACGGGTTAAGGATTTCGATATAAATATGAAAGAAAGCGACTTTAGCCTCAACCAGGTCAATATACTGATATGCAAAAAAAATACGAGTGTTTTACAAAACCTTATGCTCTGGTTAAAAAGATATCTAATCGAAAATACAGACAAACATAATTTACCATTTTTAATTATTGATGATGAAGCAGACAATGCATCACTTAATAATCTGGGCCATAAAGGAGAAGAATATGCCAATAAAATAAATGGACATATCAGGTCTTTATTGGCGTTATTTAACAGAAAAACCTATATCGGGTACACTGCCACACCATTTGCTAATATTCTTCAGGACTGGAATAAAGCACCTGAAAAAAAATGGCTTGTAAAAGATAACAAAACAAATGTGGTATACGAATTTGATCAGGTTGGTAATTTATTTCCTGATGATTTTATTGAATTACTGATTCCACCATCCAATTACATGGGGCCAAAAAATTTCTTTGAGACAAGAATTGAAGAAATTAAAAAAATTGACCTTCTATTAGCTAAACCACTAAGGGATCATATTGAATTTTTCCCCGAACGGGTTAAGCCACTCGACGATGGCAGCCTTATTGGTGTGGAAAAATACAACAATCAGAAAGAATTCGACATGGATAAAAAAGCAATTGAATATTTTGGAACTTTTCAGGACTACAAGAAAAACACAAGAGCGACAAAGAAGGACGACACGTATCCCATTGCAATTCCTAAATCACTTGACGAAGCTATTAAATGTTTTGTCATCTCTATTGCAATCCGACTGTCAAGAAGATCCGAACTGGTTCAGTCAAAACTTTTTCATCCTCATAACACCATGCTGATTCATATATCAAGATTTTCAGACTGGCAGTGTACCACAAAAAAATTGATAATAGAAAAAGTTGAAAGCCTGCAGAAAGATCTCAATAATGATGACCTTATTTCAAAAGAATCAATTTACAAAGAATTTGAAAGGATCTGGATAAAATATTATGCAGATGCTGTGAACAATATAAAAGAATATCTCCCTGAAAATTATGACGATGAATATCTGATTAAAAAGACATTTATTGAAGTTAGAGAATTTTTAGTTTCTGCTATTGCAGGAATTGATGTAAAAGCTGTTAACACAGTTGCAAAAGACGTACTGGACTATGAAAGCGGTGAAAAAAAATATATTGTAATTGGCGGTAATAAGCTGTCCAGAGGTTTTACATTAGAAGGACTTACTATTAATTACTTTCTCAGGAATACAAATTATGCTGATACGCTTTTACAAATGGGGCGTTGGTTCGGTTACAGACCTGGTTACTTAGATTGCTGTAAATTATTTACAACTGCAGAAACATTTAAGAAATTTGATATGATTACCTGGACAATAGAAGAGTTAGAAGAAGAATTCAGAAAATTGACAAAAGATCCTGAAAAAAAACCAAAAGATTATGCAACAAAAGTATTAACACATCCAGGAACACTGCAGATAACAAGGCCGGCAATTTTAAAAAATGCAATTACAGAACAATGGAGTTTTGAAGACAAACTTTTACAGACCACCAACCTTTTAATATCTGAAAAAACTTTAGAACCGTCGTGGATTAAATTTAAAGATGTTTACAAATCTTACGAAAATGATTTTCAGTATGATGAAATAAAAAAATCTCTGTTACTAAAAACCGATACGGATGGACTGGAAAGTTTCTTAAATTCTCAAAGTACATTCATCGATTTTGAAAAGGAAGCAATTTTAAGATTTATACGATTATGCAACGAAGACGGCAAGCTTACCGATTGGACGATAGCTATAAAAACCACAGGTTCAACAAGAGTTTTGCAAGCTGAAGAAACAGGATTTTCACACGACATTCAATTAACCAAAAGAGCAAGTCCCTCAGAAGAAGATAAATACTATCTGAATTTATTAGAAAAAAATATCTTTAAAGTTTCAAATAAATCGGCAAATATTTTATCCGGCGCAAAAGATATGAGTATGACGCTGCTACAAAGTGAAATCGATTCTGCCGAGGCAGAATTTAAAGCGGCAAATCCCGGCAAAAATCTTCCTGAAAAGCTATTTCGTGAAAAAATAAAAGATACAGATGGTTTACTTGTTGTATTCTTAATGGACACAAATGATGTCTTTAACTCAGATGACTTAAAGAAAAAAGCGCAATCTGAAAACATAGATCCAATGATTCCATTACTTGGTTTCGCAATCGGCATACCTCCTTTAAAAATAACGTTTGGAGGTCAGTATTTAGTAAATATGCATATCAGAGAAAATGAAAAAAACAGCTTAGCTGAAGAAGATACCGAGGAAGAATTAACAGGATATGAATCTGAATTATCATGAATAAAATAACAATAGAGCAAATCTGGCCTCAAATAATCCATAGTGGAAAAGGAGAATTTGAGTATCAATTACTGGCAATAGATACAATTCCCCAGATTAACATCGGATTTAACAAAGATAAGGAACGCTGCCTGATTCTGGAGCTCCCAATAAATTATAATAAATCATTTCAGCAATTTGAAAAGCAGAACCTTTCGTTAAAATTTTTCCCCAAAGAGAGATGTTTGTGTATAATTCTTAATGATAATTTTTTCTCAGATCTATTTGACGATCTGGTATTATCAATATACTTCAAAATAAATTTAATCGATAATCCCGACGATTACTCTGATTTATTCATTAAACATTTTTTCAAATGGAGCGCTTTTTTTGAAAACAAAAGATCTGAAAATCTTTCGAATGACCAGGTAAAAGGAATTTTTGGAGAGTTATTATATTTAAAAAACTTATTAGCCGAATCATCATTAAAAGCTGATGATTTATTAAATTCTTGGAAAGGACCTTATGACACAGGTCATGATTTTATATCAGACTTTAAAGATTATGAAATCAAAACCGTGGAAAGTACAAAGAACACTATCAGTATTTCCAGTGAATTCCAACTGGAATCGGAAAAAGGAAAGCAGCTTGAGTTAGTTGTTATTTCTGTAATTCCGGACATTGAAAATGGTTTAAGTTTAAAAGACTTAATTAATGAAATCAGGTACCTTATTTTCGATAAATTAGGAGACAATTCAATTTTTTTCAATGCATTGCTGCAAAAAAACATTTCACCAAATGATCTGGATCAATATGAAATTTTTAAATTTAGACCAATAGAGCAACTGACTTATGACTGCAGTCATAATGATTTCCCTAAATTAATTAAATCTTTTCTTCCGGTCGAAATAAGTAAAGTGAGTTACAATATAACACTGAACTTAATTGATCATTTTATTATTCAAAAAAAACTTTTTTAAATGGAAATTCAGGAATATTTAAATTACAGGGCTGATCTCTTAAATGAGTCAAAAGATGAAGATGATTTTATAAATGAGAGCTCATTTATAAATAATGTTATTCCATTGATGCTTGACGCAAAATTAATTGATTCAGAAGATTTTACTGAAACTTACTATTCAACGGAAATAGATAATCTGAATCTAAAAATAAATGGTTATTTAATAAATGATTCCTCTGAAAGATTACAATTATTTATTCTGAATGACGAATCTATTTCATTGTCCAGTCCTAATCTTGAAATATCCTTAAAAGAATATTATGAACTCATTTTTAAAAAGGCGATAAACTTTGCAAATAAAGCTATTAAGGGACATTTAAATGATATTCAGGATGTAGGAGCTATTAATGCCCTGATTCATCAGATGTCGTCGTCATTAGGTGCTGACCAATTTGATGTTATTGAAATATTCCTAGTTTCAGCTACAGCTACTGTTGAAAAGAGAGGTCAGATTCATCAGCCTAAAAGAATTGATTTTAAAGATGAAACAATCAAACTTAAGTTTTCTAAAAACAGGGAGTCAGTTGAAAAAGAAATTCTTATTATTAAAAGATTGGTAGATCTTAATTTTTTATATGGAGTCATGGTATCTCAGGGAAGCAGGGAACAATTAGTAATAAATTTCAAAGAACAGTTTAATTATCAGATTGAGGCAATTAAAGCTGCAGATGAAAAAAATTTCGAATCTTATTTATGTGTTTTACCAGCAGAAATACTTGCTCAATTGTACAAAAGATACAGTTCAAGATTACTTGAAAAAAATGTCAGATCATTTCTGCAGTTTCGGGGCGTAAATCTTGGGATGAGAAAAACACTAACTAAAGATCCTGAAAAATTTATTGCATTTAATAACGGTCTGACCATTACCGCCAACGAAAAAGAACTTGATATAATTGATAATAAAACGTACATAAGATCTTTGTCAGATTTTCAGATTGTCAACGGAGGACAGACGACTGCCAGCATATATTTTAGCCAGAAAGACGGGATTGATGTTAGTAAGGTAAAAGTTATGGCCAAAATTAACGTTGCAAAAAGTACTTCTGAAACGGAACTGGACGATCTTATCTCAAATATCAGCGAGTTTTCAAATTCACAGTCCAAAGTCAGCACTGTAGATTTACGTTCAAGAAATCCGCAGCTAAATAAAATAAAAGCTCTGTCAGAAAGCATCCTGACCCCTACAGGCCGAAAATGGTTTTTTGAAAAATCCAAAGGAGATTTCAATACAAAATTAAGAATTGCAGGCTCGTCTGGTAAAAACAGAATAGAAAAAGAATATCCAAAAGAATTTAGATTTACCAAAGAACAATTGGGGAAATATTATTCGTCCTGGGGTAATGAGCCCTATAAAGTAAAAAAGGGTGGCGAAGCCATTTTTAGAAAATTTCTTGAAGAAATTGGTTCTGAAGAGAATATTAAAAAAGTAACTATTGACAGAAATTTTTATGAACTTCTGATATCAAAAATTATTTTATTTAAAGCCTTAGAAGACATACACGGAACGAGAAGCAATGCAATTGGTCAGTTACGATCCGCTGTAGTTCCTTACAGTATATCTGTTCTCTACATGTATACGGAGGGTAACAAAAAAAATAGTCAGGCTTTTGATCTTTTTAAATTATGGAACAAGGAAGGCTTAGAAGATGATCTGATTATTTATTTCAAACAATTAATGACTTTAATAAATGATTTAATTAAAAAATATGCTAAAAGTGATGACCTTGGAGAATATAGCAAAAAGAAAGAGTTGTGGGACGATATTTCAACTTCAAAAGAAATTCAAGAATTTTTACTGTCAAAAAATTCTCTATACATATTTGACAAATACTCAATATCAAAAAAGGACTTGGAGAAAAAATTAAAACCTGATTCTAAAAATAAAGAAGTTGATTTTAAATATCTTAAAGACAATATAAACATTCACTGTAAAACGACCGATTTTTATAAAAATTTCACTTCATTAATGTATGACAGTCTTACGGATAACGAAAGAAGCAAACTGTCAAATATAAATGCGCTGATTCAGCAAAAAAATGATTTAACCCCTGATTTAATTTCTTTTGAAGAAAATTTAATTCATAAGACAAGAATCAATCAGCCAGAAATATTTGATCAGATCCAATACGAAACAAATAAATTAATTGAGCAAACATTTAATTATATTGTAAAAAAATACAATTCAGCAATTGATAAATCTGAAAATATAATATCGGTGTTTGAAAAAACAGGCGCTATCGCAAACCACAAACATATTAAATACGATTCAGTTTTTACCGAAATAGGAAAAACATTAAAGGATGGTTTTTCACCGACCACTAAGCAAATATATTATGCATCTTACTACGTTGCGACCTTGCCTAATGAATCCAATATCTAGAAGGTGACTCTTTCATTAAAGTCAACATTTTTTTAACCAGACTAAGATAATAAAGGCTTATGCTTTACGTAAACTGTGATCAATTAAAGTTACCCATAAATGTGATATTACATTTATAAATTAAAAAATAAACGGTAAATTGATATCAAATAAAAGTGTCTCTAAAAACGAATACTTCTATGGACGTACATAATCCCCAGCAAAGATCAAAAAACATGCGTGCCATTAAAGCTTCAGGAACAAAACCCGAACTGTTAATGGCAAAAGCATTATGGTCGAAAGGTTACAGGTACCGAAAGAACAATAAATCTGTTTTTGGAAAACCTGATTTTACTTTCAAAAAGCTCAAAATAGCAATTTTTGTTGATAGCGAATTTTTCCATGGAAAAGATTTTGATATAAAGAAGAAACCAACAACTAATCCTGAATTTTGGGCAAAGAAAATTTTACGAAATATTGAAAGGGATAAAGAGGTAAATAAAAAGTTAACGGCAGAAGGATGGAAAATTATGAGATTCTGGTCAAGGGAAGTTAATAAAGATCTAGAAGAAATAATTTTCAGAATCGAAGCTGAAATAAAAATTAGGAAACATGATTTTTATAAATAAATCAAATGTTGATTTAAAACTTGAAATCACACTACAATCATATATTTATTTCACATAAATTAAACTTCAATTATAAAACACTTAGATAATAAACCTGGGATTACTATGCCGCCTACATACCTGAATCTCTTTTAAATCGATTTTTGAAAAATGCAGAAATTAGCCTTCTCAATCAAAGTTTGAACTTTTAAGGGGGTAATTTTTTCGGGATTGTTCTCTAAATAGATTTTGTTTTTGCTAAACCCAATAACATTTGGTGAATGATCGTCATTATTATTGAACGTATAGACTAGGGTTACTGTCAGTTCGGAAGTATCAAAAAATATTCTGTTTGAGTGAAAAGTACCTTTGGGGATAAAATATTTTTCTCCTTTAACAAGCATTCTTTCAAGACTTCTGTTTACTTTTTGATATTCATTTGTACGATTTAGTGTCCGGATATCCTTGCCATTTATGTAAGACGAAGTAAATTTCGTGAATTCGCTAATCTCAATAGTTTTTTCTACGGAATAGGAAAAATCTAAAATCTTTCCACATAGTACCCAACTACATAAATCATAATAATGATCATGGATAAATAAATCTTCCTTTACCGGATAGCCTGGCTCCCAAATATGTAGTCTGATTTGATTTTCTCCGTTGTTGAACAAGCGACAATAGTAGAATCCAAGAGGATGCAGATAAAATTCACTTACCCATTTTTTTTGATTAATAATTAAATTAAAAATATTGCTTACACTTGGCAGAATATCACTGATCGATTTATTTTGGTCGATAAGGTTTTCCAGTTCAGAAGCTTCTTTCATTTAAAAAGGACTTTTAGGTTCTTTAAATTTATTATAGACTTCTTTCAGAAGTTCTTCCGAAAAAATTTGTTCAGGATATAAAGACTTAATACAAGTTCGGATTTCATCCTTTGATGGAATTTGTATACTTGAAAATGTATAGTCAACATTTTTACTTTGCCGGAGTACCTGTTGAAACTCTTCAGAATAATGCATATACATATAAGAGTCTTTATTCGCTATGATTGAAGGAATTGCAGGGTCTTCACGAGTGATTACGGCAACAGTATCTGAAATATCCATTCGTGAAAGAGTGAAAAAATCTTTCACATTCACCGATATATCCAAAAATTGATTAACCTTTTTATAATGAAAAGCAGTAATGATAGTTGCAAGGATTTCTGATTGAACTTCTGACTGAGTCCAGTTTTTTTTCTTTTTATTTTTCTCAACACTTACTCTAAAATCAATATATTTTTGCAATAGCTCAATATTGAAAGGATTAATAACAATTATCTTAATAGCTATTGTTCGCCTGTCTTTTGAAGCCTGAGCAGATAAAAGCGGAATTGTTGCAAACTTTGTATAACGTCCCAACCCTCCGTTAAACAACCAATTTCCCGTAGTTATTCTGGTTTTTGATAAATACTTTTCTATTTCATAACCAGATTCAGTAAATTCAAGTTCTTTCTTCTTTTCTTCAGACTGCATCCAGAATAAAAAGTAACCGACAACAACTGCCGTAAAAACAGAAGCAACAAATTTATCTATGAAGGAACCAATATTATCATTACTTTTTACAGATATTAAATCAATTGGAAGAATGCAGTAGCGTATCAGAAGTAATAAACAGATTAATACGGCAATTGTAAACAGAAATTTTTTTCGGATAAGTCTGGATGCGAATATTTTGTCCATAATTTTTATTTCAGATTATCTTTCGGTTTAATTTTGATAATATTAAATTCTTTAGTTCCTTTTGAAAAACGATCCATATCCCATTTTTCAGGTTTTACATACCAACTCTGAGAAATTTTAAAAATTGATGAAAATATTGCCGCAGCGGCCGTTTGAATTTTATTACCAGTAAGCCCTAATTCAAAAGGGAAATTGTTCGTAATAAAAAAAGTGTAATAGTCCTTTGCTATCTGCTCCAGAATTGTAGAAAAATCATTTTGATCAATGTAATGAATTGCTGCAGAATTAAATTTTCGAAGAGAAAATTCGGCAGAGGTCCTCGCTAATTTTTCTCTAGGGGAATCTCCATTGTTAACAATAACATTTATCTGGTCATAATCACGTTCATCAAGCAAGGTATATAGTCTTTCATGCTTGGCTGATGCAAACGCGAAAAGCACACGTGGTTCCGAAATATTGGTGTAATGAGGCAATAAATTTATTAATGAATATGGTCCATTTTCACCTTTAGGCATATTTGACATTTGTTCTAACAATACTGAAGAATCATTATCGTTGTTTGAATCAAAATACTTTTTCACATCTTCATCGAGAGGATATTCATATTCAGGTGACGTCAAAGAGAGATAAAAGCAGTCATTTTTTAAATAAATTGGTTTAATTAAATTAAAAATCATTCCTTTTGGCAACGCTGTAATATCGCATAAGGTGCATTCATCCTGAATCGACAACAGAAGTTCTTCAATATTGTTACTATCAATTATTGTTTTTCTGTCATCAGTATAAGCATCAAATTGTTGGAGAATTTCATTTGTATATCCAACTTCACTGAATCTGACGAAAATTACTTTTTCAGGATTCAGTTCCTTAATTCTCTTTGCCGAGTTCAATGCCGCATCCTCAAACCCCAATCCGATAATTGCAGTGTGAATCATCAGTTCTTTATAGTCGGTAACATTACTTATAGTTGGCAGCTTATTTAAAATAAAACTGAAATCAGTATCACATTTCTTATCCGCTTCCTGCTTATCATCGTCAAATAAAATAAGCTGCTGAATACTTTCATCCTTATCTGTACTATTAAGATTAGTTTTTGCCAGTATCTCGGGAAGCTGCTCTTCAGATATCGGATTTAGATTACTTATTAAGATACTTTTTCCGTTTTTAGGATTCGTCAGCCAGTCTTCTAATGGTTTTCCCGACAATTCAAATCTGTCCGAACTGGAAAGTCCCATATGTTTGTTTACCCCATAAAGCTTTCTGAAAACAAGCTTAAATTGCTGCTGGGGTTTAATCCCTTGCCTGTTGGTTCTCGACGCTTCAGGACCGCCCTGCAGATTAAAAATCCCTGCATCAATTAGCTTTCTGACTTGGGTATATTGTGAGTCTTTGTCACCGTGCGTTATATTTATAAAAATCGCTGTATATTGTCGCAGCCTGTCCGTTTCACCGTTCGCTTTTCTGATCGCAGATTGCACCAGCAAATGATGTGAAGCATCAGAAAACGATTCAACAAAATCCAGATATCTAGTATCCCTGCGATTAAGGTCATATAGTCTTGAATTACAGAGGTGAAGATAACTTGCATTTTGAATTTTGGCATCTATAGGAAAGCTCCCTCCGGATGCATTTTTAATTGTTAGTTCATACAATGTAATCACATCGCCTAAATCTCCGACACATACTGCCGTTAATGCAGATATTCCATGATATAGTTCTTTTTTCTTTGAGGATTTGTCTTCTTTCACGATTTTTTCAGCAATTGAAATAAGCGTTGCATCACCTAAAATTTGAGAAGGAGTCAGATTTTTTGGATGCTGAGGATAAAACTGAGCTCTTTTTAGCAATATGTTTTCAATGAAACGTTGCCCTTGGTGATGGTCTTCGTGAATAATTCTGTTTACCTGCTCCCCTAAATCAAAGATTGAATAATCACGACCAATCTTTGCCTGCGAAGTGCCACCAGGGGCCTTAATCACCATTTCGAGTGTCTGTGCCTCTGTTGTAAATTTGAAAGCACATATTTCATCCTGAAATAAAAGTTCCGAAATAAGTGTAATTATATTATTATCATTGAGATATCTGGTAGAAACATCATCTAAAAGGAAATAAACCTGTGATTGTGCAAAAACTTCTGAGGCCTTTTTTATAGACTCTGCGAGTTGAGGAAAGGCAATTTTAGGATGGATACTGACTTTATATGTAGATTCGCCATCACTCAAAGAATTAAGGAATTTTTTTAACTGATTTTCAAGTTCATAATCACTGGAAACATTCATTAAATCACTTCCGTTATTTATTAATGATGAAAGAATTTCAGCTATTGGTAAAAAATAATCTTTACGGACAATGTCCATACTTAAATCCTGCAAATGCCTTATAGCATGTATAGCTTGTATTGTAAATCCAATCAGCAGTTTTGAATAAGGCTCGAAAATTTCTTTATACTCGTCTTTTTGCAACGCATTAAAATCTAATAATTTTACGCAGGAAATATACAGACCCAGATACCTTTCCGAAGGATTAAGCAGACGATCAATAATCTTCGATGGATTAGATTTTTCATCTGAATTTTGAGGCATTAATCTTGCGTGGAATTCCAATGACCTTAGCAACATGGTTTTTCCACATCCTCTCATCCCAGTTATTACCTGAGGTCCTTTTATGCTTATACTATTTGTCCAGACATTATCCTTATCTACAAATAATGAGGAAACATGCCAGGGACTTAAAGATTGGGCATTAACTGAATCATCAAAACTTTTTAAAATCAGTTCCTGCTGCCATGGATTGGTATGCTGATGGTAAGTATCCCTGATTTGGTTGATCAGGTCTTTATAAGTGATCTGACGCTGATGAATAATATCCGGTTTCAAAAAATCTGCTTTCTCTGCAAGCACAAACGCTAAACGCCAGTCTTTCTCATTGTATGAATCGGGGTAATCCGTAATTCTTCTGCTTAATCTATTTAAACAATCCGCTACCCAGTGTAAATCTCCGGTCCGGTTAGTATCATCGTTACTCTTAGTTTTTTGACCCAAAGAGCCCAAATCAATAGCTACAACTTTAATATTCTCATCAATTTCATTAAATCTTTTGCGGGCAACGGGCAGATTTTCGATAATAATATTACCAGGGTGAAGATCATTATGATACTTTTTATTTGTCCTTAATTCCTGCAAAAGGGTTATCAGATCAATTGCTATTTGTGCGATTGCCCTTGCTGGTATATCATCAAATTCAAAATATTCTTTTAAAGTAGCACCTTCAAGATATTCCATACCAACCACATGGCATTCAACGGTTACACCGTTTGTAAATGTGACTTCAATATTTTCATAGAATATATTCGGATCTATCTCAACAACATGATTTGAATTTTGAGATAACTCCAGATGATTATCACATTCTTCCATGAAACTTTTCTTATGAAGTTTATAGAGCTCGACAGGTATTACTTTAATGACCTTTTTAATCCGTCGGTTAAAAGCCTTCACTTCGCCAATATATGTGGCTCCATAAAAACCACGGGCTAAGGATTTTGTGATTGTAATATCACCTATAGCCTCTGGAAAGAAATCCAATGGAAATCCATATGCCATAGCACATGTCGGGCAAAGGTCACTTAACTCTTTTAAAGAGTAATCGGCACCGGAAGGGCAATTAAAACAACTATATTTTTCCATCAGTAATAATTTCAATATTTAAAAATTCAGTGTTTTCTGAAATATCAAAAGCTGAATTCAATTTTATTTCAAATTCAGCCCTTAAATCTAATTCATATCTGTAAGAGCAAATTATTGCACCTTCTGTTATAAAATGACCCGATCTTGCCTTAAGAATTACGCCACATGTATCTGAAAACATATTAGCTTCATCAGATTGCATCGAAACAATTACATCCCGGATTTTATACAGGTCAATTGATAAAAAACCACTCGTAGCTGCGTAGATATTATAAATATGCTTTCTTGAAATATTAGCAGCAACTGTATAAAAGGATTCCTTATTTCCTCCCTGTACCTCAATATTTTCAATAAATGCATTTTCGATATCAATAGTAGTAAAATTTATCGATTTTTCACCGCTTATCGATAAAGACATTTCAAGGCAGACACTTAAATGCTCCTCCAGATGCGTACAAGCCTGTTTAGTAAAAATTTTATATAATGCAAGTAATGCTTCACCTCGGCCTATATAGGGTTGTTGTGCTATCATACCGTTAGTAATAAAACATTTTGCATTGATTCCGACTAAGGCTGCAACTCTTACAAATCTTATAGAATTTTTTCTGGCCTCTTCAAGAGTTCTGCCGAAATTCCCAAATTTTCCGACTCTGACATCGAGCCCGACAATATTAAGTCCGACTGCAATCTTTTTTGACAACAGTGAAGCAATAACCAGACATGGCACATCTAATGAATTGTTGTTTTTTCTGTAACTGAATAATTTTGAGTCTAAAGGAGTAAATTCTTGATTAGCAAGAAAATGAACATACCCATTAGTTATAAACCATTCTTCAACTTCTGATAAATCAGGATTAATGTTATAACCTTCTATCTGGCTAAGCACGTCAATTCCTCCGGCAGGTCTTCCCGGCACGCCTAGCTTTAAAATTTTGTTTCCCAATAATTTCAGAAATAAGGGGCACAATAATGTTGATAATGAAGATGGTCCCCCGGTCGAAGGAATATCACAAATATTTTCACCTGAAAAATTAATAGTGGTTCCTGACTCCGCCAGAGCTTTTGCCAGAAAAATAATTTCAGAATCAGATAAGTCATATTCTTTGCAATAGTTTGTCAAATCCGACATTGTTTGATCATTACTATCAATAAGAAATGCCTCTATAATGCTTATAGCATCATCGGAAAAATTTGAACTCATATCTTTGATTAATTTTAAAGTCCGCAATAAAACCTGCAACTCTTAGAGTTGAGTATGAGAAAAACACCAACGGCTAAAGAATAGCCAAGATAAGTTTAATTTAAATTACATGAAGCACTTATCTGGAGAATTCATTCGCAAATTCCTTTTTTATTACTTATACAACGTCAGTAAGACTTGATCTTACCTTCTTAGACCACAAACGCAAGATTTTCCAGCCTTCACCCCTTATTTTCGAAAAACATAAGGATCGGTGTCGGTGTTCGGCTATAATCTCTGACAGCCGGCATAAAGACAAACAAAGCCATTGTGCTTACTAGCTTTTTTTCCCTAAAATACTTCACAAATCGCTTAGCTTAATTAAGTAGCGCATATACATCATCAAAAGGCAGATATGCATTGTAAAGTAGCGGGTATATATAAGTTGGAAGTATGTACTAATTTCAGATATAAATATTATATATACAACATCTCACATTTTTGGCCTGCCAAGTTTTAATTCTTTTAGAAGTGCATATGCTATAGGTGCCTCCCGTTGTTTCTTTTTATCTAAATGTAATTCATTTTTAAACCCTAGACCAATCGAATATAGTTCATCAAAAAATTTATTCATATCGGGAGACATAATTACTGGGGCGAAGTGATTGCAATATCTAAAAAAGACTTGTGGCTGCATAAGAAACAGCGCACCAAGATCCAGCTCATCGTAGCAAAATAATCTTCCATGCAATTTTTCACGTGCGGTAAGATAGGTTACGAATTCCTGAAGATGATTTTGTTTTCGACTCAGCGTAATTAAAAATGTTTCCAAGTCATCGACGGCAACTGCCCAAGGATAATCATTATCATCTTCGACCTCAAGCAAGTGTGCCAAGTTACATTCTATCTGTCCAAACCTTTCCTGTGTTACAACAATTGAAAATACTTCGTGAATCTTTCCAGGATATATTTTATCTATAATTTCGCCACGATGATTTTTTATATGAAAAGGTTGTCCAGCTAATACTAATTCTTCCATTTCTCTAGCCTGGAGATAACCTTTACCAATAGATCGTTTAAAATCATCTTTAATTCTGTCGAAGGCCTTTAATGGGTCTCTAAACGGAATACGGTATTTATTAGCTTTACATTCTATAATGAACGCATATTTATTAATTACTACAAGAAGGTCTTTCTCCTGTTTAGTTACGTAATAATTAGTATACACTTTAGCTTTTTTTCCAAAAAAGCTTTTAAAAAGGTCTGCTGTTTTGACTTCGAGGTAATTTTCCCTTTGGTCCAGTACCCTCCTCCCGTCACTGTCTATGGTTGAACAAAAGTCAAATAGAAAATCATAAGTAGCATTTATCAACTGTTTAGAAAAGATCATTACCAGATGATCCCCATCCATTAGCAATATTGGCTGTAAAAGATAAGGACAGCTATCGCTATAGTATAGGTAATTTTCATTTTCTTCCCTTGTTAGCGTGAAAATGGCGAGTAGTGTTTTTATTTTATCTTCAGGTAAAAGCGACTTTACTCTTTCTGTAGGAATTCCAAGGTTAAATATGCCGTTATCCGTAATTTCAAGTAATTCAGAAGCTTCTTGCATTGTTAGATCTTCCGGGTAGTCGCGGGCCTTTAAGATTAAATCCCTTTGCTCATGAGTATGATCATAATATTTTTCGTAGCGCTCAGTTTCCAAATTACACAGCCCAATGTAAAAGTTAATAAAATCGTCAATTGTTAATCCATATTCTTCCACAATCAGAGATTCAAAATGGATAAATGTCTTACGAATTTTTTCAATATCCTGTTCTGTATATGTCAATGGAGCATTAAGATAAAAATTGAGGAAGGTACTATTGCTTATAAATAATTTTTCGGCATTTTCGCTGTTAAAGCCACTATTTTTATACTCTTCAGAAGTAATGGAGTACTGTTCTTCAATGTCGTTCAGCAGGTTAACTATCTTTTTATAGTCGTCGCTGTAAGCCTCAAAACGTTCGTTTCCCCCAAATCCAGTCCTGTGGTACAATGAAATTAAATATGTTAACTGCCGAATGGGAGATTTTAATTCAACTTTTAAAACACTATTGTTTCTATAGTGCATGTTTGTATAAAAGCTCCAATGCGCAATAAAAGTTTTATGTTCATATTTTCTAATTAAATTTTTTAGGTTAGTAGAAAGTGTGGTTACGTTATTTTGCATGAAGGCTTACCAGAAGTTTTAAGATGTTAAAATTTAATTATTCTACTTGAGAAAATTACACATTAAATATGAAATATTTCAACAATGGTGTTGCTATATTTAACTAGAGGAATTTAGTTGTCATATTTAAACATAAATAAATCAGAGATAGTTAATAATTCCTCTGAAATTTCTTATGGTATACCATACAGGTTAAGCTTGAACTCAAGCGTGGCTAAACAATTTGTGTTCGATAAACCCTCAAGCATTAAAAATAGACATTTTACATCTAATTTTTAATACTACCTATTGATTATCTTACAATAAAATCATATATTAAATATTTTAAAGTAAAAAATAAAAGCCATAACAGTAAAAATATAAAATATTGATAATCAATTAATTAAACATTTTAAATCTCATTAATTAGAGTCAAAATTGGCACAAGGTGTTCGACTGTAATCCCTGACACTCCACACAAAGACAAACAAAGCCATTGGATTCCAATGGCTTTTGTCGTTTACATAATTTATAGTAAACAGTCACACTATATTTTATGTTTAATCTGTTACTTTTAAATGCTGAATTTGCCCATCAACAATATCAAAGTGAAATTTTAGCACGATAGGGCTTCCTGGAAATGTTCCTGAACATTCTGCAGTTAAGATGCTTGTTGTGCCGTTTTGGGTATATTCCAGTGGTTTCATCACTGATTGGTAATTCTTGTTTGAGTGATCGATCCAACGCTCTATTTCAAGTCTTCCAATATGTGTTTTACCTTCGTCAAACACTACTGCATTTTTTGAAAATAAATTGGCATATTTCACGGCGTCAAATTCGTTCTGTGCTTTAATCAAGTCTGTTAATACTTTTGGTAAGTTCATTGTTATTATTTTTAAAGATTATTAAATTGTTGGTACAGTACCGCCATCGATTACATATTCAGTTCCTGATAAATAACTGGCTCTCGGAGAAACAAGAAAACCAACCAATTCAGCTACTTCTTCCGGCTCAGCGGGTCTGCCATATGGTATTCCGCCCAATGCATTCATTACACCTTGCTGTGCTTCTTCTACCGTGCTATTGGCGTTTCTTGCAATCTCAGCCAACCAGGCTTTCGATGCTCCTGTATTGATCCATCCGGGAGAAACAGTCAGTACCCGAATACCTTTAGGCGAAACTTCATTCGATAAACTTTTACTATAGTTTCTTAAACCTGCTTTTGCAGCCGCATAAGGCAAAGTAGAGTCGTACAGTGGCAGTTTTCCTTGAATAGAAGCTATATGAATAATAACTCCGTTTTTTCGATCTATCATTTGAGGTAAAAACCCTCTATCCAGTCGAACCGGAGCAAGCAAATTAGCCTGTAGGGTTGATTCCCAATCTTCATCAGATAATGCAGTAAAACCACCGGCAGGTGTTGTTGAAGAACCAAGATTGTTCACCAAAATGTCAAGCCTTCCGTAAGCCGATAGCACTTCGCTGACAACTTTTTGTGTTCCTTCTGCTTTACTCAAGTCGGACGGAATGAAATGCAGCTTGCTGTTTTCTTTTTCCGGTGCGTTTCTTGCAGTGATAATAACCGTTGCCCCAGCTTGCAGCAACCTTTCTGCAATGGCTCTTCCAGCTCCTTTTGTGCCTCCTGTTACTAAGGCAATCTTCCCTGATAATTCATTTTGATAATCCATGTTATGTCGTATTTTTAATTTCTATTGTACAAATCTCGGAAGTATGTTACTTCCTCACAAGTACGGAGTTACGATTCATATAGGGATAAATTTTTCCCCTATTGTACATGTTGGGACATAGGATTACTTTTGTATTATGTATGAAAGAAAAACAATACCTAATTTAAACTGCGGGCTCGACCTCATAGGTGAAGTACTTTACGGCAAATGGAAAATACGTTTGCTTTGGTTTATCAA
>Ga0247740_1000066_pt1 | contig 50087 bp, 43 predicted proteins | sample UWRJL148409B2_FD_180942 | JGI IMG/M metagenome (GOLD analysis project Ga0247740, IMG submission 180942) | Plant litter microbial communities from Arlington Agricultural Research Station in Wisconsin, United States - UWRJ-L148-409B-2 | ecosystem: Environmental > Terrestrial > Plant litter >...
GTAGCGCGGCATGTTCGCGCGGACTCCCGGCGGCACCAGCACGATGGGTGTACGCTGCTCGATCACATCCAAACTTCCGAACGACAAGTGGTCGAAGTGCATGTGTGAGACGACCGCCGCGGCCAAGGTTGGCAAATGCGCCGGATCGAACCCGGGCTCGACCAAACGCGGTGATGCTTGCGCCAGCGTGTGCGCAAACAGGGGATCGGTGAGCACGAAGCGATCGTCGAGCTGCAGGAGCACCGTGGCATGCCCGACCCACAACGCCGCGAGTCGCGCCTCGGGGCGCCTCGGGTCGACGACCTTGTGGGGCACGTTGCGCTCTTCCGGCGCATCCAAGTTGCGCTTCAATGCGCGCCAGGCAAAGCCGCAGCCGGGGAGGACCAGGCTGAGAGCGAGCGTGAAGAGCAAGCTCACGCGCATCAAAATAACCGGATCATGAAGGTCGTGATCACTTCACGACGGGTCAACCAAGGCGACACGGTAACGTTCAGCCCGAACACGCCGTTGAAGGTGAAAATGCCTAGATCGGCCGCCATGCCTCCGGCTCCGGCTGCGCGATAGTACGACGACCCCAACGACCACGACAACTTCTCTCCGTGCTCGAGCAAGGGCAAGTAGAGGCGCACGCCAGCGCGAACCAGCCAGCTACTCTGGGCGTTCGGCGCGCAGCACGCCCACTCGGGCGACACGTGTAATTCCACCGAGCCCGAATGGCGGGCGATGGGCGAGACCAAAAACGCGCGCAGTGGCCGCTCGGCGATCCCGAAGGAGTACAAGAGCGGTGTCAGCTGCCAGCGCATTCCGCCCCCCACGTGAGCCTTTCCGGTCACGAGAAGCGGACTCGGGACCAGTTGCGCCGCGCTCCACACGCCCACGGCCGCCGCGGGGCTCATCAGGCGTGGCTTTGGCGCGGGGACCAGCGAGACTTCCTCGGTCTCGGCGCGGGCGTGCGGCGCCGCGAGCGCCGAGCAGATGAGCAGCCCCGCCGCAAGCGCGAGCTTGCGCGCGGATCGCGAACGCTCATGCCTGCGCTCGAGCCCACGCATCTTTCCAATGCGCCATGAATGCCTGGGGGCTAGGAGCACGGCGCTCGCGATCAGTGCACCACGATTATGTCGTGGTGCGCGGGCCCGCGGTGCGGAGGGTGATGCTCGCGGTGCGGGGGGTAATGACGTGCGTGTTCGGGATGCGTGCGAACCACGCAATCGATCGTGGACAAAGCGACGCTTGCCAACAGCACGAAAGAGGTGAAGCGCTTCATGAGTTCTTCGACGGTAGTGACTCTAGTCAGGCTCGCGTCTAGCAAGCGTCGCGCCAAGCGGAGACGGGCTCGAATTCGGCAGTCGAGCCTCCAATTACTCGACAAAAGCGGCGCAGCGTCGCATTTCGTCCCGACTACTCGGCAGGGTCTTTCACGCACTCGCCATTGCTGCAACTGCGACCCGGCGAGCAGCGCTTGCCGCATACCCCGCAATTGGCCGAGTCCACCAGGATGTTGACGAAGCAGCCAGTTTTTTCATCCGCGCATTCGAAGCCCTGCAAACAAGCCAGCACCACACACTCTCCGCTGTCGCTACACTGAGGGATGGCATTGGTCAATCGACACGGGTCGCAGCCCGTGTCGGTGCAGCCGTAAGCTTCGTCATTTCGCTCGACACACCTGCCGTCGCAAATCTTTTGCTTGGAGCTGCAGCCCTGGTCGACGTCCGACGAATCGACCACCAGCGAGCAGCCCAGCAAACACAACCACGCCGCTGCCATCGATACCTGGGCGAATGAGCGTCGAGGCATCAGAATTGACCGCGCCAAACCAGCGAGATGCCCTGAGCATTGGCCGAGACGGCCGGACCAGAGGGTGGCGTCTTGCTGAACACCACCGGGCGGCGAAGGTAAGTATAGGCAGCGAGCCCTCCGAGCACCAATCCGGCGCCGCCGGTGATGTCTGCCAGCAGCAGCCGCGCTTGGATCGACGTACTGATGCTCCGACCGCAGTTGGGCGCGCAAATATCGCGCGCATCCGAGTGTTCTTTCAATCCGGACAATAGAAAAGCGGCAGAGCTGGCGAACGCGACCAGCGCGCCAGCTGAGTACCAGTAAGTCGACGTAGGAACGGGACGGGTCGCGCTTCGAGGAGCGGCGTGCGGGGGCGGAGGAGCGCTGGGCGGCGGCGCGAAGCGTATGCGTTCAATATGGTTCTTCTCTCCCTTTGCCAGCTCGAACTGCCGCTCGACGGGGGGGCGCCCCCGCAACTCGAGACGCAGTCGATGCGTTCCGGGCAACAGCTCGATTGGGCGCGGTGGGTCACTCAGCTCGACGCGCGTCCCGTCGAGTTCGACGAGCAGTGCCGAATGGTGAGCGGCGAGCTCCTCGGCCTCGACCACCACGAGCAACGTGGGCATTAGCCCAATGAGCTCGTCGAGCCATGCTCGGCAGTCGGCTGCGATCGCCAACGGGCAACGTTCGTCGGCGCAGCTGAGCATGGCCGCCCGCGAGCTCAGCCACTGTTCTTCCAGTCGGAGTTGACGCGCGCTGTCGTGCTGCGCGACGCACTGCCCTACCTGCACGGCCGAGGTCTCTTTGCTCAGTTCGCCCGCCCCTTGCGCCGGGCAGACGGTGCTCGCGAACAGAGTCATGATCAGCGCGAAGCTCGAAGCGCTTCTTCGATTCATTGGGGTCGTTGGCCCTCGGATATGCGGCCCTGCCAGCGGTCGAGCAGTGGCAACGTATTGCGAATGAACGCGACCATCTCTTCGACGTTCGCTTCCGTAGCGTCGACGGCGGTCATCGCTGCCAGGCGGCCGCTCAAGTCCGGATAGTAGGGCGGAAAAAGCCCCGATGTGGCGATCGACTTGTGAATGTTTGGGGAATCGAAGGCGCGGCGAGTGCGAGCCGCGCGCGGACCGAGCGTCTTCTCGATGTCATCGACGCCGATGTCCGAACGCGCCGGGATGGAGCCTTTTTCTCGACTGAACGCCAGCTGTGCATTCACGGATGCGAGTGTCTCGAGCAGGTCTTCGCTCTCCTGCTCGTACGGAGCACGTGCGGGCAAAGGAAATGTGTCGGAGGTGAATACGAACGTCTCGGCTGAACCCGGAAATGGTTCTGCGTCGACGGTGCCGTCGAGCAGGGCTTGCTCCAGCTCGCCGTTGGCCCAATCGCCCATCACGCTGAAGTCGGCCCTGCCCTGCGCGACTTCAGTGAGTGCCTCGGCCCAGCTCAGCTCGCTCTCGCGAATGAACGAACGTGACAGATATTGCATGCATTGCAGCGCCCGAAGTAGCGGCTCGTGCCACTTCGACTCTTCGAGCTTGCCGAGAAACAGCTGATCGTAGAGCGTTGCTCGAGTCACGTCGTCATAGGGCTTGGCTCCCGCAATCGCGGGCAGCAAGTTTTCGAGCGTGAAGAGCGTCAGGGTGAAGCCGTCCTTCAAGCCGACCGCGATCCTGAGCGGTAAGTGCTGCTGCGGATCCTTTAGTAATACCGCCACGTTTTCCGGGCACAACACGGCGAGGTCGAGGAAGGTTCGACCGGCGTGCGCGTCACGGTAAGCGCTCAACGCGGCCGTGTTGTAATAGATCAAATTGAGGCGGTGAATGTTCAACGGCACCGCGTAGGGAAGGCGCTGCGGCCCCGCTTGGAGTGCCCTGTACAGATCGGTCGGCAGTACGTCGTCCAGCTGGGTCCGGCGAAAGAGATCTCCCAGCGGGCTGATTCGGCTCGCAGTTTCGAGCACGGAGTTGGTCGTGTCCATGGCCGTCCAGCGCAACAGATCGGCACCTGCGTTCGCTTGGAAGGTGGACGGAGGTGCGCCTGCCAACAGCCGTGCCGTGAGCAACGCTCGGACCTCCACCGCGTTGCTGTCACGAGTCACCTCGTTGACTGCCTTCGAGGCTTGGTGCGCCTTGTTGTAGATGTCCAACACGCTCGCAAATGCTTCCTGCTCGGAGGCCTGCGTCCACCAGCTGTACGCTTCCAAGCGGATCTGTTCGCGCTCCGGAGTCGCGCAACCGGGGACGCTGATCGCGCACAACAGCAACAGGAGAACCTGCGGCAAGCTGCATCGCCCGTTGCCGCTCTTCGGTGTCGAAGTCTGTCGGGACATGGTGACTCGACCGCTCCTTTGGGTGTACTTACCAATTTCGGGACCGCCCGTAACCGGGCAAACTTGCCTCTCTTCGGTAACGACGAGCGAAATTCACCCGCACGGGATACGCGCGCGCGAAGGTTTTCCCAGGGACGCACTCTAAGTGAAGCAGGATGGGTGCTAGCGAGCCATGACTAGAGCCAGCGTTTGCGCGGAGCCTCGCCCATTGGCCAAGGGAGATGATCGGGCCGGCCGTCTGCTCCGCGATGCGGACCAGGCATATCGCTCACAATTATCGGAAGAATTGGCCTGGAAGCGGTTCCAGTCTCAGCGGCAGCAGTGGCGCGTTGTCCGATTTACACTGCTGGCGGTCGCGCTTGGCCTGGCCGTGGTGGTCGTCCGCCACCGCTGGTCCGAGCCGCGCATTCCGGTCGATGTGCCGACCTTGGTCGCGGAGCGCGTGCCCACGCCGCCGCCTAGCTCTCACTTGCCGAGCCCGAGCCGAGCCGCCGCATTGGACCGGCGAATTCCGCCATCCCCCAGCGCATCGGTGGTGCCCGTTCGCTCCTCGGGGCGTGCCCCCTCGTCGGGCGCAATCGTTGCTCGGTCGAGCGAACCCCTGACCGATTCGATCTGCCGCAGTTTGGTCAGCCAAGCTCGTTCCAAGCAGGCGGTCGATTGCTTTCAAATGCTCGCTCGAGAATCGGGGCTCGGTGCCGAGGTCGCACTGTACGAAGCCGCGCGCCTCTCCGCCGAAGCGCTCGGCGATCCGCGCCGGGCGCTCGCGTTGCTCGAGCAGCACGGCACGCGTTTTCCGGCGAGTGTGCTGAGAGTCGAGGTCGAGTGGCTCAAGATCCGGAGTTTGGAGCGCGCGGGCCGGCTCGATGAAGCGCTGAGCGCGAGCGAGACGCTGCTCGACTCCGCGGCGGGGCGCTCACTCGCGTCGAAGCTGCACCTGCTTAGAGGCCGCATCCACGCCGAATCTCGCCACGACTGCCCGCTCGCAGTCACCGAGTTCGTCGCGCTGCTCGGCGAGCCGGGCCCGGCCGGTGATGAAGCGGAATTCAAACGCGCGCAGTGTCTCGAACAGATGCGCAGACCGGACGAGGCGCGCAGCGCCTATCTTCGCTACCTCGGTCGTGTCGACCCGCGTTCGGCCGACGTCGCGCGCGCGAGACTCGAAGCGCTTTCGAACGCTGCGCATCCGGAGGTCGAGCACTGATGGCCGAACTGCAACGCTTGCTCGCTACCGGGCCGTGCTCACCATTCACCGACGTCGACGTCCCGCCGGACACGAGGCTCGAGCCTCGGGCCTCGGACAGCTCGCCCACGAGCGCGCCTTGGTCCGGACGCATCGAGCCCCGCTTGCTCGATGAGTGCCTGGAGGGCGACGAACTGGCTTGGCGTCACTTGCACCGGATCTGCTACCCGCGCGCCGCTGCGTTCCTACGCAAACTCGGCGTCAGCGAGCTGGAGCTGGACGACGCCGCGCAAGAGGTCTTCGTGCAGCTTTTCCGCTACTTGCCGAGCTTTCGCCGCGAAGCGGAGCTCTCGACCTGGCTGTATCGGATTTGCATCAGCCAAGCGCGCAGCGTGCGTCGGCGCAAGCGAGTGACCCAGACACTGCAACGCTTGTTGTCACTGGGGGCTGCGCCAACACTCGTCTCCACGCCATCACTACCGGACGAGGTCGTGCGCCGGCGCGTGGAAGCAGCGTTGTCCAAGCTCTCCGAGAGCGACCGCACGGTGTTCGTTTTGTACGAGATGGAGGGCGTGCCCGGCAAACGCATCGCGGAGATCGTCGATTCTCCGGAAGCGAGCGTTTGGCGACGACTGCACGGAGCGCGGCAGGTATTTCGGCGCGCTCTCGAAGCCGAAGACGAATTCGCATAGCGCGCGCATTCGCGCGTGAAGATTGCCGACCATTCCGCCTCAAAGAAGCGGACATGAGAGGCTCCAACCAATGATTCGTTTCGATAATATTCCTTACTCCGGCGCGGCCCGTGTGGGGTCGGCGCTATTCGGACTACTGCCGTTGCTCCTGCTGACGGCCGCCTGCGGCGACATCGCTCCGAGCGGCACGGACGAGGGCGCAGCCATCACCAGCGTGAATCAAGCGGTCACCGACCCGTTGGCCGCGTGCAATCAAGATCCACGAGTCACCCTGGGTTTGGTGCCCGCGGCGGTGTGCGCGGGGGCGCGCGTGTTTTTCGACGAGACTTTCAACGGCAATGGCCGAACCTGCGGTTCGTGTCACCCCGCCGCGAACAACTTCACGATCGAGCCGGCATCGATCGCCGCCTTGGGGCCGTCGGATCCGTTGTTCGTCGCCGAAAACCCGGCTTTCGACCTCAGCTCGCTGGAGACCGCGGACCTTCGCTCGTCGTTTGCCCTCGTCAAGGAGAACGTCGACGGTTTCGAGGACATCCAACGGAAGTTCGTCACGCGCGCGGTGTCGCACACGCTCTCGTTGGCCACCAGTATCACTCGCGACCCGGCGGACGGCACGAGCTCGCTCGTGACCCAGCGTACGGGTTGGGGCGGAGACGGTTCGCCTGGGGATGGCTCGCTGCGTTCGTTCTTGGACGGCGCGATCAAACAGCACTTTCCCAAGGATCCGAGCCGCACGCCCGGCGTCTCGTTCCGGCTGGCCAGCAATGCGGAAAAAGACCAGGTCGCGGCGTTTCAGCTCGCGCTCGGCCGCACCAACGAACTCAATTTGAATCAGGTCACGCTCACGGACAGCGGCGCTAGCGCAGGCAAGGCCGCGTTCATGGATCCGTTGGTTGGCCGTTGCAACGAGTGCCACGGTAACGCGGGCGCCAACGCGCTTTTGAGCGGGAAAAATCGCAACTTCAACACGGGCGCGCTCAACGCCCCGACCTCGTTCAGCACCCTCGCCGACGGTCGGTTTTTGTTCGACGGAGGCTTTGGCGGTCAGGGTCTGCCGAACATGAACTTCACCACGGTGACGGGTCAACCGGACGCATTCGGCGACGGCACCTTCAGTGTCCCGCCCCTGATCGAGGCGGCCGACACGGGTCCGTTCTTCCACACGCACGCGTTCGGCAACGACGCGGACCCGACCCAGGGCATCGAAGGCGCGGTCTCGTTTTACACCACGGACTTTTTCCTGAGTTCACCGGCGGCCAAAGAGCTCGACGCGCGCTTCGGAGCGCCCGTCAACGTCGCGGCGGCGGTCAACGACATCGGTCGCTTCTTGCGCGTACTGAATGCTTCGTTCAACCTGGCGCTCGCCAAACAACGGCTGGACGCAGCGCGCACCCTGAACATCTCGTATTGGTCGTATCGGGAAGACGTGCAAAAGGGATTGCTCAATCTGGCGTCCGAAGAGATCGATGACGCGGTGCGGGTGCTCAGTCATTCCCTGCCGGACCTGCACCCGGCCCAGCAGACCAGTCTGCAGAACGCGCGCGTGCTGCTCGCTCAGGGGATAGCCACGACCGACCCCGCAGTCCGCCGGGCGCGCACCGAATCGGCCATTGCGCTCGTGCAAGCGGCCAAGGCCGCCCTCGGGAGCAACATGAATTTCCAGCTGGGAGCCGGAAATTTGATGTTCTGACCAATAAGTCGCAGTCCGCGCCCGAAACCGTGATCTGTCGGGCGCGGAGCGGCAGTACGACTCCGATGCTCACGCTTTCGGACGTCGCCCCGCGCGCTCCCGCCTATAGCAGTGCGCTACGGCGCGCCGCCACAGGCCCGCGCCAGTAACGCACTCCCGGTGTCACACACGCCGCCTGCGCTGCAGCTGCTGCTCGTGCACTCTTCTCCGGAGGCACAAGCTTCGCCATTGGCTCGTTTGGGTTGGCATTGCTCCGCTGAGTCGCAATAGCTCTGCTCGACACACGACTCTGGCGTTCCTGCGCACGACCCCGTGGCGTGCTGCGCGGCGCAGGTTCCGTCCGCGCAGAAAGCGCCGGGCGCGCAGGTTACGTTGGTGCACGCCTCACCCACGGTTGCGTACGGCTGACAGGCGAGCGTGTCGGACGAACTCGGGTCGAACGTGCAATACAGGCCGTCTTCCGCGTAGCAATAGTTGGTCGAGCCTTCGCCGCTGGGCAAGGCCTCGGCGGGGCACTCGAACGACCCGGGAACCCCGCAGCTGCCGACGCATGAATCGCCAATTTTGCCATGCAGGGGCGGCCGAAAGATCGCCTCCGCACAGGCGCCGGAAGAAACCTCGCTCAGCGCGCAGTAGCCACTGCTGCAAGCGCTGCCGTTGCTACAGGGCGCCCCGCTCGGAAGTGTTCCAACGAAGATCAATGCACACGCGCTGCCTGCTGCTTCGACATTGCAGGACTCGAGCGCTCGCTCGATGCGCTCGAGACATTCGCTGCCCGCGCTCGCGCTGTACGTCGTGTCACCCACGATGCGCGCGGCCAGCATCGCCGCGACGCGATCGCGAGCGTGGCTCTGGCACGCCGTGGATTCGTACGCGAGCCGTTCCGTCGCGCAGCAGGGGGCGACCGAATCGCACCAAATTTTCGCGAAGCGCGCCGCGAAGTCGCGCTCGGACACGAGCTCGGCCCGGCTCCCCGAGCTCGAGCATGCGCTGCCGAACAGGGTCAATAAGAGTGCCCGCCCCCCGGCGAGGGCCCTCGACTTGCCGAGCTGCAGCCGCATCTTCCCACGAGTGTAGAGCAATGCCGACCGCGCTGCTCGGCCCTGGATACGGGGGCCGCTAGGTCTTCGGCTACGTGCTGAAGGCTGGTCCTCTCGTATTTTTCCGCTGCCAGGCCATTGAATCACTCCACGGGGGCCGAAAAAGTGAGCAGCTCCATCGCAGGTCGAACGAGGGGTGTGTCAAACTCAGGTCGATGAGGTTGGGGTTTTCGGGTGTGGTCATCGCGGGGTTGAGCGGGCTGATTGGTGCGACCCTCGGCTGCTCGTCGACTGAGCGCGCTGACTTCGCTTCGGCGGGCGCGGCTGGGGTTTCGGGCGTCAATGGTGCAGGGGCTGGCAATCTCGTGGGCGCCAGCGGCAGCTCGGGCGCAATGTTCAACGGGTGCCCGGAGCATCCGACCCCGCAGCGCACGCAAGGCTCGCTACTGTCCATGCCGCTGCACGTGTTCTTGCAGAATCAGGCGTTCGCATTTGGACAGCGGAATGCTCTGAGCGATGGCGGCTCGGTCGTGCCGCTCAATTTTCGTTTCTACATTTCCGAAGTTGCTCTGCAGCGTAAAACCGGCGAGTCGGTGACGGTCGATGTGCTGACCGCGGCCGGAGCTCCCGCGCCCTACGGAGTGCACTTGTTCGACGCCGAGGAGCCGAATTCGAGCACGTTGCGCGTGTTGGCTCCTGCGGGGGACTACGCGGGCCTCAGTTTTGCGCTGGGCATCGGGCTGGCCTGCAATCAGTTGCGGCCCGACCGCACGGCTCCGCCGCTGACGACGGACTCTCAGATGACCTGGCCGCATAGCGGCGGTTTCCTGTTTCTTCGCTACGAGGGTAGGAACGAGGGAGCCGACGGCAGCGCTGACGCCGGCGTTGCGGCGACGATCCCGTCGATGGTGCACATGGGCGGTAGTATCGCGCAGGAACTGGTGCCGCGCGTGACCGTTGCGGGTGCCTTTTCGCTCAGCTCGAACAGCCCGCGCGAGAAAGCGCTGAACGTGATCATGGATGACTTGTTCGCGGCGGCAACTAGCAACCTGGACGTGAGTGACATGAGCCTGGCACCGGGCGCCGAGGCGATCGCGGGCGAACGTTTGCGCCGTTCGATCTCCGGGCTTTCCGTGTTCCAACTCGAGCCAGGGTGATGGGCACGCGTTTGCTCGATTCGGCGCTGCCGCTGCTCGTGCTGAGTTGGCTCATCGGCTGTTCGGCTGACGCGACTCCGCGCGATGAGGGTTCTTTGCTGACGCGTTCGGTCACGCCCACGGGCTTCCCGAAGGGCACGGCCGCGGATCGAGCGCCCGCGGACAACGCGTTGACCGAAGAGCGAGCCCAGCTCGGCAAGCGGCTGTTTTACGATCCCCAACTGTCACGCACGAACGAGATCTCGTGCAGCAGCTGTCATCGCCCGGAGTTTGCGTTCTCGGATCCGAACCCGGTTTCGGTGGGGGTCGACGGAAGAACGGGCGCGCGCAACGCGCCATCGATCGTCAACGCGGCTTGGGGTAGGACTTTTTTCTGGGATGGCCGCGCTGACACCTTGGAAGAGCAAGCCGGTCAACCGCTGGAAAACCCTCTCGAAATGGATTTTTCCCTGGCCGAGGCGGTGGCTCGAGTCGCGGCCGAGCCGAGCTATGACCAGGCCTTTCAGCGTGCGTACGGCGAAGCCCCGAGCGAGGCCACGCTGCAGAAAGCGCTAGCCAGCTTCGTGCGTAGCGTGGTCAGCGGCAACAGCCCCTATGATCGGCACCTGCGCGGTGACGATGGCGATTTCGGCGAACAGCGCAAGCGTGGTGAGGCCGTGTTCTTGGGTGAAAAGGCCGAATGTTTTCATTGTCACCCCGGCGGTGTACTGAGCAACGAGGGCTTCTTCAACAATGGTACGTTCATGGCGGGAGGCGACACCGGGCGCGAACAAGTGACGGGGCGCGTGGGCGACATCGGCAAATTCAAAGTACCGGGTTTACGCAACATCGCGGCCAGCGCGCCCTACATGCACGACGGCTCGCTGCCGACCTTGGAGGCGGTCATCGAGCAGTACGAAGCGGGCGGCCGCGGTGACGTCACGACTGACCCTCTGATCCGCCCATTCACGCTCACCGCCGATGAAAGGGCAGATCTACTCGCATTTTTGCAGTCGTTCACGGATCCGACCTTGCTCGAAGACCCGCGCTTCGCGCCCGAACTTCAGCCGTAGCAAAGCGGTCTGGGTACTTTGCGTGCAAGAGTTCACAGAAAGCTACGGCGGCAGCCAAGCCTTCCCGGTCTCGCAGTCGATGTGCGTGAGCCGCGCGCTCTCGCGCGAAATGTCGATCGTGCCCAGCATGATCGGCAACTGAAAGCGGCGTGGGCCGATCGAACCGGGGTTGAACAGCGTGAAGCCGCGGTCGCGGCCGATGAACGGCACGTGCGAGTGCCCGCAGACCACCAGCGAGGCGCGTTCACTCGTCGCGAGCCGCGCCACTTCCGAGCGTAATTTCGGGCCGTACACCGCGATGTGCAAGAGCAGCAGGCGCAGCTTCATGCGCTCGCCGTCCATCAGCTCGAGCGTCACGATGTCGGGCACTTTGCCGGTCGGCGCGTCGATATTCCCGCGCACCGCGAACACAGGCGCAAGCGCTGCCAGCCGATCCAGCACTTCGAGTTCGCCGATGTCACCCGCGTGCAAAATTGCGTCGGGCTCGAGCTCACGAAGGCGTTGCTCGGTCGCGGGGTGCGGTTTGGAATGGGTGTCGGCGACGACCGCGAAGCGGAACTTGCCGTCCGGCCGCGCCTGCACAACCGCTTTGCTGGTGACGAGCTTTCGCGGCACGGCCGGATTGTGGCACCCCTCGCGCGGCGAGGCATCTGAAGCGGCGCGACGCGAGGCCCTTGCCCTCGGTCGCGCCGCCCAGATTGGGTAAATCAGTGCTTGGCAGGCCGCTTTTTGGAGCTGCCGGCGCGCGTGCGGGCGGCTTTGCGGGCGGCGGCTTTGCGCGCAGTCGGGCCCTTCGTGGCGACGGCTTTGCGGGCGGCGGCTTTGCGCGCAGCCGGACCGCGCGTGCGCGCCGAGGCGTGCGCTTGGCGCGAAAGCGCGCGCGGGCTAGCGGCCGCGTGGGGCTCGCGCTCCAGCGCCTCGCGCGTGGCGCGGCTCCGGCGCGGGGCTGGCTTCTGAGCGGTTTTTTTGCGGCCTCGCGCGCTGTCGCGGGCGGCGCTTTGGCGTGTGGCCTGCGACGCATTGCCCGCCTTCGGTGCCGGCAACGCGACTCCTGCGCGGCGCGCTTTGGATAGCCCGATGGCAATCGCCTGCTTGGTCGAGCGAGCGCCGTGCTTGCCCTCGCGCACGTGTTCGATCTCCTCCCGGACGAATTCACCCGCTTGGGTACTGGGCGCTTTACCTTGGGCTTTGTCCTTGGCCACGCGCCGCTTGGTTCGTTCTTCAGGCATCGTTTTTTCTCCCGGTCACGCGCGCCGAATTGCACACGGCGTGCCAACTTCAAGCGAACGGCAGCAGCAACACTTTACCAATGCCACCGCGTTCCGCGAGGGTTTGCGCTTCGCCCGCGTCCGATAGCGGGAAGTACTTGGCGATGGGGATGTGCAGTGAGCCCGCCGCCACCGCGCCCGCCAAATGTGCGAGGCGCTCGCCGTTGGGGTGAGCGAAGAACGCACTGACCATCAGCCCGCGCTCTTTGGCACCCGCGGGCTCGCCCAGCACGCTGCCAATCGTGCCGTTGCTTTTGATTTTGGGGATCAGTTTGGCAATCGTGTCGCCTCCTACCGTGTCGGCCACGCAATCGAGCGCGGGCAGCTGGGCAATGGCTTGGTCGTCGTCGAGCGCCAGCACTTCGGGGACACCGAGCGATTTTGCCTCAGCGAGCTGTTTCGAGCGGACGCCTGCGATCACGCGAGCGCCGCGCTGGCGCATTCCCCACACGACAACCCGCCCCACCGCGCCCAACGCGCCTGTCACCAGCACGGTGAGCCCAGCGCCTGCGGTGGGACCGAGGGTGGCATCGACCAATTGATCGCCCGTGAGCAACACGAGTGGCAGTGCGCCCGCGTCGCGCGTAGCGAGTCCTTCTGGAATTTTCGCCCACGCTTCTTCGTTGGCGACCACGAACTGCGCGTAGCCACCGTTCACCAGCCCGAGGACCTGGTCCCCCTCTTTGAACGCCGTGACACCCGCGCCCACCCGAACTACCTCGCCTGCGGCATCACGCCCCAGAATGGCAGGGAGTTCGAGCGGCATGAGGTGCTTGACGGCACCGCTGCGCAGCTTCCAGTCCACGGGGTTGATGCTGGCACTGGCTACACGAATCTTGATTTGACCCGCGCCAGGTTCGGGCTCGGGGCGGTCTTTGAGCTCGAGTCGACTGACGTCGCCGTACTCCGACAATACGATGGCTTGCATGGGAGGTCCTTGCTGCGCAGTGCGCGCGAACCCTCTGCACGAAGTGGGCCGCTTTCAGTCGAAATCGGTAGGCAGGTCGGGCTGCGCGAGGTGCGCGAACATGCGTCGTACCTGGGCTTCCGTCACCCGCGGGGTAGAGAGCGGCGGGATCTCGTGAGGGCCGAAAAAAGCGGTGTCGAGGGTTTCGATGCCCAGCGTTGGCGCGCCTCCGCGCAGTTCGCAGCGCACGAACAACTTGTAGCAGTACCAAAACTCGGGTGGATGCTCGTGGCGCGCCTTGTCGTACACCGCGAGCAGCTTGTTCGCCTTCACGACGAAGCCAGTCTCCTCGAGCACCTCGCGTTCGGCAATTTGCGAGGGTGATTCCCCGATATCGGCCCAGCCTCCCGGTAGCGACCACAAGCGGTCATGCGACTCACGCATGAACAGCAGCTGGCCGTTCTGCTCGACCACGGCGCGCACGTCTACTTTGGGTGTTGCGTAGCCCTTCTCCGCGCGAATGGCGGCGAGCCACTGATCGCTCGCCGACGGCGAAATGCTGGCGGCGATCTCTGCGGCCAACACTTGCAGTTGCTCGTAGCGCTGGCGATCGTACGGATCCTTGGCGTAGGTCAGCCCGGCTTGAGTGATGGTTTGGAGTCGCTGCACCCACGCCACACGTTGCATGGCTCGCATGTTAGCGCGGCCAGCGGCGCGAGCTGCGTGCGAGGGCTCGAGAAAAAGAACCGTCCCTCGACGCCGAAGGCTGCGACGAAACACGCCGCGTCGCGTGACCATCAACCCCTTGGCACACGCTGAGCCACTCCCCGTCCTCGATTACGCGACAAATCACGGGTTTCTAGCTATTTCATGCTGGCACGGGGCGTGCTTCACTCGAGCTATGCGTAAGCCGACGGGAGCTCGGAAGTTGTTGATCGCATCGGTCGGTGTGGCGACCATCAACTATGTGGCCGCGTGCGGCGGCGAGGCCCAGACCTCGGGCAACTTGCTCGCCCCGCCCGAGGGCGGCAGCGCGCACAGCGGGCAAGGCGGCGCGAGCGCGGGTAGCAGCACAGTCGCGGGCAGCGGTGGTCTGACGAGCGGGAACTTGGTCGCGCCTCCACCCGCCGGCAGTGGTGGCGTGACGAGTGGAAACTTGGTCGCGCCTCCACCCGCCGGCAGTGGCGGCAGCAACGCAACTGCAGGTGCAGGCGGCAAAGCGGGCGGCGCGCAAGGTGGCAGCGCAGGTCGCGGCGGCGCGGGGCCAGGGGGCGGGGCTGGGTTCACGTCGGGCAACTTGCTGCCTCCACCCGTCGCAGGGGCGGGCGGCAAGGCGGGCGCGGGAGGCTCGAGCGGTAGCGCGGGTGACGGCGGCGCGAGTAGCGGCTCGGGTGGCACGACGGGCGGAACGGCCGGGCAACCATGAGCGCGGAGCTGTTCGAGCTCGAGCTGCTCGGCGGCGCGACGGAGCAGCGCTTCCGACGCATGCGCCCCGAGGTCGAAGCCATGCCTTGGGGCTCACTCGACCTATCGCAGGTGCCCGAGGAGCAACGGCTCACCGCTCGCAAAGCGTGGACGGGCTCCGCGTATCAAGAACACCGCACCGGAGCCGCTTGCGCATTGACGCTGCAGGCGATGATCGAAGCGCGCGCGCCGCTCGACCTGGTCGCCGTCGCTTCACGTTTCCCACTCGATGAAATGGTGCATGTCGAGCTGTGCGCGCGCATGGCCATGGAGTTCGGGGGCGGCACGGAGATCATCCACGATCCGAAAGAGATGGTGGTGGGCTGCGACCCGACGCTCAGCCCGCTACTGCAAGCGGCCGACCTCGTCGTGCGCTTCTTTTGCGTGGGTGAAGCGATCTCCATTCCGCTTTTGCGCGCGACTTGGCATGTCGCCAAGCACCCGCTTCCGAAAGCGGTGCTCGGCCGCATCGTCAAAGACGAGGCCGCGCACGGCGTGTTCGGCTTCACGTTCCTCGACTGGGCTTGCCCGCGCTTCTCCGACGCGGAGAAGGCGCGCTTGGGGGTGTCTGCCGATCTCGCGATTCGTTTTTTGTACAGCCAATGGGTCGATCTGCATGCCCACCGGCACGACCCCCGGCTAGCAGATGACGTGCTCGGTTGGATGCAAACCGACGCCTACTTGAAGCTTGCCTGCCGCTCGATGCAAACATTGGTGATCGACCCGTTGCAGGCGCGCGGCATCCCGATCACAGCTCAGCTGTCAGAATTTTTCGTCCCGGACGAAGCCGCTGAGTAGGTTGGATTGATGGTCACGCGGCACGGCGCGAGCGGCGCAGCCTCCGGCGGCGCAGCGCGACTCTGTGCCTTCAGAGCGCGTGGAAGGTCGTGAGCAGCACGGGGTTGCTGGGCGCTTTTTGCCAGGCTTCGGGCGAGGTCGCGTAGTCTGCTCGATACACGCGGACGAGGCTGCCGGGCGTGATTGAAAGCCCAGCGCGCGCCGCGGCGGCCAACGCATGGTCGCGCAGCGCGCTCGCATCCGGCGGACTGCCGTACACGCCGGAGATGCGGAAGACCCGGCCCCATTCGGCTTGCGTACGCGGCGCACGCTCACGGCCCGTGAAGCGAATGCGCTCCCCCGCCGGCGACTCGGTCTCGACGAGTAGGTCCGGCAAGCGGTCACCGATGATGCCCGCGAAGGTCGGGTAGCAAGCGATCGGCCAGGCCTGAGTTTGGCCGCGCACGCCTTGAACGAGGGCCAGTGTGAGCACGAGCGTGCCGAAGGCCAGCGCCGGCAACGTCGCGTGCCGAGCGCCCTGCTCCGGCTTCGATAGAGCGGGGTTCGAACGCCGACGGAACGACCCCCAAGGGACGAGCACGACGTAACACGCCCACAGACTCACGAATGGGATGAACAAGAACGCTTGGGTGGCCCAATGAAAGCCGAGCCCGAGGCACGCGGCGAAGGGGCGCGTTTTTCGCCAACTCACGAGCGGCCAGAACCCGAGTTCGAACAGCAACACCGCGTGCCCGCCTATCGAACACAGCCATGGGTAGCGATCGATTCGCAGCCACGGCACTTCCGCCCATTGGAACCATTTGGCGTGCATCTGAGCCACCACGTGGGTTGCGGAGCCCCAATCCCAGCCTGATTCGAGCAGCTTGTGCAGGCCTGGGAACAGGTAGATCACGCCCAAGAACGCGCGGCAGAGCGCCACCGGCCAGGCGTATTCGCGGGCCGCGCGCGCGGGCTGCGTGCCCCATGCATCGAGCGCCCAAATGTCACCACAGGGGCTGAGCGCGAGCAAGCCAGAGAACCAGAATAGGTGCATGTCGTGCAACACCGCGCCGCTGAATTGCGACAGCGCATACAGCGGCATCGCCGACAGCGTGAGCACGGCCAGCGCCGAACGCGAGTAGTAGCCGAGGAGCGCGAACGCGCCGCTCGACAACGCGACGAAGCGCAGCGTCTGCGCTGCGCTTGGCGTGAGCTCTAGCGCCGCAAACCAACGCGCGCCCTCGGGCACGTAGTTCAATCGTTCCGGGTGCGCGGCCAGCGCGGTCGCTTGCTGGAGCTCGGGTGAGACCAAGATCAAGAGCGAGACCACGACGCGGAGCGCGGCCAAGGCGCGCGCGTCCGAAACACGCGCGCTCGAGTCGAGCGACCTCCGGCTCAGAATTGGCCGTGCCCCCGCACCGCGAGCTTGACCTGCTCGCTGAGTTCCACGCCGTGCGGCGCCTGCGCCGCAGAGCGCTCCCAGCGCGCGAGCCAACGCTCGTCCAAAGGCTGAGCGAGCAAGTCGAGGCGCGTCGCGGCCACCGTGGTCTCTTTCTTCATTCCGGTCGCGATGCCCGTGCCCACGTAAAAGCCGCCCAGCAGCAGGGACACGCGCGTAGGGGTGGCCGCGCTGTAGGTGAACAACGTGCAACCGTCGCCCGCCTCGCGCGCATGCGCGCGTAGCGAGTTGAACGCGCGCGGCGTCCAGAGCGAGGGATTGGACGCTGGCGAGAACGGATCGAAAAATATCAAATCCGCCGCCGGCCAATCACGTTGCCAGAGCTCGGCGGCGTCCCCCAAGTGCAGCTGCCAGTGCGAGCGCCCTTGGCTCCAGCGCTGGCCCGCGAGCAGCCGCGTTGCTCCGTCCGCGAACGGCTGCAAGAACGGGAAGCCCTGCGCGTCCGCCAGTGCCAAGCGCAGCGGCGCCAAATCGAGCTCGAAGCTCGTCACCTCGAGCTCACGACGTTGCCGCGCGCCCAGCTCGCGCGCGCAAGTCAACGCGGCCACCGCGTTCGTGCCCGCTCCCAGCCCCACGTCCCAGATGTGCAGTGGTGGCCCTTGGACTTGCAGCTTCTCCGCCAAGTTTGCTTGCTCGACGTACAATGCGCGCGCTTCTTGCCATGGGCCGACCGACGGATGCATCACCTCGCCGTGGCCGACGTGGCGTACGGCCCGTGTGCCGTTGCGTAAGGTGACCAGCTCGAAATCGCCGTCGCGGGGCATTGCTTCTTCTTATCCGGGTTCGCAGGGCATCGCTGCCCCACTGCACCCCAGATTGCCAGTTGTTTGGTGCCCTGCGCTCGATCGGCTACATGGACGGCGTGACTGCCCCGCAGCTCGCCACTCGCGTCACCACGCGCACGCGTACGATTCAGGCGTGGCCTGCGCCGGAAGCTTCGGATTTCCATATAGAAATCGACGAAGTGCCGGACTCGGGGCCGGTGCGCGTAGCCGCCGGTACGGCCGACACCGCTCAGCTGCCGGTTTGCGGTGAGAAGGTGGGCGGGCGCTGTGTGCTGCGTTCGCTCCTCGGCGAGGGCGCATTCGGGCGGGTGTTCGCGGCCGAAGACGAGGAGACTGGGCAACAGGTCGCGCTCAAGGTCGTCGGGCTGCGGCGTTACCCGCGCGAGTACGCGGAGCATGAGCTTCGAGCATTGGCCGCGATTGCGCACCCCAACGTGGTGCAGCTGAACGAGCACGGTGTGGAAGCGGGCGCGGCCGAGCCCTACCTCTGGTACACCATGCCGCTGTACAAGGGCTTGGACTTGGCGGCGCTGCTGAAAGCGCGCGGCTGCTTGTCGCTCGGTCGCGCGCACGCGCTGTTCACCCGTATCGCGGGAGGTGTGTCGGAGATGCATCGCCTGGGCTTGCGGCATCAAGACATCAAGCCCGACAACATCTACTTGGCGACGATGGCCGGCGTGGCCGAGCACCACCCCGTGCTCCTAGATCTGGGCGGCGCCGCGCGCGAAAATGCGAGCAGCCCGCTGGTGGCGACTTTTCCGTTTGCCGCACCGGAACAAACCGAAGCGTTGATCGGCGGCATGCTGGGTGAAGAACACCCCGCCCTGACCGAAAAAGTGGACGTGTACGCGCTCGCCGCGACGCTGCTCTTCGCTCTGATCGGCCCGAATTTCAGCGGTCACGACATCGCCCAAAACGACAGCGGAGTGGAGGCATCTCCCGCGGTGCTGAGCGCGCTGCGCGCCGAGTTGAAGCTGATTCATGCGTCGCGCGCGCGCGCGCCCTTACCCGCGCATGCGCTGCCCGAGCTCAGCGGCGCGGCTCGCCTGCACTTGAACGAAGCGTTCGGTCGCTGGCTCGCAATCGACCCCCGGACTCGCCCGCCCGCGCGTCAGTTTTTGGCCGAGCTGGCCGTGCTCTTGGAGTGGGACGTCGAGCTCGATCGGCAACGCCACGCGAGCGAGCTGCGGAGCAAGTTGTTCAGTGTCGCGGGCGGCCTCTCGGTCGCCGCTTGCGTGGGTGGCTTGGTTGGCTACCAGTGGCACAAGCGCACGATGGGCGAGGCCGAGCAGGCCACGAGCGCGGCCTTGCTGAAGGCAGACGCTGCCTCTCAGGAGCTACAGCGTGCCGGTACCACTCTGGACCGCATCATCGCCGACCCGACGCTCGGCGCCGTGGCCAAGGCGCGCAAGATCACCGAGGTCGTGCAGAGCTTGGAGGCCGAGACCGCGAGCTTGGCCCTGGCCAATCAGCGCTTGGAGCAAGAGGCCAAGAACGCCGAAGTTCAGCTGCGGCTGCGCGCGCAGCAAGAGAAGGCCGCGTTCGACAGCGCGTTCGAGAAGGCGGAGGCCGAGCGCGACGCGGCCAAGCGCGCCCAATCTGCGGCGGAGACGGCGGCTTGGCGCGCACAGGCAGAGCGCGACCAGGCCCGGAACGATCAAACCGCAGCCGACGAGGCGCGCGCCAGGGCCGAGCGCGAGCGCACGCGCGCGCAACAAGAGCGCGCAGCCTCGGACATCGCTCGCGCGAAAGCGGAGGCCGAGCGCGACCAGTTCGAGCAGGAGAAGAACTCGGCCGCGGCCAAGCAACGGGCCGAGGCTGAGCGCGACCGTGCACAGCCGGGCCCAGGTAGTGAAAAGAGCGCGGCCGAAGAGCCCGCGAACTGAGCCGGCTCGCGTTCGAATGAGGGTGGTAGAGTCGCCCCATGCCAGTCAGTGACGAAAGTGCGAAGTGGGTCGACGAACGCTTCGCGAATTCGATCGTACCCGCGTTGGTTCGTTACATTGCCATCCCGAACAAGAGCCCCGCGTTCGATGCGCAGTGGCAGCAAGCGGGGCACATGGAGCGCGCGGTCGAGCTCTTGGCCAACTGGGCGCGCGAAGCGATGCCGGAGGGGGCGAAGCTCGAGGTGGTGCGGCTGCCCGAGCGCACCCCCGTGATCTTCATCGACGTGCCGGCCACGGGGGGCAACGAGGGCGACACCGTGTTGCTCTACGGGCATCTCGACAAGCAGCCGGAAATGACGGGCTGGCGTGAAGGTCTAGGTCCGTGGCAGCCCGTGCTCGAAGGCGACAAGCTGTACGGGCGAGGTGGCGCCGACGACGGCTACGCGATCTTCGCCTCGCTGACCGCGCTCGCGGCGCTGCGCAGAGACAACCTGCCGCACGCGCGCGCAATCATCTTGATCGAGGCCTGTGAAGAGTCCGGGAGCTATGATTTGCCCGCGTACATCGAGCATTTGGCGCCGCGCATCGGCGAGCTGTCGTTGGTCGTGTGCCTCGATTCGGGCTGCGCCAACTACGACCAACTGTGGTCGACCACGTCGCTGCGCGGCGTCGTCGTGGGCACCCTCGAAGTGTCGCTCCTGAGTGAGGGCGTTCACTCGGGGGATGGCTCGGGCCTCGTCGCTTCGAGCTTTCGCGTCGTGCGCCAATTGCTCGATCGCTTGGAAGACGCGGACACCGGCGCAATCAAGCTCGAAGCGCTCCACGTGCCGATCCCGCCGGAGCGCGCCGCCCAGGCCCGCGCCGCCGCGGCCGTCTTGGGCGACGAGGTGTGGGAGAAGCTGCCGCTGCAACCCGGCGTGCGCGCGATCACGGACGACAACGCGGAGCTGATCTTGAACCGCACTTGGCGACCGGCATTGGCCGTGACCGGCGCCGAAGGGCTACCCGCGATTGCCAATGCCGGCAACGTGATGCGCCCCTTCACGCGCCTCAAGCTGTCACTGCGCGTGCCGCCGCGGCTCGACGCCGCGCGCGCGGCCGCCGACGTCAAAGCGCTGCTCGAACATGAGCCGCCTTACGGTGCAAAGGTCAGCTTCAGTAGCGGGGGTGGCAGCAACGGCTGGGACGCACCGCCGCTCGCGCCCTGGCTCGGCCGCGCGCTGGAAAACGCCTCTCGCCGTCACTTCGGAAGACCCGCGATGTACCTGGGTGAGGGCGGATCCATTCCCTTCATGGGCATGCTCGGTGCGAAATTCCCGAACGCGCAGTTTTGCATCACGGGTGTACTCGGCCCCGGCTCGAACGCGCACGGTCCGAACGAATTCTTGCACTTGCCCACGGCGCGCAAACTGACTCTATGTGTCGCCGACGTGCTCTCAGCCCACGCCGCGCAGTGAGGCATGGTCCGCAAGATCAAACGAAAAGCCAAGGCCGCTCGCAATCAGCAAGCGCCAGAGCTGAGCGCCAAGCAGGTCGAGGAACGCCTGCTCGCCACGAGCTTTCCGCGCTTGCACATGATGCTGATTTTGTCGCTTTCGGCCGTGGGCACGTTCCTCAGTTCGGCCTCGCTGGTTCGCTGTGGGCTCGAGAGCATGGGCATACGCTACGCGCTAGCCGTGCTCGGCGGCTACGTCTCGTTCTTGTCTTTCGTGCGCGTGTGGATCGCGTACCAGACCCGCAATTGGTCGTTCGGACGACACAAGACCCAAAGCAATGACTCGCGCACGGGCTCGCGCTCTTTCGATGGCAAGTTCGACGGTAACCTCGACCTGCCGGATCTGAGCGCGCTGGGCGATATCGGTGGCTCCGCGGAGAGCGCGTTCTCGGGTGGGGGCGGCGGGTTCGGGGGCGGTGGGGCCAGCGGTTCCTTCGGCGGCGACTCGGGTGACAGCGGCGCCTCGAGTGCCCTGGGTGCCGTCGGTGATGCCGACGAAGCATTGCCGATCTTGATCGCGGTCATCGCCTTGCTCGGCGGACTGATCGCACTTGGCTTCGTGGTTTACTCTTCGCCCGTTTTGTTCGCGGAGGTGCTGCTCGACGTGGCGGTGCTGGGTGCCGTGTACAAGAAAAATAAGCGGCACGAGCGCCGCCACTGGGCCGCCGGGGTGCTCGGCCGAACCTACAAGCCAATGTTGGTGCTGAGCGTGCTCGCCGCCATTTTCGGCTTGGCGGTGCAAAGCCTTGCGCCCAAGGAAAAGACGTTGGGCGCGGTGTTGCACGCCCACGAAGCGCGCCGCCAAAAACTCCCTTCCGGCAGCTGAGAGTCGACTAGAGCGGCGCTTTCAAGCGGCGCGGTAGGCGCTCACGCAGGTCGTCGTAGTGAGCTTGCCAGTCGCCCGCGATGATCGCGTTGCGCAAGCGCGCCATGAGCGCTTGGGTGTGGTGGATATTGTGAATCGCGAGCCAGCGCACGCCCTGCACGTTGCCAACGCGTAGCAGGTGGTGGATGTAGCCGATGGGTTGGCTCTGGCAGGCGAGGCAAGTGCATCCCGGTTCAATGGGGCCTTGCGCGCGCTGCATCGAGGGTCGCATGGCCTCGAGCACGCCTTGGAAGGTGTAGGCCCAGCCCTGCTGCGCCATCTTGGTCGGCAGAATGCAGTCGAATAGGTCGACTCCGCGATGCACGGCTTCGACCAGATCGAGCGGCGTGCCCACGCCCATCAGATAGCGCGGCTTGTCCCGAGGCAGCAGCGCCGTACACAGCGCGGTCATCGTTTCGCGCTCGCTGCGCGTTTCGCCCACGGCCAAGCCGCCGATCGCGAAGCCGTCGAATGGCAGCGCGGTAATCGCGGCTGCGCTCTCCTCGCGTAGCGCGGGGTGAACGCCGCCTTGGACGATACCGAACAGCGCTTGCCCGCGTTCCGCGCGCGCGTGCGCTTCCAGGCTGCGCGCCGCCCAGGCGTGCGTGGTGGCCATCGCTTCGCGCGTCCACCGCTCGTCTGCGGTCGACTCGACGCACACGTCGAGCGCCATCATGATATCGCTGCCGATGGCTTGCTGCACGGCAATGCTGGATTCGGGCGTGAGCAGGTGCTTCCGACCACTCGGTAGACGGAAATGCGCGCCACGCGGCGTGATGCTCCGCTCACCGGGCAAGGAAAAGATCTGATACCCGCCGCTGTCGGTGAGCACCGCCCCTTGCCAACCCATGAAGCGGTGAATGTCGCCGAAACTCTCGAACACTTCGGGTCCGGGTGCGTCCAGCAGATGGTAAGTGTTGGAGAGGATGATCTTGGCGTTGGTGCTGCGCGCGTCGTCGAGCGAGATATGTCGAAAGCTGGCGCGGGTCGCCACGGGCATGAACACCGGCGTGGGGATGTCGCCCCGGCGCGTATGCAACATCCCGGCACGAGCGCCCGGCCCATGCGCGTGCAGCACTGAAAAGCGAACGGTCACGCCGCGTACGGTGTCGGCCAGCTTGGCGCAGCGTCAACGGGATGACGCAAATGGCCCGAGTTGCTCGCAGATCCCTCGGTGAATTCGTGTTTCGGGCGATGGACCGGGCTTTGCTCGTGCCTAGCCACCGATGAAACCCGCGCTCGCCGATGCCCGCTCGAAATTGAACCCCGCTGCGCCGCCGAAAGTAGCGCCGCTTCATCGCGTCGATGACGACGCGCACCTCGGTCAGTACATCCCGCTCCATTACCACGGGCAAATGTTGGCCAACGAGCAGCGCATGGCTCCGTTCCACGAAGCGATCGACAAGCTGGTGCCGATCGGCGCGCACGTGGTCGAGCTCGGCGGTGGCACGGGGGTGATGAGCTTTTTAGCCAGCAAACGCGCGCGCCGCGTGACGATGGTCGAGCGGCTGCCTCACGTTGCCGCGACCGCGCGCCGGCTTCTTGCCGCCAATGGGGTCGCCGACAAGGTCAGCGTCGTCGAGGGTGACGCGCGTCACTTCGTCCCGGACGAGCCGGCAGACGTCGTAATCTGCGAGATGCTACACGTGGCACTCGTGCGCGAAAAGCAAATCGAAGTGCTGAAGGCGTTCAAGGCGCAGCATGTGGCCAGATTCGGGCGGCGCGTGCCGCGCATCATTCCCGAAGCCAGCATCCTCGCCGTGCAGCCCATTTTTCAGCCGTATGACTTTCACGGCTACTATGCGCCGGTGCCTTTTTTCTTCGAGGCTGGTATCCCGGGCGTCAATACCATCGAGATGGGGCAGCCCAAGGTGTATTCGGTGATCGACTACATCGACGAGCTGCCCGAATCGTTTTCGGTCGAAGAACGGCTGGTCGCGGAGCGCCCAGGCTGGATCAACGCGCTTCGCTTCATCACCAAAAATCCGATCGGCATTTTCCCCTCCGAGGGCCGCTCCGCGGATTGGCACATGCCCTACATGTCTTTGGCACTCCCCACGCCGATTTCGGTCGAAGTGGGGGACGCGATTCGCGTTCGCTTTCAATACGACGCGGGCGCAAGTGTGGAATCGCTACAGGCGTCGTTGCTGGCCTCCGCCGAGTAGCCGTTCAGCGCATCAGCCACTTCACCCGCGCGGTATGTGGATCGCCGGGATATCGCGCTAGGAAACGCGTGGCGCGCTGAACCGCCAGCGGACGAGCGCCTTGCTCGACGAGCACTTCGATCGCGACCAGCTCGGCTTCGGGTGCGAGCTCCCCATTGGGAAACGCATCGCGATAGCGTTCGGCCAAGCGCAGCGCCTCGGCGAGGGCTCCGCTCGAAAGCGCGGCCCGCGCCGCATCGAGCATGGCGACTTGAGCGGCCAGCGTCGAGTTGGCTGCGGACACCGCCTCGCGGCTCGACTCGGGTTGCGACGCTCGTGGCGATCGCGGAGCGCGCTTGGGGGGCGATTGTCTTGCACTCGCGATCGGTTCTTCGATGACTTGCGCGCGGGGCACGGGCGCGAAGCTGGCAATGCTCGGGGCACTGACGGCGGGTGACTTCGTCGCAGGAAGCGCAGGCTGAACTTGGCTCACGCCGAAGCTCAGGGCCGTCAGTGCGCTGCCGGCAATGGCCCCCGCGAGCAGCCACTTGGCGGCTAGCCAGCGCTGCGCGCGGCGCGCGGTCAACGCGCCCTCACGGCCGGCCGCGAGCAGACTCACGCTCGTCAATGCGCCGTCGAAGCGTCGCCAAGCTGCATCGACATGGCTCGGCAATTCATCGCTCTCGGCGGAGGCGAGTAGCAGGCGCTCGAAGCGCTCATCGGCGCTCGGTTCGTGCTCGCTCGGGGTCATCGGCCCTGCCTTTCTCGAGTGGCCAGCGTGGCTCTCATGCGCTTGGCGATGGTCGAAAATTCTTCGCGAGCGCGGCGCAAACGCGAGCTGGCGGTACCCACGGGGAGCTCCTGCATTGCGGCAATTTCTCGCACTTCGAGCCCTTCGAGCTCGAACAAGACGAATACCACGCGCAGCTCGAGAGGTAGCGCGTCCAGCACCTCGTCGAGCAATGCGCGCGCTTGGTGTTGGGCCAGTTGCTCTTCGGGAGACGGGCCGAGATCGGCAATTTTCGGAATTGCCTCGTGATCTGCCAGTGGGGCTGCGGCGCGCTGCTTCTTCGCTGCTTGCGATGCGACGCGCACGGCGACCCCATACAAAAAAGAATGCTCACTGCCCGCTTGGATGTCGCCAGCGCGGCGCGCCGCGACCCAGAATACTTCTTGTGCCGCGTCATCCAGCTCTGCGCTTCTCACTCCCAGCCGGCGAAGCAAGCGCCAGATCGAACCGTAGTGCGTGGTGAACAACGCGCGCAGGTCGAGTGACGGCTCGGCCACCCGCGACGTACCGGCCGCGCTGACTGCGCCGAGCGGTAGCTCGTCTTTTGCCGACCCTGCCTGCGAAACCATCTGCGCAATGCCCCTAAAAGTGCAGCCCAATCCCGAGCATGCCGTAGCCCATCACGCCCGACGACTGAAATATCGCGCTTCCGTCTGGGCGCTCGGCGCCGAACGAACCCGCCATGAAGTCAGCCCCCAGCTTGAGGCCCACGTGAACCAGCGAGCCCAAGTTGTACTGAGTCTCGACTCCGAGCCCCGCGAACCCAAGCCCAGAGTTCTCGCTCCGAGTCAGCTTTCCGGCGGAGTCCTTGGCTTTGATTTGCATCACTCCGGCGCCATACTCGCCGCACAAAACCGCAATCAGGCCGCGTGTATCGTAGATGGGCGACCAGCACAGGCCGAGCGCAACCGTGAAGCCTTGGACTTCTGCACTAGCGTCAACCGTGCGGTAGGTGGCCGGGCCGAGGTAGCTCAGGTGCAGCCGCGGAATCACTCCGTCCAAGAAGCTCTTCCCATCGGGTGTCGTCACGAAGCTTGCGCTCGTGAGTGACAGGTCGAAGCGCGGAACCAGCGTGTGCGGGAGTACGCCGCTCTGCGCGCCCGCGAAGAGCGTCACCGCTCTCGCCTTGTCGAAGCGCAACGTCCCCGCGCTGACGGGTATCCGAGCGTTGAGCACGTGCCCGGTCGAGCGCAATCGTCCTTGCCCCTCGGTCGGCGAAATGGGCGCCGTTGCCTGCGTTTCGACTGCTGCGGGCGCTTCGAGCGTGTGCGCGGCGGGCGGCGCTTCGGTCTGTTGATTCAATGCGGACGCGCTGACTACTGCCAGCGCGTCCGTCACTTCCGCGCAGGTCGCGCCATGCACTTCGCGCAGCGCAGAGGTCGCATCTTCGTTCGTCGCTCGTAGCGTGCCCAGAAACCCGGTGTCCTGGGCGCGGATCGCCACATGCAGCGCGTGCGCCGAGCCCGGCGCGGAGGCCCCCGCGAAGTGCCCCCCGCGGCCTTCGACCGCTGCCTGGAAGTCGGCTTCGGAAGGGCAGCCCGCTGGCGCCTCGTAGAGCAGCGCGACCCGATCCGCGCCCTGGGCCAGCGACGACCAAGACAGCCCGAAAAAAGTGCCCAGAGCCCACAGCCCCGCCCGAGTCAACGCTTTCACCCCCGACTGATGGTGAGATGGGCGTGCCGCGATCACCAAATCAGCCCCCTCGTCTGGAAACGTCGCGCGTGGGTGCATTAAGAGCACACTTCACGCGGCCTGCTCGAGGTCCGGGGTGGGACAGAGGCCGAGTGAGCGTGGTACCCTGTCCGTGAATGTCCGAGGACAAAGCATCCCAAAATGGCGGCTCACGAGGCGAAGCCGACCAGACATTGATGGGCGTGGCGCCCCCCAAGATCGAATCTGCGGATTCGCCGCTGCGCAGTCCTGTCTTCGTGCGCTCGGGCACTTCCATCGCCGACGCAGAGCCGGCCCCTGTTCCTCGCATGGCGTTGCCTGGCCGTTCTCCTCGCGTGCCGGCGGCGGATTCGGATGCGGCCGTACAGCTCGGCGCAAAACAGGCACCCGCGACCAACCAGGGTCAGGTCGCGCTTCGGTATGTCGAGAGCCATCCGGTGCTGTGGATGCTGCTCGCACCCGGGCTGATCGCCGTTACCGCGATTGCGCTGCTGCACGCCGGGGGCACGTCCCACGCGACCGAACCTGGGCGCGTTCCCGCCCCTCCAAGCAGCGCCGGCGCCGTTCCGAGCGCTGCGCCCATTGGCGACCGCCCGAGCGCCAGCGAGCTGGCGAAACTCGAGAGCCGACCGCCGGAGTCTCTCAGTGCGCGGGAACTGGCGATGCTGGCCGACGCGCGTGCGGACGCGCTACACGAATCGGCCCGGGCCCTGCGGGTGAAAGTGGAGGGCAATCCGGCCCTGGGCAAGGATCCCGCGCTTCAGACCGAGTTGCTACGTCTGGCGGATGACGCGCGCACGAGCAATGACGCGCTTGCCGCGATGGCGGCGCTCGAAGCGCCCACCGGCGCCGATCTATTGTACCAAGTTTGGACGCGTACCGCTGTCCGCACCGACGCCACGGACTTGGCTCGCTCGCTCGTGTACAGCGCTGAGGTGCGGGCCAAAGCCTCACCTGCGCTGGGCGTCGCGCTCGAGCTCCGCGCCGCGGAGAGTTGCGAACAGTTCAAAGCGATTCTACCCAAGGCCCTGAAGGACGGCGACCGACGCGCGGTGCTGCTGCTGAGCAAGCTCAGTAGCAAGCGCGGTTGCGGCCCGAAGAAGAGCGCCGACTGCTACTCGTGTTTACGTGAAGGCAGTGATGAGCTGAAGGCCACGGTGAGCGCCGCCAAGAGCCGGCGCTCACCGAGTTTCAGCGAACCGTAGCGCCTCGTGGTATTGGCGATGGTCGTGAGCATCATCACCCCCAGCTATGCACGCTCGACGGCCTCGCACTCGCTCGTCATTGCTCTGCTCCTCGGCTGGCTGTCCGCCTGTCAGGGCAAGAGTGAGGAACCCGCGGCGAGTGCGGGCTCGGCTGGACAACAGAGCGTCGCGGGGGCGAATCCTAGCGGTGGGGGCGGTGTTGGCGGCGTTGGTGCTGTCGGCGGCGGGGGCACGAGCGGCAGCTCCGGGAATCCGGCGCTGGCTGGTTCCGGCGGTAGCGTGGCGGGTGCTGGCGTAGGCGGATCCAGCGGCGCGGCTGGCAATCATGCGAGCGCGGGAGCAGCGGGCAATGCCGCTAGCGATTATTGCTCGCCCCGTCCCGGTCTCCTGTTCTGTGAAGATTTCGAGAAGCCCGCCGCGGGCAGCGCGCTGAACACGGCGCCTTGGTCGAACGTGGTGATCGGCGACGGCACCATCAGCGTCGATGCGACCGTTCACCACGGTGGCTCACAGTCTGCCTACGTGAACGGTTCTGGTTACAGCACCATGCTCGTGTTTCACGATCCGGCGGTGCTGCCTGCCAAGAACACTCGCTTCTACGTGCGAGCGTTCATTCGTTTGATTGCGCCGGTGAGCGGTGAACACAATAGCTTGCTGATTGCGGATCGCTTCTCCTCGCCCGGCACCGGCAACAATCTCCGGGTGGGTGAGATGTACAGCATGCTGATGTACACCGTTGCGGGTGACGCGCATGGTGCACTCGCCAACGACAACGTGCACACTGACGGCCTGCCAGGGGCGGCGCTGACGCCCAACGGCTTCGGTTGCTTGGAGTTGCTGATCGACCCCAACGGGCCCGAACTCGACGTCTGGCTCGACGGCAAGGAAATCCCGGACTTGCATCACACCGACTTTCCGCTCGATGCGTACGACGCCCTGCGCTTCGGCTTCGAGAAGTACGGTGGACCGCAGCGTGAGCTGTGGTTCGATGACATCGCGATCGGTACTGAAAAGATCGGCTGCAACTAGCTTTCCGCTCCGCAGAAAACATTTCGCGCGGCTGCTCGCGCCGGGTGGACACCCTGATTCGAGCCGGCGCTTGGCGAGCATTTCGTGTGTTCTTCAACGCTGCTCGCTGATCCGCGGCGTGCTTTCCTCGCGTCGAGGAGCGCCTGGTCGTCCGGTACACACGCGCGGTTTTCGCCGTCGTGCACGCGGCGCTGCGTAAGCCTGAAGTTCGCGTCGCGAGTCGATTCGGTTTCTAAAGCGTATTGCCAATCGTGCGTCTAGGTGAGACAGTGCGCGCGTTGAGTGTGCAGTTGCGTTCACGGATACACACACGGCGCGTGCGGAAATTGTGCATAAAAGCCACGTTTTTGGCTTGAAAGCACCAGGGTGAGAGGAGAGCCGGCCAGCTTTTGGCGGGCTCGATCTGCGCGCATATCACAGCATTCAAGTGAAGGCGGGTTCGATGATGGGACGTAAAATTCAGGTTTGCGCTTTGAGTTTGATCGCTGCGCTCGGTTACACCGCTTCAGCGACTGCACAGGCCGCGGAGCCGCCGCCTGTCGTCGAGAAGCCCGCCGAGCCGACCACGGAGCCGTCGGTCGTTGCCGCGCCTACCGCGCCGGCTGCGCCGCCGATCGCGCTCGAGCCGACTCCACCGCCGGCACCTCCGCCAGCGGACGCAGCCCCGCCCACGGCCTTCGAGCCTCTCAAAATCGAGTCGAAGAATGGCAGCGCGACCCTCAAACTAGGTCTGCTCTTGCAGCCGCAATTCGAGGCAATCGGCAGCTCGGTCGACGGGCAGACAGGTAGCTCGAACAACCTCTTCTTGCGGCGCACTCGTCTGCTCGTTGGCGGCACGCTATTCAAAGATTTCGAATACTTCTTCGATACGGATGCGCCCAATCTGTTCAAGGGTGACACGGGCTCGGCCATGTCGACGGGCACGAAGGCGAGCCAGGGCATCGTCGTTCAAGATGCCTTCGGCACGTGGAAAGCCTACGGGGACTACGTCAAGTTAGATGCCGGTTACATGCTTACTCCGGGCGCTCACAATGCCCTGCAAGGCGCTGGCACCCTGTACGGGCTGGACTACTTCTCGAACTCGTTCCTGCACACGAACTCGTTCAACGCCGCCACGCCTCCCGTGGGTCGAGACGCCGGCGCTCAGTTGCGCGGCCTCGTGCTCGACGGCCATCTCGAATACCGCTTGGGCGTCTTTCAAGGCTTCCGCCGCCCCGCTACGGCGACCGAAGTCGCAGACCGCAACATGTTCCGCGTCGCCGGCCGCGTCCAGATCAACGTGTTCGACGCTGAAACGGGCTTCTTCTATGCAGGTACTTACCTGGGCAAAAAGAAGGTGCTGTCATTCGGTGCGGCCTATGACTTCCAGTCCGGCTACCACCACTGGGGGCTGGATGGCTTCCTCGACATGCCGGTTGGCCCCGGCGGTTTGACGGCTCAAGTCAACTTTGCCAAATGGAATGGCAACCAATTCATCAACACGCTGCCCAACCAGACAGCGTTCATGGCTGAAGCCGGCTATCGCTTCGACGCCGTGCCAATCAGCCCGATCGCGAAGTTCGAGCAGCGAAGTTTCGCCGACAACGACGCGAGAGAGACTCGCTTCGGTCTCGGTGTCGCGTACTGGCCATACGGCCACAACATCAACCTCAAGGCGTTCTACACCCGCGCAACCTACAAGCCGGTCGCGGGTGATTCCCTCGGTCAGAATCAGTTCCAGCTGCAGTGGCAGCTGTACTTCTACTGATCTCCTGCGTCGCAAATCATGCTGGGGTGACGCTGCTGACTCGGAGTGTTCCGTGTCCCTCGCACCCCAGCCGCTGGGCAGACGTATGTAGTTTACCAACGCGCCACGATTCGAATTGGGGATGGCGCGATGGCTGAGTTGCGCGCCGCTCATCCGACGCAACGGAAGTGAGCTCCGCTCGCGCGCGGCGTTCTGCGCGCGTTGTGCGGAAAATTGTCAGGGCATCGTTTCGAGACTGAGCCTCACGAACGAACGTGACAAGGATGTCTGCTGATCACACTGAGCGCGAGTTCGGTGCGCGAGGCAAATGTAATGAGTGTTGCTCATCCCCATAGTCCGGAGTCTGAAAATCAGGTATGGCCTGCATGCTTGGTGTGTGCGCTTGGGTTCTACGACCCGCAGTCAAACCATTCGAAGTGGGGACTCGCGGTCGTTCACGTGCGAGCTGATTTTTTAGGGCAAACGAACAGGAGTTAGTCCAGATGGCGAATACAGAAGTCGGGCGCCCCATGAGCGCAGAAGAGAAGCGAGTGATCTTCGCTTCTTCTCTAGGCACAATCTTCGAATGGTATGACTTTTACCTGTTCGGCGTGCTGACTGCGATCATCGGCGCGCAGTTCTTTGCTCCGCTCGACGAAGCCACGCGCAACATCTTCACGCTGCTAGCGTTCGCCGCAGGCTTTGCCGTTCGCCCGTTCGGCGCGCTCGTCTTCGGTCGCCTGGGCGATCTGGTCGGACGCAAATACACGTTCTTGGTCACGATCTTGATCATGGGCTTTTCGACCTTCGCCCTGGCCTTCTTGCCTGGTTACAAGACGATTGGCATCGCGGCGCCGATCGTCTTGATTGCATTGCGCCTGTTGCAGGGCTTGGCGCTCGGTGGCGAGTACGGCGGCGCCGCGACTTACGTGGCGGAGCACGCTCCCCCCGGGCGGCGCGGCTATTACACGAGCTGGATTCAGACCACGGCGACCGTCGGCCTGATGCTGGCGTTGATGGTAATCCTAGCCGTGCGCTTCGTGGCCGGCGGCGGTGCTTTCACCCCCGAGGGTGAGAAGTCTTTTGCTGCCGAGTGGGGTGGCTGGCGTATCCCATTTGCTTGCTCTGCTCTGCTCTTGGGTGTCTCGGTTTGGATTCGCGTGAAGCTGTCCGAGTCGCCCGCGTTCCTCAAGATCAAGGCCGAAGGCAAGACGTCCAAGGCCCCGCTGAAGGAGTCCTTCGGTGAGTGGAAGAACTTGCGGATCGTGCTCTTGGCTCTCTTCGGCTTGACCGCGGGCCAAGCCGTCGTCTGGTACACCGGGCAATTTTACGCGCTGTACTTCTTGCAGACGTTCCTCAAAGTCGACGGTCCGACGGCAAACGTGCTGATCGCGGTGTCCTTGATGTTGGGCACTCCGTTCTTCGTGATCTGCGGCTCCCTCTCGGACCGCATCGGCCGTAAGCCCGTGATCATGGCCGGCTGCTTGATTGCCGCGCTCACCTTTTTTCCCATCTTTCACGCGATCACTTCGTTCGCGAATCCGAAGCTACAAGCGGCGATCGAAAAGTCACCCGTGACGGTCGTCGCCGCGCCGGAGGATTGCAACTTGGTGCTCAACTTGACGGGCACGGCCAAGTTCACCACGCCGTGCGATACCTCGCGCACTTGGCTGGCGAACGCTGGCGTCAACTACGACAAAGTAGACGGGCCCGTCGGCACCCCCGCAACCGTCAAGATCGGCTCTCAGGCGGTTCTTGGCTACGACGGCAGCGCCGCCAACGTCAAAGAAGAGAAAGCCCGCTTCGAGAAGGAGGTGCGGGCCGCGCTCACCAGCGCCGGCTACCCCGCCAAGGCCGATCCAATCGAGGCGTTCTCCGGAAACTGGATCGTACTCGTGCTTTTGCTCACGGTCTTGGTCATCTACGTGACCATGGTTTACGGTCCGATCGCGGCGATGCTCGTGGAGATGTTCCCCACGCGCATTCGCTACACCTCGATGAGCCTGCCGTACCACATCGGGAACGGCTGGTTCGGTGGCTTCTTGCCGGCGATCTCCTTCTCGATCGTCGCGGCTCAAGGCAACATCTACAGCGGCCTCTGGTACCCGATCATCATTGCCAGCATCACCTTCGTGATCGGCATGCTGTTCGTGAAAGAGACGAAGGACAGCGCCGTTTACGACGAAACTTGAGTCGTCCGCCGCGATGCGACCGTGCGCTCCTGGGCCGCCGACCGTGTGAGGGCGGCGACCACTCGGAGCTTGCGGCTGCTTGCTCGGCCGTCATGAGTCGCCGGTTTCTGCTACAGCCGGGGCATGACCGCAAAACACAAGGCGTCGAAGCGCTCGGGCCAATCAGGCTTCGAGCGCGTGCTCGAGGGCGCGGCGCGCCAAGTGACGACTTGGACCGGAAGCACCAGCGCGTTTGCGCTCTCCGTCTCCGTGGTTCTGGGTTGGCTCTTGAGCGGCCCCCTCTTCCACTACTCCGATACCTGGCAGCTCGTGATCAACACGGGCACGACCGTCATCACCTTCTTGATGGTCTTCCTCATCCAGCGTTCGCAAAACAAGGACTCCCTCGCGCTGCACCTCAAGCTGAATGAACTGGTCGCCGCCATGAGAGGCGCCAGCAATCGCCTGATTGACGTCGAATCACTCAGTGAACGCGAGCTCCGCGCGCTCCACACTCACTACGAAACCTTGGCGCGCATGGCCAAGCGCGACCTCGACCTGCTGTGCTCTCACTCGGTCGAAGAGGCTCAACATCGCCATCATCGCAAAATAGTCGCCGAGAAAGCCGAGCAACACGAAGAAGCCAAAGCCGACGCGAAAGCATCGTGACTCTTGCTTGATTTGGGGATCAGCGGGCCCAGCCACGCGCCGGAGCCTCACCGGATCGCGCCTCGCGGACGTGCGTTGGGCTCCGTGCGTGATGTGAGAAGCATGCCCAGCGTTCGCTGAGTCGCGGGCTTCGGGGCGCGGAGTGGGCAGAGAGGTGCGAGGCTCGACCAGAGATCGCCCCGCTCCTCTCCCATGTTCTCCGTCTGGTTGCGCTAGTCGACGCGAATGGGCGGTAGCGCCAAGGTTTGACGAATGCGCGTGAGTAGCTCGCCCGCGGCGAATGGTTTGCTCAAGTGCGGCAGGCTCAGTTCGTTGAGCTTGCCGCGTGCGTAGCCGGTCATGAACAGCACTTTGAGCTCGGGTAGGTGCTGGCGCGCTTCACGGGCCAGCTGTACGCCGTCGGATGCACCGAGCACGACATCGGTGAGCAGCAGGTCGATCGGGGTGCGGCGGAGTACGGCCAGCGCTTCGGCGGAGCTGCCAACGAGGTGTACGATGCAGCCCGCGCCCTGCAGTATTCGCAGCAGCGTCCGGCGCACCGGTTCGTCGTCGTCGACGACCAGAATCACTTCCCCACCGTGAAGCGTGGCGAGGGGCACGGGGGGCGCAGTTTCGGGCCCTCGTGCGGCGGCGTCGCGCGGCAAGTACACTTTGAACGTCGTGCCGAGGCCGAGCTCACTGTACACGTGCACGTAGCCGTGGTGCTGACGAACGATGCCCTCGACGACGGACAGGCCCAGTCCCGTGCCGCGCTCCGCCCCCTTGGTCGAAAAAAATGGCTCGAAGATGCGCTCGCGCGTCTCTCGAGTCATGCCTTCGCCGTTGTCTGATACCGAAATGACGAGGTAGTTGCCGGGCGCGAGTTCGGGCATGGCCACGTACTCGCCGTTCGCGGTCACCGCTTTGGCCTCGAGCGTGATTTGCCCTTGGCCGTGGAGCGCGTCGCGCGCATTGATGGCCAAATTGAGGAACACGCGCTCGAGCTCGGATCTGTCGCCGAGCACGACGCCGAGTTCCTCGCCGATTTCCAGCCGCAGCTCCACACTGCCACTGAGCAGCGGCCGAATCATGTCTGCCACCGAACGCAGCAGCACCGCTGGCTCGATGCGCTTCATTTCGAGCACTTGGCCGCGCGCGTATGCCAGCAGCTGCCGCATGAACTGGCCGGCACGGAGCGCGGCGTCTTGCGCTTCGGTCAAGAGCGGTTTGACCGGGTGCGCCCCCAGCTCGACCTCGATGAACTCCAGGTTGCACAAGATCGTGAACAGCACGTTGTTCACGTCGTGCGCGACTTCACCCGCCATGCGACCGAGCGCCGACATGCGTTCACTGGCGGCCGCCGCCTCCTCCAGCTTGCGATGCGACTCTTCGGCGCGTAGCCGTCCGATCACGACCGCAACCAACGACGCGACCTGAATGATGAACTCGAGCTCGTCATCGGTCGGCGGCAGCACGCCTTGGTCGGCGTACGTGGGGACGACCAGCGGACCAATCTGGTGATCCGCATCGAACATCGGCACGACGATGCTCGTGCGGTTGCCGAAGAATTCGACCTGCGTCTGGTCGGCGTCGGGGTCGAGCCGTAAATCCGGGATCACGATCGGCTCGGTCGCGCGGCTGATGCGCTGCAATAGCGCGTCGCGGCTCATGTCGATCGTTGCCATGCGCTGCCGCACGAGTTGCATGTCGGGCAGCACCCAGCCCACGACTTCGAAGGTCTTCCCGTCAGGGTGCAAGAGGTGCAAATAGGCCCGGTCGTAGCGCGTGGATTCGCTGACGGCCGTGCGCACGCGGTCCACCAGCTCCTCGAGCGTGCGAACGCCGTGCAGGGCTCGAGACAGCTTCAGGAAGGAGGTGGCCGGCATGAAACCCCCAAGGTAGCAAAGAACGCCCGGCGCCGCGACTAGCCGGTTGCCTCCTCTGCGGCGCGAGACTTTACTCTCGCGGGTGGCGTTCGCTCGGACAAGTGTGGTGAATCGATGCGTATCGTAGCCGTCGCCGATACTCACACGTTCGAGAAAGATCTCGGCGCGATTCCGGACGGCGACGTGTTCGTTCACGCGGGTGATCTCTTGCGCCGGGGTACGCTCGCAGAGCTCGCCGACGTGTCGGCTTGGATCCGCAGTCTACCGCACGAGTTCAAGCTGGTGATCGCGGGCAACCACGATTGGTGCTTCATCGACGAGCGCGCCGAGTGTGAGCGAGCGTTGGGCGAGGGCGTGATTTACTTGGAGGACCAAGCGGCGAGCGTTGGCGGTTTGCGCTTCTGGGGCAGCCCGTGGCAACCCGAGTACAACGATTGGGCCTTCAACCTTCCCCGCGGGCCCGCCCTGGCCGAGAAGTGGGCGCTCATTCCGGAAGACACGCAAGTGCTGATCACGCATGGCCCTCCTCGGGGCTATGGCGACCGTTCGCCGATCGGCGCCCGCACCGGCTGCGAAGAGCTGTTGCCGGCCGTGCGCCGCGTCGCGCCCGCGCTGCACCTGTACGGTCACATCCACCAAGATGGCGGCTTCTGGCGGGCGGGTGGGATCTCGTTCGCCAACGTCACGACCTGGGAGTGTGAACGCTTGCCGACGGTCATCGATATCGACCCGGTGACCCTCACGGTCGTCCCGGTGAGCATTCCGGCGGCGCGACGAATCGGATGAGCCGCGTCGACGGGGGGCTCGTGTCGCTCATATCCCACATCGGCTGAACCGCGTGGGTGTGCTGGCGAAACCCGACGGAGTGTCGAGCCGACTACGCGGCGGGTAGCCGAAAAATAGGCTGATTTGCCGCAAGTCTTGGCCGTTCTCGCGGGTCTCTACGACATGTTCGAGGTCGTGTGGTAACCATGTTGCAAGTGGGTTCCGTTCGCAGTCGCCGCCGGAAGACGGAGAAAGAGAAGACGTCGGTTTGATCATCGTCTGTAATTCTTGTTCGGCGCAGTATTCGGTGCCCGACGCCAAAGTGCGCGGAAAATTGGTTCGCATCACGTGCAAGCACTGCGCCGCGGCGATCGTCGTCGACGGCCGGCAGATGTCGCCGGACGCGGAGGCCGCGCCGCAGCCACTACCAAGCTATTCGTTACCGCCTGCCGCCGCGCCCGCCGCGCCCGCCGCGCCACCGCGCCCGCCGTCGCCCGCCGTCGCGCCGGCCGCAGCCGCGGTGACTCCGGCCGCCTTGCGTGCGGGGATGCCCGACTCGCTGCGTGAAGAAGACGAGACCATGATCGTGCGCTCCAAGTTCAGGGAGGACGTGTCCGTGCACGAGGAGCAAACGGTGATCGGTCAGATCCCGAGAGAGGCGCTCGAGTTCGAGCGGATGTTCGCGCAGCGAACCCAGCCTCCGCCCGCCGACGAGCCGAAGGCGAGCGCCGACACTTCATCCAGCAATCCGCCGTTGCCAGCCATGCCCACGCCTCGTCCGCTGCTGACCAATACGCCGGTCGTGCCAGCGGGTGAGCCAGCCGTGATCATCTCGGACCGACCCGTGGCGCTACCCGAAGTGCCCGAGCGCGTGATCGACTCGACGAAGAATGCTTCGCCCCAAGCCTTCGGCCGTTCGAACCCGCCCGCCGCGGGTGCACGGCCGGTGCGCGACGAGCGCACCATGATCTCGTCCGCCGAGACGACGGAGCCGAGCGTGGCCAAAGCAGTGACTGCGCGTCGGCTGCGCGTCGCCTTGGTTGCTTTGTTGCTGCTCGCCGTCTTGCTGGTGGTGTTCGTTATCCGGACGCCGCGCTGAGCTGTTTTTCGACCCGCTCCACGACTCGGACCAAAATTACCGTCACGTTGTCTTTGCCGCCGCGGTCATTGGCGAGCTGAATCAACGATTCGACGGCTTGGTCCAAGTCGGGCTGTCGTTGCACGACATCGAGCATCTCGACGTCGCCCACCATCTTCGGCAATCCGTCGGAGCACAGCAGGTAGATGTCGTTGGGGCGGGGCTTGTCGACGATCAAGTCGATGGTCACGCTCGATCCGATGCCGACGGCCCGCACCAGGCGCTGACCGTGTGGTCCGGCCACGCCAATCGACGCCATGGTGTGGTCCTTGGTCAACTGGCGAATCGCGCCTTGGCGGATCCGGTAACAGCGGCTGTCACCGATATGGCCAATGTACACCCGCTGTTTGCGCGGCGAAAAGCGCGCCGCGACCAGCGTGGTCCCCATCTCCGATAGTGCGGGATCGTTCACGGCGCGCGTGTACACGGCGTGGTTCGCGAGCTGAATCGCCAAGGCCAAGTCGCGCGCGCGCCGCGGGATCGGCTTCTGCGATTCGACGAAGCCTTGGAACGCGTGTCGCGAATAGACGTCACCCAGAGTCTTGACGGCCAGCTCGCTGGCAACGCCACCGCCATGGTGACCGCCCATGCCGTCGGCGACGACGAACACCGAGCGTTCGCGCAGCATCAGCAGGCTGTCCTCGTTGCGGGCTCGGAATCGGCCGCAGTCCGTGTTGCCCTGGGCCGACATCAAGATCCGCGCCTCGTGCGCGGTCGGCTCGTCGATCTCGGCTTCGTCTTCGAAAATCAGATCGACGCGCGAGCGCCGCACCTCTTCGAACTCCGTCAAGTCCACGATCTCGTTGCGGGGTGCGGCATCGGCCGGCCCCGTGGAGATCACGGTGATGTCGAGATCGTCACCAACCTCGATGAAACGAGGCAGCCGATGCACGTCACTCATCAACACCGCTGCGCTGCTGACGCTGCGCCGCCGCTTGGTTCGAACCTCACCGCGCTTGCGCTTGGACGGTGGGGGGGCAGGGGCTTGGCGTGAGCGCCAAAGCGCGAAGCCCAGCAGCGCGATGACCAAAGACAGCAGCGAAATCAGCATGACGGTCGACATGATCTGCCCCCGTTTTCGTCATTGAGCCGCGAGAGTCGAGACTTGTTCGGCGGTGAGGGCCCCGGTATAGACCCGGAAATCATCCACCATGCCCGTCAGATATGGGTCGGCGGCATAGACGGAGCGGCCGATCCAATTCTGGTTCGTCTTGCCGAGCCCTCCCGGGCCGAAGCTCAAACCGTCGCGCTCCGATTTGAGCTCGCCATCCAGATAATAACGCAGGAAGGGCTGGGCGAAGACGACCGCAATGTGGTGCCAAGTCTTGATCGACACCGTCTCGGCCATCGTGATCTCGGGTGCCAGGGCCGAGGGAGTGCGCGCGGCGACACGACTGCCGAACGACATGGTGTTGGGGTTCCAACCCGTTGGCGAAAAGTAGAACCAATTCGACTCTCCGCTGTTGAAATCGAACAGCCGGTCCCAAGCCGTTGCTTGTTCGAGGTACAGCCATGCGGCGACGGAAATGCCCTGACGACCGTCTAGGATGTCGTTTGGCAACTGAACGTACTGCTTGAGCGCGCCGTCGCACTTGAGGGCGCCATTGATGTGGCCTTGAGCGGCGATGGGTAAACCCCCGGTGCCAGCCAAGACACCATCGTTGCCGTTGCCAGACACGTCTTTGGCGGTGAGTTGGGTCAAGTCGTCGAAGTCGTAACGGATCAGAAGAATTGCGGGCGGAAGCACGATCGATGGCTCGCCGCCCGCGCCTGCCTCGGGCCCCGTCGCTTCGCCCGCCTCACCCGCGTTCGCAGCTCCGCCAGTCGGTTCGGGACGGCCGCCCATGCCGCCTTGATGCTTGCCGCCCGCGTCCGTCCCTGCGCCACCCTCTGTGCGCCCGCCGTTGCCGTCGTCTGGAGCGCCGCCCTCGGCGGTGGCTCCACTCATTGCTCCAGCCCCTCCGCCGCCCGCAGCCCCGAAGAGTGTCTCCTCGGACGGGATGCTCAGGGAGCACGCCGTGATCAGGGTAGCGCCGAGTAGCCCCGCGCCGAGTAGAGTCTGCTTCGATTTTGCAATCATGGGCCTAGTCATGTGTCTGCTCTCGCATGGTGAAGAATCGCGAACGTCAGGGCCCCGCGGAGATAGGCCAATTGTCGTCCGTCCAGGTCAGTTCGGAAATACGCAGGGTGGGCACGCCACCGTGATCGGCGTCGTACGAATGGTAGATGTTGTAGTAGCGCTGGCCGTCTTGCAGAATCGCGTTGTGGCCCGGGCCGCGCCAGCGGGTGCCGCCCTGCACGAGCAAGGTCCCACCACCCTCGCTGAGCAAGCCTCCGGTCTTGTCCTTGTACGGACCTGTCACGTCGGTGGAGCGTCCGACCATGATCCGGTACGTGCTCGCTGAGCCCTGGCAGCAGGAGTCTACCGACTCGAACAAGAAGTAAAAGCCGTCGTGCTGAAATAGATGCGGTGCCTCGATCGCCTTGTTCGACCGCGTTGCCAGCGAATAAAAGTCTGTCCCGTTGCGGTTGCCGTCGATATCGAGTCGGAACATCTTGATGCCGCCCCAAAAGCTGCCGAACGAGAGCCACAATTTGCCCTGCTCGTCCTGAAAGGGATTTGCATCGATGGCGTTGTAGTCTTGCGTGCTGCCTTCCATGTTCGAGCAGAACGTAGCGCCCTCGTCGACCCAACCGTCGGCGGCGGCGAGTGACGTGTTCGTGGCGTGTCCGATGCACGAGCGGTTCACGCCGAACTTCGAGGCCGCGTAGTAGAGATGAAACGCGCCGTCGAAGTACAGCACCTCTGGTGCCCAGAGCATGTTCGGGTCAGTGGCATCGGTGGTGGTGATCCACGCGGGCTTCTGCTCGAAGACTTGCCCTGCCGCCTTCCACGACTTCAAGTCGGTAGACGTTCGAACTTGAATGCCCTGGCCGGTAGAGAACAGGTAGAAAGTGTTCCCATCTTTCACGATCGCGGGGTCGTGTACGTTGGTGATGGCACCGGAGAGGGCTAGCGTTTCCGGATCGCGGTCGAGGGCCCCGCTTGCGCCCGCGCCACTGCCCGCGGCCCCCGCAGCCCCCGCGGGGCCACCCGCCTCACCGGCAGCCCCTGCCGCGAGGCCGCCGGTTGCGACCTCGCTGCCGGCTTGGCCAGCTCCCGCGCCACCTGTGGTACCCCCCGCGCTCTCTCCAGCGGTGTTTGCTCCAGCGCCGCCCGCGGAGCCGGCGGTGCCGGCTTTGCCCGCGGCGGCTTGCGGCTCATCCGAAACGGAGGAGCCGCAAGCGAAGGCGGTTGCCAGCGCCGTGCACAGCGCGGGGATACCCAGAGAACGGAGCGGGAAGGGCTGTTTCAATGGAAGGCCAGGTTCTTGATCTCGTCCGAGGTGAACGCGCGACACGACACGCGCAGCTCGTCCATTGCGCCCTTGAAGTACGGGTCCGTGAAGCGCGACTTGCCGAGCCAGTTGTTGTTCGTCGCGCCGAGCACGAGCGGCGTGACCGGCAGGGGCGTGTTACCCACCACGTTGCCGTCGATGTACAAGCTCGCGACGATGGGCGAGAGCACGACCGCCACGTGATGCCAGGCGCCGTCGGTCGGGAAAGCGCTACCAGACAACACCACCGTCTCCAAGACGGGAGGCGTGGCATGGATGTTCAATTGCAACTTGCCGTCCACGCCCGCGGGGGTGAGGAACATGAAGTTGTCGCTCGTACCCCCGAGGTCCAAGATGCGGGACCACGGCTGGGAGGTCTCTTGCTTGACCCAGAGTGCGATCGTCGCTTCCGTCGTGCAGCCGGTGAGGGGGTTGTTCAGGGTCACGAATTGATCGACGCCGTTGAGTTGCACCGCGGCGCCGGAGAGCCCAGGCACCCCCGACGACCACGTAGCCCCGTTCAACGTCGCGTTGACGGCCCGGTCCGAAGCGTCGGCGCTGACGGTGCCCGAAGCTTCGTCGAATGCCAGGCGCGAGTAGTCGCCTTTGGGGTAGGCCAAGGTGGCGATCTCCGCGGGGCTGAGCACGCGGTCGTAGACGGTGAAGTCGTCGAGCGTACCGTTCAGACCGGCATCGGCCGCGAAACGCGACTTGCCGAGGTACGACGCAGCGCTCAACGGCTCGAGTTCCGAAGGAGACACGTCGACCGTCGTCGCACGCGCCGCGGGGTGCCCATCGATGTAGATCGCTCGCTTCCCGCCTTCTTCGACGGTCACCGCCACGTGTTTCCAGACGTTCGTCGGCAACACCGTATTCGTGGTGATTGTCGCTTCGCGCGTGTCGACGCCGCCGTACGTGGAGAAGCGCATTCCCGTGCCCGTATTGGGAGTGAGGAACATGAAGCGCGTATCGGTCCCGGCACCGGCGTTGCCGAAATCGAAGATGCGACTCCAGGGCGCGTCGAGGATCACCTTCACCCAGGCGGCGATGGTGGTCGACTTGACGTTCTTGAAGATGCCTGGCGGCACAGTCGCGTAAGTCGTCGGCAAGAGCCCACCGCCGAGCGCGAGGCCCGCACCGGTGCGACCCGTCGGGGCCCACGAAGCCACGGGCAGGGTCGCGCTGAGTCCGTTGCCGGATACGTCGAGCACGGTGAGACCCGAGCCCACGTCGAAGTTGTACTTCAAGATCGGATTCTGATGTGGGCCGGTGGGTTCCGGTGCGCCGGCTTCACCGCCAGATCCGCCTTCGCCGATCGTGCCGTTACCAGACGAACCACCCGTGCCACCGACGTTGCCGGTACCGCCCGCGCTGTCGCCGGCCTCGTTGCCCGAGCCACCAATGCTGTCAGGCGCGCCGCCCTCTCCGTCGGGACTGCCGCCCTCTCCGGTCCCTCCGCCAGGGGGGTTCGTAGCCCCGGCTTTGCCGGCGGATCCGCCCTTCGCGGAGCTGCCCGCTTCGCTACCATTGCCGCTGCTGCCGCTGCTGCCGCCAGCACCGACTACGACGTCGTTGTCGGAGCAATTGGTGAGCGCCAGGAGACCAATCGAGCCCGTGAGGAACAAAAACAAGGATCGCTTAGACAACATCACAAACACTCCGGCTTGTAGGTTTTGACGCCGTCGGCGTCGAGCACGTAAGGGGGCGAGCAATTGCGCGCCGGCGGCGCGGGGAGGGCCGGCTTCGTAGCGGCGTGCGGCGGTGCAGCCCTGGGAGCTGCGTGCGTCGAACGCTTGATCGGATCAGTCGCTTTCGAGTCTCGCGAATCTGGCGCGGGGGCCGCGCCTTCCGAGGCGGTGCGCTCGAGTCGCACGCTCAAGTCGGCGTCGCGCGAGACGTCGATTTCTTGCACGCTGCTCTCGTAGCCGGGCGCGCGTACCTCGAGCCGTGCTTTGCGCGGGGATGCGTCGAGCTCGGCGTGCCAAGGATTTTTCCCCAGCGGCTTGCCGTCGAGCAACAGCTCCGCTTCGAGCGGCGAGGCAACGACTTGCAGGCGAATGCGCTGAGTGGTGGATGCCGTGGCGGGCGTGCGGGCACTTTCGGGGGATTTCTCGGCGAACAGGAAGTATCCGACCGAGAGCGCGAGCACGGCCAAAGCCGCGCTGCCGATCAGCACGGTCGGTTTTTTCGGTCGGCTGGAGAAGGGCGATTCCTCGAAGCGCGAACTCACGCGGCCGACGGACGAAGTCGCGCTTTGAAGCGAAATTTCCTCGACCTCGGAGACCTCGAGGACGCTGTCCAGCGCCATCGCTGGTTTCTTCACTTCGGCGTCGACCAAACGCTGTCGATCACGCCGCCACTCGCCGAACTCGGCCTCCATGAAGTTTGCTACTTCGCGCTGCTGCACCGCGCCGCCGAGCTCAGGCATGCACTCTTCGAGTGCGACTTGCATCTCCAGCGCTGTCTCGAAGCGTTGTTCGCGCTTGACCGCCGTCGCGCGCACGATCACGGCTTCCATCTCGGCCGAGATCCACGGGCACACTTCGCGGATGGACGGGATCGACCCGCTCATCAGCGCGCGGGTCATGTTTTGCGGCTCCCAACCGTCCCACATGCGCCGCTGAGCAAACGCCTCCCAGAGCATCACGCCTACCGGAAAGATGTCGGCGCGACGGTCGATCGACGTGTCGCCGAGCAACTGCTCGGGCGGCATGTAGCTCAGCTTGCCTTTGATGATGCCCGCGCGCGTGGCGTCGGCGTCATCCGGGCCACGTACCTTGGCGATGCCGAAATCCAGCACTTTCGTCGCACCTTCGTGCATCACCAGCACGTTCTGCGGTGAGACGTCACGATGCACGGGGTGGAGCGGGTGCCCGTCCTCGTCGCGCAGCTCGTGAAAATAGTGCAGCCCGGCCAGCACTTGCATCAGCACGTGCACGTGCAGGCGCGTCGGCAAGCGGTGCTCGGTGCGCGCGAGGACCTGCGAGAGCGAGATCCCCTCCACGTACTCCATCACCATGATGGGGGAGCTGGCCTCCTCGACGACCTCGAAGACTTGCACGACGTTCGGGTGATTGAGCCGAACGCAGACCTCGGCCTCGCGCCGGAACGCCGCGCGCATCTCCGGATCGTTGGCGAGCGAGGGTTCCAAGATCTTGAGCACCACCAAGCGCCGCAGCCCGCGCGTGGTCTTCTCCGCCAAGTACACGCGCGCCATACCGCCGCGCCCGAGCTCGATCAGCGGCCGGAACGCATCGCCTTCCGGATTGGCCGAGCGAAATTGGCCGGACGAAGGCTGCGCAGAGCTCATCGCTTGCATCTCACCCGATGCGCTGCGGCGCGGCATGGTGACCTGCACGCTGCCCGACGACGGAGACCGGTTCATCGTCACCGAGGGCAATTCGCCCGACGGAGAGCGCTTCATCGTCAGCGAGGGCAGCTCGCCCGAGGGTCGGCGTGAGCCGGGTAGACTCATTAGAAGCGACCTCGCAGCAGCAATTGCCCGCCGTTCGTGGTCGCGTTGAAGGAGAGGCCGCGGTTCTCCGGTTCCTTCTTGGCGCGGCGGTCCGCCTCCGAAGGGCCGGAAGACAGAAACAAGATGCCAGCCACGATCGCCGACACGGCTCCGACCCCCAAGCCCACATCGGCAACTAGGTACTTGGTCTTGAGCGAGTCACGGCGATCATGCTCCGATTCGGCGCAGTTGGGCGCGCAGTCGTTCAGCTTGTTCTTGTCCGCGTTGCCCAACATCGCGAACGTGCCGAACGTGCCGAAGCCGACCACGGCGACGCCAGTCGCGATCCACGCGCCGACTGGGGTCGAAGTCTCGAGGGGCTTGGGTGGTGACTCGATGGGTGCGGGGCCCGTCGCGGCGCTGGGAGCGCTCACGACGGGCGTCTTCTCCTCCGGCGCGCGTACTCCGACGACGCGATTCTTTTCACCTTCGCGCACCAGCGCGTCGACGCTGAGCTCCGTATTGTCGGGGAGTATGAAGCGGAAGTGATACTTGCCCGGATCGAGCTCGACGGGGCGCCCGTCTAGCCCGTCGAGCAGTAACGTATCGTCAACGTAGATTTTGACGCTGCTGACGTCCGCGCCCTTGCCGTCCAAGGCCGTAAAAATCACCGTTGGCACACTGGTTTTCACCTTGTCCAGGAGCTCGGCGCACTCCGCGCGCAGCTGCTCGGGGCAGGCGTTGTCGGAGCCGCAGGTCGTGAACGACTGCGCGGCTTGCTTGAGTCGCCCGGCTTTGACTTCACGCTGCGCAGAAGCGTGGGCAGCGACGCACGTCTTCGTGTCGGCTGCGGCCGTCGTGGGCAAGAGGGCGACCAAGAACGGCGCCACGAACAAACGAGCCCACGAAAATCTCGATGATTGGTTCATTTCGAATCGACCCGTTCGAGCTCCGACCCGAGTTGGGACGGTTGTCTCGATTTGGAGGTGTTAATCGCAACGGACGCAGTCGGAAAAATTTAGGCTGGCGCATCTCGCCATACCCGCGGCGTTGGGCTGCGCATCACACATCGACGCACACTCCCGTGGCGAAAACGGCCACCTGTCGGCTCTCGCTGCTCCGCGCGAAATTCTCGCGCAAAAGTACGAGTTTTAGGACCCGCGCCCCGCCACCGAATTCGTCCCCCCTGGGCTGAACCCGCCGCATGCCATGATGCCGACGAGCATCATGGTTTTGTACGGAGCGATCGAGGCGGGTGGCACCAAGTTCGTGTGTGCGGTGGGTCGCAGCCCCACGGACTTGAGCGAGCCGGCGCGCATCGCGACGACCACGCCGAAAGAGACGCTGGCCCAATGCATCGAGTTCTTTCGGGGGCAGCCAAAAATCGACGCCTTGGGGCTTGGCTGCTTCGGGCCGCTTGAACTCCGCCGTGACGCGCGCGCGTACGGACACGTAACCACGACGCCCAAGCCCGGCTGGAGCAACGCCGATGTCGTCGGACCGCTCGCTCGCGCCCTCGGCGTGCCCATCGGATTCGACACCGACGTCAACGCGGCCGTGTTCGGCGAGTCACGCTGGGGCGCGGCTCGCGACTTGGACACCGCGATCTACCTCACCATCGGCACCGGGATCGGCGGCGGCGCGCTGATTGGTGGCCAGCTCGCGCACGGCCTGGTGCACCCAGAGATGGGGCATCTCCTGGTCCCGCGCGAGCCGGACGACCTCGCGTTTGCTGGCAATTGTCCGTTTCATGGCGCCCGATGTTGGGAAGGACTCGCGTCCGGACCCGCGCTCGCGCGGCGCTGGGGCGCTCCCGCCGAAGCGCTGCCCGCTGATCACCCTGCGTGGGACTTGGAGGCGCGCTACATCGCTTCGGCGCTCACCAGCCTCGTGCTCGTGCTCTCACCGGAACGCCTGATCTTGGGTGGGGGAGTGATGCAAGTCAGTGCGCTCTTTCCGCTGGTGCGTAAATACCTCGCGGGCTCGCTCGCCGGTTACGTAGCAGCAGATCGGCTGAGCGGAGGCATGGAGGAATACGTGGTGCCGCCGCAGCTGGGCACGCGTTCGGGAATTCTCGGCGCCCTCGCGCTCGCCGAGCAGTGCGCCTAGCGAATGGTCGCGAGTTGCTCCGGGATGTGCGCGGCTTCGACGATGTCGGCCAGGATGGCGTGGGCTTCGTCGTTCAGGTGCGTGCCATCGCCCGCATCGTACCGCCCTTGGACCCAGCCATTGGCGGTCGCGAACGGCGTCCAAAAATCGAGCGTGCGCGGCGCGAACTTTTGCGCGAGCGCCTCGCGCGCTCGCGCGAGGTCGTGCAGTTGCGCGGGGTCGTTGAAATTGCGCGGCTGACTCGTGCTGACCCAGAGCGGCACGTGCGCTGCGGCCGCCAGGCGCGCGACGCGGTCGTAATTGGCGAGCTGTTCGGACCACGGATAATTGGCGGCTTGGTCGTTGCTCGGTAGATTGATGATGATCGCAATCGGACCTAGCGCGAGCGCGGCCGTGATATTCTTGTTCGAGACGGGCGCGGGCCGATTGGGCGGTGGTGTGTAGTCAGTGGGTTGAATGTGAAAGGTCGTTTGTCCTCCGACCGCGAGGTTCAATACAGTGACGTTCGGATAGCGCTCGGCCAGGCGGGCCCGGTAACGCGGCACCCAGGCGTTCTTTGCCTGCTTGGGCCCGATGCCCGCGGAGGTAGACGAACCGAGTACTACGATCGAGCCGTGCAGCGAGTAATCGAGCCGTTGGGCAGTTCGTGCGCTATTGCCCGCCGCGCTGGTGTCGTTCTCGTTACACGCTGCAACTAGGCACAGGATGAGCGGCAGCGCGACGAACTTCACGGCCTCACTGTACGACGCGCGCGGTCGTGACGCGCGAGCTCACCGCAGGCTGCAAATAAACAGCCTAAGAACAACGTCCTCGGGGTCAGGTTTCGGCGTCGCGGGCTCACGCTGCGCGCTCACGCTGCGAAGGGACGCAACTTTAGTTGCGGAGAAGGCGTGTCACCCTCGCGCGTCTGTGCTTTAGTCGCTCTTTTAAGTCCACCGCCATGGCCGAGCTCAGACCGTTCAGCAGGCAGCATGTACGACGATCGCTGATCGTCGCGGGCGGGCTATGGGCCGCGCTGCTCGGCGCATGCGGCGCGCGCTCCGGCGTCGAGGTACTCGACCTTGGGCCGAGCGCGGCTGGAGCACGCGCAAATCCGCCCGAGCCATCGCGGCCCGCGGGCGGTTCTTCCGCGCAAGGCGGCGCGCCCTCGGTCGCCGGTGCGCCGACGCAAGGCGGTGCCCCGTCGCTCGGCGGCGCGCCCGCGCAGGGCGGCGCGTCACCGGGCCCACGCTGTGAAGCCGTCACGGTAGCGATTGACGAGCTGCGACCCGCCGTCACGCTCGTGGTCGACCAATCGCTCAGTATGCGCACCCGCTATCCGACCGACCAAAGCCCAGCCTCGCGCTGGTCCGTCGTCGGTGGTGCGCTCTTCGACCCGGTGAACGGCGTGGTCAAGAGCTTCGAGTCGAGCGTCCGCTTCGGTATCGCCTTCTTCACCAGCCGCGGCAGCATGTGCCCGATCTTGAACCAAGTTCCGGCTCGAACGCGCAACTACGCCGCGCTCAATTCGCTCTACCAAGGCCTGCGCCCCTACGGCGATACGCCCACGGGTGATGCCCTGCAGCAAATCGTCAGCGAGCTGCAGATGACGCCCAGCCAGGCCCCACGCTCGATCGTCTTGGTCACCGACGGCAATCCGGACACCTGCGCCCAGCCGAACCCCGACGAAGGCCAGCCGGAAGCGGTGGCCGCGGCGCAACGCGCCTACGACTCCGGGATCGATCTGTACGTGCTCGGCATCTCCAACGACATCGCCGGGCAGAACCTGCAGCAGCTGGCCAACGCCGGCAAAGGTCGACCCATCGATTCGGTGTGGGGTGTCGATGCAGACGCGGCTCAGCCCTACCAAGCGAGCAGCAACGTGCAGGGGCTCACCGCCCAGCTCGGGGAGATATTGAATCGTATCCCGCTGTGCGAGGTTCGCTTGCAGCGTGATATCGCCCTGGGTGAAGCCAGCACGGCTCAGGTCTTGCTCGATGGCCAACCGCTCAGCTACAGCGCCGCTAACGGCTACATCTTGAAAGACGCGCGCCGCCTCGAGATCGTCGGCAGCGGGTGTGAAGCGATCAAGGCCGGTGGCCGGCAGCTCAGTGTGCGCATCTCCTGCGACTAGCGAAATCTAGCCGGTTCTTGCGCTAAAAGCGGGTCTGAACACACTCGTCTTTTTGGCGTGGGGGCTGATACGCTAGCTACCATGAGCCGACTTTGGGGATCGATCGTGGCGCCGCTGGTCGTCAGCGCGCTGCTACTCCTGACCTTCGAGGCGCGCGCGCAGCGCATCGATCCCAAGCAAGCCCCCGAGCCCTTGCGGCCCTGGACAGCGTGGTTGCTCGCGAGCAAGCCGGACGCTCTCTGCCCGACCCTGCAAGGCGCGGCGGGCGTGGTGCACTGCGCCTGGCCGACAGCGCTCTCGCTCACATTGAACGAGAAGGGCGGCAAGTTCGAGCAACGCTGGCACCTCGACGCGCGCGCGTGGGTGCCGCTCCCCGGTGATGCCGAGCGTTGGCCGTTGGATGTGACCGAGGGCGGCAAAAAGCTGGTGGTGGTCGCCCACGAAGGCCTGCCCAGTGTCGAGCTCGCTCCGGGTGGACACAGCATTGCCGGTGTGTTCGCTTGGGACTCGCTGCCCGACTCGCTGCGCGTGCCGCCCGAGACCGGCATCGTCTCGTTGGTGCTCGAAGGCGCGCGCGTCGCGGAACCGCGCCGCGACGAGAACGGTCGCATGTTCCTGCAAAAAACTAGCGTCGAGAGCGAGGGCGAACGGCTCGAAATCGTGGTCCACCGCAAACTGACGGACGACGTGCCGCTCTTGCTTACGACGCGCGTGCTGCTCAATGTCGCCGGCAAAAACCGCGAGGTCGTGCTGGGCAAGGCGCTGCCGCCGGGCTTCGTGCCCATGTCGATCTCGAGCGAGTTGCCCGCACGCATCGAACCCGACGCGCGTCTACGCGTGCACGCGCGTCCCGGCACGTGGACGATTGAAATCAATGCGCGCAGTGAAGGCCCCGTCGCCGAGCTCGCTCGCCCTGCGCCCGACGGCCCCTGGCGCGAGGGCGAAGAGGTCTGGGTGTTCGAGGCCAAGAGCGCGCTACGCCTCACGTCGGTGGAAGGCGTGCGCGCCATCGACCCGCAGCAAACTTCGCTTCCCGACGATTGGAAAGCGCTGCCCAGTTACGCCATGGGCTTGGACGACAAAATGCGCCTCGTCGAAAAGCGCCGCGGAGACTTCGAGCCCGAGCCCGACCGCTTGTCCCTGTCGCGCACGCTGTGGCTCGATTTCGACGGCGCCGGTTACACCGCGAACGACACCATCACGGGTATCCTGCACCGCGCCTCACGCCTGGAGATGCAGCCGCCCACCGTGCTCGGCCGCGTCGCGATCAACGGCAAAGATCAGTTCATCACGCACCTCGAGGAAGATCCGAACAAGGCCGGTGTCGAGGTCCGCCAAGGGCCGCTCTCACTCTCGGCCGACAGCCGCATCACGGGCAGTGCCAGCAACATCCCGGCGGTCGGCTACGACCACGACTTTCACGAGGTCTCGGCCACGTTGCACATTCCGCCTGGCTATCGCCTCTTGCACGCCTCGGGGGCAGACGAAGTGCCCGGCACTTGGGTCCGCCATTGGACATTGCTCGAGTTGTTCCTCGTGCTCGTGCTCTCGCTTTCCTTCGCGAAGCTGTTCGGGCGCGCGTGGGGCGCACTCGCTTGCTTGACCTTCACGCTCGTATTCCCCGAGACCGATGCCGCGCGTTGGTTGTGGGCGGCTGCGCTCGCGACCGAAGCCTTGGCGCGCGTGATCCCCGCCGGCAAAGCGCGTGTGGCCTGCGCGGCGCTGCGGCTAGGCACGCTCGTGATATTGCTGCTCAACGCGCTCCCCTTCGTCGTACAGCACGTGCGTGAAGGAATTTATCCGGCGCTCGCCGCGAGCGGGGACAGCGACTATTCGCTGCTGCGCGGCGGTGACGCCTTCGGCGCCAAGAGTGAAGCTGCGCCGGTTCAAGCCGCTGCGCCCGCGCCCCCGCCCATGGACGCGCCCGCGGAGGAGCTAAGTGATTCCGCGCCAGCGGGCGGCGGATCGCTGCGGAACCAAAGGCTCGGTTCGCTGCTGGCCTCGAAGGCGACGAACTACAAACAATTCAACGAAGC